>Ga0070733_10000279_pt1 | contig 43875 bp, 34 predicted proteins | sample Coa_R1_9_FD_66450 | JGI IMG/M metagenome (GOLD analysis project Ga0070733, IMG submission 66450) | Surface soil microbial communities from Centralia Pennsylvania, which are recovering from an underground coalmine fire - Coalmine... | ecosystem: Environmental > Terrestrial > Soil > Unclassified ... | reverse complement strand
CTGCAGCGTCCCGAGATGCACCGCAATGTTTTCGGCGCATACATTGGCGGTCCCGTAAAGAAAGACAAGCTGTTCTTCTTCGGTTCTTATCAGGGACAGAGGGTCAGCGATCAGCTTCTGGCGACCTCAATCGTAGCGGTTCCGCCGGGGCTAACCGATACCAACCGCACCGCGCAAGGCTTAGCCGACCTAGCCAACACAAACTTCGGGACAACCCTTACTGCTGGGGACGTCACACAACAAGCCCTCAACATCATGAACACCAAAGCTCCCGATGGCAGCTGGTGGGTGCCGAATGCGGCGACCGGAACTGAGTTGAGCAATCTTCAAAACGAGGGCGGCGATGCGGAAGTCCTGGGCCCGAATTCGCGCTTTACTGCAACTCAGGTGAACGCCAACGTAGATTACAACTTCAGTCAGAAAGACCGGTTCGCGGTTAAGTATTACTATCAGGACGACCCCAACACTACGCCCTTCGCTCAAAGTTCCTTGCTGGGCTTTCCACAGACCATGAAAGCCGGCAGTCAAACCGTTTCTCTGGATAACACGACCGCCCTGACGCCCAATATGACTTGGGAACAGCGGTTCGGATTTGTACGGGAGAGAGCGTACTCCACGACCAGTCAATTTCTCTCACCCTCCACTGTAGGCATCTCCGTGCCGGGCACAAACTTGTTTCCGGGAATCAATATCAGGAATGCCGACACTCTCACCGACGGACTTTCTGTTGGCCCATCGAACAATTTTGCCAACGCCGGCCTCTTTCAGAACAACTACCAGTTTGCCAGCAATCTGAAGTGGGTTCGTGGGCGCCAGTCCATTGCCGTGGGGTTCAACTTCGACCGGTTCCAATTAAACGTGATCAACAAGAACAACGAACTGGCCCGAATCACGTTTGAAGACTTTCCGGGATTTCTGCAAGGGAACGTTTGCGGGCCCAGCACAAGCGGTTGCAACGGCCAGGATCCCTCGGAGATCCTCGCTGGAGCGACCAACCGGTACTACCGTGCAAAGCAGGCCGGAACATATGTTCAAGACAATATCCGCGTTAGATCCGACCTCACTGTGAACCTTGGCTTGCGGTGGGATTGGGACGGGCCCCTTTCCGAAAAATATGGGAATCTCACGAACTTCTATTCGAAAGATTATTCGTACGACGTCGGCACGGACACAATCAACAACATCGGTCTAGTGGTGGCCGGCAACAGCAAGGCTTTCGGAACCAAGGGCGTGAGCAATTCGACGCTGACCGGACGCCAATGGGGCTTCGCGCCTCGAATTGGTTTGGCCTACAGCCCCGCGATGTTCGATCACAAGCTGGTCGTGCGGACCGGTTTTGGTTTGTACTATGATCGCGGCGAATATTTCACTGAACTCTCGCCGCCGGCGGGCGGGGGAGTTAGCGGCCCCTTTGGCGTGACCGTAGAAGAGCCGTTCGTGGTCCCGTTCTACGCAAATGAAAATAACTTCGGTCAACCTTTCGGTACGGCAGCGCCACCCCCGCCACCTTCAAATTTTTCCCAGGTTCAGACGTTGTTGCCAAACGCGGGCCAGTTGATTGCCAACACCACAACCTATTGCGCAAACCTCGGTGAAACCGGCTGCGGCGCCCTGTTCTTCGGAGGTTATGACCCAAGGAACACCCTGCCCTACTCTGAGAATTGGACTTTCGACCTGCAATGGCAGCCGCAGAACAACCTCCTGGTCACACTGGGCTATGTGGGAAACCACGGTGTTCACGAGGTGATTCCACTGCCCTTTAATCAGGCGCAAATCGCGACGCCTCAGAGCCCTTTGCTGGCTGGCGGCCCTTATCAACAAAACTACTCCTACGGATACAACGTAGCGTGTCAGTTCGTTCCTTATCCTAATCCCTGCTCACCCTCGAACCTTGCAGCTTTGCCGCGATCAGAGTACGACGCCAACGAACCGATTGATGCCCTGGTTGCCGGCTATGGGACGGGAAATGCTCCGCTTCGCTCGCCGTATATCGGGTACGATCCCAATTCCGTTTTCAATCGGACAGTTGGGGTTTCGAACTACGACGCCTTGCAGTTCAACGTGACCAAGCGCCTCAGTCACGGATTGCAGGTTTCAGGCTCATATACGTATTCGCATACCCTGGATGAACAAAGCGGCCTCGGACTTTTTTTCACTGGGAACGATCCCAACAATCCTCGTTCTTCGTACGCAACTTCGGACTTTGATCGAACGCACGTCATTACAATCAACTACCACTACGATCTGCCGACGGCCAACGTCAAAGGTTTTGCGGGGCAGGTCGTAAATGGGTGGGCTCTGAACGGGGTTACGGTTCTACAGAGTGGGCAGGCGTACAGCGTCTTTGACTACAGTGGTGGCGCGGCCAGCATCTACTGGGGCGGCGGGAATGATCTTGCGACAAACCCAATCGTTCCGGTCGGCGGTTATGGCTCGACCTCGACCAAGGCGGTGTTGCAAGGCACCACTGGCGTGAACGGCAATTTGCCGGTGCTCAATCCCTACGCCTTCGGGGTCCCTGCCCTGATTACACCGAATTCGGGAGCCAGCGGAGACAACTCGCCCGTCCCACAGGCGGATCCTGTATCCGGGCTGAGTGATACTTATGAGAACAGCTACGCCGCAGGAGGACGCAACATCTTCCGCTCACCCTTTCAAAGCCGTTTTGATTTTGGTATAGCCAAGAACATCCACATCAACGAGCGGTTCGCGCTGAAATATGACTTCCTGGCGTTTAATATTTTCAACCATCCCAGTTTCGACATTCCCAGCAACAATGTCGAATTCAATCCGTACTACGAGAACCCTCCGATTTATGGGTTCGGGAGCTATCCGGCGTGCAATTCTGCGACGGGGGCCTACACGTGCCCTCCGGCCGGCCACCTCGGCACGCTGCAGCACACGATTGGCAGCCCGCGGCTGATTCAGATGGCGCTGCATTTGACGTTCTGAGCCCACTCTGCTCTGGGATGGAGCAAGGCTGATAAGGAGCAGGGCATCACGCATAGAACGATGCAGTCTTTTCTTCATGTGAACTCCCGACTTCAACGAGGGCCGATCAGCCTGGCGCTGGCCGCCCTCGTTTTGATTGTCCTGGGTCTGGTTCAGAGCCCGCTGGCGCACGCATGGGGCAATGAGGGGCACACCTATGTCAACCGGGTGGCGGCGCGGAAGATTCCAGCGTCCATGCCGCTGTTTCTGCGCCAGGCGGTGGGGGAGCTGGGCTACTTCGGTCCCGAGCCCGACCGCTGGCGCAGTCCTTCGGAGTTCGCGCTCAAGAACGCGCAGGAGCCGGATCACTTCATTGACCTCGAACGGGTCGCGTGGCTGGATCCGCTGCCGCCGGGGCGCTACGAGTTTTACCGCAAGCTTTATGAGAAGCGGGCGGCCACGACCGATCATCCTGATGATTACCTGCCGGAGCGCGTCGGTCTGCAGCCCTACATCACGATGGAAGTGTATGGCCGGCTGAAAGCCGCGTTTCGCGAATACCGGCAGCGGCAGGCGGCGCATCAGCCGACCCTCGCCGTTCAGCACGCTATCGTGTTTTACGCGGGATGGCTCGGTCATTATGTCGGCGACGGATCGCAACCGCTGCACACGACGATTCATTACAACGGCTGGGTGGGGCCGAATCCGAACGGATACACCACTGAGCACCACATTCATTGGCAGTTCGAAGGCACGTACGTGGCCGCCAATGTAGCGGAAAAAGACTTTGCCGGACTGGTAAAGGCTCCCCAGCACCTGGACGATCCGTTTGCGCAGTACATCGCATATCTGAAGCAGTCGAACACGCTGGTCGAGAAGGTATACGCTCTCGAAAAAGACGGCGGATTCACGGGCAAGGGTACGCCGGCGGCTTTCGAATTCACCGCTCATCGGCTCGCCGCAGGCTCGCAGATGCTGCTCGATTTGTGGTATACGGCCTGGCTCGACAGCGCAAATGCGGTGCCGAACGAGCACTCCGCGCCGCCTCCGGTCTCGAAGTAGCACCGCGGCGCCGAGGACGTGTCCCCGCCTCTTTCGGTATACTGGATCAGGTATGCCGGTCCTGAAGAACATTGCCGCAATCGCCAAAGGCATGAGCATCACCTTCATGGAGATGTTTCAGCCGACGACGGTGGAGAACTATCCCGACGGCAAAGGTCCGCTGAAAGGCGCGGTGTTTGAGGCGCGTTTCCGCGGAGCGCACGTGCTGCAGCGCGATGAAAACGGCCTGGAGAAGTGCGTGGCCTGTTTCCTGTGCGCAGCCGCCTGCCCTTCGAACTGCATCTATATCGAAGCCGCGGAGAACACGGCGGAGAATCGGGTGAGTGGCGCCGAGCGCTATGCCAAGGTCTACAACATTGACTACAACCGCTGCATTTTCTGCGGATATTGCGTCGAGGCCTGTCCGACCGACGCCATCACGCACGGTCACGGATTTGAGCTGGCGACCTTCAATGCCAGCAACCTGGTCTACCGCAAGGAGCAAATGCTGGCCCCCCGGCCAGCACACATGGGCGCCAACGTGGTATTCAATCAGGCCGACGTGAACGCGGGGGCACCGGCGGAAATGGTGCCGGGGAGCTAAGCTTCCAGAAGAGATTCAAGCTGAATGACACGCCGGTCCTTCGCGACCGGCGTTCGTGCATGCGAAATATTTCTCGCCACGGGTTCGGGCGGATGAAGTTGGACGATCCGAGAATATCGAGTATCAAGAGTCAGGGGCTAGGGGCTAGAAGCTTTCGATGACGGATTTTCTACAAGTCGTGCGGGACCGCGTCGTGGTTTACGACGGGGCGATGGGCACGAATATTCAGAAGCGCAATCCCACCCTGGACGATTACTGGGGCAAGGAAAACTGCAGCGAAGTTCTGGTGCTCAGTCGGCCGGACATCATCCGGGATATTCATGCGGATTTTTTCCGCGTGGGCTGTGACATTGTCGAGACCAACACATTCGGCGGAAGCAGCATTGTGCTGGGCGAGTTCGATTTGCGCGACCGCGTGCGCGAGATCAACGTGAAAGCGGCGCAATTGGCGAAGGAAGTCGCGCAGCAGTTCTCCACTAAGGATCGGCCGCGATTCGTGGCTGGATCCATAGGGCCAGGAACAAAAATGCCGTCGCTGGGGCACATCGGATTTGATGCGATGGTTGCCGCTTATGAAGAGCAGTCTGCCGCCTTGATCGAAGGCGGGGTTGATGTACTTCTGATTGAAACCTGCTTTGACCTGCTGCAGGCGAAGATTGCGACGATTGCGGCGCTGGCGGCGATGGAGAAGGCGCACAAGCGCCTGCCTTTGCAGGTGCAGGTGACACTTCAGGAATCCGGAACGATGTTGTTGGGGACCGAAATCGGTGCTGTCGTCACCTCACTCGAACCTCTCGACGTCGATATTTTGGGCTTGAATTGTTCGACAGGTCCCGACCTGATGAACGACGCAGTGCGTTACCTAGGCCTGAACTCGACGAAAGACGTCTCCGTTCTGCCGAATGCTGGATTGCCGGAGAACCAGGGTGGAGCGGCGGTATTTAAACTGAAACCTCAGGAACTGGCCGACTACCACAAGCACTTTGTGGTGGTCTACGGCGTGCGCATCGTTGGCGGCTGCTGCGGCACCACGCCAGAACATCTAAAAGCCGTGGTGGACGCGGTATCCGGCGTGGAACCGGCGAAGCGCGAAGTCAAAAGAGCTGGCGCCGCGTCGAGCGCGTATACCTCCGTCCCACTCGATCTAGAACCCAAGCCGCTGATCGTCGCGGAAGAAATGAATACGACGACGCGGGTTGAGCATTTCCGCAACCTGGTTCGAAGCCAGAAATATGACGACATACTCGCTCTTGCCAAGAAGCTGGTGAACGACGGCTCGCACATGCTCGACCTCTGCTGCGCGATCGTGGGCGAGGACGAGAAGGGCTACATGTCGTCCATTCTCGAAAAGATCGCGACGCGCGTGCCCGCGCCGATTCTGGTGGATTCGACGGAGGCCGATGTGGTCGAGGAAGCGCTGAAAAGAATCCCCGGCCGGGCGGTTATCAATTCGATCAATCTGGAAGACGGCGAGAAGCGCACGTCACAAGTATTGCCCATGGCCAAGCGCTATGGAGCGGCCGTGATTGCACTCACGATTGATGAAGACGGAATGGCGCTCACCGCCGACAAGAAAGTCGCGATTGCGCACCGCATTTTTGACCTGGCCACCAAGAAATATGGCCTCGATGGGACGGATCTGATCTTCGATGCGCTCACCCTGCCGATTTCTACGGGGCAGGAAGAATACCGGACGGCGGGAATTGAAACTCTGAAAGCGGTGGAGCGTATCAAGAAGGAGTTGCCCTCGGTCAAGACGATTCTGGGGGTCAGCAATATTTCATTCGGTCTCGACGCTTATCCGCGGCGAGTGTTGAACTCCGTCTTCATGCACGAAGCCGTGGATCATGGCCTCGATATGGCCATTGTTAACTACACGAAAATCTATCCGTTATACAAGATTCCTCAAGAAGAAGTGGAACTGGCGCGGAAGCTGATTTTCCGCGACGCATCGGCCGGCGATCCGCTACAGGTTTACATGGCGCACTTCGCCGGCATGAAGGGCAAACCGGCCGCGAGCACGACTGCCCATGTGGATACGCTCTCCATCGAAGACAAGTTGAAGTTCGCCATCATCAACGGCGAAAAATCTGTAGGAGAAGGAGCGCAGAAGAAATCGCTCGAGACGCTGCTCGATGAAGCCTTGGCGAGCTATTCGCCGCTTGAACTGATCAACACGGTGCTGCTCGATGGCATGAAGACCGTGGGCGACCTGTTTGGGGCGCGCAAGATGCAATTGCCTTCGGTACTCGATTCCGCCGGTGTCATGAAAGCTGCAGTCGCCTATCTCGAGCCGAAGATGGAAAAGAAAGCCGGGTCGCAGAAAGGCACAATCGTGCTGGCGACGGTCAAGGGCGACGTGCACGACATTGGCAAGAATCTGGTGGATATCATCTTGTCGAATAACGGATTCAAGGTGGTCAATCTCGGCATCAAGCAGCCGGGCGACACGATTATCCGCGCAGCCGCCGAGCACAAGGCTGATGCCATCGGGCTGAGCGGGCTGCTGGTGAAGTCCACGCTCGAAATGAAGTACGTAATCCAGGACCTGGAGCGGCAGAAGCTCGACTTCCCGGTAATCTGCGGGGGCGCGGCGCTGACCCGGAAATACGTCGAGGACGACTTGCGCCGGGAATACGGTCAGGGAGTTTTCTACGCCGATGACGCTTTCGCCGGTCTGCACATCATGGAAGACCTGGCCTCGGAGGATGGCGCGCGCGAGGCGCGTCTTCACGAAGGCCGGACGGTCAAGGAATACGCCAAAGCGGCTGCCGTTGACGAGGAGACCGGACCAGTCTTCGCCGAGCGCAGTCCGGTGGTGACGGACGCTCCGAACATTCCTGAGCCTCCGTTCTGGGGCGTGCGCGTGCGCAAGGACTACGATCTCAACGAAGTCTTTCGCTATATCAACGAAACCGCGCTGTTCAAGAATCAATGGCAGTTAAAAACCGCGTCGCAGTCCGACTATGTGCGCTTGGTGGAAGAGAAATTCCGGCCAATCCTGAAAAAGCTGCAGGAGGAAGTCGCGGAGTCGGGATTATTCCTGCCGCAGGTGGTGTGGGGATATTTCCCGGCGCAAGGCGATGGGAACGATGTGGTTGTGTATGAAGTCCCGAGTCCTGAGTCGCGAGTTGCGAGGGCTGCCGAGCCTCGCTCGGCCGGACAGCCGATGGCGGCTGTCCCTACATCGCCGGTTGAGCTTTTGCGATTTACATTTCCGCGGCAAAAAGAAGGCCGGCGGCTGTGCATCTCAGATTTTTTTGCGCCGAAGTCTTCCGGGAAAATGGACGTGATCGGATTGTCGCTGGTCACGATCGGACCGAAGGCCTCGGTTGAGACGCAGCGGCTATTCGAGGGCGGCGAGTACACAAAATACCTCTATCTTCACGGACTGAGCGTGGAAACGGCCGAGGCGCTGGCGGAACTGCACCACAAGAAGATGCGTGAAGAACTCGGCATTGAAGGCGAGGACGCGCCGGAGATTCGCGATCTGTTTCATCAGAAGTATCGCGGATCGCGGTACTCGTTCGGCTATCCGGCGTGTCCGAATCTGGAAGATCAGACCAAGCTTTTTACGTTGCTCAAACCGGAGGAAAACGTCGGCGTGCGGCTGACCTCAGGATTCTTGCTCGAACCGGAGCAGAGCACTTCCGCGATCGTGGTGCATCATCCTGGGGCGAAGTATTTTGTGGTTTAAAACGTAGTCTGCAGACGAGCCGCGTAGCTTCTGGGCGGGGCGATGGCGTTGCCCGAGAACAGTCCGCCGAAATCAATCACATTCAGCCGGTTATTGAGATTCTCCACGTCGCCTTGCAGGTGCATGGCGAGATGGTCGTTCTTATAAATCGCGGCTCCCGCAGAGAGATTCACGCCTAACGAGGGTTTCACTCGACCTCGCACGAAGTCGAGCCGATCCATGACAGACTGGCCGTATTCGGCGAGAGCGTTCTGATAGGTTCCGGCAATATCAAACGGCAATCCGCTGCCATATTCCGCGCCGGTGGCAATCCATAAGCGCGAGAGCACCGCATAGCGCAGGCGAAAGCGCGCGGTGTTGCGCTGGTCCTGCGAGTCCGGAAGATGCCCGGAAAGCTGCGTGCCTGCATTGACCGCATCGTCGCCGAGAAAAAGGCCGCCAGTCACGGGAAACCAGGCGTTTCCGACCATGTAGGAATAGCTCAGATAGCCGGAGAAGCGATTCCAGTGCGGCATTTCAATTTTGCCTTCGGCCCCGTACACAATGGCTTTGCGGAAGGCGATCGGGAAGCTGACTGCGGTATTGAGAATCTGGTCGTCGTCGGCGTAGTTGCCCTGGTAGCGACGGAAATAATTGATGTCCATGCGGAACTGGTCGAGCCAACTCTTGCTCGCACCAACTTCGAGGTAGTTGCCTTGAGAAGGCTGCACCGGCAGCCGGAGAACGTTCGGTTCAAACGACTGGACCTGGCTGGAACTAGAAAGCAGGATGTTCTCAAACGGGGGCGTCTGAAAAATCCGGTCATAGGAAAAGTGCAGGCTCAGCTTCGCGGCGGGAAAATAACGCGCGAGCGAAACCCGCGGACTGACGGCATTCCGATTGAGCAGGAGCTGGTAGTGGTCCCAGCGCAGGCCGGCATTGACGGTCCAGTTGCCCAGGCGAATGAGGTCCTCGAGGAATGCGGCCCGCTCCAGATCGGGGCGGTTGCCGAGAAAAGAAAACGCGGGCGCCGTACCGCAATCGAAGGGATAGCAGTTCCCGCCGGCATCGGGAGTCAGACTGGCGGTGATGACGTCGCTGTAGGTTTCCCGCAGAAATGTATTGTCGGCTTCAAGGCCGGCCTTCCATTCCTGGCGGCCATGATGGACTGAAAGGGCGGCATTGAAATAGCCCTCGCCGAAGCCATTGTGCTGCGTGACAATGACCGGCCACGAGTAGGGATTCGAATTGAAATCTTTGTTGCTCTCCCGCACCATACCGCGTATATCAAGCAGGATGCTTGAGGAAAAAATGTGCTGGTAAACGGCCATGCCCATGGTTTCAAAGTTATCGGCGGTTTGGAGTTGCGGCGGGGTGCCCGGTGGGGGCGCGGGCTGCCCGATGGTAGGGAGAAGCTGTGGATCCTCCTGGACCTGCTCATTCGGAATCTCGAAGCGGGAGAGTTCATGGCGCACACTCAGGGTCAAGTGATCCTTCGCGGTAAGGTCACGCTCGAAGCTCAAGGAGAAATCTCCAGTCGTGCCCCGGTTGGTGTAGTTCTGCGGGACCACCGGATTCAGATAATGGGCGGTCAGGTCGCCGCTGGCGCTGGCGGCGACGGTGTTGTGTCCCCATCCGTATTGCGCGCGGGCGAAGGCGCCACCCGTGTCGAAACTTCCGCCGGATAGCACGGTCTCGCCATGCAGTCCGGGTTGCTGATCGCGCAGCGTGCTGACTTCGACGACGCCCCCCATCTTGCGGCCGTATTCGGCCGGGATGCCCGCCGTATAGATGGTCATCGAATCCACGTCGTCGGCTTCAATTTCCGGTCCGAAGCTGGGCGAGCGATTGTCGGTGAGTGGGATGCCGTCCACCACGAATTGCGTCTGATACTCCGCGCCGCGGGGATGCAGAACGGCGTTGCCTTCGTAAAGCCAGCCCGGTTCGGAGTTGACCAGATCCTGCAGCGATCGGCCGGGCAAGGAAGTGGTTCGCGTCTGAATGGTCTCGCTGCCGATCTGATTGGCGGAGTTCGATCGCGAAGGATCGATCAGGGTCTTCACATCCTGAACCGTGATCGAATCGGCTACTGACGCCAGCGTAAGGCGGATCGTGCGCTCGACGGGGATGGCGGAGCGAATCTCGACCGACTCCGATCGGTCCGCGAAGCCGGGCTGGCGAATTTCGACCCGGTAGAGGCCGAAGGGCAGACGCTTCGCCACCAGCAAGCCTTCATCGTCGGTGTTGAGGGCGTTCTGATATTGATTCGATGCGCTGACCAGTTGTACCGCGCTGCGCACTCCCAGACCATCCGGATCGGTAATTTTAAGGCGCAGTTCTCCCCAGTTGCCCTGGGCGAAGGTGGGCCCGGCAAGCAGCAAAATCCATGGAAAAATGAGGAAAGTTAGCGCTTCACGCCGCGCCATGGAGCTAATGCTAACAGCTGGAAAACGAAGGCCGGGTTACGAAAGGAACTGGACGGCGATTCTGCGAAGACGAGGACGAATTTCTGACAAGAGAAAGACATTCCGCTGACAAAGGGCTGCCCGCGAGAGTGCAAGCTAGTCCAGAATCCGGATGCGGAGCCTACTGGGTGGCGCCGCGGCAGGATTGAAGTTTCGTGTCTGATTGTCACCGATTGGACGCGGAGAACGGCGCTCGCACCGCAGGGGGTGTGGGCGCCGTTTTATTTCATTCCGAAACTCCTTCGATAGCAGGGCGGCCGCGCAGAGGTCGCGCATTCAACTGTTACAATTCTTGTTTATTCAGATTTGGGTTGTCCGGATGTAGGGCGAACCTCCTGATTTCACTGCGGCTGCAGCCTGAAGGCGGTGGAAGTGGAGTTGCCGTGGTTTACCCAGCGCCATGAAATGTCCCTTTTGCGGATTCGCTAACGATAAGGTTGTGGACTCGCGGGAAAGCAAGGAAGCGGAATCCATCCGCCGCCGCCGCGAGTGCCTGAAGTGCGGCAAGCGCTTCACGACCTATGAACGCATTGATGAAATCCCGTACATGGTTGTCAAGAAAGACGGCCGGCGGGAAAAATTCGACCGTCAAAAAGTTCTGAATGGTCTGCTCCGCGCCTGCGAGAAGCGGCCGGTTCCCATGAGCAAACTGGAGCAGATCGTCAACGACGCGGAATCGTTCGTGCTGGAGTCGTCGGAGCGGGAGCGCAAGACGAGCGAACTAGGCGAACTGATCATGAACCGTCTGCGGCGCTTCGATAAAGTCGCCTACGTTCGCTTCGCATCGGTTTATCTCGATTTCAAAGACGTGAAAGAGTTCATGAATGAATTGAAAGATCTGGTGAAGGTCAAGACAGGCTAGTGGAGTCCTTTGCCTGAGATTTGGATCCTGAGCACTGGAGTCGGGAAAGCCAATGAGCCATAAAGTTACCCTCATTCCCGGAGACGGCATCGGCCCGGAAGTCACCGGCGCCGTGGTCCGCATCCTGGAGGCGACCGGGGTCAAGTTCGAGTGGGAACGGTTCGAGGTCGGCGCCGACGCTTATGCGAAGACCGGCGAATACATCCCAAAAGACTTGATCGAGTCGGTCGAGCGCACGCGGGTGGCGCTCAAGGGCCCGGTGACGACGCCGGTCGGTGGGGGATTTCCCAGTATCAACGTCGCGCTGCGCAAGAAATTCGAGCTCTATGCAAATTTCCGTCCCATCCGCAATCTGCCGCACATTCCCACGAGCTATCCCGACGTTGACCTGATCATTGTCCGGGAAAATACCGAGGGGCTCTATTCCGGGCTAGAACATGAGGTTGTTCCCGGAGTCATCGAAAGCCTCAAGATCATCACGGCAAAGGCCTCCACCCGCATTGCCCGTTTTGCCTTCGAATACGCCCGCAAGAATCAGCGCAAAAAGATTCACGCCATCCACAAGGCCAACATCATGAAGATGTCTGACGGCCTTTTTCTGCGCTGCTGCCGCGACGTTTCGAAGTCTTACCCTGAGATCACTTACGGCGAGCACATCGTGGACAACACCTGCATGCAATTGGTCATGAATCCCTATCAGTACGACATGCTGGTGATGGAAAACCTTTACGGCGACATCCTTTCCGACCTGTGCGCCGCGTTTGTTGGAGGACTCGGTTTTGTGCCCAGCGCGAACATCGGCGACGACTGTGCCATGTTTGAAGCAGTTCACGGATCGGCGCCCGACATCGCGGGGAAAAATTTGGCCAACCCTACGGCCCTGTTGCGGTCGGCCTTGTTGATGCTGCGCCATTTGAACGAGCACGCCGCTTCAACCCAGATTCGCAATGCGCTCGAACGCGTCTATCGGCATCGCGAGAAGCTCACCCGCGATATCGGAGGCGAAGCCGGAACCTCGGAGTTCGCCGATGCGGTCATCCAGGAAATGCAGGTGGCTCCGACCCCGGCGGCGGTGGAGTAGTTCCTCAGCGGCGCTTCAGCGCCTCCAGTTCGTCCAGAGTGCGCGGCCAGTCGGAACCGAGCAGGCGCGACAAGCTGCGATCCGCCAGCACTTTGCCCCCGGTCTGGCAGGTGGCGCAGTAGTTGGTTTCCTTGTCGGCATAGCGGATACGCAACACCTTACTTCCGCAACGGGGACATGGTTGTCCATACTTGCCGTGTACCGCCATTTCCGGCCGAAACGCTGTCACCTTCTCAGGAAAGTCAGACTCCGCGGCGAGGCGCAGGCGGTCCATCCAGAGTTGCAGTGTGCTGCGCGTGGCGGCGAACAGCCGTTTCCACTCTTCGGGATTCAGCTTTTGCGTCAGGGTCACGGGCGAGAGCTGCGCGGCGTGCAGGATCTCGTCAGAATAGGCGTTGCCGATACCGCTGAGCAGCCGCGGATCCGTCAGGGCGCGCTTGAGCGTGTGATTTTCCGCGGTGAGTGCAGCGCGAAATGAATTCAGGTCGGCGGTGAATACGTCAATCCCGCCGGCGTCGAGCGAGTGCAGATTCTCTTCGCCCTGCAGCAGATGCAGCGACGCCCGGCGCTTGGCGCCCGCTTCCGTGAGGACCAGGGAGCCATGCGGAAAATCAAACGCCGCCAAATTCTGCCGTCCGCCTAACTTTGCCTCCGGCGGCCGCCAGTGCAAGCGGCCGGCGATCATCAGGTGAAGGACCAGCCAGAGATCTCCTTCCATCCCGATAGCGATGCGCTTGCCGATTCGCCGCAGCCCTTTCACGCGACGGCCTTCCGCCTGCGAGATGGGCGGTTGCACGGTACGCAACAGAAACGCGTTGGTCAGACGAATCCTCTCGAGCGGTTGCCCCACGAGACGCGGCTCGAGCGCCGCGATGTACGCCGTGATGTCAGGCAACTCCGGCATGAGGTATCAGATTGCACGGCCGGTGGCGCTTACGCAACTCCGGAAAACGCCACTCGGCTTGCCAACTTTTACACAATCGCTTATTGACTCGCCTAGGCGGTTGGGCGTAAAGTGGCCGCGTTCTGTGGATTCTGGGGGAAGATTGTCGCGCACAGGTCGGCGTGTGGGGGTGGTTCTGTTTCAGCTCGGTGGGCCTGAAACCCTGGAGGCCATCGAACCCTTCCTTTACAATTTATTTTGCGACCCCGACATCATTGACTTCCCGTTTGCCCGGCTCGGACGCAAGCCTCTGGCGAGGTTGATTTCCGCAACCCGCGCCCGAAAAGTTCAGCACCACTATCAAACCATCGGCGGGGGCTCTCCCATCCGCCGCCATACCGAGCAGCAGGCGCGGGCGCTGGAAGCCGCGCTCCGCACTCAGGGCATGGATGCCCGCTGCTTCGTGGCCATGCGCTACTGGCACCCGTTTACGGCGGAAGCTATTGCCGACCTGCGGGCTGCGCAGTGCGACGAAGTCATGCTATTGCCGATGTATCCGCAGTATTCCTCAACTACTACTAGATCAAGTCTGAACGAGTGGAACCGACGCTACCGTGACGGCGTGCCCGTCCACTGCATTGAAAACTTCTATCGGAACCCGCTCTACCTCGACTCGGTAATCGAAAAAATCGAAGCCGCGCTGCGGCGCTTCCCGCAACCCGAGCGTGCCACGATTCTCTTCAGCGCGCACGGCGTCCCGCAGGCGGTGATTGATCGCGGAGACCCTTACCAGCGGCAGATTGAAGAGACGGTCTTTCTCCTGATGAAAGGCGGCGGATGGAGCAACCCGCACCGGCTCTGTTACCAGAGCAAGGTGGGCGCAAGCCGGTGGCTGCAACCTTCCCTGCGCCACACGCTGGCTCAGTTAGCGGACGAGCAGGTGTCGGGTGAGCGGGTGAAGGAAGTCTGCGTGGTTCCTGTGGCATTCGTGTCCGATCACGTCGAAACCCTGGGCGAGATTGACCACGAGGCGCGAGAGCAGGCCCAACATCTCGGATTTACGCAATTCGAAATGAGCGAGGGTTTGAACGACTCTCCGAAGTTCATCGCTGCACTGGCGCAGATCGTGCAAGAGGCACTCGAGCAGCCCGTTCAGAATTCAGATCCGGTCCGTGATCGAGGGAGGCAGTGGGCGACACCACAGTACGCGGCCGTCGCCAGTTTGGAATAGGGCCCATTGGAGGCCGTGTCGCTTTCTAGTAGAGGAGGGAGTTTCATGTCCGACCCTGACGTCGGCAAGGTGAATCCCGAAGCAGCAAAGCCCGCCACTCCACCGGCGAAGCCCGCGACGGATGCCACAAAGTATGTGGGCACGCCGGCGGTGGGGACTTCGAAAGCGGCTGCCGCCGCGGGAGTCTCCGGCACGGCGCCCTCGACGGAAACGGATCGCCGCCGCCGGCGCTTTGTGTGGGTCATGGTCACCGGGTTCCTGACGGCATGGTTTCTGGCGTTCTTCCGCTTCTTCCTGCCGCGCACTCTTTTCGAGCCGAATACTGTATTCAAGATTGGCTATCCCTCCGAGTTCGCCCTGGGCGTAGACACCAAGTTTCAGCAGAAATACCGCATCTGGGTAGATCGCACGCCGGACCGGCTTTTTGTGATCTATGCGCGCTGCACGCACCTAGGCTGCACGCCGGATTGGAAACCCAGCGAGAACAAATTCAAGTGTCCCTGCCATGGCAGCGGATATGACAGCGAAGGCATTAACTTTGAAGGGCCGGCGCCGCGTCCGATGGATCGCGCCCATGTGGAGCTCGCGCCCGATGGGCAGGTTCTGGTGGACACGGCAAAACTTTACCAGTGGCCGAAGGGACAGCCGACACACTTCAACGATCCCGGAGCGTTCCTGACGGGAGTGTAGCGACAAGAGAAGCAGGTTCCTCACCGGCTATCGCCGGTTCGGAATGACAAAGAATTTGGGATTGAGAATTCATTATGGCTGACGAAAACAGCTCGAACGAAAAAAACGGGAACAAGACCGGTCTGCTCGAAAAAGTGACCACGGGCGTCAAAGACGATATTCAGGCTCTGAAGACTGATATTCCTGCCAAGGCCAAGGAGCAGATCGAAGGCCTGAAAGACCCCACCAAGACCCAGGTCTACACTTCGATCTTCCGCCACAAGCACGACGACACGCCGCGCAACCGGGCGCTGGGCGTGCTTTCCAACGTGTTCCTGCACCTGCATCCGGCGAAAATCAACCGTGACGCTGTGCGTTACAGCTACACCTGGGGCATGGGAGGAATCACGTTTTATCTTTTTATCATTCTCACCTACACCGGCGTGCTGCTGATGTTTTATTACCACCCGAGCAAGGTGCAGGCCTTTCGGGATGTGCTCTACCTCGAACACGACGTTCCCTTTGGGAAAATTCTGCGCAACATGCACCGCTGGGCCGCCCACTTGATGGTAATTGCAGTCTGGCTGCATATGTTCCGCGTGTTCCTGACCGGCTCGTACAAGAAACCGCGCGAGTTCAACTGGAACATTGGCGTGCTGCTGCTGGTATTTACGCTGCTGCTCTCCTTCACCGGCTATCTGCTGCCTGACGATCAGCTGGGCTTCTGGGCCGTGACCGTGGGCACGAACATGGCCCGCGCAACTCCGCTGCTTGGGCATGAGGGACCATTTGGCGCGCAGCTGGGCATGACTCCGTACAATGACGTGCGGTTTGGTCTGCTGGGCGGCTCAATCGTGGACGCGAACGCGTTGCTGCGGTCTTACATCTGGCATTGCATCGGGATTCCGATTGTGGCGTCGGTGTTGATGATCGTGCATTTCTGGCGCGTGCGGAAAGACGGCGGCATCTCCGGCCCGGCGCAGATGATGCTGGAAGCGGAAGCGGACAAGCCGCGGCGCGGGCCGAAGGCGGCGGGAGAGTAACCGGGGTGGAGTGATGAGTGTGGCGCGGGCACTCTTGCCCGCGTGGCCGACACTTCATTGGGCTTTTGAGCTTGGCTTTTGAGTGTGGAATGACGCAAGCGTTTCGCGGGCGGGAGCGCCCGCGCCACACGGAGAATTTATGGACTGGCGACAACTCTGGGAAATCTGTTCGGCGCCGGACAACGTGCCGATCGTAGGCCTGATCCCGCTGCTGATTTTCTACATCTATCTGGCGTGGAAGCAGGCTCACGCCAATGACGAATTGATCGCACAACTGGAAGCCAATCCGGAAATGGCCAAGACGCATCATCGCAAGACCTGGCCTTTCAAGCCGGGTTGGCAGAAGGAAGTGCACGTTTGGCCGTTTCTGCTGCGGATCGAGTTTCTGGGCGCCATCATCATCACCATCATCCTGATGATCTGGTCGATCAGCTTGAATGCGCCGCTGGAGGAGCCCGCCAATCCCAACCTGACGATGAATCCGGCCAAGGCGCCGTGGTATTTCCTGGGCCTGCAGGAGATGCTGGTTTATTTCGACCCCTGGATTGCGGGCGTGGTCATGCCGACCATGATCATCGTTGGCCTGATGGTGATTCCCTACATAGACACGAATCCCCTGGGCAGCGGCTATTACACCTGGAAACAGCGCCGCTTTTCGATCGGGACGTTTCTGTTTGGCTTCATCATTTTGTGGGTCGCGATGATCATCATCGGAACGTTTATTCGCGGCCCGGGCTGGCAGTGGTTCTGGCCGGGGCAGACGTGGGACCACAACCGGCTGATTTACGAGGTGAACCGCGACTTGCCCGACCTTTTCGGCATCACGTCGAATCTGGGCAAAGGCATTTTCGGAGCCATTGTGGTTGGCGGATACTACCTGGTCGGCGGCGGCCTGGTGTATTCGCTTTTTCGCCGGCGCATGGCCAAGGATTTTCAGCGCATGAGTCTGCTGCAGTTCTCGCTCATGACTTTTCTATGGCTGACCATGGTCGCCCTGCCGCTGAAGATGGCGCTGCGGCTGCTGTGGCATATCAAGTATGTATGGATCACGCCCTGGTTCAACGTGTGAGAAGAGCGGCTTTGGGCCATTAGCGGTTGGCTCTTCGCCTAAAAGCTCTTCAACCTGAAGAATATTCAACGCTTTTGCGGGAGGATCTGGTGCCAGACAAGCCTGTCCCCGAACAGGACCCGATCACGAGCAAGTCGTACGCTCTCCATTATCTGATTGCGACCGTTATTCTGGTCGCGACTCTGTTCTGGGCGTTGTGGGATGAGGCTTGGGGACAACGCCCGTGGAAGGAATATCAGGAGCAATGGAAGTCGCGCTATATCGCTTTCTTGGACGTGGCGAAGTCGAAATCCACCAAGTCCGAAGCGTCAGTGGAGAGCGATCCGCAGTACGTATCCCTGAAGCAGGCGTACGAAAAGGCCTACCAGGACTCCAAACCCGCCGGCGATGCCGCCCGCGCCAAACTGGATGATGCCAACGCCCGATTGCTGGCGGTGCAAAGCGTTTTCACCGACCGCCGCGCCTACGTCAACGCACTGACTTACGAGTTCGAAGCCAGCAAGAGTCAGTCCGCAAAGGCCAGCAAGCAGAAGGAAATAGATGCGTACAAGGCCAGACTCGCGACCGTCGAGTTCCCCGACGGCACCAGGAAGGAGTTCACCTTCCCGCAACTGGAGGAAACTTATAACGGCATCCGCGACGAAAAGACCAAGCTAAGCCTCGACCTGGGGAAAGTATTGAAACCGGCAACCGATGCGAAAACCAAGATGGACCAGTACGTCACCGACCACATGGTGGATCTGACGCCGGCGCAGATTGAAGGCCTTAAACGCAAGACCTCGGATTGGGAACCAGCGATCGTGCAGATCAACGTGGCCGAAGCCAACATTGTGGATCGCTGCGAATCCTGTCATATGGGCGCGCGGGAGCCGTTGAAGATTACCGAAGCGGCCATGACTTTGAAGGGCGAGAAAAAGCCCGATCACTTTGCCGAAGCCTTTGTCAGCCATCCCGAGCCGGAGTTGCTGCAGATTCACGATCCCGACAAGTTCGGCTGCTCCCCTTGCCATCAGGGCAACGGCCGCGCCACGACGAGCGTGAAGAAAGCTCACGGAGACTATGAACACTGGCTGTGGCCGCTGTATCCGAAAGAGAACGCGCAGGCAGGCTGCCAGACCTGCCATGCCGCGGACATGGTGCTGGTCAGCGGCGATATGCAGTTCATGACCATCAATAACGGCAAAGATTTGTATCGCCAACGCGGCTGCATGGGCTGCCACCGTTACGAGGGCTACGACAAAGAGCCGGAGGATTTGAACTCGATCACGCAGCAGATCAAACAGATCGAGGGCCAGAAAATCGACAATAACAAAGAAGCGGCCGACCTTATGAAGCAGGCCGACGCCGCCCAGACCAACGAAGAAGCGAATGCCTTTAACCTTAAAGCCGTTGATCTGCGCGTGGCCAACAGCAAGCTGGATGGGCGTTTGCAGCAGCTGGATTTTCAGTCGCACTCGCTCCTGCAGGACGAGAAAAAAGTTGGTCCGAATCTGAAAGATGTTCGGCTCAAGCTGAACAAGAACTGGATTCCGGTTTGGCTGAAGAAGCCGTCCGATTTCCGACCGACGACGAAGATGCCGAACTTCCGCCTCAGCGATCATCAGATTCAGGCGATCTCGGCGTACATCTGGCAGTCGGGTCTCACTGATCCGCTACCCAAGCACAAGCCCGGCAACGCCGCGCACGGCAAGGAACTCTTTGAAACCCGCGGATGCCTCGCCTGCCACTCGATTGGCGAAGGCGACAAGACGATCGGTGGAACCTTTGCGGCAAACCTGACGCGCGTGGGCGAGAAAGCAAATTACGACTACCTGGTCCGCTGGATTCACAACGCGCGCGAACGTACGCGACCCTATTGCCCGTACGAGAAGAAAGATATTGGTCCTGAAGATTACGCGAAGAAGGGCCTTCCCTATCAGTTTGACCTTGAGCACAGCCGCTGCCCCAATGACGGCCACGAACTGCAAGTGCAGAACATGACGGTCATGCCGAGCCTGCGTCTCGCGCCCGAAGATGCGGAAGACATTGCAACCTACCTGATGACCCAGAAGAAGCAGGAGCCGTCGGCCTATGCGGATGCGGCATTCATGGACGATCCGGCCCTGAAGGAAGAAGGCAAGAAGTGGGTACGCTACTTCGGCTGCGCCGGATGTCATGAGATCGCCGGCATGGAAGACGAAGGTCGCATCGGTACCGAGCTGACCTTCGAGGGCAGCAAGCCGATCGAGCGTCTCGACTTTGCACTGTTCACCGAAGTCGCGCAGCGCGGCGGCAAAGACGCCGAGCCGATCAAAGACAAGGACGATTTGGCGCGCCTGCCAGACGGTCCCGCCGAAGAGCCCTGGTACGACCACAAGGGATTTTTCGAGCACAAACTCGCCGAGCCCAACGTCTACGACGAGGGCATGGTTAAAGGCGAGACGGAAAAGCTCCGCATGCCGAATCTGCATTTGACCAAGGAGCAGGTGCTCGACCTGACCACGTTCCTTATGGGGAGCCAGGAGACTTCCCTTCCCGCCAGCTATCAATACAAACCCGGTGATCCGCGACACGATATTCAGGAAGGCTGGTGGATCGTCAAGAAGTACAACTGCATGGGCTGCCACCAATTCATTCCCGGCCAGCGCACGATTCTGATGGGCCTGCCGCAATATCAGGATCAGCAGGAGCAGTTGCCGCCGAAGCTGCTGACCGAAGGCGCGCGCGTGGATCCGGAGTGGCTGCGCAAGTTCCTGTCGAATCCTGCGCTGAGCACGACGGACACGAACCGCAACGGAGTGCGGCCTTATCTGAGAGTTCGCATGCCAACGTTCTCCTTCTCAGATAACGAGCTGCGCAAGCTGGTGCGCTTCTTCCAGGCACTGTCGCAGCAGCCCATGCCCTACATTCCGGAGCAGGTGCCGGTGCTCTCCGCCAAAGAGACGGACATGGCGCGGAGTCTTTTCTCCAGCACAGCCGCTCCCTGCCTGAAGTGCCACGCCACGGGCGATCCGGCGCATGACAAGATCGCGACCGCGCCGAACTTCCTGCTGGCCAAAGAGCGGCTGAAACCAGACTGGGTCGAGCGCTGGATCACCGACCCGCAAGCTGTGAGTCCGGGAACCTCCATGCCCTCTGGACTGTTCAAGCAGCAGGATAGCCAATGGGTGTTCGCCGGGCCCACGCCGGCCACCTTCAACGGCTATACTGGCGATCATCGAAAATTGCTAACCGATTACATCTTCCAGCTCACGCCGGAGGAACAGAAGAGGGTAGCTGCCTCCATGCCGCGGGCGAAAGCTGCAAACCAGCCTCGAACCCCGCTCCGGCAGGCCGGCACGCCGTCGCATGCGAGCGCCGGAGGGTCGAAATGACGTCCCGGCGAAGCGCGTGCTTTTCAAATTTTAAGGAGAGAGAAATCATGAATCTGAGCAAGATGTGGACGAAGGCCTTCGTTGGCGCTTTTGTGCTTGCGGCCCTGATTGTGCTCGCAGCATGCAACAAGAAAGAGGAAGCGCCAGCCTCCAACAATATGGCGGAGCAACCTGCGGCGCAGCCCGCAGCCACGCCCATTGATCCCGCGACCGTGGCCTCGATTGCCGGCACAGTCAAGTTTGACGGAACCGCTCCCAAGCCCTCGAAGATTGACATGAGCCAGGATCCGGGCTGCAAAGGCGTGAACGAGGCCGAAAATCTGGTGGTGTCGAACGGAGATCTGGCCAACGTATTCGTTTACGTCAAAGACGGTCTCGGCAACCGCACTTTTGACGTTCCGACAACTCCGATTGAACTCAACCAGCAGGGATGCCAGTACCATCCGCATGTGCTGGGAGTTATGGCTGGGCAGACTGTCGAAATCAAGAACGACGATCCCACCACGCATAACATCCATCCCACGCCGAAGGACAACCGGGAGTGGAACGAATCGCAGCCGCCGCAGTCTCCCGCTCTCGAAAAGAATTTTGCCCGCGAAGAAATCATGCTTCCGGTCAAATGCAACCAGCATCCCTGGATGAAGATGTACATCAATGTGGTGAAGAGCCCGTTCTTCGCCGTGACCGGAAAAGACGGCAAGTACGAAATCAAGGGCCTCCCGCCGGGCGATTACACGCTCGCTTTCGTGCACGAGAAGCTGGGCGAGCAGGACCAGAAGATTACGGTTGCGGCCAAGGAAGCCAAGACCGTGGATCAAAGCTTCAAACCATCCGCCGATTAACCCGCAGATTAATCCCGGAGCTTTGATAAAATAACGGGTCGCGAGCAGCCGGGCCTCTGGGTCCGGCCTGCTCCTGGCTTGCGCTCGCGCACTGAGCGTCCTCCGGACCCAAGGGGATCATTTCTGAAGGCCATTGCCACAACCTACAACCGCGGGCTGCATCGCTTTGCTATCGTGCTCGCCTGCTGGACTTTTCTGCTGATCATCGCAGGAGCGCTGGTCACCAGCAACGACGCAGGGTTGTCGGTTCCCGACTGGCCGACTTCCTTCGGGTCCTGGTACAAGATCCCGAAACTGGTCGGCGGCGTGCAATTCGAGCACACCCACCGCATGATCGCGCAGGGCGCGGGTTTGCTCACGATCGTTCTCGTCATTTGGACCTGGCGGGTGGAAAAGCGCCGCTGGCTTCGCTATCTTGCTCTGGCCGCTCTGGGAACGGTGATTGCGCAAGGCATTCTGGGCGGTCTGACGGTGTTGTTTTATCTGCCCCCGGCAATCTCCTCGGCGCACGCAGCCTTGGCGCAGACGTTTTTCTGCGTGGCCGTGATCATCGCGCTTTTTACCGGCCAACGCTGGATCGAAGAACAGCCTCGAGTCGAGTATGACCAGCGCCGCCCGAGCCTTTTCACGCTGACCCTGCTTTCGATTTTCGTGTTGTACGTCCAGTTGCTGCTGGGGGCTATGTTCCGTCATCACGGGCTGAGTTGGTGGCCACATGTGGTCCACGCGGCCATAGTCGCGCTGGTACTGAGCTGGACGGCGGTCCGTGCCCTGACTGTATTTCCGCATATCGCAGCGGTGCGGCGTCCCGCAACCCTGATGCTGGCTTTGGTCATCGGCCAGCTCTGCCTGGGATTCGCTGCCTTCCTCACGCGCGTCATGTGGGGCCGTGATGCGGTGCAGCCAGAATTGCCCATGGTGATTTCGACCGTGGCGCATGTGGCCGTCGGCGCCCTGCTCCTGGCGACAGCCGTTGTGTTGGCCATTCAGGTCTGGCGGCATGTGCCGGTGGCCTTTGAGGAGCGCCTCGCCCAGACCCAGCGCGACCCGTCGGGCGCAATGTCGTAAACTGGTAAAGTGTCAGAGGATTTCGCATTGGTCTCGAAAGTAGCCGTCCTTGACGATGCCGGCCCGGAACAGATCGGTTCAGCCGCACCCGTCATTTCCGTTCAGAATCTGGTTCATCGCTACGAAGAGCGCACCGCGCTGAATGGCGTGTCGTTTGACGTGCGTCCGGCGGAACTGTTTGGCCTGCTGGGGCCAAACGGCAGCGGCAAGACCACGTTGTTCCGCATTCTCTCTACCCTGATGCTCCCGACCAGCGGACGCGCCGTCATCCTGGACTGCGATGCGGCTCAGGATGCTGCCCGGTTACGGCGCCAGATTGGCGTCGTGTTTCAGGCTCAGAGCGTGGACGCCAAGCTCACCGCCTACGAAAACCTCTGGCATCAGGGACATTTGTACGGGCTGCGCGGGGCGGCGCTGAAGAAGCGCATCCATGAGATCCTGGCCCGGGTCGGACTGGCTGACCGCGCCAACGAACGGGTGGAAACTTTTTCCGGCGGCATGCAGCGCCGCATCGAACTGGGCAAGGGGCTGCTGCATCATCCCGGCGTTCTGCTGCTCGACGAGCCGACGACCGGGCTTGACCCGGGAGCACGGCGCGATTTGTGGCAGTACCTGCAAATTCTCCGCGACGAGGAGCATGTCTCCGTACTGGTCACGACTCACCTGATGGAAGAGGCGGAGCGCTGCGACCGGCTGGCGATCATGAATGAAGGCAATCTGGTAGCGCTGGGAACTCCGGCTGAATTGAAGAGCGAGATCGGCGGGGACGTGATTTTGCTCGATGCCGCCGGAGACGCTGAGACGCTCGCCCAGCATATTCGGGCCCGTTTTCGTGTGGACGCTAAGGTCATGGGCACGCAGGTGCGGCTGGAGCGCGAAGGCGGTCATCGCTTCGTCCCCGACCTTGTCGAAGCGTTTCCCGGAGAGATCCAGGCGATTTCGGTGAGCAAGCCGTCGCTGGAGGACGTGTTCATCCGTCGTACCGGACATAAGTTCTGGACCGAAGGCGGAGAAGCGGCCGCCGAGAAAGGGAGTAAAGGATGATTCTTGTGCTCTCAATAGTACTGGGCATTGTTCCGCTGCTCGGTGTTGTCTGGATTTTGCTGAATGGCATGATCAAGCTCTGGCCCCCAGGCGCAACCGTGGACGGCCTGTTCATGAGCCTGATCCTGCTGGTGCTTTCCCTGTGCTTCCTTCTGAACGCTTACTGGGAAGCGCGCGACAAGGGCTTGCTGAACTTTCTCCACAAGAAACCGCCGTCCTCCAATACTCCAGCGGCGAAGGCGAGTTAGCCAATGGCGACTCAGGTGGCAACTTTGGGTCGAGCGACGACGGCGCAGCCGTCCGCGGGCGTTCTTCTGCCGGCCTTTACCCTGTGGTGGCGCGAGATTGTCCGCTTCTATCGCCAGACCACGCGGGTGATCGGCGTGCTGGCGTCTCCACTGGTGTTCTGGGTGGTCATCGGCTCGGGCTTCGGCACATCGTTTCGCTCCGGGGAAGGTCCGGGCCAGCAGCACTATCTCGATTATTTCTATCCCGGCACGCTGGTAATGATCGTGCTGTTCACTTCGATCTTCACCATGATGTCCGTCATCGAGGATCGCAAGGAAGGGTTCCTGCTTTCTGTGTTGGTCGCGCCTGTCCCGCGCTCCGCGATTGTGTTGGGCAAAGTTCTGGGCGGAACGACTCTGTCGGCCGTTCAGGGAATGATTTTCCTCATCTTCGCTCCGTTCGCCGGCATACATCTGCAGGTCGTGCAGGTGTTGCTGGTCGCAGTGGTCGTGTTTCTGGTTTCATTTGCCCTGACGGCCCTGGGCTTTGCCATCGCCTGGCCCATGGATTCGTCACAGGCCTTTCACGGCATCGTAAACCTGTTCCTGATTCCACTCTGGCTGTTGTCCGGAGCACTGTTTCCGTACGCCCGGGCATCGAAATGGATCCAGGCCGTCATGCGGCTGAACCCGCTCACCTACGGGGTCGAAGCTTTGCGGGCGCTGCTCTATCCCGGCGCGCCAACCGACTTCCCTCTTGTCTATTCCATGTCTACGCTTCTCTTATTTTCGCTGGTAATGTTCGGACTGGCCTTTCTGATGGCCAATCGCCGCAGCACGAGGCCGCCCGCGTGATCGCCGGACATCCCCTCAGCCAGTACGCTTACTTCCCTGCCCTCAACGCCACTCTCAACGGCGCCAGCGCAGTGCTGCTGCTGGCTGGCCGCATTCTGATTGCGCGGAGAAAAATCGCGGCCCACCGCGCCTGCATGATCGCCGCCATGGTGGCTTCGGCGCTATTCCTGTGCTGCTATCTCTTCTTCCACTTTCAGGTGGGCAACATTCGCTTTCTCGGAGAAGGGTGGTCGCGTCCGGTCTACTTCTCGATTCTGATTTCGCACGTCACGCTGGCCATCGTGATCGTGCCCATGGCCATCATCACGCTGAGCCGCGGACTCAAAGCGCGCTACCCGCAGCATCGCGCCATCGCCAAGTGGACGTGGCCACTGTGGATGTACGTCTCGATCACCGGCGTGATTGTGTACTTCATGCTGTACCAGTGGTTTCCGCACAGCTAGCCTCTGCCGAGGTTGAGGCGGTGCGCCAATTGGTTTTGGGAAGGGCACGGCTTCAGCCGTGCCGCTAGCAGCCACCCTAGGGTTTGGGCTTTAGCCCTTACTGGGTCTACTCATGTCTGTTCTGAAACTCAAGATTGACGTTTCCGGCACCGTCGGCGACGCCGCCTGGCGCGAGATCAAGCAATTCGATCAGATTCAAAGCGCTGAATTCGGACCGCAGTTCGGCAGCAGCGGACCGTCTAAACATCCTCCCGGTACGCCGTACGCCAAGGGCGAATGGATTGGGGCCGAAATCCGGCTGCAGACTCCGCTTCTGGCGCAATATGCGATGTCGCATTATCTGGAACAGGAGCGCGTACTCGACGCGGATGTCGAGGACTGACCGCGCCCATAGCTGCCTTCCTTTTCTGCTATATTGCTGTGCTTGATGTCAGGTATGGTTCCAATTCCGGGGCCTCTAAGCGCAGAACCAACCGCCCCACCACAATCGCTCCGCAAAACTAGAAGCCCTATACTGGCAGCGTTGTTTTCGGCCTTCTTGCCCGGAGCGGGCCAACTGTTTCTGGGACAGCGCGGTAAGGCATATGTTTTAGTGACGCTGTTCGCCATACTCCTGGCAGCTTTTTGGCCATTGCGCCTCCTACGCTTCTATGCCGGTTTTGTAGGGCTGTACTCCGCCTGGACGGGCCTCTATCTCTATGCAGCATCGAGCGCTCAGTTGGGGCGATCTTTGCCCAGCAACAAACAACCATCCAGATGGTGGCTGTTGGCGACTCTCCCACTTGCCCTCTTCCCTCTTAGTCTCACCGGAGCAGCTGTGACTCGCGCATCAGGCTTCCGAAGCTTCAGCATTCCTTCAACCTCGATGGAGAAGACGCTGCGCCAGGGAGACCATTTCGTTGTGGACCTCCATTCACGGGTGCCCCAGCATCAGGACGTTGTTATCTTTTTCAGAAATCAGACTTACTTTGTTAAGCGTGTGGCTGCTGTGGCTGGGGATTCGATACAAGGGAGGGGAGGCATGATCCTCCTAAATGGAAAAGAGATAGACGAGCCGTATGTGGAGCATATCGGGAACCAGCCAACACCCTGGATGAGCGACTTCGGTCCGATCACCATCCCCAGGGGCAAGTGCTTTGTCTTAGGTGATAACCGCGACGTAAGTTTGGATAGCCGCTCACCAGAATTCGGCCTAGTCGACACAGCATCTATTATCGGGAAGGCCTTGTATGTGTTCGGGTCAGACAGCGTCGGCAGGAGCATCCGGTGAGAGCCGAGAAGGAGACCACCGATACTCAGGAGATCCGTGCCGTGCCCAAGCGCTCCATGTCGCGCACCCAGAAAATTCTTTTCTTCGCCACCGGCTGGCTGATCGTGCTGATGCCGTTTCTTTTCTGGTGGAACACCTGGTTCGGGCGTCATCTCTCGGACGCCCAGCTAAACGAATATCTGCACGACAACAAGAAACCGCGCCACATTCAGCAGGCACTGGTGCAGATGAGCGAGCGCATGGGGCACGGGGATGCTGTGGTGAAGCAATGGTATCCCGATCTGGTTCGCTTGTCGGGCGATCCCGTCGAAGAAGTCCGCAACACTGATGCCTGGGTCATGGGGCAAGATAGCTCCGACCCACTTTTTCATGGCACTCTGCTGAAGATGCTCGGCGACACCTCGCCCATGGTGCGCGGCAACGCGGCGCTGTCGCTGGTCCGCTTTGGAGATGCGACCGGGCGTGCGCAGATTGTCGCGCTCCTGCAGCCGGCAGTCGTCAATTCTTCTGAGGCTGGAAGGATCGTGGACGCCGACCGGCCCGGCACCGCCATTCATCAGGGCGGACTGCTGGCGCAGTTGCAGACCTCCGACGGCCGCAAGATTGAGATTCGATCCCCGATTCCCGGACGCATCCGGTCGGTGTCGCAGCCCGGAGCGACCGCGGATGCTGGAGCGGAGGTCGCGGTGGTTGATCCCGCCGGAGAGCAGGTCTGGGAGGCTCTGCGAGCGCTCTATCTGATCGGACAACTGGACGATCTTCCTGCCGTTCGTCCCTACGAGCGCGAGCTGCCGGACATTTCTAACGACGTGCGTAAGCAGGCCATTGAGACGGACAAGGCGATTCAGGCGCGGGCAAAGTAACTCTTTGTCATTCCGACCGAAGGGAGGAATCTGCTTTTCCTTTGCTGCGAGAAAACACCAGACTCCGCGTCGGTTGGCCCTCGGAAGGAAAAGCTTTGTCTATGGTCGCGCGCAATTACATAGATCCTTCGCGCAAGAGTCGCGCTCAGGACGACAATCAACTTTCAGGTTGGTGAGCGCTTGGGTGATCGCTCAGGGCTCGCGACTCACGACTTACCGCTAGATCGCCATCGGGCCGACTTCTTTTTCCACTTCCGCGATGTCCACCATGGCGATGGCGTCCCAGGGACAGCCGTCGAGGAAGCAGCCGTCGGGCCCTTTGCTCAGGCACTTCTTGCAGCCAATGCACAGGATCGGATCAATCTGAATGCGGCCGAACGGTGGATGATCTTCGTCGGGCACCCAGAACATGCAATCTTCGACCGGGCAGTATTCGACGCAGGCAGGAGAGCCGGCGCATCCGGTGCAGCACTCCGTTATAACGGCTAGCTCTTTCGGCTTCTTTTTTCGAGGCGTGGCCAAGCCTTTGGACTTCGGTTCAAACTTGAGTTCGTCGGGCACCATTCCGACGGCCTTGGTGGCGTTGGGAGCGGCAGGCATGGAGGGGATTATACCTCAGAAACTCCGCGCGACTGCCCGCCCAAAACGATACTCCGCGCCACAGCTTGTGACAGGCAGCAGCAATCCACCGGCTTCATTCTGTTATAGTGAACGCCACAAACGGAAGAGTGTACAGGGTCAGCGGGCAAGAGTGCCCGCTCCACACACGCAAAGGAGCACCCCATGGCAGGAAAGAGTCTCAACCGGGTTCAACTGATCGGCAATCTGGGCAAAGATCCGGAAGTGAAGTTCACACCGCAAGGCACACCCGTGGCCAAGCTGACCATCGCCACCAACGAACGCTTCAAAGACAAAGACGGCAACTGGCAGGATCGCACCGAGTGGCACAACGTCGTGCTCTGGCAGCGGCTGGCTGAGATTGCCGGCGAATATCTGAAGAAGGGCGGCAAGGTCTACATCGAGGGGCGCCTGCAGACCCGCTCCTGGGACGACAAGCAGACCGGCCAGAAGAAGTACATGACGGAAGTTGTGGCCAGCGATTTGATTCTGCTGGGCGGACGCGGCGAAGGCGGAGAGAGTTCCGGCGGTTCGCGCGGTGCGGCGGCCGGAGCGGGCAACAGCAACTTCGATCAGCGCGTGCCCGAACCGGAACCGGCGGGAGCCGGGCCGATCACCGACGACGATATTCCGTTCTAGTCGCCGTCGCCCAGGTCTACGGCGATCATTTCGAGCGACTGCAGCAACGGGCTGGTCTCAGAGACGAATTCGACGTGGCCGCAGCGCGGGCAGGAAAGCATCGCGTGTCCCGCGCCGGGCGCGAGACTGGCCCGCATCAACTGGTAACGCTCAAGTCTCTGCTCGCAGCGCAGGCAACACACGGTCTTGTGCAGCGGATCGAAAGAGGTCCCGCCCGGGACCTCGATGGCTGGTTTCATGGACTCCTCAGTCTGAACTCCGCAGGCATGGCCGGAATTCAGCGATTGACGCAAGTCTAGCACGGCAAAGAGCCCCTGAGGCCCCGCCGTGCCCGGTTCGATAAGGGCGCCGGACTCCAAGGTTTCCGGTTTAGTTTTTTCGTCTACTTCCTGGCCGCAATCGCGCGCTCGTAGATTTCCATCAGCATCGGCAGGTTCTTTTCGGCGGTGTACTTGTTCTGGTATTCCTGGCGTGCCGCCTCGCCCATTTTCTGCATTTCTTCGGGATGGCTCCAGGCCCAGCGCACCTTCGCGGCCAGATCTTCCGGGTCGCCGGTGTTGAAGAGCAGACCGGTTCGACCGTCCTCGACAATTTCCTGCATTGCGCCCATGCGACTGGCAATGACGGGCGTGCGGCAGGCGAAAGCTTCGGCAATCGTGACCGGAAAGTTTTCATACCACTCGCTCGAGAAAACCAGGAACTTGGCGTTATTGATCGCAGCCAGGGTCTGAGCGCGAGGCATCTGTCCGGCAAACTGCACGTGGGTGAGTCCGTCCTGCATCGCCTGGGCTTCGAGCGCGGGACGATCGGGTCCGCCACCGATAACTCTAATAGAAATGGACGGCGGCAACTGCTTCCAGGCCGCCAGTACCGTACTGACTCGCTTTTCCGGCGATAGCCGGCCCACAAACAACGCGTATTCTCCAGGCCCGGTCCGTGCCAGAGGATCCGGGTTCACAAAGTTGGGCTTGACCAAAATGTTCTGGGCGGGCATTCCGCCCTCGATGAACTTGCTGCGCGAGAACTCGGTAAGAGCGATGTAGTAGGTAATGTCGTTCGTCCAGGTGCGAAGCATGCGGTGCGTGGTTAACATGGCCGCAACCACGGCGGTGGTTGAGCGCTGGTCGTGGTAGCAGCCGTATTTGATGCTGGGCCAGAGCGATCCGCCGACGCATTCTTCGCAAACTTTGCCTTTGCGGAACAGCGTGGCCGCCGGGCACATGAGCCGGTAATTGTGCAGCGTCTGCACCACCGGAACCCGCGCCTCGGTGCACGCCGAATAGATGGAAGGCGAGATCATCATGAACGTGTTGTGCACGTGCACGACATCTGGCTTATCCCCGCGCAGGAGTTCGACAAAGTCACGCCGCGAGTCCGAAGACCATACCGACCCCCTGGCCAGGCTGATCAGGCGAAGCCCGCGGTAAGCCTCGACCTCCATATTGCTGCGCCGGTAGGTGATCACTTCGTGGCCGGCGTTCTTGAGCATCTGCCCTTCCTGCTCAAAAACCACGTCTTCTCCGCCCGGCTGTTGATAGGTGTTATGAACCAGCAGTACTTTCACGAGACAGTATTTCCCTTCCTACGCCGTCATTCTATTCACAATGGGGAGGATCGTCTGCTTACGATGGTTTCGCTTACGATGGGGATGAAGCTACGGCTCCCGCCGCGTATTTTGGGGTACTGGAGGAGCGACTGCTGGTCAGGCGGTGACCAAGGTTTACCATCGGCTTCTCGATCAAATAGTAGCTGAGGGAGGCCGAGGCAAAAATGCAGAGCACGTTCAGCGGAAGTTGCTGAAAACGGCCGAACACCGCCGGGGCGTCGGGAAACACCAGCCATAATTGCTGCCAGACGTAAAGGCTATAGGAAAGATGGCCGACCCACTTCAGAAAGCCGAGGTCGAGCAAGCCAGCCAGCCAATTATTGGTGTGCAGCACTGGCCAGACCACGATCAGAGCGATCAGCGCCGGCTCATACGGAGAGTAATTGTGCCGGCCTGAAAGCAGGTTCGAGGCCAAATATGCCGCGAGACAAAGTCCCCACATCCACCAGGTGTACACCCGGGTGAACCAGTCGCGAAACTTCGGCTTCATGAGTAGAATGCCCAGCACGCAGCCCCACAGCAAACCGTCGAGCCGGACGTCGGTGCGCCCCGGAAACCATAGCTGAGCGTGGATCACGTGGTAGTGCAGGTCAATGTACCGCCAGATGGCCATGACCACCGCCAGCGCGGCCGGCACCACTGTGCTGCCGCCGCTAAGAATCAGTAACGCCGGCCAGATCAGATAAAAGTGCTCTTCGACAGCGAGGGACCAGAAGTGCGCCGTATACCAGCCGGCGCTGGGCAAGTCCATCGGGATGTAATTGCGGAAGAAGAATAACGAGCCGAGCCACTGTTCGCGAGTGACGGCGAAGACTCCAAGGAAGGTCAGCGCACCGATCACCAGCAGATAAGTAAATGAGGCTGGAATCAGTCGAAACACGCGCCGGATGTAGAACTTCTTCAGGCTGATGCTGCCGTTGCGTTGCTTTTCCTGCAAAAGCCGGGTCGTGATGAGAAAGCCGCTGAGCGCAAAGAACAACGCAACGCCCGTGGCTCCGAGCCGCAGAAAGTGATCGAAGCGGCCGAGGTCGAGACTTTCGGTCGAGTGATCCACCAGAACGAGGAGAACCGCAACCCCTCGCCATCCATCCAGTGAGGGGATGTGATTCGGTTCCTTGCGGATCTCTTTTGTGTTTGTCTGGCTCGTGATGTTGGTCACAGCCACGCGCCCCTGCGGGTCCGCGCGGCTCTCCTAAGATCAAATACCCCGGCTACGGCAGCAACCCGTAAACCACCAGGTTGGTGTGAGTCGCAATGTAAACCTTGCCGTTGGCTACGGTCGGGGTTACAAAGTGCGCCACCGAACCCAGCGTATCCCGACCGCTGGGAGCAGACGTGCTGTAATAGAGCGGAGCCAGCGTGACCGCATTATAGGCGCGCAAAGCACCCACGTTGGCGGGCGGCGGTCCAACCGTGATCGTCCAGACGATGCCGTTACTGGTTCCGTTGGAGGAAATGGAGGGGCTGCTGACGTTGCCGTAACCGATCGTGGTCCGCAGCGGCGTGGTAGCAAGCTTCCCGCCGGTCAAGCTGTAGGAGATAAGCGGTGCATTGGTTCCGGGAACGAAAATCGTGTTGTTCCAGTAGGTCAAAGCCCCGTAACGGCAGGTGAGAAGGCCTGTCGGCGGCTGCAAACAACCACTAAGGTACGAGGGTGGCTCAACGTCCTGGACGATGTTGGTGTTGCCGGTCGTACTCGTGCAAGCACTGCAGTATCCACCCATATCGGCGGTATTCAACACCCACATCTCTTCCGTCTTGCCCGACGCCACCAGTAGGTTGGCAGGACCGACAGTCTGCGGAGGCAGGAGCACCGGTCCGACAGAAGCCGGCTCCAGATCGTCCGGATAGAGCAGCGTGTTGGCGTTGTAGGGCGTGAAGAAGTCCACGAAGTTGAGGTTCTGGTCCAGTTCAATAATGCTGTCACCGTAGTCAAGACCACCGATGTCCTGATCGAAGTCAGCGTCGGCGGTCTCCACATACACGTGCCCATTCTCATCGGCCACCGGACCACCGCCCGACTGCCAGATGCCGCCGTTATCCACGGCCGGCGTGCTGACAAACATGGTCGGCGGCGCCGCCAGGTTAGTAGTGTCAAAACCGAACACATATCCGTGATTGTTGATGGCTGGAAAGTTGTTCAGGCCGGTGCAACCGGTCGAACCCAAGGCAACATACACGATGCCGTTGTTCAGAAGCAGCGCCGGACGATTCTCCTGAAAGCGCGGGTAGAACGTGGGACCGGAGGCAGCATTGATGACCACCGGGCTGCCCGCTTTGTCGGCGCCGGTCGTGTAATCCGCGGCGTGAAGATTTAACGCCCAGGGACTGGCTTTGGTGCCGGCACCGGTCTTGGTGACAAAGTAAATCGTGCCCGCCGCGGTATCAATCACCGGCGTGCCGATGATGCCTGCGCCCTTCGCCGGCGAAGTATTGAAGGCCGAATCGTGGCAAAGCGGAACGAACGAGGTGGGAGCGCCATAATTCTTGCTCCACAGCTCAGCGCCGCTGTCTGCGTCGAACGCATAAATCGTGTTATTGAGCGTGGCCACGTAAACCACGTTGTGCGAGGCTCCGCCGATCATGACATTCGAGACATAGAGCGGCTGTGCGGCGGCCCAACTGTCGAACGTCACAGAACTGCTGAACACTTTGCCAAATGTGCGGGAGTTGACGTTTTTCAGGGTCAGCGCGGTTTCCTGCGTGTTCTGACCGGTGCGGCCATTGTCGTTGTGGTAGGTCGTCACGTTAACCTGAGCCTGGGCGAATGCAGTCGTCGCCAGTGCAAACGTTGCGGCACAGACCGCGATGCGCTCCAAGAACTCCAGTCTCTTCTTCATAAAACTCCTTCTATCCATCTTTAATCTCTGCGAAAAGAGATTATTCTTCCGTCGTCAACTTGGTGGAACAAGTGCGTGTCGTGGTCAACTCTCCGTAAACATCCACCTGGTTCTGAGTGCCGATATAAACTTTGCCGTTGGCAACGGTTGGAACCACGAACTTCACGGCCAGACCAGCCCTGTCTTGCGCGCCACATTGGTTGGAGCCATAAAGCGCTTTCAGCGTGAGCGCATCAAAGGCATACAGCACGGCCGGACTGCCTCCGCTTACCTGATTGGGAGAATTCACCGCCCATACGATGCCCGTGCCCGCAACGGTGCCGTTGCTCGAAACCGCGGGAGTCGCCCCATAAATAAACTTCTGCGTTGTCGCCATCATGCCGGTCGTGCAAACCGGCCCCGGATTGCAGGATGCAGCCACATGCCAGGACTTCATGCTGTTACCGAGATTGGCGTCGTAGAGATGACCATTCCAGTAAGCCGGCGTGCTGAGATAGGGATATTTCCCGGCAACGGTCTGCAGGTTGGTGTCGCTGTCGCCGTTGTATCCGCCCGGCGATCCTCGATCCACCACGTAGACGTTGCCATCCTTGCCGATGTTGACCGAGATATAGGGATGCGCCGGAATCGTGTTGTCGGGCACCAGCATCATGCCGCCGGAACCGTAGTCCTCGTCCGCGTCGTCATACATGGGTTCGTTGTAACGGGTGAAGAAATCCGCGACTTGTAGAGACGGCGTAAGTTTGAGAAAACTGTCGGCGTAGTTATTGCCGCCGTTGCCTGCGTCCCAGGTGCCGTCGCCCGTCCCCACAAAAATGTAAGTCGTGGGATCCGAAGCCGACCCAAATCCCGCCGAAGGTCCGGCCGAGGCCTGCCAGATCCCGCCGCCCGGACCATCCGGACCAACGCCGGTGGGTGTCGTGGTAAAGATGTAAGGCAATCCGGTGGGCTGCGACCCGAGATTCGTTCCATCGAAGCCAAATATCCAGCCCGGCGGTTTAAATCCAAGCTTTTCTGGCGTGCCATCCATCAGCGAGAAGCTGACATACACCATGTCGTGCCCTTGCGGGCCGACCCCATCCAGCACCAGCAAGGCTGCGCGCTGGATCTGATGCTGAGAAATAAAAGCGTTCGAACCAGCGCTTCCCGAGATGGCTGCCGGTGAACCGGTCTTCTCGGCTAAGCTGCGAATGTCGAGCGCATGAATACGGTGAATCCACGCTGAAATGTTCGTGCCTGATCCGACCTGGGTCTCAGCCACCAGATAGAGCGTGTCCGATGCCAGATCAATCGCGGGCGTTCCCAGTATGCCCACGGTCGGAGCGATCGTCTGGCAGCCGCCCCCGCCGATGTAGTGGCAGTCCACAGGCTGTTCACAAGTGACTCCCGCCGTGCACCCAGTAATCACGGGGACCATGCTGACCGATTTCAGCAACGCGCAGGTATTGGCGTCAAAGGCATAAACCGAATCGTTCTCGGTCACTGCATATCCCACCGTGTGAGTGGTAGTGACTCCGTTTACCGTGAAAGGGACGTTAATGACAATCAGCGGCTGCGCATACACATTGCCGTCGGTCGGAACTGAGCAAACCTTTCCGAACTTCGAATCCACTACGTTCGAAGTCGTGAGGAGCGTCTCCGCCGTGTTGGCCCCCGAGCGCCAATTGTTCTCGTGCCAGGTGAGCACGTTCACAGACTGGGCTACCAGGCTGCCTTGTAGGAAAAGAAAAACAAGGGCAACCGTGGGAAGGACAAGCAGCCTTCTCATTCACAGCCTCATTTCCGAAGGATTTACGGGGGCGGGGGAAACTCCTGACACTGATTTTCTCGTCGTTCCAGCTACCCGTCAAGATGCAACTTCTGGCAATAATTACCTTGACTAACCCACACTTCTGCGCTACATTGGAGCCATGCTAGTCCCAAAGACATTACATGATGCGATTCAGTACTTTAGCGACGAACAGGTGTGTATTGATGCGGTTGCGCTCATGCGCTGGCCGCAAGGCGTGCTCTGCCCGCACTGCAAAGGCGAAGAAGCGACAAAGCCCTATTACTTGAAGGCCCAAAAGCGCTGGAAGTGCCGTACCTGTCGCAGGCAATTCAGCGTCAAGGTTGGGACGATCTTCGAGGATTCGCCGATTACCTTGCAGAAGTGGCTCCCGGCACTGTGGATGCTCTGCAACTGCAAGAACGGGATTAGCTCGTATGAGATTCACAGAGGCTTGGGAGTTTCGCAGAAGTCCGCATGGTTCATGCTGCATCGGCTGAGACTCGCCATGAAAGATGGCTCACTCCAGAAGATCGGCGGCGAAGGCAGCGAGGTGGAAGTGGATGAAACCTTCGTCGGCGGGAAACTGAAAAACATGCACCGAGAAAAGCAGCTTCGCGTGCGTGCCCTGAATGAGTACGGCACTGCTGCAGGAACGATCGGCAAAACTGTTGTCATGGGGATGTTGGATCGTACAGCGCGGAAGATTCGGGCATCTGTTGTCCCTGACGTATCGCGGATCGTGCTACAGAATGCTGTCCTGCAAAACGTGCATCACGGAACTAAGGTCTATACCGATCAGGCTCCCGCATATCAGCGTCTGAATCGCACCTACGTGCATGAGATTGTGAATCACGCCGAAACCTATGTCCTGGGTCGCGTGCATACCAATGGCCTTGAAAACTTTTGGTCGCTGCTGAAACGCAATCTGGCAGGAACCTACGTGTGTGTTGAGCCATTCCACATGGAGCGGTATTTAGACGAGCAAGTTTTTCGTTTCAACAATCGAGCGACAAAAGAGAATCCACTGAACGATTCCGACCGCTTTTTAATGGCACTCTCGCAGGTTGCAGGAAAGCGTCTCACCTTCGCGGAACTGACGGGCAAGGACGGTACGACGCCTGCCGAACCGTTCTAACCACCGTCTCAAGCGTGGGCCTAAGAAGAAGCGGAAGGCTTAGGCCCAGGTTTGTTCTTTCGCAGTCGGCGCTGCTTTTCTTCGGTCACGATCCGCTGTTGCAGATCGTCCTTGGAGACGCGGACCACGCTGCCTAAGGCTGAGTAAAAACGCGACAGTTTTTGCTCTGGGGTCGTGTCAGAGTCGAGTTTAGACTTCATGGGCTCATCATAGCGTGTTGGAGGACTGAAGCAAATGATTAACGAGAAACGCTTGCGCGAGCTTTTGATTTTCTCTTTCGAGAGCCTGCAGAAACAGCAGGATACGATTTCAACATTGATGACAGAGATTGCCGCTTTGCGAGATTCCCTCTGCGAGATCGGACCGAAGTATGGTGAAATTTTAAGCCAGCATCGGTCGCATCATAGAAACCTTGCAAAACCGCTTGTTGATGAAGCAGGTCGGGCGTATGACGCGATAATTCACGAACTGAGGACGGTTCACTAGGTTTAATTGACACAATACGACCCCCGGCGCTAATGTGCGCATAGAGATCGCATGCGGCCCGGATGCCAGTCCGGGCTTCTTCTATTTGTGTTCTTGATCCTCTCGCCGCCACCTTTCGAGAATAGTTATCGTCTCTGGAATTGACAGGCCGATGCGGTGCAGGATAAACGCTATAGTAAATAGCGCTACCACGATCAGGCCCAACAGTATGTCAGTCACGGCAATTCACCCTCGCCTTTTCGTTTTCAAGCAAACCACTGGTCAAACGTACCGGGGTGTTGGTGATTTACCTTCACGTGCATCACTATAAAGGCGTCGTTGGCCTTTACATCCCTTTCCTTTGGCAACGCCAGCAGTTCGTCAGTTGTCACACTCAGGGAGGAAATAAGTTTATCGTCTGAAAGCAAACAAAAGAAGGGATTTTCGTCCTCTTGTGGCCCTATTCCTCCAGCCTCTTCCAAATTGTCTGGAATTCGCAACGCATCGAAAATCGTCTTCACTCTTGCGTCCAGATCCCCGCATTGCATAATCAAATGCCGTTCTTCGGGACGCAGAAAAAGAATATTAACTTCGCAGCGCAGAGCAAACTCGCTGGTCACCAACGGAACAAACCGGAACCCACAGCGACTCCACTGGTCTGCGAGCGCTTCTATACCGCGCTTACGACGGTTTTCGTCGGTAAATGCCGCAATATCCTCTTCGCCTTGATGCTTTCTGTACCACTGCGGAAAATAGCGGTAACAAGCGAGACTAGCCAGCCCTGATTTAGTGCTCCAGAGTCGGCGCAATTGCGGGTGCAGTTCGCGCCTTATGGCGTGCTTGATATCGGCACGCGTCTTGCTTTTCCCCGCCCCCAAAATCTGGCCTCCATAGAGCAACCTAAACTCCATCAGATTCTCGCTTTCGATCGGCTCGCCTGTGCCAATCTCAATAAATTCGTTCTCTCTAGTCTGGTGCACTCATGGCACTCGTTCCTTTCGTCTAGTGTGCATCAATTCCGTTGGGTTAGTCAACGTTATTAATGCCCAACTTCTTGCAACTTCGGCTGGCTTCTCCCTGCGCCATAAGACTGTGCGGTTACTTCCGGAACCGGCTTGCGAAACTCTCATAAAATCAGCCGCATTCCCGGACATTAAATGCCGGATTCGGGAATCCGGCGTTGCAAATTCGTTCATCTTGACGGGTCCGAAGTGCTCTGCTATCTACGCTAGTAACGTTATCTCGCGACGCCTGAGTCGAAAGACTCCAAGTTTTGAGACGGCGTCCGGTGGTCAATCGAGGCAGCGAACGCTCTACCGCTGTGTCCAGCTTCCCAGGAGAATTTTGTGACCCGTACTTTCATCCAGCGCCTTTGTGTCGCCATATCTCTTGTGGCGGCGTCGGTGGTTCCGTCCCAGGCTCAAACCGTGAGTCTGACGCCGGCTGGACTCGGCTTCGGAAATCAAGCCGTGGGCACGACCAGCGCGTCGAAGACGGTTACGCTCAAGAATACGAGCACTACCAAGACGCTGAACATAACCGGCATCTCGACCACGGGCGACTATCCCAATTCAACAACGTGCGGATCAAGCCTTGCCCCGAGCGCGACTTGCACGATCACGGTCAGTTTTGCGCCGGCAGCGCTGGGCGCAATCGACGGCGCAATTACCGTCGTGGACAATGCCACCCCGGCGACGCAGGTGGTGAATCTCACGGGAAGCGGCGTTGTGCCGCTGACCCTGGCCCCGACGTCCCTTACTTTCGCCGCCACTGCCATCGGAAAAACCACGGCTGCCAAGACCGTCACTCTCACTAATTCGGCGAACGCCCTCACCATGGGCACGCTTTCGGTTAGCGGCGACTACACCATCTCCGCCACCACGTGCACAGGAACGATCGCCGCCAGTAAAACCTGCACCGTCAGTGTGACGTTCACTCCCTCCGTTGCCGGCGCGATCGCAGGTGTGCTCACCATTCCCGATAGCGCATCCGGAAGCCCGCAGTTGATTCCACTTTCCGGCACTGGAACCGGTACGGTGACCAATCCGATCACTTTCACACCCGGAAGCTTGACCTTCGCCAGTCAGACGGTGGGCACGACCAGCGCGTCGCAGACCTTAACGCTGAAAAATACGGGCACGACTGCGATCACGGTCAGCGCGGTGACCGTCAGCGGCGATTACGGCGAGACGAATACTTGTAAAGGCAAGTCCATCGCGGCCGGGAAAACCTGCGCGATCAAAGTGAGTTTTTCGCCGAGCGCTACCGGAACTCTCGCCGGGGCCGTCACCGTCACCGACGGCGCCGCCACCAGCCCTCAAGTGGTTGCTCTTACAGGAACCGGCGCCAGCGCGCTGACCCTGGCTCCCCCCACGCTCGCCTTCACCGGTCAAGTAGGAATCACCGGCACTCCGCAAACCGCCACGCTCACCAACAATACAGCTGCCGCTATTACCATTTCGAACCTTGCCCTCAGCGGGGATTACACCCAGACCAACACCTGCGCCGGAGTTGTCGGCTCCAAGTCGAGTTGCACCTTCAGCCTTACCTTTGCCCCGCTGGCCGGTGGCACTATTGATGGCGCTCTTACCATCTCCACCTCGGCCAGCGCTTCGCCGCTCGTACTCAGTCTGACTGGATCGGCCAGCAGGGCCCCCATCGCGCGTTACGGATATGAAGTCGAGTACAGCGCGTACACTCCGGGACTCGTCGTGGGTTATGCGATCAATCCTCTGTCGGGCGGGCTTCGCACTGTAGAGACCCTGCAACTGCCCAGCGACAACTATGGCATTGTCGTGCATCCCTCCAACAAGTTCCTCTACATGCCGGACGGCTCCGGGATTCTTGGGTACGGCATCGCGGCCAACGGCATGCTGGCGCCGCTGGCCGGATCGCCCTACAGTCTGGCGGGCGGCAGTGCCTTGAGGTTCACCGCGAATGGCAAATTTGGCTACACCAACCAGGGCGCGGAATACTCCGTCAACGCCACCACGGGGGCACTCACCTCGATCGGAAGCGCGACGGTCGGGGACTTACCCTACGACGTCGCCATCACTCCTTCCGGAACGTACGTATACATTCCCAACTTTAACGACGGCACGATCTCGGCATTTTCGGTAAATCAAACGACGGGCGTTTTGACCGCCGTCACGGGATCTCCGTTCACGGCGGGTGATAGCGGGCCGTCGGCGGTGGTGGTGAGTCCCAACGGGAAAAATCTTTTCGTGGCCAATGCTTCGACGGGCAGCGCCGGCTCAGTTTCTGTTTTCAGCATCGCCGGCGCCACGGGAGCCTTGACCGCAGCGACGGGGTCGCCGTTTGGAGGCTCCGGCGCCGGCAACGGCATCGCCGTCGATCCGACCGGCCATTATTTGTACGTGGCCAGCAACGGCATCACGGCCTATTCCATTAATCAGACGACCGCCGCACTCACTGCCATCAGCGTTTCACCCTATGTTCTCCCCGCCGCCGCCAACGGCGTAACCGTAGATCCGACGGGACGTTATGTCTACGCCTCGATTTTCGGCAATCTGAGCAGCGCACAGACCTCGGCCGATCTGATCACATTTGCGCTCAACCCGGTTAATGGCGAACTCAGTCAGATGGCCAGCCAGGGCGTAGATGGAAATCAGGGAGAGAATTTTGCCATTGCCACGGGCACGAAGCCGGTCGTCTATACGCCCCAGTTTGCCTACGCCGCCAATCAGGGCAGCAAGAATATTTCCGAGTACAGCATCAGTGACACGACCGGCGCGCTGACGGCTCTGACGGGATCTCCGCTCAGCGACGCCAACGGGCCCCAACTGATTGCCGCAACGCCTTCGGGCGCTTTCGTCTATACGGGGAACGGAAACAACACGATTTCCGAATACGCGGTGAATGCCGCAACGGGCGCGCTGACCCTGGTCTCCGGTTCTCCCCTGACCGGCTTCGGCAGCGTGAACGCTCTGGTAGTGGATCCGACCAGCAGTTTCCTGCTGGTGCTCGATTCCACCAACGGAAATGTCCTGACCTATAGCATTGGCCCGAAGGGCGCGCTGACCGCCTTGTCGAGCGCCCCTACGCCGACCGCAACATCCCAGACCGTGGCTCTCGATCCTACGGGAACCATTGCGATCCTCACCAGCCTCACCGCCATGGATTACTACCAAGTGGATGCAGGAGTGTTGGCGCCCCTCAAGGCGGGGACCGCGACCAGTTTTCCAGTCGCTGCGGCCTTCGATCAAAGCAGTCAATATGCATTTGTGGCCGAGAACACCGGAAACGCCGTCGCCACCTATTCGGTCCCGTTCGCGGTTCTGCTATCGTCCGCCAACACCGGGAATGGTCCCAAATCCGTTCTGGCTGAGCCTTCCGGAAAATATGTCTACGTGGCCAACGCCGGGGACGGCACCATCTCCGCCTACTCCCTCAACAACTCCACCGGCGCTTTGACTCAGATCGGCACGGCCATCAGTTCAGGCGCGGGCGCCGACTCATTGAGCGTCAGCAACGACGGCAAGTATCTCTACGCGACGAACAACGGCGCAGGGACTGTCTCCGCGTTCAGTATCAGCTCAAATGGTTCGCTAACCTCCTTGGGGACGGTGCCGACCGCGACTGCCCCGACAGCGATCGTGACCACGGGAACATGGCAGTAAGCTGCCTGGTCCTGCACGACACTGATGCATTGCCTCAATTGCAGCTTGTTTATTACTGATTCAACGATACTTATCCGCCGCTGACTCGTCTGTTTCCGGTTCGCCGCCTTGCGAGTAAATCCAGCCTTGTGAGAAGCTGAATGGCAACCGGCAAGACCCATTCTGCAGCAGCGCGACCGCGGGGCGCGGCGGCTGCGAAACTATCGGGATTCGGACGTGTTTACGCGGATCAGGGCTCTCGGGTGGGCGTGTCTTCCTGCCCGGCGCATGTCTTTCGGGACCGCGCCGAGGCTAGAGAAATCATCCGTTGATCTTCTCAATTCTTTTTCTTTTCAGAGGTGATGAAGTCATGTCATCGCAGACTGTGGGAGAGTTTGTAGACTCCCGGGTTCGAGTGTCGTTGACGAATTACGGCCGCATTTTAGCAATCGTATGCGCGACGGCGGTCGCTTCCCTACTGCTCGTGCTGAGCGGTTGCAGTTCCGGAGCCTCGGCTGTCCCCGCACCCGGAGCTCACCTTTCCACCAGCAACCTCGATTTCGGATCGTGGAAAGTGAGCACCACCAGTGCGCCGCAGCAACTTACGCTCACCAATAGCGGCACGGCCACGCTGACCATCTCCGGAGTCACGCTTGGCGGAACCAACGCTTCCGCCTTCACGATGAACAACGCATGCGGGGCCAGCCTCAATCCGGGCGCCAGTTGCGCCATCACGGTCACTTTCACCCCGCCCGGCACATCTTCCGTCTCGGCGAGCATCACCATCGCCGATAGCGCTGACAACAGCCCGCAAACGGTGGGCCTGAGTGGCAGCGGATCCACGCTAAGCGGTGTGGCGCACGGTATGTTCATGCTCGATCCGCCGAACGGGGACTCGAATTGCAATTCGCCCTTCCCGGCCTCCTGCTATTCGCAGCACCTGCTGCCGAACTTTATCTGCAGCGGGCCCGGGACGCCCGTCGGATATGGCTGCAAAGCGCAGGGCGCGGGCTGGCCGGCGATTGACGGAGCCGTCTTCCAGATTCCATGGAGCCAGATCGAGCCGAGCAACGGAACTTTTTCATTTTCTGGTTCGGGGAACGCGCCGGACAACCGCATCCAAGACTGGGTGGATGCGGGCAAGCTGGCCGCGCTCGTGTTTGAACCCACATCCTTTGGCACGGCATCGGTGGCCAACGGCAATCCCAACAACGCTACTCCGGGGTGGTACATCAATCCGGTATCTGCAACCATCTCGCAGAGCGGCGGAATCATCCAGGTGCAGAACGCTTCCGGGTTCGCTTTTCTTCCCGGAAGCGTCGGCGAATCCGCAGGCCTCGAAATTCAGATCACAGGAACTGGCACCGCCCTCGACTCCACTTCGAGCAATCCTGGAATCTATACGATTTGCGACCACACCCATTCCGGATGTCAGGATCCGAACGCAAACGTTATCTATGCGATCGGGTCAGGTGGCAACATTGGAGCGGTGCCCGGGATGGTCGGCAATCCGGTGTACGGCTCGGCGGATGGTTCGATCTGCACTTCCGGGATTCTTCCGGTTGAATGGCGGCCGAATTTTATCAAGGCGTGGCAGGCCGTCATCGCGGCTTCGGTGCAGTATTACAGCTCGAATCGAAGCATCGCCTACATGCGGTTCGGCATGGGTGTTGGGGGTCAGACTGAACCGACGAACGGGCTTTCGTCTTTCGACACGGCGCCGAATCCGACGGCCTGCCAGCAACAGATGACCGAGTTCGGTTTCACGTCGGTTGCGGCTCCGTGGCCGAATCCGGGCGATTCCAGCTGGTCGCAGGTCTCGGAGAACTGGATTTCTTATCTCAAGAGCATGCTCGAATACGAGCAGTCCCTGAATAGCCCGCATGCGCTCATCCTGACGTTGAGCCCGATTCTTTATGGCGAACCGGAAGACACCACCACGATCAATGCGACGGCCGGCAACGCAGCCGCAGCCGGCATCGGTATCGGCAACCAGGGGCTCGGGCAGAACGATCCTACCAACTATTTCAGTGGACAGCCCTGCTACGGCGGCAACTGGTGCGCCAACTTCCCGAAATATGCCAGTCAAGTCGCCACCACCGAGCAGCAGACACTATCTGATAGCTCTCCTTCAGGGCAGACGCAAAACAATATGACCGGCTCGCTCGCCGGCCCGCCGAATCTGCTGACCTTCGCCACCAGCCTCGACACCAAGGTTCTGGAGCTTTATTTCGACGACTGGATGTGCACGTTCGACACTTCCTGGAGCGGAGAGAATAACTATTCTGCGTGCAAGAACGCGGGCTATCCGGCAGCCTTCGCTGCGGCGGCAGCCCAGATCAACTAAGCTCTCGGATTAAGCCGGGGACGATGCCGAACCGGCGAACCACCCGGATTTCTTCGGGCTCTTACTTGCCGGCTGAATTTTTTCCCATCGTCCTTTTCCGGGATGATCTGATCCCTTACCCGAAAGTGCAATGCGAACCGGGCAAAGGTTCAACCCTCGCCCCCTGTCCTAAACCCAACAGCGATGGCCACTTCCACGCTGTCTGGTCTTCCCTTCCGTTACCTACTTCCGCTTTCCCAAATTGGTGAGACTACCTCTTCAGCCCTATCCAGCCCCCGAGGAGGCCCCCATTGCCGAGCCGTTTCTCCGCCAGGA
>Ga0070733_10000278_pt1 | contig 43938 bp, 35 predicted proteins | sample Coa_R1_9_FD_66450 | JGI IMG/M metagenome (GOLD analysis project Ga0070733, IMG submission 66450) | Surface soil microbial communities from Centralia Pennsylvania, which are recovering from an underground coalmine fire - Coalmine... | ecosystem: Environmental > Terrestrial > Soil > Unclassified ... | reverse complement strand
CGGATGCCATCGATAAAAAGCGGCTTCGGAATCTCCGGCATGGCCATGCGCGCGGCGGAGTGATTCATGCGCTTGGCGTTCATGTCCGGCCGGAACAGCGCCGCGGACCCGTCCGGCATCTTGTACGCCTTCAGGCCTTCGAAAATTTCCTGAGCGTAATGCAGGACGATGGCCGCCGGATGCAGATCGATGGTGTGCCAGGGCTCGATGCGGCCGCGCTCCCAGGCGCCCTTGCGGTACCAAGCCCGAAACCACAGCGGGGCCGTGACGCGTCCGAACTCGAGGTGTTCCGGCCTTAGATCAAGCTCCGGCGGAGGTGCTGTGGCCCCACCAGCAAAATCAATGTCGATATTTGATTCCGTTATGGCTCCCATTTATCTAGCGTACTCCAGTCTGGACGGGGTAGGCGTTCGCCGCTATATTCGCGACAGCTTGTTGAGACCGTTAAAGGCCGCGGCCTTGTAGCATTCGGCCAACGTCGGGTAGTTGAATACCGTCTCGAGGAAGTAGTCCACCTTGCCGCCGAGCACCATCACGGCCTGCCCGATGTGGATCAATTCAGCCGCGCCTTCGCCGATGATGTGGACCCCCAGCAGCTCGCGCGTTTCGCGGTGAAAGATCAGCTTGAGGCGTCCGGTGGTGTCACCGCGGATTTGTCCGCGTGCGATTTCGCGATAATACGCCACGCCGACTTCGTAGGGAGCATCTTCCTCGGTGAGTTGCTCCTCCGTCTTGCCGATAAAGGAGATTTCCGGAATCGTATAAATTCCGTACGGATACGTCGCCGGATTGGATTGGGCCGGGACGTTATAGGCTCGCGCCGCCGCGATCCGCCCCTGCTCCATCGAAACCGAGGCGAGGCTCGGGAACCCGATCACGTCGCCCACCGCGAAGATGTGCGGTTGCTTGGTGCGGTAGTCGGCGTCCACCTGAATGCGTCCGCGCGAATCGGCCTCCAGACCCGCCGCGGCCAGGTTCATTTCGTCCACGTTGCCTTGCCGCCCCACGGCGTAGAGCAACGCATCGCCGACGATCTTTTTCTTGCTGTCCAGGTTGGCTACCACCGCCCCTTCGGGGGTCTCCTCCACGCTTGAGACTTCCTCGTTCAACCGCATGGTCACACGGCTGTCGCGCAGGTGATAGGAGAGCGCCTCCACCATCTCGGAATCGGCGAATTCCAAAAGCCGGGGCCGCTTCTCGACCAAAATCACGCGTACACCCAGGACCGCGAACATGCACGCGTATTCGACGCCAATCACGCCTCCACCCACCACGATCATCGTCTTGGGGATATCGGGCATCTGCAGGATCTGGTCGCTATTCAGGATATTGCGGCCGTTGACAGGCACTTTGGCCGAAAGCGCCGGTTTCGTGCCGGTGGCGATTACAATGGTCCCAGCGCTGTAGGTGTTGGCTCCGCGGGAGCCATCCACGCGGATCGTGTGCGGATCCACGAAGCTGGCGCACCCGCACAGCATCTCGATGTTATTGCGCGTAAGCTGCGCCACCGTCACGTCGATCTCGGTTTTGATCACGTGTTGCACACGGAAGACCAGATCCGCCATGCAGATCTTGTCCTTCACGCGGTAGTTCACGCCATAGATGTCCTGGTAGTTGTAGCCGGACAGGTGCAAGACCGCCTCGCGCATGGTCTTGGAAGGAATGGTCCCGGTGTTCACCGAGGTGCCGCCGACCACCTCGCGTTGTTCGACGACCGCAACCCGGTGGCCGCATTTCGAGGCCTGAATCGCCGCTTTCTGGCCGGCCGGGCCCGACCCGAGGACGATCATGTCAAAGGTCAGCATTCTCTTGCAAGTATAGTCGGTGAACAATGCAAGGGAATAAAAAAGCCGGTGAGTACTCGGAGGAAGATACTCACCGGCCGGCTCACCACTACCGCGAGGTCGTAGTTTGCCGAACTTTTGGGGGATTCACCGGGCAGTCGGCAAACCGCTCCCTAGAGAAAGAGACGCGTTGAACCTTAGAAAGGTTCCACAACTGGACACCCCCATATTAGCACCGGACCCAGCCCATGTACAGGGGAAGAAGCATCTGGATTAAAAATTGTTACTTCATGAGTAGGCCCTCTGAAACCTTCCCGTGTTACAGTTCAGTACCAAATGTTCTATTTTGTTGCAGTTCCATGAACCTTCTCACCGGCCCAGTTTTGCGTTCCCAGTTTTGCGTTCAAAGCCGCAGCCAGCCGAAAGCCGGCTTTGGCCAACTGAATCCTCGCCAGCCGGCGGGCGTTCTCCTCATAACCGGCAGGGAGCGATAGCGGGTGCTCGCGCGATCCCGTCTCCGGCCCGAATGTGTAAACCTCACGCTTTGCCAGCTCGAAGCCTTCGTCGATCCACTTCTTCGGGTCCTTGGAAAGACGCGGCTGCTGGCCCCGAGCCTTGACAAATTCGGCTGTGATTTCAACGGCATAGCGATTCACAAAGGCGTCGGTCGTATCGGCTCCAGCCAGGTCGTCCCAGAACGCATGGAGATTCCGGCCCGGATTTACAAAGACCAGGTTGCCGCCCTGATCGCCCTTCGGTTGGGATCTCGTGAACCGGCTGGTGCAATGCAGGGGCTGATGCACGTCACCGGCGACATGAACCAGCCAGGGGAGGTCGTACGCGCTGAGATCAGCACCCTTGAGAATCCGTCGCAACTCAATGAGCGCATTTGGATTCGGGATCGATTCCAGAGGAGTTCCATCCGGGGAAAAAGGCAGATCGATATAGTGCCAGTTGGTATGCCGCGCCATGCTGGGAAACCCCGGTAGCAGCGGCGTAGGCTGCGCATTCGCACGAGTATCGTCATAGAAGCGATTGTCGCCCTTGATCACATCCGGCCACACCGAGGCTTGAAGGAAAGCGTCCCGTCCGGCGAGAGCCTTGAGGTCGGGATGCTGCCTCAGCAACTCATCCACCCGAGCTCGCGCCTTGGCGGTCAGGTGATCGTAGGCGATGGCGCCGACGATGCGATGGCCGGTCGCATTCCATGCCTGAAGAGGCGCGGCGATCAGAAGTAGAGCAAATCCAAAGTGCTTCACTTATTTATTCAACCCCCAACTTGATCAACTGCTCGGCGTGGCGGAGCGCTTCCGGAGTCACCCGCTCCCCGGAAAGCATGCGGCCGATCTCGCGTGTGCGAGCCTCCGGCGTCAGTTCCTCCACGCCGGCGCTGGTGCGCCCCTTGACGGTGTGCTTCTCGACGGTATAGTGATGATCGGCGAAACCGGCAATCTGCGGCAGGTGCGTGACGCAGATCACCTGGCTCGCGCGCGAGAGCTTCTTCAGCCGCCGGCCCACGGCTTCCGCCGCGCCGCCCCCCACGCCCGCGTCGACTTCGTCGAAGACCAGGGTCAGAGGCGCAGTTTGGCTCGCACGCGTTCCGGTACAGGTCTTGAGCGCCAGCGCCACTCGCGACAATTCCCCGCCGGAGGCGATCTTTTCCAACGGTTTCGGGTCCTCACCCGGATTGGGCGAGATCAGGATGCGGACGGCGTCGGAGCCGTGTTCGGACCAGCCCCCGCTGGACGCATGGGTCTCAACGCAAATCTCGACTCTGGACTTCTCCATCGCCAAGGCGGACAGCTCGCGTTCCACACGCTGGCCCAAGCGGCTCGCGGCATCCTTCCTTTTCGCAGAGAGCCGCAAGGCTTCGGATTCGTACACAGCGGCAGCTTGCGCAATGTCCTTCCCCAGCGCTTGGCGGCGTTCGCTCGAAGTCTCCACGGTAGCGAGATCGGTCTTCACCTGGTCGAGAAATGCCAGCGTCTCCTCGATGCTCGCCCCGTACTTGCGCTTCAGCTTTTCGATGGCGGCCAGCCGCGCTTCCACTTCATCCAGACGCCGGGGATCGGCCTCCAGCGCGCTCAGGTAATGACGCAGGGCGTACGCGGCCTCGTCTACTCCGATGGAGGCCGGCTTTAACGCCGCGATCACTTCCCCGATACTCGGATCGATGCGCCCCACTTCTTCGAGACGCTTCGCCGCGACCCCTAGCTGCGCCACGGCGCTGTGCGTATCTTCGTAGAGCGCCGCGTACGCGGCTCCCGCGGATTCCTGAAGGCGGACCACGTTGCGCAGCACGCGCCGCTCACTTTCGAGCTCGGCATCCTCGCCCGCCTTGGGGGCGACCGCCTCGATCTCCTTGCGCTGGAACGCCCACAGATCCGCCAGGCGGAGCTTTTCCTGCGAGCCGCGGTCCAACTCCTCGAGTTCGGCCGAGGCCGCGCGCCAGTGGCGGTACCGCGCGGCGACCTCGCGAGCCAGCTCTTCCGCGCCCGCGAAGGCGTCCAGCATGTCGCGCTGCACGGCCGGCGAGAAGAGCTGCTGCTGATCGTGCTGGCCGTGGATGTCGCCCAGAAACGGGGCCAGATCCCGGAGCAGCGCGGCGGTGGCGGGCCGGTTGCCTACCAGCGCGCGCGATTTTCCGTTGGACTGAATCTCGCGCTCGACCAATAACTCGCCATCTTCCGGTTCGATTCCGGCTTGTTGTAGGAGCGCGAGAAGTTCAGGCGAGGAGAGAATTTCGAAGACGCCCGACACCCGCGCGCGATCCGCGCCGCTGCGCACCATGTCGGCCGAGGAGCGTCCTCCGAACAGCAGGCCCAGCGCGTCGACCACGATGGACTTGCCGCTTCCGGTCTCCCCGGTCAGCAGGTTGAGGCCGGGGTGGAAGCGCACGCGGACGCGTTCGATGACGGCGTAGTTTTCGACGACTAACTCGACCAGCATTTATTCAAAACCAGCTTTGCCCATGATTATAGGGGACGCGGCCGTCGCGCCGCCCAAAACATTCTTTATCTCTTTTGTTCCCCGCGCGAGTCGTCTACAATGAAAGCGGGGATGGCGCTACACCTAACTTCACTCTGGCTGGATGTAAATTTTCTAGAGCTGGCGAAGACTTCCGACATAGTTCCGATCGTCGTCATGGGTATGCTCGCGATCGCATCGGTCTTTTCGTGGACCGTGATCCTCTCCAAGGCGGTGATGCTGCGCGGCGCGCAGAACGCGAACCGCAAGTTTCTCCGTGCCTTTCGCAAGGCTACACGCCTGGACGCCGTTGCCGCGGCGAGTGAGCAGTACCGCGCCGCGCCGCTGGTGGGCGTCTTCGATTTCGGTTACAGCGAGGTGTGCCGGCAGGTGGCCGCCCGCTCCAAGGTCAGCAACCAGGCCGCTCTGGAGCGAACGCTGCAACTGGGCGTTAGCGAAGAGGTTTCGCGCCTGGAACGGAACATGAGCTGGCTGGCTACCATCGCCTCGGTGAGTCCATTTGTCGGACTGTTCGGCACGGTGTGGGGGATTATCAACGCGTTCTCCGGGCTGGGTCTGGTCGGTACCCCCAGTATGCGGGCCGTTGGCCCCGGTATTGCGGGCGCCCTGATCGCGACGGCGATGGGCTTGTTCGCCGCCATCCCCGCGAGTATCTTTTACAATCACTTCGGCAGCCGCATCCGCGAGATCGGGGCGCGCATGGAGGATTTTTCGCTGGAGTTTCTTAATCTGACGGAACGGAATCTAGAGGAATAGGCATCACCAGGATATATGGCGTTTTCCGCTGGTAACGGGAGTGGACGTGGGTGGAGTCCCCGCGGACGGCGTTCCGTCTCGGTCGGGACGATGTCCGAGATGAACGTCGTTCCGTTGGTAGACGTCGTCTTAGTATTACTGATCATCTTCATGGTGACGGCGCACGTGATGGAGTCCGGCCTGGATATACAGGTGCCAGCCGTAAAGGAAGTCAAGGACACGACCGAAGATCTACCTCGGGTGCAGATTACAAGAAGCGGCAGTCTCTATCTGAACGACCAGCCGGTCAACATCCACCAGCTCGGGGCGGAGATCGAGAAGAAGTTCAAAGGCCAGAAGGCGGTCTACATTGTCGCGGACAAACGCGGACAAGTCGAGACCTTCGTGCAAGTGGCCCACGAACTCGCCCAGGGCCACTTCACGGTAAGCGTTGTGACGACGCTGCAGGAGTTGAAGCAACCGTGACCGCTCACAGCGAAATTCTGATTCAACCCGAACGCATGCGCGGATCATTCCTGGTGGCGCTGGCGATGCATGGGGCGCTGGTCGGCGGCATGATTTTTTCGGGCTGGCTTGCGGCGCACAAAAACATGTTCGGCGCTCCCGACGCAGGCGGCGCGTCGGTCGCGATCGAAACGGTGAACGCGATTCCGCTTCCGCACCATGGTCCGGAGAATCCTCTGGCAAGCGACACTGATTCGCAGGTTCCGCAGGCGCCCGCCAAACCGGCGGAGCGCGTCAAGGAAGAGAAGCCTCCGCCGGACGCCGTGGCGCTCAAAACCAAAGAGGCCAAGAAAACTCCGGCCGAGGTGGCCAGCGAGAAAAACAAATTCCGGTCGTTTAAGGAAATCGATCCGTATCAGGTTTATAGCAAGTCGGCTCCGGCAGTATCGAGTCCGGCGTTCTCGGCGACGGGCGCCGGCCACATCGGCATCGGCGCCAACACGACCATCGGAAACCGCTGCCCCGCTTATGCCGCGCAGATCCAGCAACTGGTGGCCTCGCATTGGAACACCAGCAGCGTGGACGCATCGGTTCGCACTGCGCCCACGGTCATCGCTCGATTTGAACTGCTACAGGACGGCAGCGTTCACGACATTCATATCCTTCAGGGCAGCGGGATTGCTCCGCTGGACTCCTCGGTCGAACGGGCGATCCAGGACTCGAACCCATTGCCCAGGCTCCAGGCAGACTGCGGCGTCGACCATGCTTCGGCTGAATTCTGGTTTGAGTTGAAACGATGAAACAAAAAACTATTCTCGTGCTCCTTACTTTACTGCTCGCCGCCGGTGCCTTGATGCTGACCGGGCAGCAAGCGGATATCCAAGGCAGGATCATCAACGGGGACGTGTTGAAGCTCGCTGTTCCCGACTTCCGCGGCGCGGGCGACGCTCAGAAGCTCATGAACACCTTCAACGCGACTCTATGGGACGAGCTGGATAACGGAGGCGTGCTGAAGCTGGTGGCCAAGAGTGTGTATCCGCTGAATGTGCCGCAGCGTCCCGAGGACTTCGTTCCGCCCAACGGACGCGGTCAGAGCACCGGCCCGTGGCTCACGGATTGGTCCGGCTCTCCCGTCAATGCCGATGACCTGGCCTTCGGCTACACGGCCGCACAGGGAGGGCTGTTTGTGCTCATCGGGAATCTCTACAATCTGAGTCAAGCCACGCCAGCCGCCGCGACTCTGTTCGGCAACAAGAGGTACGTCGGGTCGCTCGACGAAGTGGGTGCGAAGAAAGTCGCGCGCGAGTTTGCCGCCGACATCCTGGCACAATTCGGCGGGCAGAGTCTCGCCGGCACGAAGATTTATTTCGACTCCGACCGTACCGGTCCGCGCACGATGGGCGACGGCCAGAAGGTCCCGGTGAAGGAGATCTGGTGCATGGATTATGACGGCTCCAATCAGCGCCAGTTGACTTTCTACAAAAGCGTATCGATCACCCCTGCCGTCTCCGCCGATGGAACAAAGTTTGCGTTCACCAGCTTCCCTCAGCAGGAGCGGAACGGGCACCTGGTGGACGGGACTCCCCAAGTCATGATTCATTCCGTCGAACCCAACCGCAAGCTGAGTTTCTACAACCCCGTTTCTTCGATGGTCGCCACGCCCGACTTTACCCCCGATGGCACGCACGTTTTGTTCGGCACCAAGATCGGCAATGACAAGGACGAGAAGATTTACATCGCGAATGTTCAAGGAGGCGAACTGAGCCAGCTCTCGCACGTCGCGGCGATCGAGGAGGAGCCCAAGGTCAATCCCAAAACCGGCAGCCAAATCGCGTTTATCTCCGGACGCACGGGCCCGCAGGAGCAACTTTGGCTGATGGGCATCGACGGAGGCGGCGCGGAGATGCTGACGCCCGGAGACGGCTATGTCGCGAATCCTTCCTGGCGGCCGGATGGGCAATGGATCGCGTTCGCCTGGACGCACGGGTTCGAGTACGGGCAATTCAACATCTTCATCATGAATGTCGCGACGCGCCAGTATTTCCAGTTGACCCACAACAGCGGCGTGAATGAGAATCCCACCTGGGCGCCGGACGGCAAGCACATCGTGTTCACTTCCAAGCGGGGCAGGTCCACGCAGATTTACACCATGCTCGCGGACGGTACGCACGTGCAACAACTCACCACTCAGGGAAATAACTTCCAACCTGTATGGGCGAAAGGGATAAACTAGAGTGGTTCATGATGGAATTCCCGGGAGGCCAGGACCACTAGGATGCGAATGAACAAGAGAACACTGAGTGTAGCGGTGTTCGCCGCGATGTTGTTGCTCGCGACGGCTGGCTGTAAGAAAAAAGCGCCTGCTCCACCGGCGCCGCCACCTCCGGCGCCCGCCAAGGTCGTTACGCCGCCACCTCCGCCGCCGCCTGCTCCCAAGCCGCAGGCAGCGCGGATCAATAGCTTCACCGCCGAACCGCAAACGATTGAGCGAGGCCAGTCGGCTACCTTGAGCTGGTCAGTCGCCAACTCCACCGATATTTCCCTCGATCAGGGGCTGGGCGCGATCGCGGCCACCGGCACACGGCAGGTGTTTCCAGCCAACACGATCACGTACACGCTGACCGCGCGGAGCAGCGGCGGCGGCGCTGCCGATATGCGTTCGGTAACCGTGAATGTGAATGTGCCGGCGCCTCCGCCGCCTCCCCCTGCCCCTGAGCCCCGGATTTCCGGCTCGGAGACGTTGAACCGGGAAGGCCAGGACGCCTATTTCGACTATGACAAGAGCGATCTCCGCGACGACGCCCGCGCCGCCCTGACCCGCGACGCGGATCTGCTCAAGCGCATCTTCGCGGCCGATCCCACTTTCAGCGTGGTCATCGAGGGACATACCGATGAGCGCGGATCGGCGGAATACAATCTCGGATTGGGCGACCGGCGCGCTACCACCGCCAAGGATTTCCTGGTGGGATTGGGCGTACCGGAAGCTAAGATCCGCATCATCAGTTACGGTAAAGAGCGGCCGGTGTGCACTGACGCGAGCGAGGATTGCTATCAACGCAACCGCCGCGCGCATCTTGCTCCGGCGCAGTAAACAGTTCGACGATAGGAGGTAAAGACACATGCGAAACACTCTTCGCCTGCTCGTGTTGGCGCTGGTGGCCGGCCCCGCCTTTTCCCCCGCGCAGAAGAAGGACGATCTTCTACAGATTCAGCGGGATGTGGCGACGCTGGATGAGGACGTCAAGATCTTGCAGAAAGCGCAGAAGTCGCAAGAGGACAAGCTGGACGCGATGCGGCAACTGGTGCAACAGGCCGTGACGGCTTCGAACCAGGTCACCCAGGACATGACGGCCTTGCAGCGCAACTTGACCGCGAGTATCGCCACCACGCTGAGCGACCAACAAGGCAAGGTTTCGCAAGCTGTGGCGCCTTTGGGATCGCAGATGGATGCCTTGACGCAGAGCGTGAACGCGCTGACCCAAACGGTCGGCCAGATGAACACCCGAATGGGCCAACTGGACAGCAAGCTCAAGGATCTCTCCGACAAAGTGAGCATTTTAAATCAGCCGCGTCCTGAGCCGCCGCCTCCGGCGGTCACGGCCACTCCCGATCCCAACGCGGCGCCTCCGGGGATCTCTCGACTGGGCCTTTGGCAGGATGCGGAGAAGGACTTTGCCAGCGGCTACGATGACAACGCCGTCAAAGAGTACTCGAATTTCATCAAGTACTTCAAGGATGACGAGTATGCTCCCATGGCCGGCTATCGGATCGGAATGGTGTATGCACGCCGAAAGGATTATGAGAGCGCGGTGCAGGCGTTCCAGGATGTGATCGACCACTGGCCCGGCAACAACAAAGCGCAGGACGCTCTGTACCAGAAAGCCAAAGCCCTCGCAGAGGGCGGGCACAAGTCCGACGCCATCGCCGCCTATCACGAGTTCCTTAGCTCCTATCCGGCCAACGACTATGCCGGTCAGGCCAAGACCGAACTGGCCAAGCTCCAGGCGCCTGCGGTGAATCGGAACAACAGCAAAGCCAAGGCCGTGGCGAAGTAGCAGTCGGCTGGCGCGACTCCGGCATGGGGAATTGAAGTAGTGCGTCAGGTCGAGATCGCGCAGGGCGAGCTCAAGATCGTTGAGGCGCCGATCCCCGTGCCCGGTCCGGGCGAGGTCCTGATCAAGGTCGAGGCCGCGGGCGTCAATCGCGCCGATCTGCTGCAGGTCGCCGGGCGTTACGCCCTTCGTCCCGGAGTCTCGCCGGTTCCTGGATTAGAAGTCGCCGGGACGATCGAGGCTGTTGGCGCAAGTGACGCGGCTGGCGCGGGCGCAAGCCGATGGACCAGCGGCGATCGAGTTTGCGCGCTGCTCACCGGTGGCGGCTACGCCGACTACGCTGTGACGCCTGCGGTGCAGTGCCTGCCCATCCCCACCGGGCTCGATTCAATTCAGGCCGCATCGCTGCCCGAAACCTTCTTCACCGTATGGCTCGACGTCTTCGATTTGGGCGGACTCAAACCCGGCGAGACGCTGCTGGTGCACGGTGGATCGAGCGGTATCGGCATCACCGCCATTCAGCTGGCCAAGGCGTTCGGCTCGCGTGTTTTCGTCACCGCCGGGTCGGAGGAGAAATGCGCAGCCTGCCGCAATCTGGGCGCGGATCTGGCGATCAATTATAAGCGCGCGGATTTCGAGACAGAACTCCGCGACGTCGACGTGATTCTGGATATGGTCGGCGGAAGTTACACCAACAAGAATTTACGCGTGCTGGCGCCGGGCGGAAGACTTGTGTACATCAACTTCATGGAGTCGAGCAAGGCCGAAATCGACCTGTCGCTGATCCTGACCAAGCAACTCACCATCACCGGCTCGGGCTTGCGACCGCAGAGCATCGAGCGCAAAGCGATTCTCGCGCGCAACCTGGAGGAGCGGGTGTGGCCTTTGATTTCGAGCGGGAAAATTCGCCCCGTAATTGACAGCATATATCCGCTCGAAAACGCCGCGGAAGCGCATCGCCGCATGGAGTCCAGCCAGCACATCGGGAAAATCCTGTTGCGCCTAGGCTAAGTCGCGTAGGTACTGCTAAGCGCAATCGTCATCGGGGCTGCAAACGGCTGGTCCAGTACGGTCCTTATGATCGACCTAAGTTACTCATAAATATATACTTACGCCAATTTTTGAAGGGTCGCGAGATGCCTCCGGGGGAAAGTGTCTTGTACTCCGGAAGTTGTGAAGAGCGGCCTTAGATCCGAGCTACGAGAAAGACCCCAAAAAAACGGCCGTTAGTGCGGCCTTGCCGCATTTTTCCTCTTCGAAAGTAGATTTGAAAGCCTGAAGGAAGAATATGATTCCGTCGAAGAAAACAACCATGCAATATCCACGTGTAAAGCTTCTTCGTCGACATGCCCGGGCAGGCAACGCAATGGTCGAGTTTGCGCTCGTCGCTCCGCTGCTGTTCGGACTGGGGTTGGTGGTCTTCGACAGCGGGATGTACGTCTACTCGTTTATTTCCGTGCAAAGCGCCGCGCGGTCGGCTGCGGTCCGAAATTCCGGGAGCACGGAAACCGCGGCCGATCAGGCGACGGCGTGCTCCATGGCTACAAACCAGCTACAGGGATTGCCTTCGATTGGATCGGCTGGATCTTGCACGGCGGCGCCACTGGTGGTCACCAGCGTCCTGTGCGGGGCCAGCTCATGTGGATCGGCTACGTCGAGCGCTGACGGCGCAGCGGCCAGCTTAGTGACGGTCAAGTACACCGTGCCGTTTGTGTTCGGCATTCCCTTGGTGGGGCCACCCGTCATCTCAGCCGCCTCCCAGATGAAGTTAAGGAGCATTGAATGAACTCTCGAATGAACCGCTGGAGCAACAGACTCCGCAAGGGCAGCGCCGCTCTGGAAACCGGATTGATTTTCATTCCGATGACGCTGACGATATTTGGGACCGCGGAACTGGGCCGGGGCATGTGGATGTATCACACGCTTACGACCGCGATCAAAACGGCAACGCGATCCGCCACCTTTCACGGCTCGGATTGCGTGGCGGCAACGGCTACGTGTCCGGCCACGGCTGCCAGTGTCGCCGCCACCATTCAAAGTTCTGGAATTGGACTGGATGCGCAACAACTCCAGCTTACGTTGATCGCCGACGGGGTCAGCTACGCCTGCGGCTCGCTTGCGGTGTGCGTTAGTGATTCGACGGTGTGGCCACCGGCGGGGCACAACTCGCCGGGCCTTTCCATATCCGTCAGCGCAGTGTATTCGTTCCGTTCGGTGCTTTCGTCTTTTTGGCCCGGCCAAGGTTCGGCTTCCGTGAACTATTTGGCCGAGGCCACGGATGTAATTCAGTTCTGATCGAATATGTCGGCTCGAAAAATGGAGAAGGTTAAGATGACCAGAGGTAGAAAATCTTCGGAACGCGGGCAGTCCCTGGTGCTGGTTGCACTGGTGCTGCCGGTGCTGTTGATGGTGACTGCATTTGTGCTGGATGTGGGCTGGAGTTATTACATGAGCAAGAAGGCCCAAACCGCCGCGGACGCTGCGGCTCTGGCGGCCGTCGACGATGTCTTGCAACAGGTCGGTCCCGGAGGCTCCCTGCAGTGCGGAACGACGGTGCAATGCCAGGCGGCAGGTTCCTGCCCGACAACAGGCAATCTTCACGATGGCTGCGAGTATGGCTCCGCCAACGGATTCAGCCAGGGCGGGGACTCCGGGCGGCAGTCGTTTACCATTGCGGCGAACACCAGTGCGAATGCTCCCAACATCCCCAATATCCCGGTGGCGTACTGGACCCAGGTAGTGGCGCAAAACACTTTACCCAAGTGGTTTTCCGGAATGATCTCCCCAACTGCTCTGAGCCCGGCGGCGCGGGCGACCGCGGTACTCCGGAACGTGAGTCTGGGCGGTTCGCTCTACCTGCTGAATCATTCTTCGGACTGCTTCCTCTCGGCGGTGGGTCTCGGAGTGGTCTGCGGCGAGGATTTCCTCGCGCTTGGTTTTAATAACGTCACAGCGACTGGCGGCATTTACATGGCCTCCGCCAATGCGACGGGATTGGGACTCCCCAACATCGCTGCCGGAACCGTTGCCGTAGGGAGTGTCAATGTCACGGCTCCCTTTACTTATCTGATGGGTCAGGGAGGGATTCAGTCCGTTCTTGCCAGCACGAGCTGGACTGCCGCGCCCAAAAATGGATTCAGCGACGCCAATATGTTCGCGGATCCCATGGCGGGAAAAGGACAGCCGCCCGCGCCCACGGGTCTGCCCGATCACCCGGTGCCCTTAGGGTTGATTACGGGAAGCCTGTCCGGGGCCCCGACGGTTCTGCCTCCTGGTAATTACTACGCGACCCTGCCGCTGCTCGGGACGGCTACCGGAACCCCGATCACCATCACGGGCAACGTAATTTTCTCGGATGGCGCCAATCCTCCCTGCGGAGGTTTCTGCAACCATGTCTTCTACGGAGGCCTGATCACGGGTGCGCTCAGCAAGGTTACCTTCAGTCCGGGAAGATACGTATTCGCGGGAGCCCAGCCCATCGCGGGCGGCCCAGGCTTGGGCCTGTCCGTGGGAGTCAACTCGGTGGTTCAGGATCTCACTCCTCTGGTGGGAGGGCAAGCCACTGCCAATACCGACGCGGGCGAAATCTTCATCTTCACCGACAAGAATTTCCCCGGACTGAGTCTTCCGGCGGCTATCAGCAACTCGGGACTTTCATTCCCGCAGGCTCAGGCGGGCCTCTCGGCTGGCGTCAACCCGATCGTGAGTTTGCACGGATTGAACGGGAGCCACCCGAGTCTGCCTTCCGAGCTTGTTCCTTTTGCCCCGGTCCTGATGTGGCAGGATCAAGCGAACACGACACTCAAGTACACCAGCACCGGCGTGCTGGATACCAGTTGTGGAAACATCTGCAGCAACATTCTTTCCGTGCCGGGCTCGCAGGAAATGATCATCCAGGGATCGCAGACCGGCGGAATGGCGGGAGTCAATCTATACGGAACGCTGTACGGTCCGCGTGGCTCCTGGCTCACGATTCTCGGAGTCCTGCCGGGTGACACGGTTGCCGGGCCCTTGCAAATCATCACCGGGGCGTTGCAGATGACGCTGAATGCGTCTTTAGACGTTCAGCCTCCCAGCAATCCGCCTTCGCACCTGGTGGCCTCGCTCATACAGTGAAAAGGCGGGCGGGACCGCATTCGAGCCCGCCCGGATTCTAAATCGCTAGCGCCCTCGATGCTCTTCGCGTGGCTTTTCCCCACGCCGAGCCGCCTCGCGCTCGCGCGGCGAGCGCTCCTCCAGCCGATGTTGTTCGACGGGACGAGGCCCTTCCACGCGCCGGACGCCCTCATAGGGATGCACGTAAACGCCCCGATTCGCCCAGGTGCGGCCCCACGGCCGGTCGTTGATAAATACGGCGTGCCCGCCCCAATCGAAGCGGCCGACGCCCCAGCCCCAGGGCCGGAAAAATGCGCCGATGGTAATTCCGAAGCCGAAGCGGATCCCGCCGCCGATAGCAAATCCCGGACGCGGGGCGAAGTACACGATCGCCGGATCGTAATACGGGACCGGAATGAATGCCGGATTGGTCGGCAGAATGGTGATGTAGGGGCCGCCGCCCACGACGATTTGCCCGTTGGATCTGAGATAGCCGAAGTCACGAGCCTTTCTGCGCTCCCGCTGGATTGCATCCATAACGTCAGGCTGCTGCGCCAGGAATGCATTGCCGATCTGGGTGGTCCAGGCCATATCCGCGCTCATCATTTCCAGAACCGAGGGGAAGGGTAACAACGCCTGCACGCTCGGATCCCAGGGAAGTTGATCTCCCTGGATTGCGCCAGCCAGGGCGGCTCCGGTAAGGTAATGATGCTGATCCGCCCACATCGCTGCGGGCCCGATCTGATCCGGATAGGTGGCGCCGGCAAGAATTTGAGCGATCAGCGGATCCGGATACAGCGCGATGCGCGCTACTACTTGATCGAGCTGCTGCGGCGGCAACAACGGCGGCGGGGCCTGGCCAAAGATAGGCGCAAGAGCCAGCGCCGCTAGCATCGTTGCCGGAATTACTTTTCGCATCTTCATCGGTGTGTATTTCCTCCACTCACGGAGACGGGGCTCGCCAGGGCTTTGTTTCGATTTTCATCGAAAGCTATTGAATCTTAATGGTGACACCCGGTCATGTTAGCTTGAAGGAACGTCCACGCCCCCTCATCCCGCAGCAAAACCGCTGTTGATTTTCGACGGCCGCTGCGGCTTTTGCCGCATCTGGATCGACTACTGGAAGAAGCTCACCGGCGACACCGTCGATTACGCCCCTTCGCAAGATGTAGCGGACCGGTTTCCGGCGATTCCGCGCGAGGCGTTCGCGCAATCCGTCCAGCTTATCCGCGTTGACGGCACCGTAGCCAGCGGGGCGCGGGCCGTCTTCGAAACGCTGGGGCGGGAGCGGCTGTACGAATCGTCGACCCTGGTGGCCGCCATGTCGGAAGCTGTATACCGCTACGTCGCCCGCCATCGCGACCTGTTCTACTGGCTCACGCGCCTCACCTTTGGCACGCAGATCGAGCCCGCGCGGTTCGCAAAAACACAGTGGCTGTTCTTGCGCTGCCTAGCCGTGATCTACGCGATCGCGTTCGGATCGCTGGCGACGCAGATCACCGGGCTCGTCGGGGCGCACGGCATCTCGCCGGTTCACGAATATCTCGATCGGGTCGCGGCGGCATTCGGCCCCACATTGGGTGCGGCGCGTTTCGTAGCTCTCCCAACCGTGTTCTGGTGGAACTCGAACGACGCCATGCTGCGCATTCTCGCCTGGACCGGCGTGGCCCTGTCAGCGATGCTGTTTTTCTGCGTGCCCCGAGGCTGGGTCCGCTGGGTTCTGCTGGGGCTGTACGGGCTGTACTTGTCTTTCAACATGGCCGGTCAGGAGTTTCTTTCGTTTCAGTGGGACGCACTGCTGTTGGAGGCTGGGTTTCTGGCGATCTTTTTCGGCCGTTCCGTCTCCGGCACACGCGTCGTCGCCTGGCTGTATCGCTGTCTCGTGTTCCGGCTGTACTTTCTTTCCGGCTACGTCAAAGTGGGGAGCCACGATCCCAGTTGGGCAGGCCTCACGGCGCTGAAATATCACTATCACACGCAGCCGTTGCCCACGATCTTTGCGTGGTATGCCGACAAGCTTCCGGACTGGTTTCAGCGCGCCTCCACCGCGGGCGTGCTTGGAATCGAACTGTGCGTGCCGTTCCTGATCTTCACGCCAAGGCGATGGAGGATGGCCGGCGCATGTCTCCTGCTGGGACTCCAGACGCTGATTTTTATCGCCGGCAACTACACCTTCTTCAATCTGCTGACCATGGCATTGACGCTGTTCCTGTTCGACGATCAGGCATTGGGATGGATCGTCAAGCGCAAAATCGTCGAGCACCCCTCGACCAAGCGCCGGCGCATGACCATGGCGATACTCGCGGTGGTGATCGTGACCCTGGGGATCGCTCGCATGGCTGGAACCATCCGAGGTGAAGTGCCGGAGCCGTTAGAAACTTTCGCGCGGCTATTCGCGCCGTTCCAGGTGGTAAATTCGTACGGTCTGTTCGCGGTCATGACCACTACGCGGCCGGAGATCATTGTGGAAGGCTCTGACGACGGCGAAAACTGGAAGCCCTACGAATTCCGCTACAAGCCCGGGAATCTGTACTGCCCACCGCCGTGGATCCAGCCCTTTCAGCCGCGCCTGGACTGGCAGATGTGGTTCGCTGCGCTGGGGAATTATGAGTCGAATCCCTGGTTTCCAGGGCTCATATTGCGCCTGCTGGAAGGCTCGCCCGAGGTGCTCGGACTGTTGGAGAGCAACCCTTTCCCCGGCCATCCACCACGCTTCGTGCGCGCCGAACTGTTCGACTACTCCTTTTCGGACCGCGAGACTCGCGCTGGGACCGGCGCATGGTGGAAGCGCCGGCCGCTCGGCATATACTTGCCGCCGGTGGGGATTAAAGGGGCTCAGGAATCCTCTAACTAATAGTAGTTACACAGGTTACGCCATGCTAAAAAGCTCAGCACGCCTGTAACCTGTGCTACCATTGGCAAGTCTTATCATATGTTCCCAAAGGGCTTAGTTGGCCCATCCACGGGGAGTTTTGGTGCGTTATGAAATCTGCCAACAATCCAATTCGGTTGAAGTCCGCGGTTGCGATTCTGTCGGCGGCCGTAATGGCCGCAGGATCTGCGTGGGGACAAGCCGCGCCCGCGCAATCCATCGTCGGAACGGTAACCAAGGTTGACGCAGCAGCCCGTGCGCTGACGGTGAAAACCGACGCGGGCCAGGAATTCGCGGTGACTCTGGAGGCCAAGGCGACCATTCGCCGCATTGCCGCGGGCGAAACCGACGTGTCCAAGGCGGCGGTGGTGCAGATTGGCGACATCTCCGTAAACGACCGGGTGCAGGCTCGCGGCAAAGCGGATGGACAAACTCTCGCGGCGATGACGATTTTTCTCATGTCTCGGAGCGATGTCAACAAGACCCAGGATGCCCAGCGCGCGGATTGGGATAAGCGCGGCGTCAGCGGACTGGTAACCGCGGTGAATGCGGATTCGATTACCATTGGCATCCGCACGGCAGCCGGCGTCAAGCCGCTGGTGATCGCGCTTGCTCCTAACGCCGTGGTGCGGCGCTACGCCCCGGACTCGGTTAACTTCGCCGATGCAAAGGTGGCGTCCCTGGCGGAAGTCAAGACCGGCGACGAAGTGCGTGCCCGCGGCGACAAGAGCGCGGACGGCGGGAAGATGACCGCCGAGGAAATTGTCGCAGGCACCTTCAAGACCATCGCGGGTGTGATCCTCTCGATCAATGTGGCGGAGAATCAAATGCAAGTGCGCGATGTAGACACCAAGAAACCTCTGACCGTGCGAATCAATAAAGATTCGAGCGTCAAGAAGCTTCAGCCCCAAGTGGCGCAGACGATCGCATCCCGGCTGCACCCCAGCGACGAGCCCGACGCGAGTAAAGGCGGGCGGGGCGGCGGTGGCCGTGGCCAGGGCGGCGGAGTTCGCGGCGGCGCCGACGTGAATCAGTTGCTCGACGGCAGTCCAACTATTTCTTTGGCCGACTTGAAAGTCGGTGACGCGATCGTGGTATCCAGCACCGTCGGCGCAGCGGCCGACAAGATCACCGCCATCAAGCTGCTTGCCGGCGTAGAGCCGATCCTGACCAAGCCCGGAACCCAGGAGATGTCCCTGGGCGGCTGGAGCCTGGGCAGCGGAGGCGGCGGCGCCGACTAGCGGCTGTCTTTTAATCCACTCATTAGGAATCCGATGAATCTTACAAAACGATACGTTCCGGCTGTTTGTCTGGCGCTGTTGATTCCCGCGGCGCTTTGGGCCCAAAATACAGGCACTCTGCGCGGGCAGGTGGTCGATCCGTCGGGCGCCGCCATCCCCAATGCCAGCGTCACGCTGACCGGCCCAAACAACACCGTCAAGGTCGCGCAGACCGACAACTCCGGAAACTATTCGGTGACCGGCTTAGCCTCCGGCCAGTACATGGTGCGGGTCATGGCGCCTGGTTTTACACTATTTGAGAAGCCCGGCGTCGATCTCGCCGCGGGCCGCGCCAGCACGCTCGATGTTCCACTTTCCGTTCAGGTGGAGAAGCAGGAGGTGACCGTGGCTGACACCCAGCAGATCGCCATCGATCCGGACAAGAACGTCGGCGCCCTGGTGCTCAAGGGCGAGGATCTGGACATTCTTCCGGACGATCCCGACGATCTGCAGGCCGACCTGCTCGCGCTGGCCGGACCCGCGGCAGGGCCCAACGGCGGACAGATCTTCGTGGACGGGTTCAGCAACGGCCAGCTTCCTCCCAAAGATTCCATCCGCGAGATCCGCATCAATTCCAATCCGTTCTCGGCAGAATACGACCAGTCCGGCTACGGCCGCGTCGAAATCTTCACCAAGGCCGGCACCGACAAGACCCATGGCATGGTGCAGATGAATTACGGCGACGCGCTCTGGAACGCGCGCAATCCTTTCTCGGTGAATAAGCCTTACTACAATACTCAGAACCTGAATGCGAATTTGAGCGGATCCCTGTTTAAGAAGATGTCCTTGTTCATGGATTTTGAACGCAGGGCCAACAAAAACTCGAGCCTGATCAATGGGCAGCTGATCAGTCCCTCCACCTGCACCTCTCCAAGCAGTTGCCTGGTCACTCCGCTGCAAGAAAGCATCATTTCGCCCAACGAGTTATACCGTGTCAGCCCGCGGATCAGTTACGCGCTAACTCCCAACATCACCCTGGATGGCCGCTACAACTACAACAACACCTCCATCAGCAACGCCGGCGTGGGCGGAACCAACCTGCTCGACACCGCCACGACCAACCATAACACCAATCAAAACGTGGCGATTACAGGAACCTGGGTGGTGAATCCGGCGGCGGTGAACGAGACGCGCTTCCAGTGGCAGCACAACACCAACAACTCGCTGGGCGTCGACCCGGTAGTGAACATTTCGGTTCAAGACGCATTTACGACCGGAGCCACTGCTCCCCAGAACTACACCCATATCAACAATTACGAATTCCAGAATTACACCTCGATCACTCACAAGACGCACTTCATTAAATTCGGGGCCCGGCTGCGCGGGAATCTTCAGAACAATTTCTCGGAAAGCAACTTTCTGGGGCAATTCAATTGGTCTTCGGTTGCCGCCTACACTAGCTTTCTGGAAGGAGTTGCAGCGGGGCAGAACTTGCCCCAGCTTTTCAATGCGGGCTATGGGCCGTTCCAATACGTGCAGGCGAGTGGAACCCCGCTCCTTGGTGTCCACCAGGTCGACGCCGGGCTGTACGTTCAGGATGATTGGAGAGTGGTCCCCAGCGTCACTCTGAGCCTTGGTTTGCGCTATGAAATCCAGAACAATATCAGCGATAAGAGCGACTTTGCGCCGCGCATCGGCCTGGCGTGGGGCATCGGCCCGGGACAAGGCCGGCAGAAGACGCCCAACACCGTCCTTCGGTTGGGCTATGGCTGGTTCTACACGCGTTTCCCGATCGGCAACACGTTAAACACCGAACGCTTCAACGGCGTCAATCAAATATCCTACACGGTGGACAACCCGACCTTCCTGTCGGCGCAGGCGCTGGAGCAAATTGGGTTGAGCGCTACTCAGGCAAACGCATTGGGAATTCCGGTTCCGGTCGGAAGCGCCCTCGCACCCTATGCGCTCGCTTCGGCGACCTATCACACCGACCCGAATCTGCGCGCTCCGGTGCAAATGCAGACTGCGATCGGAGTGGACCGCTCGTTGCCCAAGAACATGCAGTTGTCGGTGAATTACATCAACACGCGCGGTGTTCACCAGTTCCAGACAGTGGACATCAATACTCCGATTATCGGCAGCTACCTGCCGGCGTTGTCGCCAGGCAATCCGACTACGTCCGCCATCGGCAGTTATCCCTACGGTCAGGCGGCGGGTGTCTACAACTTATATGAATCGGGCGGTATCTTCAAACAGAACCAGTTGATCTTTAACCTGCGCGCCCCCATCAACTCTAGAATTTCCCTGCAAGGCTACTACGCCTACGGGCACGCCAGCGCGGATGCGGCGTCGCCCTCCAATCCTTACAATTTCGCGCAGGACTGGGGCCGCGCAGCCTATGACATCCGCAATCGCATCCAGATCGAAGGCACCGTACAACTTCCGTGGAAGATCCGGCTGAACCCCAATATCAGTTACCAGTCGGCGCCGCCATTCAATATTACCCAGGGTATCGACGAGTATGGCGACACCGCGACCAACACGCGTCCGGCGTTTGAGCCCGCGGGTTTTACTGGCCCCTCCTGCCTTGGGGTCGACCCGGCCACGGGAAAACCCGAGAATCTTGCTCAGTCGGGCACTACCTGTGTCGCCAGTGGCGGGAAATACGGCAATTTTGTGATCAATCCGACGCCAGGGATGAAAATCATCCCGGTAAACTATGGCAGTGCGTTCTCGCAATTCACCGTCAACATGCGTGTCAGCCGCACGTGGGGATTTGGCGAGCGGATCACTGGCAATAACAACCAACGCAATCAAGGCCAGGGCGGACAGAACAACCAACCCGGATTCGGCCAGCCTGCGGGAAATGGCGGGGGGAATCGTGGCGGTGGCGGCAACTTTAACGGCGGCGGCGGACGCGGCGGTGGTGGTGGCGGCGGACGCGGTGGCGGCGGTGGTGGCGGCGATTCCAGCGGCCAGAAGTACACGCTCACGGCCGGAATCGTGACTCGCAATTTGTTCAATACCGTAAACCCAGCCACGCCATCCGGCAACCTGCTGGACAATCGCTTCGACGAGGCTCTCCAACTCGCCAATATTGGCGGAGGCAACATCTCCGCGAACCGGCGTTTGGAGTTCAATCTCCGTTTGAGCTTTTAGGCCGGACCCGGCTCCCGTTCAGGCAATGGCCGCTTCACATTGATTGACGCGAACGCATTGACAGTCGCGGCGCTGCTTCGCGAGAATAGGATTTGTTCGCCCATGCGGATGTGGCGGAATTGGCAGACGCGCTAGATTCAGGTTCTAGTTCTCGCAAGGGAGTGGAGGTTCAAGTCCTCTCATCCGCACCAGATTCCACGATGGGTGAAATTCCGAACCGCTCATTTTTGACGGTCGATTTTTCCAGCGGCAAGACGAGGCACGAGTGAACGCAAGCTCGCGATCCGGAATTCGACGAGACTACCAAACTCTTGATCACACGATAGCGTGAAGAGCGCGCGAAGGCGGGCGGGGGGGCGCGGTATCGTGCTGAAACGCGGCGAAAAAGAGGCCGTGAAGTAGAACCAGCCGGGAGTCAAGGCTCACAGTCGTTATTCATCCTATAAAACCCGGGCGTTCGCCGATTCCTCCGGCGGAGAAGGCCGGACGCTCGCCTACAATACAAGTATGTTCCGGTATGTGGGGCTGATGTGGAAGAACGCGCTACGCAACCGCCGCCGCAGCGCGCTGACAATCGTCAGCCTGGGCTTCTCCCTATGCCTGCTGGGCGTGTTGTTTGCTTTGTATCGCGGACTATTCCTGGCGCCGGCTTCACCCGGCATGGAGCTTCGCCTGGTGACGCACCACAAGGTTTCGATCACCCAGTCGATGCCGCTTTCCTACGAAGAGAGAATCCGCCGTGTGCCGGGCGTGAAGGACGTCAGTGTCTGGCAGTGGTTTGGCGGAACTTATAAAGACGCTCGTGAAAGCCGGAACTTCTTTGCCCGCTTCGCGGTTGAACCGGATCACTTCTTCCAAATCTATAACGGCCTCCAAATTCCCGACGATCAGAAACAGCAATTTCTACATCTGCGCAGCGGCGCGATCGCCAGCGCCGATCTGGTGCAGAGCCTGGGTTGGAAGCTGGGAGATAAGATTTTCCTCACAGGCGACATCTTTCCGGTGAATCCGGAGCTGACGCTGGTAGGTGTCTTTCACGATCCCGACAGCTCGCAGACGCTGTACTTCAATCGGGAGTATTTGCGCCAGATGCTCGGCAACGGGAACGCGCTACAGGATATTGTGGGCGCTTTTGAGGTCGAGGCCGAAAGCGCCGGCGCCGCAAGTAGCGTGGGCGCCGCGATCGATCAGCTCTTCGTGAACTCCACCGCGCCCACCAAGACCGAAGCCGAACAGACGTTCGATCTGCAATTCCTCGCGTTTTTGGGCAACATCAAGGTGTTCCTGATGATCGTTTGCGCCGCGGTGACGTTTACCATTCTGCTGGTTTCGGCCAACACCGTGGCGATGTCCGTGCGCGAGCGCGTGCGCGAGGTGGGGATTCTCAAGACGCTGGGATTCACGCCGCACGTCATCCTGGCGATGATTCTGGGCGAGGCTGCAGTGATCTCGGTGTTGGGCGGAATGATCGGTTTGGGGCTGGCGTCGTTTCTGACCAGGATGGTGGCCAAGGCCGGTGGCATGCTCAGTTTCGTAAACACGCTTTCCATCACGCCCGACGTTGCCGCGTTGTGTCTGGGACTAGCGCTGTTTATCGGCATGGCGAGCTCAGTGATCCCGGCCTGGAGCGCCGCGCGCACCCCCATTCTCGACGCCCTGGGGCACTCCGGCTAGGTTCTTATGGCGATTCCGCTTTCCTATAACCTTCGCAACCTGGCGGTGCGCAAGACCACCACGATCATGACCGCGCTGGGCATCGCCCTGACGGTGGCCGTGCTGGTGGCGGTTCTGGCTCTGGTGAATGGGCTACGGACTGCGTTTGAGGCTTCCGGAAACCCGCTCAACATCCTGGTGATGCGCAAAGGCGCCACGGGTGAGAACAACGGTGGCATCACTCGCGAGGGCTTCGAAGCTCTGAAGTCCATGGCTGGGATCGCGCGCGCCTCCGACGGCCATCCATTAGCGTCGGTCGAGCTGGTGACGGTGATCAATCTCCCCTCTGTCGACGATCCCAACGGGATGAATATTACGCTGCGCGGGATCGCCCCGGTGGGGCTCGAGATTCGCGAGGACGTCAAGCTCTCCCAAGGACGGTGGTTCCGGCAAGGGCAGCGCGAGGTGGTGGTGGGGAAATCCATTCCCGGGCGCTATCCCGATGCGCAGATCGGCAAAAAGCTGCATTTTGGAAAGGGCGATTGGGAGATTGTGGGCGTGATGGACGCCGGCAATGGGGCGACCAATAGCGAAATCTACTGCGACCTGAACCAGGCGAGCGGCGATTTCAATCGCTTTGATGCGCTCAGCTCCGCGTTCATCCGCGCGGTGGATCCGGTGGCGGCCGAGGCATTGATCAATTCCGTCAACGACGACCGCCGCTTGAACGCGAACGCACAACTGGAGTCGGCATATATGGAATCGCAGACCAGCTCCGCCGCGCCGGTGCAATACCTGGGCATCTTCGTCTCCATCGTGATGGCCGTGGGATCGAGCTTCGCGGCGATGAACACGATGTACGCGGCCGTGTCGCGGCGAGCCCGCGAAGTGGGAACGCTACGCGTCCTGGGCTTTTCGCGGCCAAGCATCCTGACCAGTTTTTTTATCGAATCATTGTTACTTTCGCTTCTGGGCGGCGTGCTGGGCTGCCTGATGGTGCTGCCGCTGAACAACGTGACCACCGGAATCCTGAGCCAGACCAGCTTCAGCGAAATCGCGTTCAATTTCCGCGCCGGACCGGAAGCGATGGCCATCGGAGTGGCGTTCGCGATGGTGATGGGCGCGATCGGCGGGCTGTTCCCGGCTCAGGCCGCGGCGAGGAAGGAGATTCTCACCGCTCTTCGGGATTTATAATCCGGGGATTTATAATTTATGGACGCCGAACTAAAGAGTCTGCGCATTGACCGCAGCAAGAAAACGAAGAGCTCACGATGGGCGACGATCTGGATCGTCGTGGGCGTGGCGCTGATCCTGCTTGCTGGAGCGGGGCGCTTCGCTTACGGAATCATGACGCGCGCGACGGATGTGGATGTAACGCGCGTTCGCGCTGCCAGCTCCAGCGATCCCGCGCAGGAAGGCGCCGTGATCCTGAACGCCACCGGCTACATCGTCGCGGCGCACCGGATTGAGCTGGCTTCGAAGGTGGTCGGCAAAGTTAACTGGATCGGCGTGGACAAAGGCGATCGCGTGACGCAGGGCCAGATCCTGGTGCGCCTGGAAGACGACGAGTACCAGGCGCAGCTCCAGCAGGCGCAGGGCAATCTGGCGAATCTTCAAGCGCATCTCGATGAGTTGCAGAATGGCTCGCGACCGGAGGAAATCGCCAAGGCCCAGGCGGATCTGAACAGCTCGCAAGCTGATCTGGTCAATGCCAAAGCCAATCTGGATCGGACGCGCCAGCTGGTGCAGGACAAAGTCTCCTCGCGGCAGAGCCTGGAAGACGCGGTCGCGCGCTATGACGGGCAAGTGGCGAAGGTGGCTTCGCTCGAGCGCACCTACGATCTGGCGAAACTGGGACCGCGCAAGGAGGAGATCGCCGCCGCGCGGGGGCAGATTGAACAGGCCAAGGGACAGCTCGCGTATGCGCAGACGCAGCTCGACAATACTGTGATCAAGGCTCCTGTTACCGGAACCATTCTCGATCGCAACGTCGAGAAGGGCGAATTCGTGACCACGGGATTCGTGGGTGACAAGGGGGCCAAAGGATACGTCGTCGCGCTGGCCGATCTGAACGATCTGAAGGTTGAGCTGGATATTAATCAGAACGATTTCGCGCGGCTGGGTCCGCGGCAGAAGGCCACCGTCACTACCGACGCGTTTCCCGACCGGCACTATGATGGCGTGATCGATGAGGTATCGCCGGAGGCGAACCGTCAGAAGGCTACGGTGCAAGTGAAGGTGAAGATCCTGCATCCAGACAGCTATCTGCGGCCGGAGATGAACGCCAGCGTGGCTTTCCTGGCCGACAAGAAGCCCGAAGCGGCGCATGGAGCGGAGGAACCGCCGTCGATCGTGATTCCTTCCTCGGCGGTGCGCGGCGGATCTGTGTTCGTCATGGCCAATGGGCGCGTGGTGCGGCGAGCGGTGAAGACGGGAGCAACCATGACTCTGAGCGGCGGAGGACAAGGCGTGCGCGTGGAGCAGGGATTGATCGGCGGCGAAGATCTGATCCTGAGCCCGCCGGACAGCTTGAAAGAGGGAGACCGAGTGAAGCAGAAGGGGTCCGCATGAAGGACGTCGTCATCCAGACACGCGAGTTAACCAAAGAGTTCGTGCGCGACGAATTTCACGTGGTGGCGCTGAAGGACGCCAGCATCGAGATCCACGCTGGGGAATTTGTGGCGCTGATGGGTCCGTCGGGTTCGGGCAAATCCACACTGCTGCATTTGATCGCCGCAATGGATCGTCCCACGGACGGCGAGATCCTCGTGCTGGGGCAGAACCTGCGATCGCTGTCTGACAGCGAGATCGCGAAGTGGCGCAACGCGCACGTAGGGTTCGTATTCCAGAGCTTCAACCTGATCCCGGTTTTGACTGCGATTGAGAATGTCGAGCTTCCGCTGAAGCTCACCTCGCTCAAGAAAAAGGAGCGCATGGAACACGCGGAAACCGCGCTGAAGCTGGTCGGCCTCGGCGACCGGCTGCATCATCTGCCCAGACAGCTCTCCGGCGGCCAGGAACAGCGTGTCGCCATCGCGCGGGCGATCGTCACCGATCCGGATCTGCTGCTGGCGGACGAGCCTACCGGCAATCTTGACGCAGCCTCGGCGCAGGAGATTCTGTCGCTGCTGGTGCGGTTGAACAAGGAGTTCAACAAGACCATTGTGATGGTGACGCACGATCCGCATGCGGCCCAATTCGCAACCGTGGTGCGGCATCTGGAGAAGGGGGAATTACTGCCGCTGGCGGCAAGCGGTCCTACTTTTGCGCCTGCATCCTGACCCGGCTGCACTTGGGGCACTTCCACTTCCGCTTCTTGTGGTAGATGTGCCCTTTTAGCTCCTTCATCGGAACCCGGCAGGCTTTACAGGTCACTGTGTTTCCAGGATCGCACGCGGAGACGTTTACTAATCATGCGATCCTGAACAGATGCGGCGGTCCCTACTTCTGCTGGCAGCGATTCTCGGGACGACAGGATGCGACGCGGTGCTAACTACGGCTCCGCTCCCCTCGGTTCGCGAGGACGGCATCGTCGGCGAGTGGAAGGAACTGGGGGCTCCGGGCACCAAACCCGACGCCGATCCCGTGTTGATCCAGTTCACAGATGGAGAATACCGCGTGGGATCGGCCGATCAGTTCGCCAAGGCGGAGGCCTCGCGCTTCACGCTGGCGCGCATCGGAAACGTATTGATCGCACAGGCGCCCAGCGACGACCAATGCGCCGAATTCGGGGTGCCGAAAGGCGAGCCCTGCTGGAGCCTGAAGCGCATGGAGCTATCGCGGGACCGCTTGAACTGGTACGATTTCGACGCTCAGCGCCTGACCCGAGAGAGCCTGAACGGCGCTGTGAAGATCGCCCACTCCGTGCATAGGCAGCGGCGGAAAGATGGCAACATCGATAATACGATTCTGTTTTCGGCGGACAGCTCAGAACTGCAGCAATTCCTGGAATCCTACGTGAAACAGAGCGGTGTTTTCCGGCTGACCGGCCGGCTTCAGCGCACCTCTGTAGGGAATTCCAAATAAATCTCGCCTTATTCCGATCGCAAGGCTTCCATCGGATCAACGGAGGCAGCCCGGCGTGCGGGTAGGAATGCCGCGGCGACGGCCGCGGACAGGAAGAGGGCCGCAACGACGAGGATCACCGATGCATCGATGGCCTGTGTTCCGTAGAGCAATTTCTGGATGACGCGGCCAGCTGCAATGCTGGCGATCAAACCGGCGCCCAGACCCACGAACACGGGAATGCTCGCCTCACCCACAATGAGCGTGTAGATCCCGCGGCGGGACGCACCGAGGGCCATGCGCATGCCGATTTCCTGCCTGCGGGTGACTGTGGAATAACTCAAAACTCCATAAATGCCAAGCATGGCGAGCAGGAGAGCGGCGATTCCAAAGCTCATCAAAGCCGAGGTTTGAAAACGCTCCGTCGCGAGCGAATCCGTCAGTTGAGAGTCCAGAGTCTTGACGCGCGCGATGGTGATGTCGGGCGCATACTTCCAAATCGCCTGGCGCATGCCGGATGCCAGCGTATCCGCGGGCGCAGCGCTTCTGGCCATGAAGATGGTCGTGAAAGGCGGCCGGTCCTTGAAATGCAGATAGACCATTCTGGGAGGCGGCGATTTCAGCGAAGCGTTACGGGAATCGGCCACTATGCCGGTGACCGTGAACGTTCTCCCTTCCACGATGAATTGACCGCCGATCGGATTCTCGTTTTGCCATACCGATTTCGCCAAGCCTTCCGATAAAACGGCACTGCTCCCGCTGCGGTCGAGCTCCTCCAGGAAACGTCCGGCGATCAACTTTTGACGAGTAGTCTCAAAGTATCCCGGGCTGACCCAGCGAAGATTGATTGCGGCTTGCCGGCTAGGCAGGTCAACTCGCTGGACGCCTTCGATCCAGGCCTCGCCTTCGAGGGGCATGGAACTGACGAAGCCGGCGGATTGCACTCCAGGAATCGCCCGCAGGTTCTCGAGTACAGCATCGTCGAACGCTATGCGTTTTTGGTCCGCGCCGTAACCGGTGCGCGGAAGATTGACTTCAGCGACAACCACCTGTCCGGTTTCGAAGCCTTTGTCCTGATGCAGCAGATAGAGGAAGCTTTTCAAGAAAAGACCGGTCACCAGGAGCAGCGCCGTGCATCCAAACACCTGCGCGGCAATGAGCCAGGCGCGGAGCCGGTGGCTCTGGCGGTGCCCCAGCGAGCGGCTGTTACTCTTCTGAAGAGACGCCTGCGGATCCGTATGCAGGAGCTTCAACGCGGGCAGGACGCCGAATAGAAGACTGGAACCCAGCGTGAGCGCCAGCGAGAAGAGCAAAACGGTCCGATTGATGTGAACTTCGGATAAACGCGGAAGATCGAGCGGCGAGTAGTGGCGAAAGAGATCGAGTCCCGCGGCGGCGAGAGCTATGCCCGCTGCACCGCCCACCGCAGCCAGCACCAGATTCTCCGCTAGCGAGTTCCACACCAGCCGCCATTTTGCGGCGCCCAGAGCGGTGCGCACGGCGGCTTCGCGCTGCCGCAAAAGCGCGCGGCCCAACTGGGCACTCGCGAGATTCACGCAAGCGATCAGCATCAGGCCGAGGACCGCCGACATTAAGAGCCACAGGCCGGTCTTCGCATCGCCAACGATAGCTTCCTGCATCGGCTGCACGTAAGCCCGCATCCTGGCGAGCTGATCATTTTTCTCGCGGGCGGGAATTTCTTGAAAGATCTGGGCCTGGATCGAGGTAAGTTGCGCTTCCGCCTGGCTGACGCTGAAACCCGGCTTGAGTCGGGCGATCGCGATCCAGTTGCCGTAGTCGCCATTCCAGCTAAATTGGGCCAGGTCAAGGACGGCAGAGAGAAAGATAGCCGGCTCCGGGGCACTGCTGGTGAGCTGCTTGGATCGAAACGCGTGGAGAGAATTTGCATTCGGGAAGTGGAAGCCGGCGGGTAAAACGCCGATCACTTCGCGAGGCGTATCGGCGAAGCGGACAGTCTTGCCGATTACGCTGAGGTCGCCCTGGAACAGACTTTGCCATCCGGCGTAGCTCAGAATGACGACATTGTCGTGGCCTTTCACGCCGTCCTCCGGCACAAAGCCGCGGCCGAGGAGCGGCGTCGCCTGGAGGATTTCAAACAGGTTTGGAGTAGCGGTTACGGTTCCGACCAGACGAGGGTGATCCGTGCCGAGGGTCACGCCGCTGGCTCCCTGACGCACGAATGTCACGCCGCTGAACGCCGTCGCCCGTTTCTGCCAGAGATCGGCGTGGCGGAGATTGGGGCCCACCGGAACGAAAGAATTGAACGGAAGATTCTCCCAGAGGGCAACCAGACTACCGCTGTCGCGATACCCAAGCGGCTTCAGAACCACCGAGTCCACAGCGGTGAAGACTGCCGTGCTCGCGCCGATGCCGAGCGCCAGCGTCAAAATCGCGGTCGCCGCGAATCCAGGGCTCTTGCGCAGCATTCTCAGCGCGTAGCGGAGGTCCTGAATGACAATCTCCCAACGATTCCATCCCCACATTTTGCGCACCTCCTCCTTGATCAACATTGAATTTCCAAGAGCCCGCTGCGCGGCATAGCGAGCCTCCTCCGGCGATAAGCCGCGCTCCTGTTGCTCGCTTGCCTCCAGCTCCAGGTCCGAGCGCAGTTCGCGCTCGAGATCGCGTTCCCGTTTCTTACGCCGCCACATCAGTCGTTCCTCAGGGCCGTCATGGGATCGACGCGGGTGGCTCGCCAAGCCGGCACCAGCGATGCAACCAGAGCGGCCAACGCCAAAAGCGCGGTAGCGGCAATCGCAGTCGCAGCATCTTGCGATTTTAGTCCGTAGAGCAGCGTGGTCGCGAGGCGTCCGCACGCCAGCGCCAGCGGGATTCCCGCCGCGATCCCGGCCACGACGATCCAGGCGCCTTCTCCCAGCACCATCGCCAGAATGCCGCGGCGGTCCGCACCAATGGCCATGCGGATGCCGATCTCCTTGCTGCGCCGCGAGACGGAAAACGCCAGCACGCCGTAGAGTCCAATGCCAGCGAGCACGACGGAGAGCCCGCCGAGAAAGGTCGAGAGAAACGCCAGCATTCGCTCCCGTGCGAGGCCCTGATCGATCTGCATCTCCATGGTGCTGGCGCTGTCGATCACGGCTCCCGCGTCGATCGCCTTGACCAGCGCGCGGATCTGGGAAATCGCAACCTCCGGGTTGCTCGAGCTTCGCACTTGGAGCACCAGCGCTGTGGGGAAAAATTCCGGGAAGAAAGGAGCGTACATCACCGGTTGTGGCTCTTCACGCAAATTCCGGTATTTGCCCGTTCCGGCGACGCCGATGACGCGCGCGGTGCGGCGCCCTCCATAGAGAAACGTTTTCCCCAGCGCGGCGCCGCCCAAAAACTGGCGCGCGAATTCCTGGTTCACGATCACCGGAGTCTCGTCGGCGGGGCGATCGCTCGCGATAAAGTCGCGGCCCTCCAGCAGCGGGAGCCCCAGCGTTCGAAGGTAGCCGTCCGAGACGAGCGCCGAATAAGCTGTAGACCCGGCCCCTTGGGAAGGCGTGGAGTCCGGGACGCGAATTGTGTAGGCCCCCATGCTTCCAGAGAGCATACTGATGGAGGCAAGACTGGCAGCGCGCGTTTCCGGCAGCTCGCGCGCGCGACGCAGCAGCTCTTCAAAGAAGGCGGCCGATCCCTTGGGTAAGGCACTATGATCGATGCGCAGGAGAGTGAGATCCTCCGCCGGGAAACCCACATCGATGGCGCGCAGGTGGCGCAGGGTTTGCGCGAACAGCCCGGCGCCGAACAACAGCGCCAGTGAAAGCGCGATCTGAGCGGCGATGAGCGCCGAGGAAAGAACGGAGCGCCTTCCCGCCGAGCCTGTTCCTTGAATGGCACTAAGCGGATCGGTGTTCGCGCCGCGCCACGCCGGGAGCGCGCCAAAGAGAATTCCGGCCAGCGCGGACACTCCGGCGCAGAAGGCGAAGACCGTCCAGTCCAGATCAGCCTGCCGCGCTAAGCCGGCGCTTTTGGAATCGAGCAGGCTGAGGAGCACTCGATGCAACCCACGCCCGACGGCCCATCCACACGCGCCACCGGCCGCGGCGAGCATCAGGCTCTCGGTCAGGAACTGCCGGATGAGCATTCCCCGCGATGCGCCGAGAGCCAGGCGCATGCCCGCTTCCTTCCTGCGTTCGACGGAGCGGACCAACATCAACGCGGCCAAATTGCAGCACGCCGCTAAAAGCACAACGGCGACCAGCAGGAGCAAGAGGAGCACGGGCTTGCCGTACCTTTCCTTCTGCGAATCGATTCCCTGGCTGCCGTCGCGGAGAAAGAAATCGTCATGCGGGCCCATGTGCGGACCGATCGACTGCTGGATCTGCTTCCCGAGAGCGTTGAGCCGAGCCTCAGCCTGCTCCCGCCGCACAGCCGGCTTTAACCGTCCGAGGAACTGCGCCCACCCGGAACCCTGACCAATCAGCTTGTCCGCCATCCAGGACGGCATCTGAAGGTCGGCGCGATCATGCAGCGCGGCTCCGTGGAATCCAGGCCCGGTGACGCCGACGATTACGAATGGCTCCGCGTTGAGCGTCACCTGGCGCCCGATGACGTCGGAGCGTCCGCCGAATCTCTCCTGCCACAGATCGTAGCTGATCGTGCAGGTACGTCCGGACATCTCGTCGGCCTCATCCAGCAAGCGCCCTAACGCAGGCTGGACGCCGAGCATGCGGAAATAGTTGGGGCTGACAATTTCGGCATAGATCTTTTCCGCCTGGCTTGCGTCGGCCAGTACGATTTCCTGCGCACCCACGGCCAGCATATCTTCGAAATCCACGTCCGTTCTTCGCAGCTCCTTGAAGAAGCCGGGGCTGAAGCAGCAGTTATCGATATGAAATGCGGTGTTGTGCTGCTGCGGAATCACCATACGGTCCGCGCCCGAGACCGGTAACTTCTTTAGCACGATGCCGCGTGCCAGCGAGAACACGGCGGTGTTCGCGCCGATGCCGGCGGCCAGGGAAACAATCGCCACGACGGCCAGCGAAGGCCGCTTCGCCAGCGCGCGGACGGCCTGACGAAGATTGCGGGCGAGTTCTTCGAAACGCCTCCAGCCCCACATACCGCGAACCTCCTCTTTGATCAGCGTCGCGTTTCCCAGCGCGCGGCGAGCGGCGTAGGCGTCGCCCAGTTCTTCGGCCTCCATATCGAGATGCGCGCGAAGCTCGCGCTCAAGATCCCGTTCGCGCTGTCTACGCCGGTGGAACACTTCAGCTTTCCTTCAACGGCCACATCACGCGTGCGATCGCGCCGGCCATTTGCTTCCACTTCGACTCCTCCGCGGCCAGTTGCTTCTTGCCGGAGGGCGTGAGGCGGTAGTATTTGAGCTCGCGTTTGCCGTCCTTGGCCTCCCATTTTGACGCCAGCCAGCCCTTGCGCTCGAGGCGATGCAGAGCCGGGTAGAGCGAGCCATGCTCCACCTGAAGCACCTCGTCGGTAGTGCGCTGGAGGTGTTTCGCAATCTGATGCCCATGCGCGGGGCCGGCCAGGAGCGTCCGCAGAATCAACATGTCGAGCGTTCCTTGCAGCAGCTCGACTCGGCCTGGAAGTGTTTTTGCCATCTCGGTAGATAGTCTACCATGGATTCCCGATATATGGTAGACGGTCTACTCTGAATTTTGTGAGGTCCCAAAACTGTGAGGCCGACTTAGCGGCGGTCAGGGGCGGCGACCGCGGGCATCGCCAAGTCAGGGGGGACTTCCGCGAGTGCGTTCTCAATCGCGGTGGCGATCCTGGGCGCGATGCCGGTCAGGATGCGCAGGTGATCGGAGTTGAAGGAATCGCGGTCGCGGCCATAATACGCGAGCACGCCGGCCAGACCGCCGCTGCGTTTCAGGGGCACGGCGAGAGCGGCATGAAGCCCGTTTTCCAGGTTGCCTTGAAATTCCGGCTCAACCGCGGGATTTCCGTTGACAATCGGTTTCTGGTTTTGCGCCACCCATCCCACCAGGCCTTCGCCGGCGCGCACCTCCATGCCGACCATCTCCTTGTATTCACCTGCGGAATGCTCCACCACCAAGGCGTCCCCTCGCGGGATGAATATCGCCATCGCGTCGTAGGGAATCAGCGGCCGCAAGCCGTGCTCCACGCGCTCCAGAACCTCGCCGAGATCGAGTGACGAACCGAGTCGCTCTGTCAACGCGAGCAACAACTGCTGTTCTCTGCCGGCGGCCGCGCTGCTCACGAAATCACCCGCCTCCGCGGACGCTTCCGCGAGCGCCCACAAATCGAGCCCGGCGCCGGGAGCGTCCCCATGATCGACTTGGGCATGTTTTGAGAGCGTCGCGCCATGATTCCCAGCGACGCTCGCCGCCTGTTCGAGCTCACGATATCGCCCGCGAAGCGCCTCGACCACCTGAGGGTCAAAGCTCTTGCCGGCTTCCGCTTCCACCTGTTTCATCGCGTCATCCAAAGTCAGGGCGCGGCGGTATTCGCGATCCGAAGCCAGTGCATCGAGATAATCCACCACGGTCAGAATTCGCGCGCCGATGGGGATGTCTGCGCCGCTCAGCCCTAGAGGATAGCCGGATCCATCCCATTTTTCGTGGTGCGCGCGCACAATGGGCGCGACGGGGTAAGGGAACTGAACCTGCTCGACGATCTCCGCTCCCACGATAGGATGAACCTTCATCCTGGCGAACTCCTCCGGCGTCAGCCGGCCGGGCTTCGTGAGAATGTATTCCGGCACTGCAAGCTTCCCGATGTCATGCAGCAGCGCTCCCGCGTGGAGCGCCGCGAGATCGGCTCCCTGAAGCCCAAGGTCCTGGCCGATGCCCAGTGCGTATTCGCGCACTCTGCGCAAGTGCCCGCGCGTGTTCAAGTTGTCCTTGGCCTCCACCGCGAGAGCCAGGCTTTCAATCGCCCGAAGGTGCAGGGCGTCCATGTCTTCAGCGGCAGCCGCGCGCATTGCGAGGTTCGACTTCTGCTCCCGGTAATACCGGTAACCCATAAAAACACCTGGCAGCACCAGGAGGATCGCCTGGAGCGAAACGCGTCCAGTGGCGGCCGCGTCTGCGACGCTGGCGATGGCTGCCGAGACCAGGTAATAAGGCGCCAGCAAGGAGCAGGACTCCATCCAAATCCGACCGAGCCTCTGTTTTCGATCGTGCTTCGAGCCCGCGAGCGCAAGTGGGAACGTGTTGGCAAGAAAAAGCGCGAGGGACGCAGTAAGAAGGTGGCGAGTAGAGCTCTGCGCTGGATTTGGGATCAGCGACCTGTAGACGAAATCGGCGGTGGCGATGGCGCTGGCGACGACACCGGCTCCGAGCACGAGTTGCAGCGGCGTCGAGCGTGGCCGCTGGATCCAGAGGCTCTGCGCGAGGGCCGCGCTGGCACCGACGATCACCGCCTCCGGCAGGCTCAATTGCAGGATGCCGAGCAGGACCACCGGCACATTCGCGGAAAGCCCGGGAGCGTTTCCCATCCGCACTTGAAGCGAGCTACAAAGGACCGCGATGACGACATATAAAAGAAAGACTCCAGGTTGCGGCCAGTTCCAAGCGGTCGCCGAGGAGCTGAGGTGGAGCATGCCCAGAGATGCCAATACGATCGTAATGCTCCTCATTCTCCAGGACACATTTAACGAGTTCGACGGTTCAGGATAGCGACTTTAGAAGCGTAGTGTGGCGGAAAATCCGGCGGGTGTGTATGCCCGGGCAACTATTCCGGGTGGGTATATTTCGGGGAGTTCCGCACTTAGGCGCGCGTAATTTTTCCTTTGACAAACTTGAACCTGGGAGCGGGAGGGTCGGTCAGACTCACATCCGGGAAGTTGGCGCGAAAGAACTCGCTGGCCCTGGGCAATGCCGCGCCATGCTTTCGCAGTGGATCGGCCCAGAACTTTATCCGATTCTTGATGAAGTCAATCGAAGTGTCGTCGGCACTCAAGTACTCCAGGTATTGGAGCGTCACCTCATCGGCGCGCGGACCGCAATCCGGACAGCGGATTCGGCACACCTCGACCAGCTGGGGAAATCCGGCAAGTTCATCACCGTGGTGAGCAATCTGGAAACTGGCGAGCCCTTGTGGTTCGGCAGGGACCGGAAGAAGGAGACTCTCGATGGTTTCTTCTGTTGTAGCCAGTTGCACCCGTTGCAACGAGTTCGCGTTCGAGTGGCGTGCGTGGACATGTGGGAGCCCTACAAGCTCAGCATCCAGGAGTGCGCGCCGCAGTGCGCCATCGTGTATGACAAGTTTCACGTCTTGCAGCACGCAAGGCGGTCGACGAAGTTCGGCGAGCCGAGTTCTTCCATTAAGGCGGATCCCGGCGAGAGTTGATCAAGGGCAAGCGTTGGCTGCTGTGGACTCGATGGGCGAATCTCACGCCGGACAAGCAGCAGATCCTGAACCAGTTGTTCAAGTTGAACCGGAAAGTGATGAAAACGTATCAAATGGCAGCGGCTGCCAGCGTTCAATCGCTTAGCGAAAATGCTCCTCGAACACCATGAGGGCATCTTCAATTACTACCAGTACCCCGTGTGATTCGGGGTCGTGGAGGCCGTCAATGGCAAAATCAAGTTGCTGCTATGTCGCGGGAGAGCCTATCAGAATCTGCGCTCCTTGCTTCTCAAGGCTCAGCGCATGGCGGCCACAAAGACGGAATTGGTCTCATTCCGCATCGCTGCGTAGAATCGGAGTGTCGGATTTCTCGTTCAGAGGCTGGAAGCGACTTCAGTTGCCAGTTACTTGGTTGGGCGAGTTTTGATAGTTCGCCAATAACTGCGACCACGTAACTCCACGCTGCCTGCGCACCACTCGTTGCGGCAAGTCAGCCGATGGCCCCTGAATTCGGCCGATCTTCTGGAATCCGAGTTGCTTCCATTCGCCCGGATCACCCGTGACTACGATCTCGTCAAGAAAAAGGACCTTACGTGACGCTCTCGGAGGATCGCGCCTTGGCAGCCGCTTAAGAACATCTAAAGACGGCACGTCCGAACCGCTATATTCCAGTTGTTCGAGCACTGGCAACTCCTGAGCAGAGACCCGCTTGACCCGCACGACACGGAAGATTACCAGCCCATAGGGAACCTCGAGCGCGAGAACGTCGCCCGCGACCAAATCGGAGAGCTTGGGATCGGGAGGGGACAAGTGCACGCGATGTGGCTGGGGCGCATTCAATCGAGCTCGTGCCTCAGACAGAACTGCCCGTCGCTCGTCGACGAGATGTGGACTGTCTCTCTGCCAGCGTTGGAGGTCCCCACCATGATCGATAGCGGCGATCGCTTGATCACGGATTACGGGATCAAGGCGACCAAGTTCGGATTGGGTCACAGCGAAGCCGACGAGCGCGCCCACACCATCTTCTCGGTCAAACCACGGTTGGTACCGCTCAAGAATCCGTCGTAGCGCTTCTCCGTCGTCAACACCCTCTTCAATGTAAGACCGGTACGCGCCTCGGACGTCAGCAGCGGTATCGTCGTCAAACAGTGCAGGACCGATAACTCCCATGCGGGCAATATAGCATCTACGGCGCCGCCACCATTGTCCTGGCGGCCCCCACAGCATGAACTACATCCTAACCGGCTTAGTCGGCCTCGACATCACGGCTGCCGCCGTTCAATCGCTTGGCGAAAAGTGCGCCTCGAACTCATGGCTGCCACAAAGACGGAACTGCTCTCACTCCGCATCGCCGCGTAGAATCGGGGCGCTGTCGGATTCTCGCTCAGAGCCGTTTGCTCTTGCCATCTCACTCCTGCTATCGGATTCCCGGCGTGATCGCGATAGTGCAACAGCATCTGGTAAAATCGTCTCCGTCACGCCTGCACATACGTCCAGTTCGTAAGGAGAATGGCGAATGAGTAAAGTAACTTTGAACGTGAACGGCGCAATGCACACGGTGGATATCGAACCATCCACTCCGCTGCTTTATATCCTGCGCAACGATCTCGGCTTGCAAGGTCCGCGGTTCGGCTGTGGGCTCGGCCAGTGCGGGTTGTGCACAGTGATCGTAGACGGCGTGGCGACCCGGTCGTGCATCACGCCGACCTCTAGTGTAAAAGGCGCGATCACTACGCTCGAGGGGCTCGCCAAGGGAGGCAAGCTGCACCCGATACAGCAGGCCTGGATCGATGAGCAGGTCCCACAGTGCGGCTTCTGCCAGAACGGGCAGATCATGACCGCCAAGGTGCTACTCGACAAGAATCCGAATCCCACCGATGCGCAGATCCGCGAGGGAATGAGCAGGACGCTGTGCCGCTGCATGACGTATTACCGCATTCAGGCCGCCATCAAGCGCGCCGCGAAGGCGATGGTGGCGGCCGCGCCACCCTCCGAGGAAGTCGTGGAGAAGGAGGTGGTCGCATGACGCCCTTCACGAACATCCCGAAACAGATCGAAGAAGTGTTGGAGAGCTTAGGTGGGACGCCTTCCCGCAGGAACCTGCTCAAGAGCGCGGGGATGCTGGTGGTGAGCTTCGGCGCCACGGGCGCCAGCCAGCTCGCGAAAGGTCAGACCGTTGCAGCGGCTGCGGGCCCCTATCCAGACCCCGATTACAAGCAACTCGATTCATGGATCGTCATCCATGAGGACAACACCGCCACCTTCTACGTCGGCAAGACCGACTGCGGCCAGGGCACCGGGACGGGTTTCCGGCAGTTGATGTCGGATGAAATGGACATCGCCTACGACAAGACCACCTGCATCATGGGCAGCACGGACAACACCGTTGACCAGGGCGGATCCGGCGGGTCGACGGCGATGGAGCGGGATGCCTGGCCCATGCGGCGCGCCGCGGCCGAGGCTCGCCGGGTGCTGATGGAGATGGGATCCGCGCGGCTGGGCGCGCCGGTGGATCAACTCGGCGTGAGCGCGGGCGTGATTACCGTGAAAGCCGATCCGTCCAAGCGCGTCACCTACGGGCAACTGATCGGTGGAAAGCGATTCAATGTCACGCTGACCGGCAACAATGTGAACGCGGCCACCGGCATGGCCCAGGTCAAACCGGTGGGGGAACTCAAGTTCACGGGGACGTCGCCGCAGCGCTACGACATCCCCGCCAAAGTGGACGGTTCCCTGAAATGGGCCGTCGACGTGAAGTTGCCGGGCATGGTTCATGCTCGCAATGTGAAGCCGCCGCTGGCGGGAGCGAAGTTGACCGCCATCGACGAGTCTTCCGTGCGAAACCTGCCGGGATTCATCAAAGTGGTGAACAAGGGCAACTACGTCGCGGTGGTTTGCGAACGCGAAGAGCAGGCGATCAACGCGGCCAGACAACTGAAGGTGAGCTGGGAGAAGCCCGCCACGGCGCCGTTCCCATCCTCGGAAAACTTGTTCAACTACATGCGCGAATCAAAGCCCACGTCCAGTTCCAACCCCATCGTGGTCGGCAACCCGGACATGGCGATGGCGAGCGCGGCGAAAATGATCGAGGCCGATTACGACATCCCGTTCCAGGGCCACACGGCGATCAGTCCCGCCCACGCCATGGCGGATCCGTCGAACGGCCAGATGACCATCTATTCGAATGACATGAAGTCGTATGGCATGCGCACGGGAGTGGCCACTTTTCTAGGGATGCCGCGAGAGAAAGTGCGCGTAGTTTGGATGGAAGGCCCGCAAGGGTTCGGCCGCACCGCCGCCGACGATGCGGGATGCGAAGCGGCGTACCTGGCGAAAGAGATCGGCCGGCCGGTTCGAATCCAGTGGATGAGGAACGAAGAAACTGCGTGGGACACGAAAGCTCCTGCGTTCGCGGTTAAAATGCGCGGAGGGCTGGACGCCGCCGGGAACCTGGTGGCGTACGACTACAATGCCATCGCCGCCGACTACAATCACCTCGGTTATAACGAGCCCGATTCCGTCCTGATCGCCCAGCTCATGGGGATTCGACGCGCCAGGCCCGCCGCCGGTAGCGCGGCCACGCCTTCGGAAATGTACGCGATTCCTCATCGCCGGATGGCCAGTCAGGTCGTCAGCCTGCCGCTGGTTTTTGAGACGCCGCTGCGTACCGGAAACTTGCGCGATCCCAATGGTCCCCAGTCGACGTTCGCCTCCGAATCGTTCATCGACGAACTGGCGGCGGCGGCGAAAGCCGACCCGCTGGAATTCCGGATGAAGCTGCTCACCGGGAGTACCACGGAAGACACCGGATTCAAGCGCGCCCGGTCCATCGCAGTCGTCAAGGCGGCCGCGGAAGCTTACGGCTGGGACAAACGTTCCTCTCCGAAGCCACCCGGTTCGGGAGACATCCTGACCGGGCGCGGCTTTGCATACGCGTTCCGCGGCCAGACGATCGCTGCCGAGATCGCCGAGGTCGAGGTAAATCGCCTGACCGGCCATGTCTGGGTCAAACGGCTGGTATGCGCGCACGACTGCGGACTGATCGTCAACCCCGAGGCGCTGCGTCACACAGTGGAGTGCGCCATGCTTCACTCGCTGAGCCGCACGCTCCACGAGGAAGTGCAGTTTGACACCGAAAAGGTCACCAGCGTGGACTGGAATTCTCATCCCACGCTCACGCATGCCGACGTGCCGGCCAGAATCGACGTTGTGCTGGTGAACGGCGATCCGAATCCGAAGCGTAACGATCTCGCTCCGTATGGAGCGGGCGAGACTGCCTGCAAGCCCTTGCTCGCGGCGGTCGCCAACGCAATCTACGATGCGACCGGCGTTCGTCTGCGGCGAATCCCGTTTCGCGACGCTCGGGTGCTCGCGGCGCTCAAGGCCGCGCGCGCTTAACTTGGGCCTGTAATGGCTGGAGGTCGCTACTGAGCCGCGTCAGCAAGCGCCGCGGACGCCTAAGCACTGATACTGGGAGCCTGGGACTGCGGCAGATCGCCCGCAGTTACTCGATTGGTCTCGGAATCGTACAACAGTATCTGCAATAAGCCGAAGCTGCCGGGGTCACGTGGCCGCTTGGGGAGGATTGGGACGAAGGCCGGCTAGGCGGCGGCAGCGTCCTCCACACCTGGCCCCAGCAGTTGCTATGGGAGGAGTACCGGTGGCCAACCCCGGCGGCTATCGCTGCTCCCGTTTCGTCGCGGAACCACCATCCCGATCTACGACCCGAGCCGTGGTCCTGCGCAGCAGGCGCATCTGTTTGTCGCCGTGCCCGTAAGCCGTCGCCGGCGCGACGGGGTCGCCAATCGTGAAAAAAGTCGCCAGGCACCGATGAGTTTTAGTCACCATGCCGGTTATACACAGTAGAAAGGCAAGATCGGGCAGGCCAGTTGGCGGCCCTAAAAGGAGAAAAGTATGAATATCGAAAACAAGACAGTTTTGATCACCGGCGCCAGCCGCGGTGTCGGGCGGGCGCTCGTCAATGAGGCGCTTCGGCGCGGAGCGAAGAAGGTATATGCGGGAACGCGCGGCGCATTGTCAGTCGCCGACGCTCGCGTAACACCCCTGACGCTGGACGTGACCAACGCCTCGCAGATCGAGCAGGCCGCCAGCGAGGTAAACACCCTCGACGTCCTGATCAACAACGCGGGCATCGCTCTCTACGACGATCTGAGCAATATCGACGTGGTCGAGCAGCACCTGGCCGTCAACCTCTTTGGAAGCTTAAAGATGAGCCGCGCTTTCTTGCCGGCGCTGAAACGCTCCAAAGGGGCCATCGTCAACACGCTGTCCTTGATGGCGCTGGCCCCGTTGCCGCTCACGCCCGCTTACGCGATTTCAAAAGCCGCCGCGTTCAACATGACGCAATCGCTAAGAGCCCTTCTTGCAGGCCAGGACGTGACGGTCCATGGCGTGTTCCTCGGTCCCACCGACACCGACATGACTCGTGGGTTTGAGATACCGAAGGCCTCGCCCGAAGCAGTTGCGCGGGGCATCTTCGAGGGGCTGGAGAACAAGGAGGAGGATATCTTCCCCGACCCCGCGTCCCAGTCAATCGCCGAGGGCTGGCGCAGTGGCGTCGCCAAGGCGTTCGAGCGTCAGTACGCGGGCTTCGTACCGGAGAGCGTGGCGCTGTAATTAAAGTCTAGCCAACAAGGAGAACAAGCCATGATGAAGAACAGTTTCACCACAATCATTTCGGTGGACCAAACACCGAACGAAGCCTTCGCCGCCATCAACAACGTTCGTGGATGGTGGTCAGGAGAGATCGAAGGCGACACCGACAAGCTGGGAGCTGAGTTCACATATCGTTACAAAGATGCGCACCGCACCACGCAGAAGATCACGGAACTCGTTCCCGGCAAGAAAGTCGCGTGGCATGTCACCGACAGCCATTTGAGCTTTGTGAAAGACGAGAGCGAATGGACCGGCACGGACATCGTTTTTGACATCTCCACGAGAGACGGCAAAACGGAAATCCGTTTTACCCACTCAGGCCTCGAACCGGAGATCGAATGCTACGGTAGCTGCTCCAACGCCTGGGGCATGCTCATCGGCGGCAATTTGCGCAAGTTGATCAGCACAGGAAAAAGTCAGCCAGACGTGTTCGCATAGGAAAGGAACACCATGAACAACCCGGACCCAAATTTAGACGCGCACAACGGACACGAACGGCCTGTGCGCTCGAATTTCACGACTACCATATCGGTCGATCAAACTCCCGAAGAAGCCTTCGCCGCCATTAACAACCCTCGCGGATGGTGGTCGGAAAACATCGAAGGCAGCACCGCAAACCTCGGCGATGAGTGGACGTATCGTTACAAAGACGCGCACCGCTGCACGATGAAGGTGACAGAAATGGTGCCCAACAAGAAAGTCGTATGGCTGGTTGTGGATAACTACTTCAATTTCACTGAGGACAAGACCGAGTGGAAGAACACGAAGGTGGTGTTTGAAATCTCCAGACACGGCAACGAGACGGAAATCCGCTTCACCCACGAGGGCCTCGTTCCCGCGTATGAGTGTTTCGATGTATGCTCCAACGCATGGGGCTCCTATGTGAACGGCAGTTTGCGCAGTTTGATTGCAACCGGCAAGGGCCGGCCCAACCCGAAAGAACCGAAGGGGAACTAGGGAGGAACCTGGCTTGCTTGTTTGATGGTAGAACCCTTGACGGACGGTCAACCGAAGGCCCATACTGACGGCAAATGACACCGGGATCGTCCCATCAACAGCAAGCCGCCACCCCTCCAAGCGATGAATTTGGACGGCTCGCGGAACCGTTCCGCCGCGAACTCCAAGTGCATTGTTACCGTATGCTTGGCTCCGTACACGAAGCAGAGGATCTGGTGCAAGAGACATATTTGCGGGCTTGGCGCAGCTTTGACAGCTTCAAAGACGTCGAGGGCGGCTCTTTCCGGGCATGGCTGTACCGGATCGCCACCAACGCCTGCCTGAATGCCCTCGCCAGCCGCAAGGACCCGCAACGCTTCTTGCCTGACCAGTTGGGACCCGCGACTAAGCAAATGCCGTCGAGCCCAGCCACCGACGTGGCGTGGCTCGAACCTTACCCGAATGCCTACCTCGAAGGGATCGGGGACGAGGCGACGAACCCCGAGGCACGCTATGCCGCCCGCGAGGCCGTGCAACTCGCTTTCGTCGCCGCGATTCAGTTGTTGCCGGCGCGGCAGCGCGCCGTACTGTTGCTATGCGACGTGCTCGGCTGGGCCGCCGCTGAAGCCGCGGCGCTGCTCGAAAGCTCGACGGCCTCGATCAACAGCGCTTTGCAGCGGGCGCGAGAAACTCTCGCCAAACATTATCCGGGGGGTCGCCCGCAGGCGACACCTCTGTCAAATCCGGTCCAGCAAAAGCTTCTCGATCGCTATCTGGATGCGTGGCAGCGGCACAATGTAAACGGATTTGTTGCTCTCCTGAAAGAGGACGCCACGGTCATAATGCCGCCATGGAGAGAATGGTTCATTGGCCGCGACACTATTGGGTCCTTCTTTGGGGCGGCCTGGAAGACTTGCAACGGCCTTCGCCTGGTTCCGACCGGAGCCAACGGCCAGCCCGCTTTCGCCGTTTACGAGCTCAGCAGCGGCCCGGATGCCCGGTGGGCCGCGCACTCAATCCACGTGCTCTCACTTAATCAGGAAAATATTTCAACAATAACGATGTTCGTGCCGCCCACTGGACCGGACCTATTCAAGTCATTTGGACTTCCGCTGATTCTCCCGGACGTTGGAGATGCTTCCACCCCGCATCACTCTTAGGATCTTGATCCGGTTGTTGGGGTAATCATAAATCCCCGGATTTTCTGGCGGAGGGGTTCCACGAGCCGTCGCGACTCACACGACAGCAGGTACGCGCGCCGTCGCTGCCCCACGCGGGAAGCTCCCTGTTTGTTGGGGTAAGCGATAGATTTTATGGAGCCACTTGCCGGGATCGAACCGGCGACCTGCTTATCGGGTTGAGGCCGGCAAGTGGTCATCGCTCCAGATCGACTTCACTGACAGGCATGGCGATCAGTTCGTCACCGCCAGCCGCCCGGCACAACTTCGCTGCGGTGCGTCGGCAATCACGAGGCGCGATCCCCCCGGCACTCCGGCGGCGACAGCATAGGGGCGGAGCATCTGCCACACTACCTTTTCGGACAGGACCGTGCCCTGCACTTTGTCGCCGCGGTTGACAGATCGGAACGCGTTGCGGTCTGACACCCCGGCGGGACTCGTCCAAGTATCGATCGCTAGCTTGACCCAGGTCGGCACCGGAACCGAACGGACGCGCCCGTGTTTTCCAACGAGGTCGACGATGCACCAGCGCCCGTCGCGCTGCTGGAGATGCGCGAAGGTCAGCGCTGCGACCTCGGATCGCCGCAGGGCCCCCGCAGCAATCGCCCGCCATTCCGAGTACAATCGTCTGTCATGAAACTCCGTACCGCGTCCGTGTTCGCCGCCGCCTTCGCCGCGCTCATCACCCTTCTCGCACAAGCCCAACAACCCGCCGCCGCTCCCGGCAAGGACAAAGCGAAAGCCAAGGGCGGCGGTGCCCCCAAAGGCATCAACTGGCCCTCGCCCCCGCTTCCCGACTCCCCCTACAAATTCGACACCGGC
>Ga0070733_10000276_pt1 | contig 44090 bp, 43 predicted proteins | sample Coa_R1_9_FD_66450 | JGI IMG/M metagenome (GOLD analysis project Ga0070733, IMG submission 66450) | Surface soil microbial communities from Centralia Pennsylvania, which are recovering from an underground coalmine fire - Coalmine... | ecosystem: Environmental > Terrestrial > Soil > Unclassified ... | reverse complement strand
GCTAGAGCGTCTCCTTATTTCACTGCAGGCCAAAGCCTCTGAAACTCCGATTCGTTAAATCCAACCGTGACCCTGGTTCCATCCGTGACGATTGGTCGTTTTATCAGACGGCCCTCTGAGGCCAGCAGCTTGATCGTGTCCGCCTCGGAGAGTCGCTTCAGCTTCTCCTTCATGTTCATTTCCCGGTATTGAACACCGGTGCGGTTCAAAAAATCGGTGTAGGGGCGCCCGGCCTTTTCAATGAAGCCCCTGATCAGGGTAGCGGAAGGCGGCTTCGCGGTAATATCGATTTCCTGAAGGGCATATCCCTTTGCGATCAGGTATTTCTTTGCCTTGACGCAGGTGGCGCATCGGGGATAATGATAAAACGTCAGCATAGGACACCTCCTCGTCGCGGATCAGCGGTGATCGGAAATATAACATGGCCGCTCGCTAAAAACCAGTTGAGGACCCCGAGGATGAGCGGATGATTCCGAAAGAGAAGCGATTGGGCGCGTATCCCGTTGGGTGGCCCGGGAGCCACAACGGCCCGGAGATTGATATTCTTAAATTAGAGGCGTCCTATCCCCGGTAGCCGAGGGGCAAAACTGGACCCGAACCGTTCCCCATGGCATGGCGAAAGATCAGCGGATGGTTTTTACAACTCCATCAGACCGAAAGATCTAAGGAGGACCCGATGTCCAAGCGTTCGCACCGACCAAGTTCCTTCTTTGCTCGCGCCGGTTTTTATCTTGCCGTTCTAGCCCTGCTCACCTGTATCGTTTCCGGCTCCGGAAACCGTTTCGGGTTCTGGACCTTTCGAACCGGCTTCAAGGTTCTCGGATGGGGTTTTTACATTGCGGTCGGGGCAATCGTTTTTTCAGCCCTGGGCCTGATCGTCACGCGTCCGCACCGGGCGAAGAAGGGTTCCTTTCGCTCCGCTCTCGGTCTTCTGATCGGCCTGGCGATCGTCGGCACCCTCCTCAATTGGTTCTGGGTGGCCCGACATGTCCCGCCCATCCATGATATTACGACCGACCGAGACAACCCTCCCCGCTTTGTCGCACTTCTCTCGATTCGAAAAAATGCCCCCAACGCAGCGGACTATGGCGGTCCTGGGATCGGGGCACAGCAGCAGGAGGCCTATCCAGACCTGGAACCTCTCATGTCGACCGCCCCGCCCGATCAGGCGTTTCGCCGAGCCTTGTCGGCTGCACGGGATCTCGGCTGGGAGATCGCGGACGTCAATCCGGCATCGGGCCGAATCGAAGCAACCGATACGACATTCTGGTTTGGTTTCAAGGACGACATCGTGATCCGGGTGATTCCGGTCGATCGGGGGAGTCGTATCGATATCCGCTCCGTCTCGCGGGTCGGCAAGAGCGACGTCGGGACAAACGCAAAGAGAATCCGAAGATTTCTTGAAAAGGTAAAGGCTGAGCCGTAAGAAGCGATCAATCCATGCTGGACCGAAGAATAGTCTGAACGACCCTACCGGATTTGCGGCGGGTTTGTTCATCATCGCCTTCAACTCCTCCCCTGAGAGCGTCTCCATGTTCAAACGAACTGCGGCGACTTCACGCAGCTTCACCTGATGACTCCCGAGAATCGATTTGGCCCGGACGACCGGGTCATCAATAATGCGCCGAACCTCGCAGTCGACCTCCGCCTCCTCGACGCTCCCGTTTTAAAGGGCCTTTTTAAAATTGCTGTAAGAAATCTCGTTCGAACTAAAAAAAAGCTCAGAAGGAGCCCCCAAATGCCGGCAAAGACAAACCAGATCGAGGATGTGATCCTCTTATTCTGATCCATATCGGAGCCCTCACTCCTGGAGAATCCGACCCGTAACAAATCCGCTTCGACCGACCTGCACCTAATCATATAGGAGCCACTCTACGGATTCCCAGGCCAATGCACGGAAGCGCGGCACCCGGATCCGGTCCGCGATCACTCCTGCGGCCGAAGGGGGTTCCCTCGGAAAAACGGATCCTACGAAGACTTCGTCTCAAAGACGGCGGCTTGACCTTCGGCGCGCGGGCCTCCGAGGCGTTTGACTCCTCGAATCAGGGCCGTCCAAGCCAGTATGACTTTTTTGAGCTGACCGCCAAAAATACGGACCGGAACCTCAACTCCGGATCAACGACCTGATTGACAACTCAACATAGTTCTCATTAAAATGCAGACCAGCATTTCAGGAAGAGGTGCTCGAATGGACAAGGACGAAATCGAATCGAGTCTCAAAGAACGTCGAGTTTTCAAACCGAAGAAGGCGTTCAGTGAGACTGCGTGGATCAAGGATATGGCCCAGTACCGCCGGCTCTGCACAGAGGCGGAGAAAAACCCGGAGGTCTTTTGGGCTAAACAGGCCCAGGGCCTTCATTGGTTTAAAAAGTGGCGCAGGGTTCTGGACTGGAAGCCACCATTCGCAAAATGGTTTGTGGGAGGGAAGACGAACGTCTCCTACAATTGCCTCGACCGTCACCTTTCGACTTGGCGCAAGAATAAGGCCGCCATCATCTGGGAGGGAGAACCCGGGGACAGTCGGACCTTAACTTATCAGGACCTCCATCGGGAGGTGTGCAAATTCGCCAATGTTTTAAAAGGTCTTGGGGTCACGGCCGGGGACCGGGTCGCCATCTATATGCCAATGATTCCGCAGCTTCCGATTGCGCTACTCGCCTGCGCTCGGATTGGCGCAACCCACAGCGTCATCTTCGGTGGTTTCTCCGCATCCGCGCTCCGGGACCGGATCAATGACGCACAGGCCAAGCTGGTGATCACGGCCGACGGGGGATTCAGAAAGGGAGAGATCGTCGCCCTGAAGGAAAACGTGGACGAGGCCCTCAAGGAGAGCCCTTCCGTTGACAAGGTCGTCGTCTACCGAAGAGCTAAGAATCCGGTGACCATGCTCGCGGGCCGGGACTTTGAGTGGAACGACCTCATGGCGGATGCGTCGGATCGTTGCGAGGCCGTTCCCCTCGACTCAGAACACCCGCTATTCATTCTCTACACCTCAGGAACAACCGGAAAACCGAAGGGCGTCGTCCACAGCACGGGCGGCTATCTTTTAGGAGTCTACCTCAGCTCCAAATGGATCTTTGACTTGAAGGAGGAAGACACTTATTGGTGTACGGCCGATATCGGCTGGGTCACGGGACACTCCTACATGACCTATGGTATCCTCGCCAACGGTGCAACCAGTGTGATGTATGAAGGGGCCGCGACCTATCCGAAGCCTGACCGGTTCTGGGAGATCATCGATAAATTCAAAGTCAATGTCTTTTACACCGCACCCACCGCCATCCGTGCCCTGATCAAGTTGGGTGAAGAGTGGCCAAAACGTCACGATCTCTCCAGCCTCAGACTCCTGGGGACCGTCGGGGAACCGATTAATCCCGAAGCCTGGATCTGGTATAACGAGGTGATCGGAAAAGGGCGTTGTCCAATCGTCGACACGTGGTGGCAGACCGAGACCGGCTCGATTATGATCTCCGCACTACCTGGCGCTGTCCCGACAAAACCGGGGTCGGCCGCCCTTCCTCTTCCTGGAATCGCGGCCGACGTGGTTTCCCGGGATGGCAAGTCCGTACCGGTGAACAAGGGGGGGTATCTTGTGATTCGGAAGCCGTGGCCTTCCATGCTGAGGACGATCTATGGAGATCCAGAGCGGTATACGAAACAGTATTGGAGCGAGATTCCCGGGGTCTACTTCACCGGAGATGGCGCCCGCAGGGATCGGGACGGCTACTTCTGGGTGATGGGGCGCGTCGACGATGTAATCAATGTGGCGGGCCATCGGCTCGGGACCATGGAGATTGAATCGGCCCTGGTGAGCCATCCCACGGTGGCCGAGGCGGCGGTCGTCGGTCGTCCAGACGAGATCAAAGGGACTGCGATCTCGGCATTCGTCACCCTGGAGGAAACCTACGTCCCGGATGAAGCCCTAAAACAGGCCTTGCGCAGACACGTGGTGAAGGAGATTGGCGCGATCGCCAGGCCGGACGACATTCGATTCACTGATTCGTTGCCAAAGACGCGCAGTGGAAAAATTATGCGCCGCTTGCTCAGAGACATTGCGGCGGGACGGGAAACCCTCGGGGATACCACGACCTTGGAAGATTACTCCGTCCTCGCGAAGCTTCGCCAGGACGAGGACTAAGCCGCCCGGGTTAGGACCGAGCACCCTTTCCGGGCGCCGGCGCAGCGTCTTCTGGAAAGACGCTCGCCTCTTCGAGTAGGGCCTTAACGGTTCCCCGGGGTCCTCGGTCAGATTTCTCTGCAATCAGTTGTGCGATGAATGCCCCCTCCACCTCACCTTCCCGGTAGAATCGCACCCTCAGATTGTAAAACACCGAAAGAAGTTCGTTGTGACGCAAACAAAACTCGATCCTTCCCGGTTTGCCGTAACGCTCGCGCTGGTCGATTAGAAACGTCTCGTATACGATCATCCCGCCACTTTTCAGGGCCGCTTCGATCTGGGGAAAGAGATTGCGGTCAAGATAGTAGAAGCAGGTAATCAGGTCATAGGCGTCGCGCTTGAGCCGATGCCGTTCTAAGTCGACCTGTTGAATGTCCACAGAGAGTCCGCGCCGGGTGGCCTCCTGCCGGCAGGATAAAACCGCCCCTTCAGAAAGTTCCGCCCCCTCAACCGCATAACCTTGGGAGGCCAGATAGAGGGCATTTCTGCCGTAACCCGTGGCCAGGTCCAGGGCGCGCCCCCTCGGAAGCCCCTGGAGCTGATCGACCAATAGCTTCGAAGGCATTTCAGAGTGATGGAATCCCGACATCTTTCCCCCAATCTAATCTCTAGGGCTACGCCTCTCCCGTCACGAGAAGCTCGCCACAACGCGTTAGGGAGTCGATAGACCTCCGCTTTGAGAGCGGACAGTTTCCCGGCTCAAGCGGGATCGCGACCACAACGGGGCCGATTCTTCGGAATCGAAGAGATTATAGGCGCAATTGAACGGGCGTTCAACGTCAACCCGTAGTCTGCCCGAAAAAGATATTCGGTTTCGAATCCATTTTGAAGCGGACCGCTACGAAAAGATCGCCGGGGTCCGCTCCCCTTGATGAACCCCCGGAGATATGCCACAATTTTACATGGACCTCAGCTTGGAGCACATCCTCAAAAGCTTCCCCTGGGTCGAACACCTCCGGTGCGAATTTCCTGCAGCGCAGATCTACGTCGTCGGCGGAGCGGTACGCGATTTGATGCTTCGCGGAGAAATTGTGGATTATGACTTTTTAATTCGAGCTGTCCCTCCGCCTCTCCTTTTCTCAGCGCTGCAGAAATGGGGAGAGGTGGTCCTGGTCGGCAAAGAATTCGGGGTTTTCAAGTTCTACCCTCGGGAGGGGAACTTTCGAGTTGTTGACATCGCACTGCCCCGAAGAGAAATTCCCTGGATGACCGGGGGATTTCGTGATTTCGAGATCCAGTCGGATCCGAATCTCCAGATCGAAGAGGATCTCTCGCGGCGGGACTTCACGATTAATGCCATGGCCCTATCGGTGACCGACGGCAGGATCATCGATCCTTTCCAGGGGGCCCAAGATCTTCAGCAACGACGCCTTCGGGCCGTGGGAGATCCGAAGATCCGGTTCCTGGAAGATCGCTCGCGGATGTTGCGGGGGATCCGTCTCAGTTGTCAACTGCAGTTTGACATGACCCCGCAGACCTGGGCCGCCCTCAAGGAGGGGGTCCCTCAGATCGACGGACGCCGAGCAGACGGGAGCTTCGTCGTCCCAAGGGAGGTGATCGCCAAGGAGCTTTTACGGGCGCTGAGCGCAGATCCCGTCCGTGCCCTCGATCTGCTGGATCAAAGCGGCCTGCTCAAGATGCTCCTTCCCGAGATTCTTTTGATGAAGGGGTGCCCGCAACCCCCGGAATTCCACAGCGAGGGGGATGTCTTTACTCACACCCGCCTTGCCCTCGGGAATCTCCGGTCGCCGCAATTTACAGAAGAATTCGGGAATGATCCCGCCCCCGCCGAACTGATTCTCGCGGTTCTGCTCCATGACGTCGGAAAGCCGTATACCATTCAAACCCCGGAACGGGACGGAACCGACCGCATACGGTTCAACGAGCATGATCGGGTCGGGGCCGAAATCGCGGACCGCATCTGCGGACGCCTGAAGCTCTCGCAGCTGCCGCGGGAGGGTCCGCTTCATATCGATCCGACACGCCTCTCCTGGCTCATCCGGCAGCATCTCCTGCTCGTCCATGGCCGGGTGGAGGAGATGCGAGCAACAACCCTCGAGCGCTATTTTCTCAATCCAAAGCTTCCGGGAGACCTGCTGAGAAAACTCATGTTCGTGGATGGGCTCGCCTCGGTTCCCTCCCAGGGGAGCGGACAGCTCGAGGGCTATCACGCCTTGAAGCGTCGCCTCGAACAGATCCAATCCCTGGCAGCCTCCAAGGAAAAGGCACCGAAGCCCTTCGTATCGGGCGAGGAAGTCATGTCGCTTTTGCACCTGCCTCCCGGTCCGGAGGTGGGGCGGCTCTTGTTGCTTCTGCGCGAGGAACAGTTGGGGGGCAGAATTCGAGATCGGGAAGATGCCGTCGGCTTTTTGAAGAAGCAGTCCTCTCATCCCCCGTAAAGCCGGGGCACGCGATCTCAAGGGGAAACCGGACCATCTCCTGAAGCCCAGGCGCTGATTCCCGCCACGCTTTTCGGAGCCTCTCGCCCCTTCCGGGTCTCCGAGTCGCTTGGGAATCCACCGGGCGCCCGGCTCGTGAGCGCTGCCGCTTCACGATCTGCAGCCCCGGATTGACAATTCGGCATATCAATTGCTAGTATCCAGAGACTTCTATGGATAAATCGAAAGAAAAGCCCGACTACCGAAAAACGCTCAACCTCCCTCAGACAGATTTTCCCATGAAAGCAAACCTGGTCCAAAAAGAGGGCGAATGGCTGAGATGGTGGGACGAGCAAAAGGTTTACCAGAAAACCCTCTCGTCCAGACGGGAAGCCCATCCCTATATCCTTCACGACGGCCCTCCTTACGCGAACGGCCACATCCACATCGGCCACGCCCTCAATAAGGTCCTCAAAGACTTTATCGTCCGATACAAAACGATGGGCGGGCGCCTGGCGCCATTTGTTCCGGGATGGGACTGCCATGGCCTTCCGATTGAACACCAGGTATTGAAAAATCTAGGAAACCGCAAGACACAGATGAGCCAGGCGCAGATTCGCCGGCTCTGCCGGGAATATGCCGAGGAGTTTGTTTCGGTCCAACGTGAAGAATTTAAACGGTTGGGCGTCTTTGGCGACTGGGAGCATCCCTATCGGACCATGGATCCAGGCTACGAGGCGACGATCGTCAGAGAGTTCGGCATGGCCGTTCAGTCCGGCGCCGTTTACAAGGGCGAGAAACCCGTCTTCTGGTGCTTCTTCGACGAGACGGCCCTGGCCGAGGCCGAGGTCGAGTACGCCGACCATACCTCGCCCTCAATCTACGTAAAATTCCGGCTAAGCGGTCGCCAAGAAGACAGCCTCTCGGAAATCCTCCGGGGATTCGAAACTCGGGATGATTCACTCGCCCGCCGGTTGAAGGGGAAAAATCTCTTCGTCGTGATTTGGACCACGACACCGTGGACCCTGGTTGCGAACCGCGCCATCGCTCTGCACCCCAAACTGAAGTACCGGGTCACGGTCATCGGAGAGGAAGCCTATATCGTTGCCCAGGACCTCAGCGAGCGCTTTCTTTCCCAGTTGGGTCTTCCCGGCACGGCTGGCGAAATACTATGTGTCTTTGAAGGTGCCCGGCTGGAATCCTGGAACTTTCAGCACCCCTGGCTCGATCGGACCGCACCGGTCGTCCTTGCAGAATACGTCACGCTGGAGCAAGGGACGGGCTGCGTTCACATCGCCCCCGGGCACGGGCAGGAAGACTATCAGGTTGCGCTTCGCTATGGGCTGGAGGTATTTGCGCCCGTCGATGGGCAAGGACGATTTACAGGGGCGGCCGGACCTTTCGCAGGCCAAAGGGTCTTTGAGGCAAACGCCTCCATTATCGACCATCTGAAGAAACACGAAGCGTTGCTGCGAGAGGGCACGCTGGTCCATTCCTACCCCCATTGCTGGCGTTGTAAGAACCCCGTCATATTTCGGGCGACCGAGCAATGGTTTATTGCGCTCGACAAGGAAATCCATCCGGGTGAATCTCTCCGCCGGAGGGCTTTAACGGCGATCGATCGGATCGCCTCCCGGGGGGGATGGATCCCCCCCTGGGGACGGGATCGTATCTACGGCATGATTGAGAGCCGCCCGGACTGGTGCATCTCCCGCCAGAGGGTCTGGGGGGTGCCAATCGTTGCCTTTGCCTGCCTGAAGTGTCGTACTTCACTGGTCAGCCGGTCCCTTTCGGATTATGTCGCCGATCTGATGGAAAAAGAAGGCGGGAGCGATCTGTGGTTTTCCAGATCCGCCGACGAGATCCTCCCGGCCGGGACCACCTGTTCGACATGCGGCGAGATCAGATTTGAGAAGGAGCGCGATATTCTGGACGTCTGGTTTGAATCCGGCGTGAGTCACGCCGCAGTTTTGAAGCGCCGCCCCGGTCTCTCTTGGCCGGCTGACCTCTATCTGGAGGGATCCGATCAGCACCGCGGATGGTTTCACAGCGCTCTGTTGACCTCTCTGCTTTCCTCAGGGGAACCCCCTTATCGCGCTGTCCTCACTCACGGATTCGTGGTTGACGGAAATGGGAGAAAGATGTCGAAATCAGCCGGGAACGTCGTCGCGGCGCAGGAGGTCGTCTCCCAATATGGCGCTGAAATACTTAGGCTTTGGGTGGCCGCAACCGATTTTCGGGAGGACATCCGAATCTCCCGAGAGATTCTTCTTCAATTGGTCGAGGCCTATCGTAAAATCCGTAACACCTGCCGATTTCTCCTCGGAAATCTCTATGATTTTACCCCGGACGAGCCGACCCGGGACGAAACGCTTTGGGAGATAGACCGCTGGGCCCTGCATCGGACCCAACTGCTGATCCGCAAGGTTCTCCAAGCCTACGAGGCATTCGAGTTTCACATTGTTTTTCATGCCCTGAACAATTTTTGCTCGGTCGACCTCTCCTCGTTTTACCTCGATATTCTAAAAGATCGCCTCTACACCTCCTCTGCCCTCTCCAGCGACCGGCGTGCAGCGCAGCGCGTCCTCTATGAAATGCTCACGACCGTGACAAAGCTCATGGCGCCGATTCTTCCCTTTACGGCCGAGGAGATTTGGCAGAAGATTCCGGGACAAAAGCCGGTGAGTGTTCACGCCGCCGACCTTCCGGAAGAAGATTCTTCGGCCCTTCGCTCCGACCTTGAAAAAAAATGGGAGAACCTTATTGGGGTTCGCCAGGAGGTGGCCCGCGTCCTGGAGGGCGAAAGAAAAAAGGGGAAAATCGGAAGCTCATTGGAAGCCCGGGTCATCCTCCATCTGGCGCCCGAGCTCTATCGATTTCTGCTCGAAGGATTCGGAGAAGAGGACCTTGCAATCGATCTGATCGTCTCGCAAGTCGCCTTACGACGGGCCTCCCCTACCGCCCTTGGCGCAAAAGAGGGGGCGCTTTCGGGGCTGGTCAGTATTGAAGTTGAGCGCGCCGAAGGGGAAAAATGCGAGCGCTGCTGGAACTACCGGGTCGACGTTGGAAGGGATCCGCTCCACCCCGGGCTCTGTCTGCGGTGTGTTCAGGTCGTGCGCGGTGCAGGAAATGAGGCATAAGCTCTTTCTCCTCGCCGTCGTTGCCGGCCCGGTTCTCTTTTTAGACCAGCTGACCAAACAAGTGGTGGCGCGGCTCCTATTCCTGCACGAGTCCGTCCCCGTGATTCCGAAATTCTTCTCCTTCACCTACATTCGCAACCCCGGCGCCGCCTTCGGGGTCTTTGCCGAGCAGGCCGACGGTTTTCGAACCCTCTTCTTCTTGGCGGTCTCCCTGATTGCAATCGTCCTGCTGCTCTATTTTTTGTTGAAGGTCGATAGCCGGGATCCCGTCTCCCTCGTCGCCCTTGCCCTTCTCTTCGGCGGAGCCGTGGGAAATCTCCTCGATCGAATCCGCCTGGGAGAGGTTATCGATTTTCTCGACTTTTACTTCGACTCCTACCACTGGCCCGCCTTTAATGTTGCGGACTCTGCGATCACCATCGGGATCAGCTTATTGGTGCTGGACAGTTTTATCCATCGGCCGGCCCGCTCCGATTCGGATCAGGCTCCTGTCGAGAGGATGAAGGGAAGCGGCTAGTCCGGCGCCGGCGAGACGATGTCCACTCCATTTGGCCCCTCCATCACCGTTGGACCTTCCGGGAAAACCGATCGAATCGATCTGTATTTAATCCAGCGGGGTGCCCCAGTGTCCAGGGCCCGTCTGCAGCGATTAATCGAGGCCGGGGAGATTACCGTCGGGGGACGGAAAGTACGCACGAGTTATCGGGTCAGACCCGGAGACCGGATCGATATCCATGTTCCCTCTCCAACCCCTTTGGAAATGGCCCCGGAGGAGATCGCACTCGACATCGTCTACGAGGATGACTCTCTTCTTCTGATCAATAAGCCGCCCGGCCTGGTCGTTCATCCGGGGCCGGGAAACCCGCACGGCACCCTGGTGAATGCGCTCCTTTATCATTGCCGAAATTCTCTACCCGCCATCGGAGGTCGAGAGCGACCTGGCATCGTTCATCGGCTCGACAAGGAGACTTCAGGTCTGATGGTGGTTGCAAAAACCGACGGGGCCCATCAAGGACTTTCACGTCAATTTAAGGAGCACGCGATTTCGCGCCGATATCTCGCGATTGTCCACGGCGAGCTTCCCCGGGAGAGGGGATCGATCGATCTGCCGATCGGTCGGGATCTCTGGGAGCGAAAAAAAATTTCCGCCCGGACCAAACGACCCCGGGAAGCGCTGACCCGATATGAAGTGTTGGAGCGCCTCGCCGGTGCCACCCTGGTCGCCGTCTATCCCCAGACCGGGCGCACCCACCAGATCCGGGTCCACTTTGCTCACTTGAACCATCCGATCGTGGGGGACAAAGTCTATGGGGGGCGAAAAGAGACGCGGGGAATCGGTCTAGAGGTTCCCCGCCAGATGCTTCATGCGGAAACACTCGGATTCCTCCACCCGATCCATCGCCGAGCGCTCGAATTCCAGGCCCCGCCTCCCTCGGACATGCAACGGGTGCTCGAGTACCTAAGACAAAAGACCCTGGCTCTCCTCCCCGCTGGTCTGCCGCCGCGGGGATCTTCCCGCTTTCGGTCGCGAGGGCATTTAAAACGCTGATAGGCGCGCGGCGGCCAAGAAAAAGGACCGGCTAGAAAAAGACCGGGCCACTGAAAATTGCCCGACCCGCTGCAGAAGGGCATAGACCAGAGCGATCGGCTTCTCCTCATCCTCATTTCGCCCTTCATGGAGCGTAAACTCTGGGGAGAAGCCAGGTGACGGGGGTATAAGCTGTGCGATGTTTTTCAGGTATCCCTCCGGCGTGTAGAGGAGAAGGCCCTGATTTCAGGCCTCGGATCCGCCGCTTCGCCGGTCGTTGGATAACTCTTGAGCCCGTACTCTTGACTTTTAATGGGCGCAAAGGTATACTCGCCTCGAGGTATAGAGCTACATACCATAATCGTATAATTTCAGAATATACCATACGAGAGAGGTATTTATATGGAAAAGGTCTCCCCGTCTAAAGTGGGTGAGAGGATCCGGACGATCCGCGGAGAGAAGACTCAGACGGAGTTTGCAAAGGACCTCGGAGTGCCCAAGCAAAACTATATCAGCCGCTATGAGCGGGGAAGAATCCCTTCTCCCGATCTTTTAGTCAAGATCGCCGATATGGGGAAGGTGTCTTTGGACTGGCTTCTTGTCGGAAAGCGAGGCCGTGGCGGATCCGTAGAAGGCCGGGAGCCGGGCTCTTTACGGAAGAATCCCGCGACGAGGGAGATCGACTCGGTCTTTTCACAGTTAAAAGAGATCGATCGAAAGGCCCTCCTGAAGATGATTCGGAGCTTTGCGAAGGAAAAGCTCAAGGGACGCAGGCATCGAGGGCGTTGACAGTCTCTTGTCCCACTCGTATACTAAACGGGAGTCAAACGCAGGGATTTATGGTCAATGAAACCTCTAAAATCTGGATGGATGGCCAGCTGGTCGACTGGAAGGACGCGAAGATTCACGTCTTGACCCATTCCCTGCATTACGGCATGGCCGTTTTTGAGGGAATCCGCTCATATAGGCAGGAGACGGGAGGCTCCTCGGTCTTTCGTCTGAAGGAGCACGTGGTGCGTCTGTTCGAGTCGGCTCATATCCTGGAAATCAGGATTCCGTTCTCAGAGAAGGCCGTTGAAGAAGCGATTGTACAGACCGTCGAGGTCAACCAGCTTAAGGAGGGTTATATCCGCCCGATTGCCTATGTGGGATATGGAGACATGGGACTGTACGCCAAGGAGAACCCTGTCCAGTTGTCGATCGCGGTTTGGCCGTGGGGAACCTACCTCGGCGACGAAGGGTTGAAAAGTGGGATACGGGCACGCATCTCCTCTTTCACCCGGCATCACGTCAACATCACCATGACGCGCGCCAAGGTCAGCGGCTCCTACGTCAACTCCCAGCTAGCCAAGCATGAGGCAAAAGCGACCGGGTTTGACGAGGGAATCTTGCTCGATACGGATGGATACGTGACCGAGGGACCCGGGGAGAATGTCTTCATCGTCCGAAGGGGCATCCTGAAAACCACCCCCCTGACCTCAATTCTCGAGGGAATCACGCGAGATACCATTATCCGTCTGGCGCGGGAGCGAAATATCCCGGTCGCATTTGAGCGTTTCACCCGGGATGAGCTCTACATCGCCGAGGAGGCGTTTTTTACCGGGACCGCGGCCGAGGTGACTCCGATTCGGGAGGTCGATGGAAGGAAAATCGGCGCAGGATCCCCTGGCCCGATCACCCAAAGACTTCAACGTGCCTTTTTTGACGTCGTCCGGGGAAAAGACCCAACTCATGCTGCCTGGTTGACCTCCATTCGTATCTAGATCTCATCGCCACCTCCCCTCGATTCCACACCTTACTCCCCTCTTCTCTAGGCGGACCCCAATCGAGAATTTAGTTGATCCGCCTCGAATGATTGTGCTACGATCCGTCTGTTAGTATGCGGTCGGAACCGGCGAAAATCCCGTCTCCACAGCGCATCTGTCCTTATAGATTTTTTCCAGGGTAGCTGATAAGGAGTGTCGGGATGCGATTCGCGGTACGGACCTCGTCTGTTTTTTGTCTTTTCCTGGTGGTTTTCGTCCAGGATCTTTCCCCATCGGTCTTTCGTCCAGAGCAGGAGGCTCTATCCTCCTCCAATCGGGCAGAACGACCCCGGGATCAGCGCATTGAGAAAATTGGGCAGATCCTGTCCCGTTTCGATACCGGCCTCTCTGGGGACGAGGAGGCCCGTATCTCCTTTTTCATTGAGGCGGAAAGCCGTCGCTATGGGTATGACCCGGAGCTGATCCTGGCCATGATCTCGACGGAGAGTTCGTTTCAAAATTGGGCCGTCTCTGAGGTCGGTGCCCAGGGTCTGATGCAGATTGTTCCTGAAACCGGCAGGGAAATCGCTGAAAACAGCCGTATTTCCTGGCGGGGGGAGGACCCACTCTTCGATCCGTTCCTAAACATTCGCCTCGGGATCCAGTACCTCAATGCGCTCCATCAGAAATTCGGAAACCTGAGGCTGGCGCTCGTCGCGTATAACCAAGGACCGGGCCGCGTCTTACATTCGTTGAGCCATTCGGAGCCCATCCCGATGGATTATGCGGAGAAGGTCTTGACCGAGTATCGAAACTTTCTCTCTGTCCGTATCGATCCTTCTGTGACCCCCATCTCCGGAGGGGAAACCTCCTAAGTAGCCGGGTCAGTGGTTCCTCCGGTAGAACTCCCCGGGCATTTTAGTAATGATCATCCCCTCTTCAACTGCGGTCTGACAGGCCCGCTCCGTCACCTCCTCTCCCTCCGGTCCCACCTTGAAACTGACCGGACAATTTTTGCAGTCGCCGTTCCAGCAAAATCGGCTGGGCGAACGGATCAGTCCCAAGTCCTGAAAAATCCAGATCAGCTTGTCCTCAGGCACAACATATTCCTTGTCCAGGATGACGATGCGATAGACAGGAGGACCGGATTGGGGGGAGAAAGGGGCCATCATGCAATCAGTTTACCACACCGCACGGATCTTGCCCGATGTCATCTGGAGCGTAGGACCCCGACACGGTCGCAGTACGGCCGAATAGAGCAGGTGCTGCAAATCGGGGCCGTCGGCCTGCAGACATTTTGGCCAAAGGCCACCAGATAATCGTTGTAAGGAATCCAATAACGCGGGGGAAGTTTTTTCCGAAGGACCTGTTCCGTCTGATCTGCCGTTTTGGTCTTTACGTATCCCCATCGATTCGAGATCCGATGGACATGGGTATCGACACAGATCCCCGGCTTCGAAAAGCCCACGGTCACGACCAGATTGGCGGTCTTGCGTCCCACACCCTCGAGGGTTAAGAGCAGGTCGATCTGATCAGGGACCGCACCGTGAAATCGGTCCAGCAGCTCACGGCAGATGGCAAGAATGTTCCTCGCTTTCGTTCGATAGAAACCGACCGGATAGATCGCCTGCTCGATTTGTCTCCGGGAAAGAAGAAGCATCGCTTCAGGATCTCCGGCCAAAGAAAACAGACGACCCGCAGCCGCCGCCGTGGTGGCATCCTGAGTGCGCAGGCTCAGGAGCGTCGAGACCAGGACCTTGAAGGGGTCGCGGGTACGTCGCGCGATCTCACCCACAACGGGGGTCTTCCACTTCGGGACCTCCCGCTTGAGCGAAGAGATCATTCGATGAATATCACGATCGCGCATCGATCACACCCGGAGCCGAGGGTAACATAGTCATCCGGCGCAGGCAAGGGCTGATGGACAGACCGCTCAGTTCCAGGCCGCGCCGGGGGGAATAATCTTGACATTGATTCAGGGCTTGTCCTACTATCAGATCTCCATCAGCTGGGTGGGAGCCGGATCCAGATGTTGACAGATATCAGCGAGGTTTGGGACCACTACCGAGATGAGCTCAACGAGGTCGAAAAACAGCTCCAGGGGAGTCTGGATTCGCAGGTCCCCCTGATCAACACCGTTGGCCAGTATGTCTTAAATAGCGGCGGAAAAAGAATACGTCCGCTCCTCCTCATTATCTCCTCCCGGCTCTGTGGATACCGAGAGAACCAGCATATTCCGCTGGCCTGGATCGTCGAATTTATCCATACCGCCACGCTCCTTCACGACGACGTGATTGACAATGCGGAGATCCGCCGGGGAAAGCGGGCCGCACGCACCGTCTGGGGAAACCCCGTGAGCATTCTGGTGGGGGATTATCTCTATTCGAGGGCCGTCTGCGAGGCCATTCGGTTCAAAAACTCCGAAATTCATGAATTGCTCTCCGAGACCTGCCGTAAGATGACCGAGGGCGAAGCGCTCCAGCTGCCCCGCGAAGGGATGGCCGATTTCAGTGAGGAGCTCTACCTCAAGACCATCGAGTATAAAACAGCCTGCCTCCTTTCCGCCAGTTGCGGGCTCGGTGCAATCATTTGCGACGCCTCGGCGGAACGCAAGGGCGCACTGACCCAGTTCGGGCGAAAACTCGGAATGGCGTTTCAGGTGGCCGACGATACCCTCGATTACGTGGCCGAGAAAAAAAAACTGGGCAAGGTCGTCGGGAAGGACCTTCGAGAAGGGAAGGTCACCCTGCCGCTGCTTCACCTTCTGCAACACTGCCCTCCGACGGATCGCGAACAGATCCAGGAGATGCTCTCCCGCGGGGAGGCCACGGATGGAGAACTCAGGGAGGTTCTCGTTCTGATGGAACGCTATGGTTCGATCGGCTCCAGCCTTCATCGCGCGCGAGAATTTATTGAGCAGGCCAAGAAAGAGCTCTCGCTCTTCGAGGAATCGACTCATCGGCGCGCCCTGCTCATCGTCGCCGATTACGTAGTCAACCGGGATCACTGAACCCGCTGCTCGACGGATTGAGCGCACTACGGCTTCTCGCCTGATCGACCGAATTTCCACGGCGACTTCCCATGAAGATCTCGGTCATTATTCCCGCCCTCGACGAAGCAGAGCGCCTTCCCGAAACCCTCGAACACTTGGCTCATTGTAAGGACGTGCAAATCGTCCTCGTCGATGGAGGGAGCCGGGATGGCACCCCCGAAATTGCTCGACGCTTTACACCCCTGGTGTTCGAGTCGATCGCGGGAAGGGGAATCCAGATGAACGTCGGTGCCCAACATGCCAGCGGCGAGATCCTCCTGTTTCTTCACGTCGACAGCCGCATCCCCGCGGCTGGGCTCGACGCGCTTCGAAGGGAAATGCAAGCTCCCGGGGTCGTGGGCGGGGCCTTTCGACTCCGGATTGAGCCGCCCGGAAGGCGGGTGAATCTGATCTCTGCCGGGGCGAATCTACGTTCCCGCTGGCTACGCCTTCCCTTTGGCGACCAGGGGATTTTCCTCCGGGCCTCGCTATTTCATGACCTCGGCGGATTTCCCGAAATCCCCTTGATGGAGGATGTGGCGTTTGTCTTGAGGCTCCGGAGGACCGGAAAACTGGTGATCCTTCCCGTTGCGATAACCACCTCTTCCCGGCGCTGGGACCAGGAGGGGGTCTGTTTGGGAACCCTTCGAAATTGGACTCTTTTGCTCCTCTACCTCGCGGGGGTATCTCCCCGGCATTTGACCCGATGGTATCGGCCCATTCGTTAGGACAAAGACCGGGGTTTTTGCCTTTCCTTAATTCCCCACTCTCCGACGCTCTCCCCGAGCCTGCTCCTCGCGCGAAAGGAGGCGGGCCCAGGAAACCTCATGCGGCCGGGCGGCTTCGAATCGCGACGCGCCCAGGGCATCAGCCGGCGCCGATATGTCCTCCTAAAGTCTCTTTTTGCCTTTTTCTCCCGGCCCGTGCTATATATGATACTTTTGGAGGGTGTGTGAACGAGAGTCGCTTCAATCGCCTGGGTTCATACTGGCTGTCCCAGATCGGTCAGTTCGTCTACGTGCTGGTGGGGGCCTCTTTTTTGATCGTTGCACTCCTCGGCCTCACTTCCGCTTGGATCAACTTCTTTGAGTCGGTATCCCGAGGCGTCTTTCCCGCCATCGTCTCCTTGACCAACGACACCCTAATGATCCTGATTATCCTCGAGGTGCTGGAGACGATCTTGAGCTACCTGCGGACCCACGTTCTGCTCCTGGAGCCCTTTATTTATATCGGTATCATCGCCGCGATCCGCAGAATCCTGGCCGCCGGCGCATCACTCTCGGTCTTGGAGGGAAACGCCAATCGGGAGCTCCTGATCACCTATCTGGCCGACCTCGCCATGAATACGCTCGTCATCCTGATCCTCGTCTTCTCGGTCTTCTTACTTTCACGGGCAAGCAAGGCGCCGGCGGGCTGATCCGAGGGCCTCGGCTCCGGCCAAGGTGCCCCTAAGGTATCTCGTTCTCCCCGATTCCGGCCATCCGTAGGGTATAAAGGTGATAGTATAAACCCCGCTGGGCGATGAGCTCCGCATGCTTCCCTTCCTCAATAATGCGCCCTTTTTCCAGCACGAAGATCCGATCGGCTTGCTGAATGGTCGTCAGTCGGTGGGCGATGATCAAGGTCGTCCGGCCCCTCATCAGGGCTTCCAGGGCCTGGGCGATCAGCGCCTCCGATTCATTGTCTAAAAAGGCGGTCGCTTCGTCCAGGATCAGGAGCCTCGGTTGCTTCAAGATCGCGCGTGCGATGGCAATTCTCTGTCGCTGTCCGCCTGAAAGGTTGATTCCCTTCTCGCCCACCGGGGTATCGTAGCCCTGAGGAAGCTGGGCGATGAACTCATGGGCATGGGCCGCCACCGCGCCGGAGATCATCTCCTCCTCGGAGGCCTCCGGACGGCCGAAGAGGAGGATTTCCCGGACGGTTCCCCCCAGGAGCGCGGTCTCCTGTGGAACCAATCCGATCTGACGGTAGAGAGAAGCGAGGGTGACCTTCCGGATGTCAGATCCGTCAATCTCGATCCATCCCTCCGTCGGATCATAGAACCGGTGGACGAGGTGGGCCAGGGTACTCTTGCCGGCACCGCTCGGCCCCACCAGCGCCACCCTCTCTCCGGGGTTGATGGTGAGCTTGATCCGATGCAGGATGGGACGGTCCGGCTCATAGGAAAAGGTGACGTCATGGAACTGGACCTTTCCCTCCATCGGGGGCAGCGGCACGGCCCCGGGCAGATCGATCACCTCGGAGCCGGTGTCCAGAATCTGAAACACACGTTCGGTCGCCCCGACCGCCTCCTGTATTTGGGAGATTAAGCGCGCAAAGCTCCCGACCGGTCCCGTGATCACGACCGTATAGAGTATGAACGCAATCACCTCTCCCGGTGTGATCACCCCCGAAATGACTTCTTTCCCGCCATACCAGAGAACCACCGTCGTGGCGGTGAAACCGAGGAAGATCATCACCGGACCGAACGCGGCCGAGAGCTTGAGTCGCCGCAGCGCCACGCCCAGGGTCTGGTCGACCTGCCCCCGAAACCTCTCGGACTGGCGCGACTCCTGAACGAACGATTTGATCATCCGGATCGAGGAGATCATCTCTTCCATCAGGGTGGTCGTATCGGCAAGCTGATCCTGAACCTCCGTCGAAATCTTCCGAAGGCGCTTTCCGAACATCCGGGCCACCCCGACGACGATCGGTACAATCAATAGGATCAGGCCGGTCAATCGCCAATTCATATAGAGTACGATCGCGATTCCTCCGATCAGCATCACCCCTTGGCGTAAGAAGGTGACGGGGACCTCGGTCGAGATCGTTTGGAGGGTGCCGATATCGTTCGTCAGCCTCGAGAGGAGTTCTCCCGTACGTCGCTTCGCATAAAATCGGACCGATAGCCCTTGAAGATGGTCGAACAGGCGGACTCGAAAGTCGGCAAGAACCCGCTGTCCCACCGCGCCGATCAGATAATTGTGTCCGAAGGAGAAAAAGGCCTGGACGACAAATAGAGCAATCAAGCCGCCCGCCAGGTTGGAGAGACCCGAGAAGTCTTTGCGCACGAAAACCGCGTCGATCAGATAGCGGAGCAGGAAAGGAATGGCCAAATTCGCCAGGGTCGATAGGAGGAGAAAGAAAGAGGCAACCCCCATACTCTTCCAGTAGGGACGCGTGTAGGAAAGGAGGCGGCGTAAATTCGAATCGATCCTTGGCATAATCGACGGATGACTCTAAAGACTCTCCTCGGGCGGGTGCGCGGGACGGTGGAAAGGGCTAAACATTGGTTCGGGATGTCTTGGGCGGGACCAGATCCATGGGACCCTCGGCCGCAACGTCGGGTGATTCGGCGAGAACCATACCCCCCTCGGCCGACCTTCCTAGGGTCCGCTGAACCAGAACCACGATTCCCCAAAAGAGAACCAGGTTGATCAGAATGATCGAAAAGGCGGTCCGCATCGGCAGGGTGGCGGCCCAAGGAGATGTATCGCGTATAATCTCATTGACATGCCAATCGAGGCGTACCGAGGATCGAATATATCCCATCAGGATCATCGTAAAGGTGACCAAGAGCGACAATGCAAAAAGCGAGTAGGCCCCCATCTTCGGCAGTCTTCCCCAGCGAACCGGTCCCATCACCTTAGCGGATCGGATCATCATCCAATTCATGCCGCAGGCGAGAACCAGGGTGCCAAGTGCCGTCGAGAATTGGGGAAGCGCAAGGGCAACTCGAATCCGCGCCGGAACATAGAACCCGTAAATCCCCAAGAAGAGGATGTTGATCTCCGCGCCGATGAAAAGGATCGTGATCAGAAGATTTCCCAACCAGATCCGGGAACCGTTCAGGATTTTGTTGCACCGCGGATAGATCACCAGACAGACACCGATCGTCAGAATGATCGTGTTGATCGCTGTATTCTTCGCCGCCATCACGCCATAGTTTCCAATCACCGGATGCTGGGTCGACCCCATCGCCTTAAATTCCTCCGGCGTTCCGGGTACGGTATGCGGGGTCGACCAAATCAGCAGGCAGATCACCAGGACAAGCAGAAGATACTTTACCGCTGGATAGTACCGTTGGGAGCCCTCCATGCGCACCATCCCTTGCCAAACGTAATGTGCCACAATGACAAAGATCCCTCCGATTAACATCGCTTGGACGACGAAAAGCCAGGAGAGCTCTCCCCCCATCAGCGTCACCCCCATCCGTTGTCGATACTTAAAAACCACCTGTGCAAACCAGTAACCGGCAAACGGCAGCATCGAGATGCTCATCACAACGATCGAGCTCATCACCGAGCCGACCCAGTCATAATAGGCCCGTTCCGGGGCGCTCGAGCTACGGAGAAATCGGTAAGCGGCCACGGCACCCATGACGACCCCGCTAAACATCAGACTGGCTAAAATTCGGTGCACATTGAGCGGATGCCAAATGGGGTTATGTATGACCCTCCAGATGTCGCCCAAATAACGTCCCTGCTCATCGACCCCCCTGGGCGACATCATAAAACCCATCCAGCTGTTGGCCCAAAAGATCACCAGCAGCCCGTTGGTGTTCAGTAAGACCCCCAGACTAAGGCGCAGCCACCGCCCGTTTTCGCTTCGCCCCAGCTGATCCCACTTATGGTAGTGCACGAATAAGAGAATGCTTTCAAAGAAGAAGGCGGCGGCATACAGCCAAGCCACGGGCCTAAATAGCTTCAACATATAACCGAAAAATGTGGGATAGAGATAAAGGAAGGCGAATAAGAGGATAATGCCCGAGAGGACCGCGACCGTGTAGAAGGGCAGTATAAATTGGAGGGCCTCCCGGGCCAGGCGATCGTACTTATTCCGGTCCCCCTGGCTGGAGCCAAACCACCCGAAGAGATCGAGGAGAAACGAAAGAAGCGGAGTCCCCAGAATAAGGCTCCCCAGGAGGAAATGCTGCTCAATCGCCACCCAGAGGAGGGAGCGCCCTTCAATCGTTCCGATCGAGCGATAATCCCGCGGAAACTCCAGGACAGGCGCCGGAGGGCCTGAGATCGGCCCCTGCACGCCGTCCAAGACATCGTGTGCAGGTCCGACCGGGGGCTCCCTAGGCGGAGCAAGGGAGGAAGCGGACCCAGTAGAGAACCCCATCAAAAAAAAGGTGGCGAGGAAAATCGGTCCCAGCCACTTGTTGCGTAGCGATTTCACAAGAGGAATCCCTGAAATTGAAGCCTCCGGGAAGAGGTACAGACATCATACAGAGTGAAAAGAATGAGGTCAAGGGGTTTTCCCGGACCTCCAGGTGAGTTATAATGGCCCGGATCAGGAGGACAGTACATGCTTCAGCTCGGGGAAAAAGGTACGGATCGGCTGCTCGGAGGCCTGGTGATCGGTCTTGCCGGGGCCGCCGCCGGATTCTTTATGGCCGAAGATCTCGCTCCCAAGGTCCTCTTCACCTTGGGGGGCGCAGGAGTCGGTGCCGCCCTCGGAATGGTGACGGCCGCCCTCGGGGGGAGACGGTTTCTCCTCTTCATCGCGGTCGGTGCCTCACTCGGTGCGCTCCTGGCGATTTACGTGAGCGGGGCCGAGGAGGTGATTCTCGGGGCGGCGACCGGTGGGACCATCGGAGGATTCAGCGGCGTAATGGTGGGCGCAATCAGAAAATAACCGGTCGCGCCGATCGGCCCGTCATGTTCGCAGCGGGCGATCCTTGGTCCGCTCAGACGGAAGAAGCCTCTCAAGAGCCAGAGAACGAACTCAATGACGAGGTATTGAGAGATAAGCCGCGACGATCATGGTCGCGATCAGACCGACGAGGAGAACCAATACACACCCACAGCCGATCCGGTTCGTTCTGAGGGCCTCGTTCCTTATTTTCTGAGCGCGCCCCTTCGCCTTCACGCGGGGCCTTTTCGGCCCAATTCCGCCGCTGGAAGGCAATCGGTCCCTTCGCGCAACCGGACTGCTTTGGCGTGCAGCGACTCGAGACGGATGAGGAGAGGTTCAACGACGGGGGAGGAGATCCGCGAGAGCGCGTTTCGGATGTCGGGGATCAGCGATTCGACCTCGTCGAGAAGGCGGAGGATCTCCTTAGCCTTCTGGGCGGTATCCATCATTAAAATCTTTTCCCGGCATTGAAGAATTTCCTCTTAGGCGGCCTCCCGGGGCCTCTCGCCTAGGCGAACCGAGAGGTGCAACTGCTCTCCCTCCCGGAGGACCTTCAGGCGCATCAAGGAACCCGGGCTGCTCTTCCCGAGCAGCGCACGGAGATGATCCGTATTTTTGACCCGCTGGCCATTGAGCTCAACGATGACGTCGCCTTGAATGATCCCGGCATGAGACGCCGGTCCCCCCTGCTGGACCATCACGACCAGCGCCCCTTCGGGACCCTGCAGGCCCAACTCAGAGGCCATCTGGGTACTGAGGTTTTGGACGGTAATTCCCAACCAGCCTCCTCCCACCATCAGTGAAACTAAAGCACCTGAGAGCAGGGGGTTCATCCCCCGGCGAACTTCTTGAAAAACCCAATTCATTGTTAATGATGCAAAAAAACGCGAGTCCACCATGAGCTTCGCCTCATTATTTCAGAAGGGAGAGAAGGAAATCAAGATCTCCTGGAAACTATTTTTAGACGAGGAGGTTGCCCATCGGCGAAGCCTGGACAAGGGTCGTGGATGCAAAACCGTTGACGGATCGGGGTAGAACGTCTACTATACTCCGGTGATCGAGCGTAGGAAAAACAGCCGAATCAGCGTCCAGTTTCGCACCGTGGTCATTGCCCCAGGGGATCGGAGCGTGGAAGCCCTCCGTCCGAATATCAGTTGGGGAGGCATCGGCTTTTTTTGCAGGGATCTCCTTGACGCCGGGACTGTACGAGTTCGATTCACCTTCCAGGGTCGGGAGGGCCGCCCTCAAGATGAGGAGGCGGCGGGGAACATCGTCTGGACCCAAAGGGATGGGAATTTCACCTCGGCCGGCATCTCCTTCGATTCGATCAACCCTGAGCAGCATTCTGCCCTCTTCAGTTACCTCCGATATGCCGAGTCGTTCGAATAGGTCGATCCCATATGGGCTATGTGGCCTGCCGGCCCAGCAGGACCCAAAGCTCTTCCAACCGGTTGCGGGCGCGGTCGGAATATTCGCGATAGTCCTCGCCCTTTTCCTTCTGAATAAAGGCCGAATATTGGGCGTGCGCCTCTCCCCAGCGCTCCATCTTGTCCAGGACGAGTCCTATATAGTAATGGGTCACGGCCAGCTGAGGATTGAGTCGAAGGGCCTCTTCATACTCCGAAATCGCCAAAAAGGGCTGCTCCTCCATGAAATAGGCCGTCCCGAGATTCAGATGGGCCTCGGCCCATAGGGGATTCAGCTCGAGGACCTTCCTATATTCCCTAATCGCCATCGGAAACTGCCCGGAATAAAAATAGGCCGACGCGAGGTTGTGCCGCGCTTCGTTGAAGTCAGGTTTTTCGATGACCGCTTCGCTGTACTCGTCGATAGCCTGCGGAAACTTCTCCTCCTCGGCATAGAACCAGCCCCTTGAAAAATGGCCGTACGGCGAATTCGGGGCCAGATCTAGAATTTCCTGGAGATACCGCCGGTTTCTCTCCAAGTCGTCGGAGCGAAGAGACTCCCTAAAGATCTCTTCCGCTCGATTTAGGTTTTTCTCCTCCGGGGGTCCGGCCGCGTCGGCTCCCGCGGTCCAAGACGCTAAGAGCGCGGCCGCCATCACCCCTATTCGAAGTTGTTGCGCCAAGCTTTCTGCCATTGGAAACGCCTCCGTTAGACAGACCCGCGTCCGACCTTCGTCAGCGACTTCTGGGCTTCGCGGGACTTTCTGGCAAAAGCATACCAAGGAACCGCGTCCTGTCAAACGGCCTTGGGGTGCGATTTTTTAGCGGTCGTGGCAGACCAGACAGAGGGATTGTGGCGTGGTCCGAAGGAAGGGTCGAAACCGGGGATCGTGAGGGTTGTGACAACTATCGCACTGGACCGTTCCCCGGGTTGTGCGCACAAGAGAAGGGTTATACTCCTCGCCGAGCGCCGATGCCTCGGGGACCGAGAAATAATTTGAAGTCGGACCGGTCGGCAGCGTAATCTTCTGGCCGTCCTTGTCGGGAATCGACCAATAGCGCGCATAGGTCGAAGTTGGATTCGGAGGGAAGAAGGTCCCATCCGAACGCCGCGGGTAAGAGACCGAGATCGGATGGTCGAGCCGGCCCAGGGAGGCGCTTGAGGGAATCAGGGCCGCATCGACCCCCTTGGCCGGGAGGATCCCATGCATATCGGTCCCGACTGCACCGTCGTGGCAGGCGAGACAGTCGAGAGAGGAGCCTGTGGGCTGGTTGCGATAAGTCGGTTGAAGTATCTTCATCGTCGGAAGAGTATAGGTATGGCCGCCACGATCCCACAGCGGGGGTGGGGTCGTTTTGGCCCGATCCGGATCGAGGTGGCAGACGGGACAGGTGGTTTTTTCGGAAGGAGAGAGGGGGACCAAGTGGTGGGGACTTTCAAGGACAGGCTTAAAGGGATCCTCTCCCCAGACCAGCGAGCCCGGTAGCGAGAGGGCCATCGCCAGAAACGCGAAGAAAAACGATCCCACGTGGATGCGCCGCTGAACCTCCCGGGGCAAATCCGGCCTCCTGTCTGCTCTCAACACCCGATCTCCCGTTTTATCATTTCAGCAAGATCCTGCGCCATTTCATGAATCGTCGCTTCATTGTCCCCTTCCACCATGATCCGCAGAAGCGGTTCGGTCCCGGAATAGCGAACCAGGACCCTGCCGATCCCGTTCAATGCCTGCTCGATACGTTCAACCCGTTCGCTGACCCCGGGGATCAGCTCGATCTCCCTCTTATCCCGTACCGGGACGTTAACGAGAATTTGAGGCAGCGTCACCATACAGTTGGAGAGCTCCGAGAGCCGTTTTCCGCTCCGTTGCATCAAGCTGACGACCTGCAAGGCCGTAATCAGGCCGTCACCGGTGGTGTTGTGATCGAGGAAGATGACATGTCCGGAGGGCTCCCCGCCGAGGTTGCATCCTCCTTTGAGCATCTCCTCGAGCACATACCGATCGCCGACCGGCGTCCGTTTAACATCGATCCTGGCCGGGCGAAGGGCGACTTCCAGCCCTCCATTGCTCATCACGGTCGTCACCAAGGAACCACCCTGCAGGCGGTTTTCCCGTGCGAGCGAAAGGGCCATCGCGGCCAGAATCCGATCGCCGTCGATAATCTCCCCCCTCTCGGAAACGAAAATCGCGCGGTCTGCATCGCCGTCATGGGCAACGCCGAGATCCGCCCCCGTTTCGATCACCTTGCGGCTCAGTTGTTCGGGATGAAGGGCACCGCAATCTAAATTGATATTAATCCCGTTCGGTTCATCGCCCATCGCGACCACCTGCGCCCCGAGCTCCCGGAAGACCGCGGGGACGACCTTGTAGGCGGCGCCGTTTCCGCAATCGGCTACAATTTTAATCCCTTGGAAGTCCACTCCTTTCGGGAGAGAGTTCTTGGCAAACTCGATGTAACGACCTTCGGCGTCGTCAATCCGAAAGGCCTTTCCGATTTCCTTTGCAGTCGGACGAATGGAATCGATCTCCCCCAGAACAACGAGCTGCTCGATCTTTGCTTCGACCTCGTCGGGAAGCTTGAAACCTTCCCGGGAGAAAAACTTGATTCCATTGTCCTGATAGGGATTGTGGGAGGCCGAGATCATCACGCCCGCGTCGGCCCGAAGGCTTCGGGTGATAAAAGCCACGGCAGGAGTCGGCAGCGGCCCGAGCAGAAGTACATCCACGCCCATGGAGCATATTCCGGAGGTAAGCGCCGACTCAAGCATATACCCCGATAGCCGCGTGTCCTTTCCGATCACGACACGGTGACGACCGAGATCCTTCTTGAAGAGGTAGGCGGCGGCACGGCCGAGTTTCATTGCCATCTCGCCGGTCATCGGTTCGACGTTGGCAACGCCTCGAACCCCGTCTGTTCCGAAAAGCTTACGCATAGAAGACCCGTTCGGAGGTGCCGAAGCCCATTTTACCCAACGCGGTGATCTCTCCGGAAGACCAAAAGGATTTTAACAGAGCTATTGAACCTTCTGCAAGCGATCCGGGTATTCTTGGATCTTCGATTTTTGTTTGAGTTTTTCGATTTCGCTATTCATCATCGAGCTCTTTAATCCCTGGAGTTCCTGGGGGCTCAGTTCTTTGAAGCCCTTCGGATCCCGATATTCGATCGCCCGTATGATATGGTACCCAAAAGAGGTCTTAACGGGTCCGCTCACCTCGTTCACCTTAAGAGAAAACGCGGCATCCGAAAAGGCCCTGACCATCCTCTCGCGATTGAAAAATCCGAGGTCTCCTCCCCGGCCCGCGCTCCCCGTGTCGGTCGAAAATTTTTTGGCCAGCTCCGCAAAGTCGGCCCCGCCGTCGAGCTTCTTCTTGAGATCTTTGGCCTCCTCTTCCGTTTTTACCAGGATGTGCTCCGCATGCAGTTCGCGAAAATCTCCGCGATTCGTCTCGAAAAAGCTCTTCATGGCGGGTTCGGTCAGCTTTTCAGCCGCGATCCGATCCACCATGGCCGAGACCAGTACTTGCTGAGTCAAGTCGCGGATCTTTTCCTGAGGCTCCTTCTGCTTGTCGATGCCCAGGCGCTTTGCCTCCTGGACAAGGACCTCCTGAGAAACCAGCAGATCCAAAAGCTCCTTCCTCTCCTCCGGGTTGTCAAATCCGCTCATCCCTTCCTGTGTAAAGCGGGCCATTCTTCGATGAAAATCATCGCTCGTGATCGCGGTACCGTTGACGGTTGCGAGTTCTTCGCCAAATGCCACCGAACGGAGGAAAGAAGAGAAAAGAAGAGCGGCGAATAGAACGAGACTCGTCTCCAAGCGAACACGTGCCTTCATGTGCGTTTCTCCATTAAGTCGATCGTGGTTAATCGTGCCATTCTACCGAGTTTCGGTTTATGTTTCAACTGATCAAATTGGCCTGTGTCCCGCCTTAGGTTTCGGATGAGTTTTGCATCCTCGGGCCGGTTTTTTTAAAACGGGGGGTGACGCCCGACGAATAGCTCTTTGCAAAGAACGAACACACTCTTTATAATGAACCCCTTGGGCATGGGCACCCGTTGAGACCACCGCTCTTGACCCGGTTGATCTTCGGTCGGTTGCCGTGAATTTCCCGGGTTTTTCTTGCCGGGAGCCACTTCTACCCCGAAAGAGGCAGACTGATGCCCGAGCAGACTTCGATTGCCGTCGTCGTGGTCCCCAACGGTCCAGAGAAGGAGCTCCACTACGCGATCCCCGGATCCCTCTCTCGTGACCTGAAAATCGGCCTTCGCCTGCAGGTTCCCCTCGGATCGCGCTCCGTCATCGGATACCTGGTCGGCTTCACCGATTCAACACCGGCCCGCGCACTGCGAGAAATTCAGTGCGTCTTAGAAGAGGTCCCTTCCCTCCCTCCCGCTTTGGTCAGATTGGCGGTGTGGATTGCCGAATATTATCAGACCACCCTCGCCAGGACCCTCCGGCTCTTGATTCCCTCATCGATCGAAAAGGCCAAACCGCGGCGGCAGACCTTGATCCGTTTAACCCTCCCCATGGAGGCGATCCGGCGAGAGATTGTGTCGCTCGGACGGCGTGCCCCCAGGCTCCAGGGATTACTCAGCGAATTGGTCGAGCGGCGGGGCGAGGCCGATCTGTCCGTTCTCCCGAAACAGTTCCGGGGGTCTGTTTCACCCCTGGTCGCCAAAGGGCTGATTGAACGGGTCCACCGAGAGTCGTTCCGTGACCCCTTTCCCCAATTTCGCTCGCAGGAGATTCCGATGAACCCCTTGACGCCCGCTCAGGAGGAGGCGGCGGGGGCGATCGCTGCGGCGATCTGCGGGGAGCGGTTCGCCCCGTTTCTCCTGCATGGGGTGACTGGAAGCGGAAAGACAGAGATCTACCTCAGGGCCGCCGACCAAACACTCCAAAAGGGGAAAGGTGCCATTATTCTGGTCCCCGAGATCGGACTCACCCCGCAGCTGTTGTCGCGATTCAGGGAACGCTTCGGAGACCAGGTCGTCCTTTTCCACAGTGGGTTATCCGCGGGCGAGCGATGGGACGCCTGGCGGCGGGTCAGGGGCGGAGGAGCCAAGATTGCACTCGGAACTCGCTCAGCCGTCTTTGCTCCGCTTGGACCCGTTGGACTGATTGTCGTCGATGAGGAGCACGATCCCTCTTACAAACAAGAAGAAGGGGTGCGATATCATGCGCGAGACGTATCTCTCATCCGGGGTCAGCAAGAGGGGGCCGTGGTCATCCTGGGCTCGGCCACTCCATCGCTTGAATCGTATCAGAACAGCCTCTTGAGAAAGTATACCTACCTCATGCTCCCCGAGAGGGTCGATTCGCGTTCCCTCCCGAAGGTTGAGATCGTCCGGCTGTCTAAAGAGGGACCCCGATCCCTCCTGTCGCCTCCCTTGCTGGCTCTCCTTGAAACCAAGCTCGCCCTTAAAGAACAGGCGCTCCTATTTCTGAACCAGAGGGGGTTTGCTCCCTTCCTTCTCTGCCTCGAATGCGGCGACGTTCCGCTCTGCCCAGAGTGCGCTATTTCCATGACCCTGCATAAGCGCCGGGGAATCCTGCTCTGTCACTACTGTAATGCTTCGGGCGCGGTCCCGGTCCGTTGCGTTCGATGTCGGGGGACGCGCCTCAAGGAGATGGGTAGCGGGACGGAAAAAATCGAGGAATCGCTGCATAGCATCTTTCCCGAGGCGCGGATCCTCCGGATGGACCGAGATACGACACAGGCAAAACATGCCCATCACGATATCCTTCGTTCCGTCTCCCTGGGAGAGGTTGATATTCTGATCGGGACGCAGATGATCGCGAAGGGGCACGACTTGCATCGGGTCACGCTTGTCGGGATCCTCTGTGCGGATATGGGCCTGCAGCTCCCCGATTTTCGTTCCATGGAACGCACATTCCAGCTCCTGGTTCAGGTCTCTGGAAGGGCCGGACGGGGACCCGTCCCTGGAGAGGTCCTCATCCAGACGTACAACCCTGATCACTACGTTGTCCATCATGCCAAAACGCACGATGTTCTCGCTTTTTACAACCAGGAGCTCGCGTTTCGCGCTCAGGGGCCCTATCCTCCCTTCTGCCGGCTGATCGCGGTAAAGCTAAAGGGGAAGCAAGAACAGGCCGTTGCTGAGGCGGCCGAAAGAATCGCAAACCAGATCAGGGGGTATCTCTCCAAGGAAAAGGGGGAAGAGCTTCTCGGGCCCGCCCCTTGTCCGATCGAACGGATTCGCGGAGAATATCGTTGGCAGATTTTATTGCGGAGCAACTCGAATCGATCGATCGGCCTCACGCTCAACCGGGTTCTTCCGGCGCATCGAAGACAGGGCTCGGTTAAGATTGAAGTCGACGTGGACCCCCAACACCTCCTCTAAGCGCCCGCGCGCCCTGGCGGAGTTTTTTACCGGATCGAGAGCCCGGAGGGCTGATTCCGCTCGCCCGGGACCGGAGATCCCGATGGGCGATCTTCTAGGAAGTCCCGGCATCCCAATTCAATCGGAACGGCTTAGCAAACGGGAGAAGGTACAGGCGGAGATTTAATGACCTCCACCGGGGGGAGCCTTTCGCGCGGTTCGGCGATCGGCCGATCAACCGCTTGGGGAGGCCTGCCATAGGAACCTTCATTTCCGGCAAAATTCTTCGCTCTACTTTCATCAGCGAACCCTCCGCCAAGGCTGGCCACTCTCGTCGCCGGTCACGTCTCGACCCGGACTCTTCGAACGACCTGCACCGCCTCAATACCCCCTTTCCCTTAACCTCGTCGAGCCCCACAGCCGGACCTGGAAAAGGGAGTATCCATAACGGTCCAGCCGCTTTCAGGACGAAATCGTTGCAGCCGCTCATTCTTGACGATTGTCAATCTTCTGATATCCTGGTGGTGTTCTGCGGCCAGGAACTCCCCTTGAACCTTGCGGACCGGTTTGGCCGAACGCTCGAGTAGAAGGTTTCAAAACTCTTCTTCAAAGAAGTGCAGACCATGATTAAGGTTCCGCCTCTGGTACGCCCGACCCATTCCTATAGCATTCTGCGCCGTACAGCGATTTCATTTGGCCTGATCTTTGTCCTTCCCTCTCTCATCTTGCTCTATCTGTGGGACAAGGTCATAGCGGAATCCTATGGAATCCTGTTCGTCTCGACCGTTCTGTGCATCGCCCTGGGATTTTATTTCGTATGGGAAATGGTCCGGCAGACCCTGGCCCTCTCGCAGCAGGCGAAGGAACTGGCGGGCGGGAAGATTCCCTCAGCTGTCGCATTGGGGCAGCGACCCGATGAACTTGGCGAACTCGGGATCGCGATTCAAAACATCGCCCAGAACGTCGAGCAAAAGATGCAGGAGCTCCAGAAAACCGCCGAAGCCCTGGAACAGACCAAGAAAGCCCTCTCGGAGACAACGCTTTATGCCGAAAGCGTGATCCGTTCGATGGCCGACGCAACGATCATTTTCGATCCAGAGCTGAAAATAAAATCGGTGAACCGCGCGGCCGCTGAACTGATCGGAACCAGCCAGTCGGAGCTTCAGGGCCGTCCCCTCGACGCGCTAATGGATCGGTCTTCCCCCAACAATGAGCTCTTGTTGAAGGAACTTCGGGCCTTAGGCGGCACGGGGACGCTCTGCGGGAAACAGGCCATTCTGGCCTCCAGCTCCGGGGAGCGCATCCCGGTCGATGTCAACGTCTCGCCCCTCCAACATGAGGGAGCAGTCATCTCCGGAGGGGTCATCATCGCGCGCGACATGCGAAAAATACTGACACTGATCTCCGAATTGGAGCAGGCCAACGTTTCCCTGGAAGAGAAGGTCAACGCGCGTACCTCCGAAATGGAACGGGCCTATCGCCAGCTCAAAGAAAAGGACGCACAGATTCTTCATCAGGAGAAAATGGCTTCCGTGGGACTTCTCGCGGCGGGGATCGCCCATGAGATCAACAATCCAATCGGCTATATTAACAGCAATCTGGATGTGCTTGGAGAATACGTTTCCGAAATACAGGCTTACTCTGGCGGGGTGGAAGCGGCCTTAGAGACCCTTCGGAATCTCCCACTCCCTCCCCCTGCGGCACAGGAAATCGAGAAGACTGACCAATTGAAGAAAGAATTAAAGATCGACGATGTCCGCAAGGACCTGAACCACCTGTTGCAGGAATCGAAGAGCGGGATAGATCGGGTGAAGAGAATCGTCTCCGATCTGAGAAATTTCTCCCATGCAGACGAGAACAAGCTCCAAGAAGCCGACCTGAATGCGGGAATCGAGAGCACGTTAAACATCGTGTGGAACGAAATAAAATACCGCGCTCAGGTCACCAAAACATACGGAAAGCTCCCAAGAATTCTTTGCTACCCGCAGCAACTCAACCAGGTCTTCATGAATCTCCTGGTCAATGCGGCCCAAGCCATCGAGAAGAAGGGAGAAATCGGGATTAAAACCTACCTCTCGGGAGAACACGTCTATATCGAGATTTCCGATACCGGAGCGGGAATTTCTCCGGAGAATCTCAAGAAAATCTTCGATCCCTTTTTTACCACTAAGGAGGTCGGAAAGGGAACGGGCCTGGGATTGGCCATCGCCTATAGCATCATTGAGAAGCATCACGGTGAGATTCAGGTCAACAGCATCCTTGGAAAGGGAACGACCTTTTCGATCAAACTGCCCTTAGACTTAAAGGAGGAGGAGGATGACGAAGATCCACACAGTCCTGATCGTGGACGATGAGGAGGAGATTCGTAAGGCCCTCGAACGAGCGTTCAGAAAAGACGGGTATGAGGTGATTAAGGCCGAAAATCCGCGCCAGGCGCTGCAAATCCTTCAGTCCCAGCCCGTCACGGTCGTGATCTCCGACTACATGATGCCCGAGATGGACGGCTTGACCTTTCTTAAATCGATAAAAAAGGCCTTTCCGGACACCATCCGAATTATCCTGACGGGAAAAGGAGACATGAAAGCGGTCGTGGCTGCTATCAATGATGGGGAGGTGTATCGATTTATCCTGAAGCCATGGGACAACGAGGAGCTACGGGTTACCGTTCGCAAAGCCATCGAGCAACAGGAGCTTTCCATCGAGAACCGCTGCCTCGCTCAAACCGTTCGCCAGCAGCGCGAGGAGATCCTGGAGCTCGAAATGACCAATCCCGGGATCACCAAAATTAGGAAGACCAATGATGGCGCCATCATCATCGACGAGGATGAGGTCGACGAATTAGAGAAGACCAATCCCGGGGAGTTTTTTCGCTAAGTGAAATCATCGGCATATCAACATTCGATTTGGCCGTCTGGTCGCGGGGCCGATGGGAGCGTGCGTTGAACTCCCCGCCCGCGGGCTCACTGCACCGCCTTGAGGCGATAACCTGGAAACCCCTGCGCAGGCCCGTCGGCATTCACCGGGAGAACCGCTCGACAACGCTCAGACGCTCCCGCCGAAGATCCCGGCTGAACCGGACACACCGGCCAAAAGCGCGTCAATCGCGGATCCAGAAGTCCGCATCTGCATGGATGCCGGTTTCGAAAAGAAAACAGGACCTCATCGATCCGGATCCTGTCGCGAGAGTCTCTGCTGCAAGGATGAATGAACCCCGGGGTTGGGCATGGGCGAGCGGCCGATTGTATTGATCGTCGATGACGAGATCAATATCTTACGCTCCTTGCAACGGCTTCTACGCAAGGAACCGTACGAAGTAAGGGTCGCGCCTTCTTCGGAGGAAGGCTTGACACAGATGGCTCAGCAGCCTCCCGCCGTGGTGATTTCCGATTACGTCATGCCCGATCAAAACGGCCTGGAATTTTTAAAAGGGGCTCAGGAGAAATGCCCGGATGCAATCCGGGTCATCTTAAGCGGGTACGCGGACTTAAACGCCATCCTCGCCGCGCTGAATAAGGGGCAGATTTATCACTATATTACGAAGCCCTGGGATGACGAACTGCTCAAGATCGAGATCCGAAAATTCGTCGAGCGCTGGGCCCTCCTCAAACATCAGCGTGATATGGATCAAAACATGATCGCCCAGCTCAACTCCACGGTCGAGGTCCTCTCGACCCTGCCGCACCTGAAGGACCCCAAGGTGGCCGGAAAAACGGAGCGGGTACGCAAGGTCTGCCTCCTCATCGGCGGTGCCTATCCCCTTTCGGCCGAGGGGCTCCGGGAGCTGGAAATGGCGGCCAGACTGCACGACGTGGGGAACATCGGGGTCTCCTCGGCCATTCTCAACAAACCCGGATCACTGACGCCGGAAGAGCGAAAGGAGGTTGAACAACATGTGATCATTCCTCAGTTTGCTCTTCAGCCGATGAAGACCCTCGACTCCGTTTGCCGGGTCATCCGCCACCACCATGAGTCCTTCGATGGAACGGGCTATCCCGACCACCTCAAAGGCGAGGACATCCCCGTCGCCTCCCGCATCCTCTGCGTGGCGGAGGCTTTTGACGCCTTCTTATCAGACCGTCCCTTTCGAAAGGCCCTGCCCCTGGAGGAGGCGCTGATGATCGTGAAGAGAGAGGACGGTCTTCGATTCGATCCGAAGATCGTTTCCCTGCTGATCGATCAGATCCATTCTCCCTCTTCCCCGCTCTAGACGGCAGGGGCGCGATCCACCCGGTCCGCCCATTTCGGAATTTAGAGCCGGATAAAACTCAGATTGATCTTCCCACCTTTCAGATCGCGATCGGCCTGCTGGTAGCGCTCGGGAATTCCGATATCGTTCCAATAGCCCTTCATCGGATAACCGAAGAGTCTCTCCTGCTTTTTGATCATTTCCACGTAAGCGTCCGTTATCGAATAGAATGTTTCCGGAGGAATATAGTCGAAGACCTTCGGCTCCATGACGTGGACTCCGGTAAACATAAACGGGCTCAGGCGTTCACCCTTCCAGCCACATCGGCCTACGATGTTTCGGACCTGGCTCTTCGAGTCGATCTCAACGGCGCCGTATCGCATCACCTCTTCATCCTCTCTGAGCACGAGGGTTCCCACCCCTTTCTTCCGATGATGAAATTCAACCACCTTGTCCAGATTCAGGTCGACGAGGATATCCCCATTGATCACCACAAAGGTTCCCTTGGAAAACTCTGAGCGCACCTTTTTCAGGGCACCTCCCGTCCCGAGGATTTCCGGTTCCTCGGAATAGGTCACATTCATCCCGAAGCGAATTCCGGTTCCAACCTCTTCGGCGATTTTTCCTCCAAGGTGATGAAGATTGATCAGAATGTCGGTAATGCCGTATCTCTTCAATAGGAGGAGGGTATAGTGGATCAGAGGTCGGTTTCCAACCTGAAGGAGCGGTTTTGGCAGGTGATCGGTCAATGGGCGTAACCGGGTCCCGAATCCAGCGGCCAAGATCATTGCTTTCATGGACCCTGGAACTCCGGCAGGTAGGATTCCAGTGCGCGAAAGAGGCGGGAGAGCCTCGGCTGCCTTTCCAGGCTTCGCTTTACCCGCTTGAGCATCGGAGAGATATATGCCAGATATCGACCGTTCTTTTTCACCAGGTCGATGTAGGCAAACCGGCCCGCCGCTTTGAAATTTCGCTGGAGGCTCGCCAGGTCAAACAGCTCTCGAAAACGGGCCGGTTCCCGCCGCATCGGATCCGCCGGGGCGCGATGCTCCAGGTAATAAGCGATGAGATCGTCGATGCTCTTCTCTTCCAGGGAAATGTACGAATCCCTGAGCAACGAGGCAAGGTCATACTGGGGAGGCCCCATCAGGGCATCCTGGAAATCAATCACGCAAAGTCTCTCGCCGGAGCCATTCGGCTGAAGCATGAGGTTCCGACTGTGGAAATCCCGATGCGTAAAAGCTCGGGGTTCAAGGGCGAGCGCCTCCGAGACACCTAAAAAACAAGAGTGGACCTCCTTACGGACCGAGTCTGGAAGGACAATACCTCGGCGCTTCTCGATCTCGTACTCCAGAAAATGCTCGAACTCCCACATCAGGAGCGGCACGTCGAAGGCACGGCCAAATGCGATGCAGAGGGCATCCGGCTCGCTCGCCCGCTGCTGCATCGTCACCAGGGTATCGATCGCCGTGCGATAGTAGCGCACCCGAGATTCTTCAGGGGCAGGGAGAACCCGTTCGGCAAAGGTCGTCTCTCCAAGGTCCTCCAGAAAGAGCCATCCCCTCGAGGGGTCCATGTAGTATACCTCAGGGACAGGAACACCATGGGCCCGAAGATGACGCTGGACATTGAGGAACGGGAGTTCGTCGATCTCCCCTGATCCGGTCACCTTCTCTTCAGAGGCCTTGAACGCCTCCGGTTCGGAGAGGACCATGAGGATTAACGTTCTATTGGGAGAAGAGCGGAGGCGGTAATAGGTCCGGTTGGAAGCGTCCCCCTGGAGACGCGAGATCGCCAGGTCTCCGACAGGGAAACGAAGGTGTTCGCGAAGAATCGCCGTAACCTGCTCCGAGTCGACCATCGATCGAAGGACCAAAAGAGTTCCTTATTCTGCCACTAAATGCTCGGACTGTCAATCCAGCCTCTCCCTCGGCGGTTGCAAATAAAGGGAAACTATGCGATATTATCCGCCGGGAGCCAGGGAAATGTCCGTAGGACGACGCAGGTGGTTGCTATTGGCTTTCTCACTCGTCTGCATTTTATCCACGGCAGGGTTGATCTCTGTGGGGTACTCCCTTTTCCAGGGGAGACCCCGGGTCTTTTGGATCTTCTTCGCATATGCAGCGGGGCTGGGGGGAATCGTCCTCTATTTCGGGATCAAGATCTTGAATCTGAAGTTCCCGCCGACCGACCGCAGAACCTAGGAGATGCGCCGCTTTCTAATCCGGCGCCTATCACTTCTCCTTCCGTCCGTTCTGGGCGTTGTGACCCTGGTATTTCTGTTTATCCACCTAGTCCCTGGGGATCCGGTTGAGGTCATGCTCGGAGAATCCGCCAATCTGGCAGACCGGGTCGCTCTTCGGTCGGCCCTTCACTTGGATGAACCCCTCCTCTCTCAGTATCGCCATTTTCTCGCCGGTCTGCTCCAGGGAGATTGGGGAAGGTCTATTCAGACCGGTCGTCCGGTCCGCGAACTCGTTTTTGAACGATATCCGGCGACCCTTCAGCTGGCGGCAGCCGCAATGTCTTTTGCACTGCTTCTTGCGCTGCCCCTCGGGCTCATCGCGGCCCGTTACCCCTTCAGCCCTATGACCCACGGTGCACTTTTTTTTGCCCTGATCGGTGTTTCTCTTCCCAGCTACTGGTTCGGTCCTCTGTTGATTCTTCTGTTCTCGTTGAAGTTCGGATGGTTTCCGGTTTCGGGAAGGGGAGGAGTCGGCCACCTGGTCCTCCCGGCCCTCACCTTGGGGCTGGCTCTATCCGCCCTCCTCACCCGGATGATCCGCGCCAGCATTCTTGAGGTCATCCGGGCAGAGTACATCTGCGCGGCACGGGGAAAAGGGCTCTCGACGATCCGAGTGCTGCTCCGCCATGCCCTTCCCAATGCGCTCACCCCGCTGCTGACGGCCATTGGCCTTCAGTTCGGGTCGCTATTGGCGGGATCGGTGATCATTGAAACGATATTTTCCTGGCCGGGGGTCGGGCGGCTGATCCTGCAGGCGATCCAGACGCGGGATTATACCCTTGTGCAAGGGTGTCTCCTAATCATCGCCTTGACCTATTTGGTTACCAACCTGCTCATCGACCTTCTTTATGGCTACTTCGACCCCCGGGTCCGCTATGGGCGCTAGAGACCGCCTACTGGGTCCGGCCCGGGCGGGAGCTTTGGTTCTCCTGCTCTTCGCTGCGATGGTCGTGGCCGCCCCCCTTTTATCTCCGGCCGATCCGAAGACGCAGCATCTGGGAGAAGGACTCCTGGGGCCTTCTCGGCTCCATCCCTTCGGACAAGACCGGCTGGGAAGGGATATCCTGAGCCGCCTCCTTTATGGAGGACGAGTCTCCCTGATGGTCAGCCTGATCAGCGTCGGGATTTCGCTCGTTCTGGGAACGGCCGCCGGATCGATCTCTGCATATGTTGGGGGATGGACGGACGAGTTACTGATGAGGATCGTCGATGTTTTCATGGCCTTTCCCGGCATCCTCTTAGCAATCGCCCTCGCCGCGCTCTTGGGCCCGAGCCTGCAAAATGTAATCGTCGCTCTCTGCGCGATGGGATGGGTCGCCTATGCTCGGATTTCCAGGGGACAGATTTTGATCCTCCGGGAGATGCAATACGTTCAGGCGGCCGAATGCATGGGGGCCGGATTCGGTCGAATCCTATTCCACCACCTCCTTCCGAACGCCCGAGCGCCCCTGATTGTGGAGGGAACGGTTGGAATGGCCGGCGCCATCTTGGCTGAAGCTGCCCTTTCGTTTCTGGGACTCGGGGTGCAGGCACCGACGCCCAGCTGGGGATCAATGTTGAGCGAGGGTCGATCTTATTTGCTGATTGCCCCCCATTTGACCCTGTTTCCGGGAATGGTCCTCGCGCTGGTTGCGCTTTCCTGGAACTTCTTGGGAGACGGCCTCCGGGATCTCCTCGATGTGAGAGAGGGCACGATCAGATCAGATCCGTTTTCTTCTTAATCGTTCTGAGCTCTAGGTCAGCCATGCTCCATGAAAATCTGCCAACATGAGGGCGCCGTCGGCGTATAAGATCGGGTAACCCGGGTACCATGACTCCGTTCTGAGTCTAATGTGGGTCTTGCGCAACCGCATCATTGCCATGAGCAGACCGAGCAGCTTCATGAGAAGAAAACTCCTGCGGCCAATAACCTTTATCATCGCGCCCTGCGTCACAGGGGACATAGGAAGGCTGCCCGGCTCTAATCGCATACCCGTTGCTCCCTCGACGAACCGTCTGCGTGGAACAGGGTGCAGCCTATCTGGACCGGCGAAATCATCAAAAGGTCACCTGCAGATAGGTCAAGCTGCTGGAACCATCAGGCAGCGTGTGATCCTTAAAACCCGGTCGAATATTAGCCGCTATTTTCCGAGCGGAAAAGGATAACATGAAAGGGCATTCGGAGGTCGCGTTGAAAAAACGGGTATTGACCGGGGATCGGCCCACAGGGAGGCTTCATTTAGGCCATTTTGTCGGATCCCTTTCAAACCGAGTTAAGCTGCAGCACGAATACGACACCTTCATTCTCATCGCTGACGTTCAGGCCCTTACAGATAATTTTGAACGACCTGAAAGAGTCCGGGAGAACGTCCTGGAGATCGCCCTGGACTATTTGGCCGTCGGGATCGATCCGAATATCGCGACGATCTTCATCCAGTCCGGGGTTCCCCAGATCGCCGAACTGACTGTCTTCTATATGAACCTGGTGACTCTGGCTCGCCTGGAGCGCAATCCCACCGTCAAAGAGGAAATGCGCCAGAAGGGGTTCGGTTCCGAGATTCCGGTCGGCTTTCTCGCCTATCCGATCAGTCAAGCGGCTGACATCACGTTTCTCCAAGCTCACGTCGTTCCGGTCGGAGAAGATCAGATCCCCATGATCGAGCAGACGCGGGAAATCGTGCGCAGGTTTAACCAGCTCTACGGGGCAGAGTTGGTGGAACCCGAGGCCCTCATCAGCCGTTTCGGCCGCCTCCCGGGGACAGACGGAAAGGCCAAAATGAGTAAGAGCCTTGGAAACGTGATCTATCTTTCAGACTCTCCCGAGGAGATCACCAGTAAGGTATCGGGCATGTACACGGACCCGACCCGTCTTCGGGCCACGGATCCCGGCCATGTGGAGGGGAATCCGGTCTTCACCTATCACGATGCCTTCAATCCGAACCCTGCGGAGGTTGAAGAGCTCAAGGAACGTTACCGCACGGGCCGGGTGGGGGATGTCGAGGTCAAAAAAAAGCTCGCCGTCGCCTTATCAGATTTCCTTGAGCCGATTCGAACCCGACGAAAAAAGTTCGAGCGGGAAGGAAAACAGGTGGAGGAGATCTTGGCCCGCGGGACATCGCGGGCCTGGGAAGAAGGAGAGAAGACCCTTTCGATGATCCGAAAGGCGATGAGAATTGACTATCCCTATCTTCAGAACAGGTCGAACCTCAAGGCATAATGATGGAGCCTCGATGATCTCCACGCCCAGATGCGCCGACGAACGTTGCGAGCTCGGCCAATCGCAGGAGCGCCCTTTTTCCCGAGAAGGCCGGCCTCCATTCAAAGGACGAAATTTGTTTTTTGACAACCCTCGCCCGCTTCGATATAATTTTTGGGTTTTTCTCTCCGAGGTCTGATGAAACTTCTGTCGTGGTTCTTCTTTGGCGCCCTGTCGATCTTTTGCGCCGTGGCCTTTTCCATCGTGACGGGGGTCTTCCATCCCGCCGAGAAGGTCAATGCACTCTGGCTCGTCGTGGCTTCCGCATCTTTTTATGTCCTCGCGATGCGCTTCTACGGACGGTTCCTCTGCCGCCGGGTTGTCCGGCTGGACGACCGCCGAACAACCCCGTCCTACCGCCTCAGGGATGACAATAACTTTCAGCCGACGAACCCTTGGGTTCTCTTTGGACATCATTTTGCCGCCATCGCCGGGGCGGGCCCGCTCCTCGGGCCTGTTTTGGCCGCTCAATTTGGTTATTTGCCGGGTTTTCTTTGGCTGGTGATCGGCGCGGTGCTGGCGGGCTCGGTCCAGGATTTTATCATCCTGGTCGCCTCCATGAGGCGCGATGGGCGATCTCTTCCTCAGATTGCCAGAGAAGAAATCGGGGAGCTGAGCGGGACCGCGACCCTGATCGCCGTCCTGTTCGTGTTGGTGGTCGCTCTGGCAGGGCTCGGCCTGGCCGTTGTGAATGCACTCGACCATAATCCCTGGGGGACTTTTACCCTCGCGGCGACGATTCCCATTGCCCTCTATATGGGATTGCATCTCCAAAAGTTTCGTCCGGGGCACGTCGGGGAGGTCACCCTGATTGGGGTGGTCCTGCTTGTGGCCGCGGTTCTCACCGGCCAACGGGTCCCGGGAAGCGCCCTTTCGGCCTACTTCGACCTGGATCGGCCGGCGCTAATTTTTCTTTTGGCCGGTTACGGATTTCTGGCCTCAGTCCTTCCGGTATGGATGCTCTTGGTTCCCAGGGATTATCTCTCCACCTTTATGAAGGTGGGGGTTATCGGCATGCTCGGAATAGGGGTCATCGTTATGGCGCCGACCCTTCTGATGCCGCCCCTCACAGGCTTCATTCACGGCGGAGGGCCGGTGATTCCCGGCACGTTATTCCCCTTCGTCTTCATCACGATCGCGTGCGGTGCGATTTCCGGATTCCACTCACTGGTCTCCTCCGGAACGACCCCGAAAATGATCGCCTGCGAGTCCCACGCCCTGATTGGCTACGGGGCGATGCTCACCGAGAGTTTCGTGGGGGTGATGTCGCTGGTCGCGGCCTCGATCTTGACCCCAGGCGACTACCTGGCGATCAACACCCGGCTCGCGCCGGAGACCTTGGCCTCGATCGGGTACCCGATTCGCCACATCGATGGACTTTCTCAACTGGTCGGGATTAATGTCGCCGGACGACCGGGAGGGGCGGTCTCCTTGGCCGTCGGAATCGCCTCCATTTTTTCATCCCTACCCGGTATGAGAGTCCTGATGGCCTATTGGTATCAATTTGCACTTTTATTTGAAGCCCTCTTCATTCTGACGACCATCGACGCCGGAACACGGATTGCCCGCTACCTCGTACAGGAAATCGGGGGTCATCTCTATGCACCTCTCCAAGAGATCAACTGGATGCCGGGTGTTTTAATGACAAGCCTCGTCGTCGTATTGGCCTGGGGAACATTCCTCTATCACGGAAGCGTTTCGACGGTTTGGCCCATGTTTGGGGCCGCCAACCAGCTCCTGGGAACACTGGCACTCTGCGTCGGCACGACGATCCTCATCAAGACGGGAAAAGCCCGGTTCATGTGGGTGACCGTCCTTCCAATGCTCTTCGTGGGAACCGTGACCCTGGCGGGCAGCTGGGAGCTTCTTTTCATGTTTCTGGCCCTCGCGTCGCGCGCTTCTTCGCTCTCAGAGGCCTTCTCGTTTTATCTCAATGCAGGATTGGTCGGAGCGGTGGCCCTGCTGGCCGTCGTCATTCTCTGTGATTCAGCGGTGAAGTGGTATGGGTATCTCTTTCTTCAGATCCCGATGATCACCACCGAATACAATCCCGATCTGAAAGATCCTGTCGTAGGGTCGGGTTGACCTCGGACGGTTTCGATAGGACCGCTCCTATTCAAAACCCTCCTCCAAAGAAGGGAGGTTTGCATGGCCGATCTGAAGACCGTTGCACAGACCGCGGAAATTGAGCCCGGGAGCGCTAAGGTGGTGGAGGCGAATGGGCGGGAAATCGCGATATTCAACGTCGAAGGGAGTTTCTATGCGATTGATAACGTCTGCAGCCATAAAGGCGGTCCGTTGGGAGAGGGGTTGCTCGAAGGAGAGGTGGTCACCTGTCCCTGGCACGGCTGGCGTTTCGATGTCAAAACCGGTCATTGCCTCACCAACCCGATGGCAAAAATAAAGCTTTACCCGCTCAAGATTGAAAACGGAGAAATCAAACTGACCGTCTAACGGATCGGAGCCTGTCGTTCATTGAAAGCACAGCAGATTCAAAACCAACTCGCCCGTAAATGGAATCGATCGTTCTGCTCTTTGCTGGGAATCTTCTCCCTGGCGCTGGCCTCCTGTGCAAGCTTTTCGAAGCCGAACCCGGCCGACTCGGAAACGGCCTGGCAGATTTTCGAGATCCGCCAGGGAACCTACCCGTACCTGAACATCGAACGGGCCAAGGCGGATGGATATTTTAAGGCCAGCGGCTACATTCCCCAGCAGGGCTACCAGTTTTACAATCCCCGCTATCTCAACTTTTTCGACCTACGCCGTCCTCCGATCCTCCTCTATTCCGAACACGATGGACGATGGCAACTGCTGGGCGCCATGTTCGCGGTGCCTCGAGAGTCCAACCCGACCCGTGCTCTCCCTTTCAAGCGGGCCGAATTTCTTAAACATCCTTCCATGTGTCACTATCAAGACGGGACCACCCTTCCGGCCAAGAGTGCCGATGCCTGCCTGAAAGAACATCCGTTGACCAAAGCCGAACTCCAGCTGTGGCATCCCGAGCTGTGGCTCGGCACGGTCTGGGCATGGATGCCCAATCCGAACGGACTCTTCGCCCTTTTCAATCCGATTCTGGAGCCGCCCCAGCGTCCCTGACTGTCCGAAGACCATCCCGTCAACCCGATAAAGCCCGGTCCGGTTTCAAGATGATTTTTCCGGACACCGCTCGGGACTCTAACTTCTCCTGAGCGGCCCGTGCCTCCGCCAGTGGAAAAACCGAGTCGATCACCGGTCGGAGCTTCTTTTGGGAAAGAAGCCTCGAGATCGTGAGAAGCTCAGCCCGCGTCCCCATCATCGATCCGAGCACGGTCAGCTCTCGAGCATAAATATATCGAAGATCGAGCTCGGTACGAGGACCGGTGGTGGAGCCGCAGGTCACCAACCTGCCGCTTTTCGCCAGCGAAAGAATACTCCTCTCCCAAGTCGCGGCGCCTACATGCTCAAAGAGCACCTCGACGCCCTTTCCCCCGGTGATATGCTTGACCACCGAAGAAAAGTCTTCTTCCCGATAATTGATCAGCTCATCGGCGCCCAACTCTTTAGCACGATTGAGTTTCGCGGAACTGCCCGCCGCCGCAATCACCCGGGCCCCCATGAGCTTGCCGATCTGTACCGCCGCGGTTCCGACCCCGCTCCCGGCGGCGAGGACGAGGAGGTCCTCTCCCGGCGACAGTCGGGCTCGGCTCACCAACATGTGCCAAGCCGTCAAAAACGTTAAGGGAAACGCGGCCGCCTCTTCACAGGAGAGCCCTTCCGGAATCGGAAATACGTTGAGCGCGGGAACGGTCACCAGGTCGGCATAGCCGCCACGAGGCCCCGCTCCCAGTATCCGGTAGTGGAGACAAAGGTTGTCGCGGCCGGAGAGACAATATGGACAGCGGAAGCAAGATATTCCCGGCGCCACAAAGACCCGATCTCCTCGCTGGATCCCCCGCACCTGATCTCCAATTTGGTCGACCACCCCGGAGATATCGGATCCCAGCACGTGGGGGAGCTCTGTGTGATAAGCAGGCACTCCTCTTCGCACCCATAGATCGAGGTGGTTCAAGGCACATGCCGCGACAGAAACCCGTACTTGGCCCGGGCCGGTTGGCGGGTCGGGGAAATCCCTATAGTTCAATTTTTCCGGTCCGCCATATTCATCAAAGACGACGGCCTTCATCGCCGATTTCCCTCGTTTTCCATCAATACAACATCGGAGAAATTCAACGAGCGACCATGCACTTGGGGAGAGGCGGACGTGGCCAAATAATAGAGTACATCAGCGACCGAGGAAGGCCCTTTAAGAGCCGTCGAATCCTCCAGCGGATAGGCCGCTGAGCGCATAGAAGTGCGGGTTTTTTCTGGATTTAAGGCCATGACCCAGATCCCCGACCCCTGGGTTTCCTCGGCCAAGGTTTCCGTCAATCCTTCGATGGCAAATTTCGATGCCGAGTATGCCCCCCAGTTCTGCCGTCCTCTCCTGCCCAGAGAAGAGGTGAGAAAGATAATCCTCCCGCGATTCGATTCTCGCATTAGGGGAAGAACCAACCGGGTCACCAAGAAGGTCCCGATTACGTTCGTCTCGATGACCCTCTTCCACTGCAACGGAGGATACTCTTCGATTCGGGCCATCGGACCGAGCACGCCCGCGTTGTTGATCAGCACATCGATTCCACCCCATCGATGTTGCACTTCCGCTATCATCTGCGCGACGTCCTCTTCCGATACAATGTCCAAAGGAAAAAACATGACCTCCCGACCTTCTTGGAGCATCTGGTTCTCGATCTCCTTCCCGAGGCGCTCCCCTCGTGCGCAAAAGGCCACCCGTACTGCTTCGCGCGCAAATCGGGCGAGGGTCGCGATGCCGATTCCTTTCGTCCCTCCAGTGATCAAAACTACCCGTGTTCGCTGGCTCATATACCCCATGATAAAAGAATGAAGAGAATAGATCAATATATTAATCAGTCTATAAGTATATTCATATTCATGCAGCATATCTGAGCGAGGGTTTCTGGTAGAAGGAACGGATTTTCTCCGGGTTGTTTTGCAACTGACGCATGGAGGACCTGACTT
>Ga0070733_10000275_pt1 | contig 44141 bp, 43 predicted proteins | sample Coa_R1_9_FD_66450 | JGI IMG/M metagenome (GOLD analysis project Ga0070733, IMG submission 66450) | Surface soil microbial communities from Centralia Pennsylvania, which are recovering from an underground coalmine fire - Coalmine... | ecosystem: Environmental > Terrestrial > Soil > Unclassified ... | reverse complement strand
CGGCTACACGTCGCCAATCCAGTTCATGGAACACTGGATGCGTGGACAGAATGGGGAAAAGCGGGTAGCATGAACCGCTTGTCTTGGAAGACGAAAAACAGAGGGAACCTCACTCCTTACCGAGTCTTTACCTTCTACAAGGATCGGGCGGGATTGGAGAGGATCATCCGCATCCTGAAAAACGATTTTCCATTTGGGAGTGCGCCGACGGGAAACTTTCCTGCTAATTCCTTGTATGCCGAAATATCTCTCTTGGCATATAATCTGGTGACGTGGTTCAAACGTCTCTGTTTGCCGGAAGAGTGCCAGTCGTTCACCCTCTCCACCCTTAGGCACCGGCTTCTAATGATGCCAGGCGAATTTGTGCGCACTCAAAATGTTCCCATATTGAAGTTTCCAAAGAACAGCCCTAATCGCCACGTATTCGAATTTGCCATGAGACAAATCAAAACACTGGAATCTCTGGCCTGAGAATGCCGTTTTCACGCCGGATTTAGGTATCTAAAACATTGGCGTAGCCCTGTGATCCTTGCCCTTCTTCTTGACAGCGCGCGGGACCGACGTTATAGTGGAAAATCCAATAAAAAAGGAACCGATAAAGGAGCGCCGTGTCGAATTTTTCATCTCTCAAAGGCTTCAAAGACCTCCTTCCGGAGGATACGCCCCTGTGGCGAAGGGTCGAAGCGACCGCGGAAGAGATCCTGCAAACATTCGGCTATACCGAGATCCGGACGCCCCTGCTCGAACCGACTGAGCTGTTCTTGCGAAGTATCGGTGAGCATACCGACATCGTCGAAAAAGAGATGTACACCTTTGAGGATTGGGACGGCAAGAAGGTCACCCTACGTCCCGAGGGAACGGCCTCGGTCCTACGGGCCTATCTGGAACACCGGCTGGGGGAAGGGCAGGTATTGCAAAAACTGTTCTACCGCGGACCCATGTTCCGCCACGAGCGTCCTCAGGCGGGGCGTCTGCGGCAATTCCATCAGATCGGAGCCGAAGCGATTGGGTCGCTCGATCCCTTTCTGGATGCCGAAGTCCTTTCTCTCCTTTGGTTTCTACTGTGGGAACTCGGAGTCGACGGTCTTGCCCTCGAGCTCAACAGTCTCGGATGCCCCCTTTGCCGACCACGTTATAGAGAGGCGCTCTTGGCCTACTTGTCCGAACGGGCCGATCGTCTCTGCGACGATTGCCGGCGTCGCTTAAAGACCAATCCACTAAGAATTCTCGACTGCAAGAAGGAGAACTGCCGAGAGATAACGCAAGAGGCTCCCGCCTCCGTCGAGCTGCTCGGCCCCGAATGCGCCCCCCACTTTAAAGAGGTACAAGGCGGCCTCTCGGATCTCGGAATCCCGTTTCGAATCAACCATCGGCTCGTTCGCGGATTGGATTATTATACCAAGACGGCGTTCGAACTCACCACGTCCCGGCTCGGGGCGCAAAACGCGGTAGCCGCCGGAGGGCGTTATGACGGATTGGCCGAAGCCCTGGGCGGTCCGACAACACCGGCGATCGGCTTTGCAATCGGAATGGAACGGGTCATCACCCTCCTCAGGGAAAAAGAGCCCTCCCCGCCCAAAAACGCGTTAGAGGAGCGCGGGCCGGCTCTTTTCATCGCTGCACTCGGAGAAACGCCCAAGCGACGAATGGCCCCGATGCTCTTTCGCCTGAGACAGGAAGGGATTCATGCGGAAATGGATTATGGCGACCTGGGCCTAAAGGCCCAAATGCGTCAGGCCGATCGGCTGGGAGCCAAACAGGTTCTGATCGTCGGGGAGGATGAGATCAAGGCAGGCTCCGCTATTCTAAGAAACATGCAAAACAAACATCAGGAAAAAATTCCGCTTCAGGATGTTGCCGAGCGCCTGTTGAGCGGGGCCGAGTGAAGACCCATTCCTCGAACACGCCGGTTGACCATTGACGCGCTGGGCAGATCAAGCCCTTTCAATTCAGCCAGTACCGGACTAGGGGAAAATAGATCGTCCGATTTCCCGATAACTCGCCTCATTGAGGTCGATTCGGGCTCGGTCGACAACGTAAGGACTTTTGGGTCCCCACCCAACATAGAAGAAGGTCCAGTTCTTCATACGGCGCCTTACGCAGCTGCGGCAGGCCGGTCCGCATATGACACCTTCCGGCCGTTTCTCATGCTGATTGGACCTCTCCTGACCCGCCTAGATTTTTACCGTCATTTCACGCCGAATTCGGTTGCTAACAAGCCCTCCTATAGTAACACGATCTTACCATTAGCGCAGCCAACGAGATGGGAAGTTACATGTCCGAGGGATCACTCGCGCTGCAACAGCTCGTCCGCTCGCCAAACAACACTCGGCCATCAGCGGCCAGACGTCAGGAACGGGCATCAAAATGACCTTTCGGCCAGAGCGACCCCCATCTATATCGGTCGGAGCTGGGCATCAGAGATGGCCAATTGAGATCGACAGGTTGAATCCGTATCCGGAAACTTCCAACGCTTGTAATCGGTTCAACCGCCTTATCGATCCTCACGAAGTTCCCGAAAACCGCAGCATTAGTCCTACCTTTAAAAGATTGACACATATTATATTTAGTGTTATAAAGTTTGTAAAAATAGCACCCATTGGAACTGGAACAAGCGAGAAAATTCAGATCCGGCAGGGTGGCGCGCGGCATCCCTAGCGTGTTATGAACCGAATAGGTTGCGGACCAGGGCGGGGAAGTGGATAGATGATGGCCCATAAAAATAAGGAAGGTCAGTGTTTGACATTGATCCGAATCATGAGCTTTAAGGAGGGCTTCAAGGCTGGATTGAATTGGGCCGTCCGCCTTTTCGGGTCACTGATCGTGATCGGGGCAGGATCAACTCTGGCTTTTGCCGGGGGCGTGCAGACCATGCATCCGGTGGAGGTCACCGATTCGGCGGAGGACCTGGTAGGGGCGGCGGACTCTTCGACCGAAGGAACGATCCTTTCCCAACAACTGGAAGAGCGGCCCTATTCCCGAACGGGGGAGGTGTTGGAGTCGATCCCGGGGATGGAGATCAGCCAGCACAGCGGCGAGGGTAAGGCCAACCAGTATTATCTGAGGGGATTCAATCTCGACCACGGGACCGATTTTCAGACCACCGTCTGTGGGGCTCCGGTCAACATGCCGAGCCACGCGCATGGGCAGGGATATTCGGACCTCAATTTTATGATTCCCGAGATTGTGAGTGGTATCCAGTACCATAAGGGGAGCTATTTTGCGGAGCAAGGGGATTTCTCCGCCGCGGGCTCCGCCAACATCATGTGTGCCAACGTCTTGGAGCACTCGATCGCCAAGGTCGAGGAGGGAACCGATGGATTCCAGCGTTATCTCCTGGCGAGTTCTCCGGCCTTTCTGGGGGGACATCTCCTGTATGCATTGGAGATGTCCCATAGTGATGGGCCCTGGGTGCATCCTGACAATTACAACAAATATAACGGACTAGTCCGCTACAGCCGGACGATGGGGGAAAATCAGTACTCTCTCACGTTTCAGGGCTACCATGGGGAATGGAATTCGACCGACCAGGTGGCGCTACGGGCGATTGGGGAGGGCCTGATCCCTCTTTTCGGATCGCTGGATCCCACCGACGGAGGGCATTCGTATCGCTATGGCACGACGGGGGAATGGCAGCGGACCTCCGGAGAGGTGACGACCAAGGCGGACGCCTACATCATTAGCTACGGGCTGGACCTCTGGTAGGATTTTACTTATTTTTTATCTAATCCTGAGCCTCCCTTGGGTAATGGAACCGGGGATCAGTTTGAACAGGCCGATCGCCGGGTGGTCACCGGCTTAGCGGCGAGCCAGAATTGGTCTAACCAGGTGGCGGGCCGCCCGATGGAAAATACGATCGGGGTACAGATCCGACACGACAATATCGATGTCGGGCTTTTTCACACTCAAGACCGGGTGATCCTTAATACCTTTTCGCAAGACCACGTGAACCAAACCAGCGAAGCGTTCTACCTGGAGAACCGGTATCGATGGGCAGAGAAGGTTCGGACGATTGCCGGATGGCGAGTCGATTTTTATCAATGGAGTGTGACGAGCAATGACCCCCTGAACAACGGAACCGTGGCCAAATCTCTCGGGAGTCCCAAGCTCAGCATGATCTTGGGACCCTGGGCTAAAACGGAGTTCTACATCAATGCGGGAGATGGATTCCACAGCAACGACGGGCGGGGCACGACGGAAAGAGAAGCGATCAACCAGATCACCAAACAGTTGACCCCTCAAGAGAAAGTCAACGGGCTGGTGAGATCGGAGGGGGCGGAGATCGGGGTCCGGACGGCCATTGTTCCTCACCTGCAGAGCGAACTCACCTTGTGGGTCTTGAACCTGAACTCGGAATTGACCTTGGATGCGGATATTGCCCAGAGCACACCGGGGCCTCCCAGCCACCGCCGGGGAGTCGAATGGGCGAATTTTTACACCCCCGTCTCCTGGCTGACCGTGGACGCCGACTACGCCTACTCCTTTGCCCGGTATCGAGACGCGACCGAAGGACCCTATTTTTTCGCGGGCAATCGCATCGCCGAGGCTCCCAGTTCGGTGATCTCCGCCGGTGCTTTTATAGGGGATTGGAACGGCTTGACGGGGGGTCTGCGGCTTCGCTATTTCGGGAGGAGGCCCCTGGTCGAGGACGACAGCATCGCGTCGAGCCCTTCGACGATCCTCAATGGCCGGATCGGATATCGTTTTCTCAAAAACTGGGAGGTTGACCTGGATGTCTTCAACCTCCTGAATGGCCGGGAAATGGATGTTGAATATGTTTACGCCTCGCGTCTACCCGGGGAGCCGCTCCAAGGGGTCCAGGATATTCACATTCACCCGGAGGCGCCACGGGAGACCCGGGTGACTCTAACGTATAGGTTCTGAGAGACACACCTTTAGGTCCGGGGAGATTTGAAAAGAACGTCGTGAGACTTCGGCATCCGGAGAGAGAGCAGAGGGTCCGGCCCATCTTTAGAACTGGAGAAAGTCAGCTTCCGATTTCAGCGCCGCTTTCCAGCGCTCGAAGAGATCGATCTCATTGTCGGAGAAAAGGAGCACGTGGCCATCCTCGGGGCGACCCGTTCCGGGAAGAGCACCTTGCTGAAGATTCTCCACGGGAGCCTGAAACCTGACAGGGGACGCGTCTTGTTCTTCGGGGAGAACTTTCCTTCGAAGGGCCGAATCGGCTTCTCCAGCCAAAATCCGGATGAACAGCTCTTCCGGCCGAGCATCTTGGACGACCTGGTCTATGGACCCGGCAACGTCGACGTCCCGCCGCCGAGGCGGCTCTGCCGAACTCTCCGAGATCTGCCACGTCCTCGGCATCGAAGACCTCTTGGATCGCTCTTACGCCGATCTCAGTGGGGGTGAACGGAGGGCCCCCCGGCGCATTAACATTCAATCGAGCTGGGAGAAACAAGGGGGTGGTCTTCACGACAGGCCGATTACGACCTGCAGGCATTGATTTCCTCTGAAGATGACAGAAGAAAACATCTCAAAATGATCGCGAAGCGAGAAAGTCAGGCTCGGCTGGGGTAACCGCCCCTGACCGGTCGGGTACACGACGCTTTGAACGGGAAAACCCCTTCTGGCAGGCTTCTTGAACAAGCTCGCCTCGGGAATACCATGGCGATCGCATGGCCGGGGCCGGGTTTCACAGGCCCTTGCAGGAAATCTGATTTCGGCAGGATGACCCCCGACGATCAAGCCTTATACGGGTCGGATACAGACGCCGCTGTTCGCACCGGACCGGCTGTAAATCACGTTGAACCGGAAGCCTGCGAACTTGGCGACACCTTTTGGAGCCCGATGAAGAGGGACGTATCTCGGGGAGCCTCGCCGGCCTGAACTCCGCGCCTTTTCGAACAGCGTAGGATTTCGGTAGGTCAAATGCGTCTCTGGACGGCTGCGAAGGTGCCCGGGCCTCCTTTCGCTGGGAGAGAAAGGAGGCAGAATATCCCGTGCAGCTTTGCCAGTACGATGCGGGTGCCGCAACCCAAGAGCGGTTCGTCGCTAACCGTTATCAACCAACTCTTTGAGTTCCTTTCCCGCCTTGAAGAAGGGGACTCTTTTTGCCGGTACGCTCACGGTCGTTCCGGTTTTGGGGTTTCGTCCCTCGCGCATCCGCCGGTTCCTAAGCCGAAAGCTGCCGAATCCGCGGATCTCGATCTTGTCCCCCTGACGGAGGGCGTCTTTAATGCTATTAAAAATGGCATTGACGACGACCTCGGTCTGGTGCTTTGTCAATCCGGCCATCTGCTCGGATACCTGCTCGATCAATTGAGCCTTGGTCATAATCCCCCTTCTCAAGATCCGGACATGAAGACGGTCTTGCGGATTAAAAGGAAAGGAGGTAATTGAGTTGGACCGACCTCCCCGGCAGCGATGTCGCGCCAATCTTTCCCCAGAATTCGTCGCGCAAAAACTCAATCAGCGAGAAGCGCTTCTTTGTCTCCACTAACCTCGGTTCTCCGTGAGCTCCAATCAGTTCGGCGGTAATTCGCACGGCATCCTGCAGATCACCGAGCTCATCCACCAGACCTTTCGCCTTCGCCTGACGACCCGTGAAGACCCTACCGTCCGAGAGGGACCGAACCTCCGAAAGCCGCAGCTGCCTCCCCTTCGCCACCGCTTCGATAAACTGATCATGAACGTCGTCAAGGACCTGCTGCATCAACTTATTCTCGAGCGGCGTCATCTTTCGAAAGGGGGAGGCGATGTCTTTATGCTCCCCGCTCTTGATCACAACGCTCTCAACGCCAATCTTATGAAGGAGGCCTTCGACATTGGCCAGTTCCATGATCACCCCGATGCTCCCCGTCAACGTCCCGGGGTTAGCCACAATCTTATCCGATGCGGTAGCGATGTAGTAACCGCCGGACGCCGCGACGTTACCCATCGAAACGACCACCTTCTTTCCTTTGTCGCGGATCTTACGAATCTCCTCGTAGATCTCCTGAGAGGGAACCACGCCACCGCCGGGGCTGTCGATGCGGATCAAAATCGCCCTCATCGACGGACTCGAGGCGAAGTGCTCCAACTCCTCCAGCGTCTCTTTGGAGTCGAGAATCACCCCTTCGATTCGGACCAGGCCAATCTTCTCCTCCGATCCACCGGGTATGATCGGCCCGTCCGCATCCTGTCTGCTGGCAAGAAAAACGGCCCAGAAGAAGACAAACAAAATCGCGAGGAAAATTAACGAACCGACCAGAAGAGGTCTTCGCGCCATCGGCTATGAAAGGGTCGTATCCCCTTCCTCCTTTTTTGTCTTTTTCTTGGTGAGGCGAGAGGCAAGGGTATCGTCGAAGGTCTGATTCGATTTCTCTTGAGTTTTATAGAAGTCATCGAGGACCACTTTCTCCTGATCCTTTTTCTGCTCTTTGATCGAAAGGGCGATCTTTCGCTCGGTGGTATCCAAGCGAATCACCTTGGCGGTCACCTCATCGCCGACTTTGAAGAGGGTTTCGATCTTGGTTTGGGGGTCCGCGCCGCTTTCCGACAGATGGATCAATCCCTCGATGTCCTCCCCCAGCTCCACGAAGAAACCGAAATCGGTAATCTTGACGACCTTCCCCTTCACTACGGTACCGACATGGAATTTCTGGGGAATCTCCTGCTCCCACGGATCCCGGGTGACCTGTTTGAATCCCAGGGAGATGCGCTCTTTTTCCTTGTCGACTTTCAGAACTACCGCGTCGATCTGCTGTCCCTTTTTGAAAACCTCGGAGGGATGCTTCACGTGGCGGGTCCATGAGATATCGGAGATATGGATCAGTCCGTCAATCCCCTCCTCCAATCCGACAAAGGCCCCGAAGTCGGTGACGCTGCGGATCTTTCCAGTGATACGGGTTCCCGGGGCATAGCGCTTTTCTGCCTGTTCCCACGGATTAGGCTCAACCTGCTTCATTCCGAGGGAGATCTTCCTCCCTTTCTTGTCAACGCTCAAGATCACCGCGCCGACCTGATCACCCACGGAAACCACCTTGGACGGGTGTTTGACCTCGTGTCCCCAGGTCATCTCCGAGATATGAACCAACCCTTCGATCCCGGGCTCCAGCTCGACAAAGGCGCCGTAGTCGGTCAGGCTGACCACTTTTCCCATCACCCGAGTTCCAACGGGGTATTTCGTATCGACGTGCGTCCAAGGATCAGGGGTCTTCTGTTTCGCTCCGAGGGAGACGCGGCCCGTCTCCCGGTCGTATTTTAAGACCATCACGGTGACGCGATCCCCCACCATGAAGAGCTCAGAAGGGTGGCTAACCCGTCCCCAAGACATGTCGGTAATGTGCAGCAAGCCATCAATCCCCCCCAGGTCTATAAATGCTCCGTATTCCGTAATATTTTTGACCGTACCTTCGATCACTTGCCCTTCTTGGAGCGAGGCCAGGGTCGTCTGGCGGCGTTTATCTCTGGATTCCTCCAGCAGAACCCGTCGGGAGACGACGATGTTTCCTCGGCGGTGGTTCATCTTGATGATCTTCATCTGAAAAAGCTTCCCCACCAGCTGGTCGAGGTCTCTGACGGGTCTCAGATCGATCTGCGAGCCGGGAAGAAAGGCCTTTACACCGATGTCGACGATCATACCGCCTTTGATCCGCGAAAGAACTTTACCTTCAACCACGTCGCCGCGCTGATAGATCTCCTCGATATCCTTCCAGATCTTCATCCGATCTGCTTTTTCCTTGGAGAGGATCACATTTCCGTCCGCGTCTTCGCGCTCCTCAAGATAGACGAGCAGCTTGTCCCCGGGTTTGAGCTTCGAGATTTCTTCGCGTGTAAACTCCTCCCGAGGAACCACCCCTTCGGACTTGTATCCGATGTCGACCATCACGCCGCCATCCGCCACCGAAAGAACCGTTCCGTCCACCACATTCCCTTCCTGCAGGTTCTTAAAGGTCTCGGCGTACATGGCCTCCATTTCCTGCCGTTCCTTATCCTCGATCGGCTTCTCCTTGGTCCTGATCATAAAAAACAGACGCCCCCTCTTTCTAATAGGATTTTTGAGCACCCGAATAATCGTCCGACCCTCCGATCCGCCCAGACCGGAGCGTCGACGGCTCCCATTCTACACCAACAACTACGATATTTCCAGTCTTTGGCCGGACCCTCCAGAACTCTAGATCAGCCTGTGCGCAAGGCGGCGATCTGCCGCATGATCTCGCGGGCCGCTTCCGTGTAGATCTGCTTCCTTCCCTCCGTCCGGGCGTCGCTCTGCGGTTCCCCGGTTTCACCCCCTGCCCGGACCAGCGCGGGGCGAAGATCGATCGGCCTTCCGAAGGTAATCGTAACCCGGGTCGGCCAGATCCAAAGTCTTCCCCGGGGCCAGGCTCGGTGTGTGCCGTCAATATAGGCGGGGATCACCGGTACGCCCGTGCGGGCCACCAGCATGCCGATCCCCGGTCTAGGGGGAAGAAGATGGCCATCATGGCTCCGGCGCCCCTCCGGATAAAAAACCAGAAGATGCCCGTTCTGAAGCCGCGTAATGGCCTCCTGCAAGGCCTCCCGGTCGATGGTCCCCCGGCGCACCGGGAACCCCCCCAAAGCCCTGAAGAACGCACCTACCAAAGCGCGCTCGAAGAGCTCGGCCTTTGCGATATTGTCGGCGCGGCGCCTCAAGGCGCAGCCCAAGAGCGGAATATCCAAAAAACTATTGTGGTTTGCCGCAATGATCGCCCCGCCGTTTCGCGGGACATGCTCCTGTCCGATGACCCTCAACCGGAAAAAGAGCTTGGCCACCAGCCAGACCAACACATGGGCGATCGCGTAGAGCATCTCACACTGGGTTCCGTCCCGGTGCTCCGAAGAGGGACTGCACCACCGAGAACATTTGGTCGACCACCTGGGAAAGGTCCATCTGCGTCGAGTCAATCACGATGGCGTCGGACGCCTTTTTGAGCGGTGCGATCGGGCGGGTCATATCCTTTTGATCCCGCGTCTCGATCTCTTGCACCGTCGCCTCGTAGTTGACCGGAATCCCCTTGGCTTGCATCTCCGAAAAACGGCGTTCACCACGCGTCGATAAGACCGCGTCGAGATAAAACTTGACCTCCGCATGGGGGAAGACCACCGTTCCGGTATCCCGGCCCTCGATCACCACCCCATTTTGAGTGCCGATCTCTCGTTGAAGCATGAGGAGGCGGTCGCGAACCTCCCGGGTTGCCGAGATCAGCGAGGAGACCCGGGTGACTTCAGGGGACCGTAATTGCGCCGTGACCTCCGCCCCGTCGACAAACACCCGGACACCTTTCTCTCCTTGGCGCACCGCCAGATCGATCTTCCGACAGAGCTCTCCCAAACGGGAGCGGTCCGTCGGGTCCACACCCTCTCGGATCACCTTCCAGGCAATCGCCCGATAAAGGGCTCCCGAATCGAGATAGAGATAACCCAGGCGATGGGCCAGGAGCTTCGCAGCGCTGCTTTTTCCGGCCGCGGCCGGTCCATCGATTGTGATCACCATCGTCCTCACCACCGTTCCATTTTGATTTAGATCCCCGCGTCACCTTCGACCCGCAGCCGATGCGCGCCGACGATCCCGCCAAGCCGCTCGATGAAGGCGGGGAACGACGTCTCGATGCAGTCGATGTCCTCGACGGTGATTTCCCCTTTTGCGGCCAGACCGGCCATAATCATCGCCATCGCGACCCGGTGGTCCCCCAGGCTTCTGCAGCGCGCCCCATCGATGAGCCCCCCATCGATGCGAATTCCATCGGGAAGCTCCTGCACCTTGATTCCCGCAGCCGAGAGGACCTCCGCCATCGCGGCGATTCGGTCGCTCTCCTTCACCCGGAGCTCCCTCGCGTCCCGAACCACGGTTTCCCCTTCTGCGGCCGCGGCGGCCACACAAAAGATCGGAAATTCATCGATCATCCGCGGGATCATCGAGCCGCGGATCCCGATTCCTCTCAAATGGGCCGAGCGGACCCGCAAATCGGCGATCGGCTCCCCGGCAACTTCCCGGCGGTTCTCAACATCGATGCGCCCCCCCATTTCGCCGAGAACCTCAAGCAGGCCGGTGCGAGTTGGATTCATCCCGACCCGAACAATTCGAAGGTCGGATCCCTCGATGAGCGTCGCGGCCACCATGAAAAAGGCGGCCGAGGAGAAGTCCCCGGGGACGCAAATCTCGCGCCCCGAGAAGCCTTCGACCCCACCGAGACGAAGCAGTGCTCCCTCCCGCTCCAGCGGGATCCCGAAATAACGAAATAGCCGCTCGGTATGGTCCCGGGAAGGGGCAGGTTCAGTCAATACCGTCTCTCCGGAGGCATACAGTCCCGCCAACAGGAGCGCGGACTTGACCTGGGCGCTCGCCACGGGGAGGACATGGCGGATCCCCCTCAGGGGGCCTCCCACGACCGCGAGGGGCGCCAGTTGCCCCCCCGAACGCCCGAGCACCGTCGCCCCCATTTCACGCAGGGGCGCGACGACCCGGCCCATCGGCCGTGAACATAACGACGCGTCCCCCGTCATCACGGAAAAGAAGGGCTGAGCGGCCAGTATTCCGGCGAGCAGGCGCAGGGAAGTCCCCGAATTTCCAAGATCGAGGGGAGCAGCGGGCTCCCGAAGACCTTGCATCCCGTTTCCATAGATCCGCAGGGCCCTCCCCCCCTCTTCGACCTCACTATGGATCCCCATGGCGCCAAACGCCCCGACGGTGCAGAGGCAATCCTCCGACGGGAGATAGCCGCGGATCAATGTCGTCCCCTCGGCCAGGGCCCCCATCATCACTGCCCGGTGGGTCATCGATTTGTCTCCGGGCACCTCAAGGGATCCGCGAAGGGCCGCCGCGGGTTGGACCCGAACTGTCTTCATGACGTCTTCGCGGGGAACGAATCGGCCAATCTTTCTCGGGCCGCCTTGGCCCTTTCGAAGAGGGAGAGCAATCCCGCTCCATCCTGATCCGCAATCATTCGATGAACCTGCTTCAAGACTGTCTCGTAAGCCGTTAACGCCGAGAGAATCTCCCGTGCATTGAGCAATGCAATATCCCTCCACATCTCCGGAGAACTCGCGGCAATCCGGGTGAAATCCCGCAGACCCCCTCCCGAGAGACCCAGGAGCCCTTCTGCGGCTAAAGGGGCACAGGAGAGGGCCTCCATGAGGGCATAGGCCAACAGGTGCGGGAGATGGCTGACCGCTGCGAGCATCCGATCGTGCAGATCGGGCTCCATTTCGAGCACATTCGATCCCAGGGCCTCCCAGAACTCCCTGAGGCGCTCCAGCGCCCGGAGGTCGGTCTTGGGGGTCGGGGTCAGGATGCAGCGAGCCCCGGAAAACAGTTCCGAGGAGGCTTCCTCCACGCCGCTTTTTTCCTTCCCGGCAATCGGATGGGCCCCGACAAAGAACACTCCTGGAGGCGTTAACCTTTCGAGCCGAAGCACGAGATCGCCCTTCACGCTTCCGATATCGGTAATCACGCACCCTGGCGGGGCGCAGGGACCGATTTCCTTCAGAGCGGATTCAAATACCCCGACCGGAGCGGCCAAAACCACCAGGTCGGATCCTTCGACTGATTTGGGCAGCTCCGGCTCCGAACGATCAATCACTCCCAACCGCTCGGCGATCATGAGCTGCGCCGCGCAGGGTTCGAAACCGATCACTTCTCCAACAAGCCCCCTTTTTTTTGACGCGAGGGAGAGCGAGCCCCCCATCAGGCCGACCCCGATCACGGTCATTCGTGAAAAAAGCGGCTTCGTCATCCGATCCGGAGGCGTATTGCACCTCTTTCCAAAAATGGACGGCCTAAATCTCCCGATCGACCGCCAGGGCAATACGCCTCAGATCGGTCATCAGGGCCGCAAAGTCCCGGGGAAGCATCGCCTGTTCACCATCTGAATAGGCCTCCTCCGGATGGGAATGGACCTCAATCAATAAACCGTCGGCCCCCGCGGCGATCGCGGCCTTTGCCATCGGAGCAACCAGATCGGTCCTTCCCATCGCGTGGCTCGGATCGACGATGATCGGAAGGTGCGACAGCTGGCGGATCAGTGGGACCGCCGATAGGTCGAGCGTGTTTCGCGTGGCCGTTTCAAAGGTCCGGATACCCCGCTCACAGAGGACCACCTGGTGATTTCCCCGAGAGAGAATGTATTCCGCGGAGAGGAGAAATTCTTTGATGGTCGCGGAGAGTCCCCGTTTCAGGAGAACCGGCTTGTCATAGGAGCCCACCTCGGCCAAGAGACGAAAGTTCTGCATGTTCCTGGTGCCGATCTGGATCATATCGCTGTGGCGCATCATCAGGGGAATGTCCCTGGGATCCATCAGCTCCGTGACGACGAGAAGTCCGGTCTTCTGTTTCGCCTCCGCGAGATACTCCAGCCCCTCCTCTCCCAGACCCTGAAAGGTATAAGGAGAGGTTCTCGGCTTAAAGGCTCCCCCCCTGAGGAAAAGGGCCCCTGCATCCTTGACCTCCTGAGCGATCGAGAAGAGGAGATCCTTCGTCTCGACGGCGCACGGACCTGCCATCACCACAATCCGTTTTGCGCCGATACCGACCCCGTTGACCTTGACGACGGTATTCTCCCGCTTGAATTCTCGGCTGACCAGCTTATAAGGAGCCAGGATAGGAAGCACCTTTTCCACCCCGGGATAGACCGACAACGGCTGGCTCTGCAAAACACGCTCGTCGCCGATCACGCCGATGATCGTTCGTTCCTCCCCCTTGGAGATATGGGGGGTCAGCCCCACCTCTTTGATCTTCGAGAGGAGGTGTTCGACTTCGGTCGGCGTCGCTCCGGGTTTTAGAACAATAATCATGGCTGCTCCTTCATTTCATTATCCACCGGCGGGTTTCCTTTAAGCTCCTTGAGAGCCTTTTGAAAAGCTCGAACGAAGCGGCGGTTCTCCGACGCAAGGCCGATCGTCACGCGGTAGGTGTTTCCGTCGATGTGCCGGATGATCACCCCTTGCCGGAGCAGACGGTCGTAGAGCTCCCGCCCCCCGCAAGGCCCTTCGAAGAAAATAAAATTCGTTTGGGATGGGACAAAGCTGATCCCCATCTGCTCGAAGACGGAACTGAGGTAGGCCTTCCCCTCAACATTGACTTCGCGGCTCCTAGCCGCGTGCGCCTCGTCGGAGAGGGCCGCGAGTGCCGCCCACTGGGCCACCGCGCTCGTATTAAAGGGCTGGCGGACCCGATTCAGATAATCTACGACATCGGCCGGACCGATGCCGTAGCCGATTCGAAGACCGGCGAGGCCGTAAATCTTGGAAAACGTATGAAGGACGATGAGGTTCCGCCCCTCGCGAAGCGCTTGGAGGCAATCCGGAAAATCCACATCGGTCACGTACTCTCCATAGGCCTCATCAAAGACCACCAAAATTTCGGGGGGAACCCGCTGAAGAAACCGCCGGACCTCCTCTTTTCCCACCATACTTCCGGTGGGGTTGTTAGGATTACAGACAAAGATCAGACGAGTGCGGTCATTGATGCGGTCCGCCATCGCCGACAGGTCATGTCGCTGCTCCTTCAGAGGCACTTCGATGCACCTTCCATGGCCGGCCGTCACCATGAGTCGATAAAGCGAGAAGGTCCGGGAGGCCATCACCGCCTCATCCCCAGGGAGCAGGAACGTCCGGACCAGCAGCTCGATAACCTCATTGGAACCGTTGCCGAGGACGATGTGGGAGAGATCGACCTTCCATCGTCTGGCCAGCCCCTTCTTTAACTCGAAGGCCGATCCGTCCGGGTACCGATGCAGCCGGGAGAGGCCGGCACGAATCGCCCGCCGGGCCAAGGGCGAAGGACCCAGCGGATTCTCGTTGGAGGCGAGCTTGATCGCATTTCGAATCCCGAGTTCACGGGCGAGCTCTTCCAACGGCTTTCCCGCAACATAAGGGACGATTTTTTCAATATCCGGGTGGCTCTTCATATCAACCGTTGGCTCAGTTGGCGGTCGGATACGAACCGAGGATCTTCATGAACAGGGCCTGCTCCTTAAGCGTCTCCAGAGTCCGGCGGACCGGTTCGTCCTCCACGTGACCCAACAGATCGACATAAAAGAGATATTCCCAGGCCTTCTTCTTGGAGGGCCGGGATTCGATCTTCGTCAGGTTCAAGCGGCTGTCGGAGAAAGGGCGGAGCATTTCGAAAAGGGCCCCCACGCGGTCCTTCGTCGAGAACATGATTGAGGTCTTGTCTTTACCAGTCCGAGCCGGGGAGCGCTGGGCGATGATCAGGAACCGGGTAAAATTGTTGATGTTATCTTCGATTCTTCTCTGGATAATCACCAGACCGTAGAGGCGCGCGGCCAGCTCCGAGGCGATGGCGGCGGCTTCGGGGTCCTCCGCGGCCATTTCGGCAGCCCTCGCCGTGCTGGAGACCTCCCTCACTTGAGCCTGGGGGAGATTTTTTTCCAGCCACGATTTGCACTGTGCAATCGCATGGGGATGGGAATAGATCTTTCGGACTTCTTCGACTTTTCCGCTCTTCGACTGCAGGTGATGGGAGACCTCCTGGAGGATCTCCCCGAAGATCTTCAGCTCCGAATCGGCGAACAGATCCAGTGTGTGGCTGACCACCCCCTCGGTCGAGTTCTCGACGGGGACCACCCCGTAATCCGATCTTCCCCGTTCGACCTCCTCGAAGACCTCTTTGATGCTGTTCACCGGGATGTCCCTGACCGAGAAGCCGAAATACTGCGTACAGGCCAGATGTGTAAAGGTCGCACGCGGCCCCAGATAAGCGACTTTCAGCGGACCTTCCAGCGAGAGGGAGGCCGAAATAATCTCTCGAAAAACGGACCGGACGCCGTCACTAGGAAAGGGACCGGTATTTTGCCGGAGGAGGCGTTCATAGATCTCCTTCTCCCTCACGGGGATATGGAGATCGCTCTTAAGCCCCCTTTTTACCTCCGCGATTCCTTTGGCGAGATCCGCCCTGCGATTCAAGAGGGCAAGAATCGAGTCGTCCACCTCATCGATTTGGCGTCGAAGATCGGCAAGCTCATCCATTGGAAATCATCTCGAAGCCTGGGGGGGGACCGTACCCACGAAATGCGCTATTATACTGGAAAACAACGGGATTTTCAATCGCTTTCCTATTAAATTTTGAGGTCTCACCTCCGAGGCGGCCTCCTTGAAAAAGCCTGCACAGGGGAATCGATCGAAATCCACAGGGAGAGGGGCAACGGGATCTCCCGAAGAACCAGCCATCGGGAGGGGGGGCGATTACGGAATGGCGCAATCTCCTTCGTCGCCCCGGATTTTCTCCAAGACATGAGGAAGGACGGGGAGAATCACCTCGAAGCTTTCTCTGACCCCGCGAGGGCTCCCCGGGAGATTGACGATGAGCGTCCGGCCTCGGATACCGGCCATACCGCGAGCAATGATCGCGCGGGGATTCTGGCGATATCCCTCCATGCGCATCGCCTCCCCGATACCGGGAATCACCCGGTCGACGACTTCCAAGGTTGCCTCCGGAGTGACATCCCGGGGGGAGACCCCGGTCCCTCCGGTCGTGATCACCAGGTCGAGGTGGTCCCGATCGGACAGGAGGATCAGATGCTCCCGGATCACCTCCCGTTCGTCGGGGATAATTTTATAGTAGATCAACTCTCCGGGAACTTTCCTGACGAGCTCCTTCAGGAGCGCACCGCTCGCATCGTCCCGTTGGCCTTCCGAGCCCTTGTCGCTAATCGTCAGTATTGCGATTCTGGCCACCTGCGTCCCCCGTTCGCAATTGCGACCTTCAGCCTCTCCCGGGCTGTTTGGGTTTCCCTTTTCTCACCAAAGGCGTGGCGGGGTTCGATCCCGCTGTACTCCAAAATGACGATACGCCAGATCGGTCGCCAGCCGGCCTCGAGGGGTCCGCTCCAGATATCCTCCCTGAATAAGAAAGGGTTCATAGACATCCTCAAGGGTATCCTTCTGCTCCCCAACGGCGACGGCGAGGGTCTCTGCACCGACCGGTCCTCCACCGAATTTCTCGATGATCGCTTTGAGGAGCTTCCGATCCATCCCGTCGAAGCCCGCCTCGTCGACCTCCATTTGAGACAGAGCGTCCTTCGCCACGGCGAGGGTGATCTCTCCGTCCGCCCGTACCTGCGCGTAGTCCCGCACCCTGCGCAGAAGGCGGTTGGCGATTCGGGGAGTACCGCGCGTTCGCCGCGAGATCTCGTCCGCCCCGTCAGCGGTGATCGCAATATTGAGGATCCTCGAGGAGCGCAAGGCAATCTCCCGGAGTTCCTCGGGTGAGTAAAATTCGAGCCGATTAATGATCCCGAAGCGGTCCCGCAGGGGAGAGGTGAGAAGACCCGCCCGGGTCGTGGCGCCGATGAGAGTAAAACGCGGCAAATTTAACTTCAGGGTGCGGGCCGAGGGCCCCTGTCCGATCACCAGATCGAGCTGAAAATCCTCCATTGCCGGATAGAGGACCTCCTCGACCGCGGGGTGAAGGCGGTGGATCTCATCGATGAAGAGGACGTCCCGCTCCGAAAGGTTGCTCAGGATCGCCGCAAGATCACCCGGGTGTTCGACGGCGGGCCCGGAGGTCGATTTAATGCTGACCCCAAGTTCCCGGGAGATGATGTGGGCGAGTGTGGTCTTGCCCAGTCCGGGAGGACCGTAAAAAATGACATGGTCGAGCATCTCACCGCGCTTTTTGGCCGCTTCGATGTAGATCTTTAGATTTTCCTTGATCCGTTTCTGCCCGATATATTCGTCGAGGGAGGTCGGCCTCAGGTTCAGTTCAAGGCGTCGCTCTTCCTCGTTGACATCGAGGGAGAGAATTCGATCTTCCATAAGCCTACCCCTTGATTAGGATCTTCAGCGCCCCTTTGATTAACTCCTCTACCGAGGGAGGCGGGTCTGATCGCTTCCAGAAACTCTCGACGGCGGCCTTGGCCTCGGCCCTCTGATATCCGAGATTCACCAGCGCCGACAACGCATCCTCCGACGGACCCGACGGGGCGACCGAATCGGGAATCCGGTCCAGGAGAGCAAAGGCGGCCACCTTTTCCTTCAGCTCCAGGAGGACGCGAGCCGCGGTCTTTTTTCCGACTCCGGGGATGGCTACGAGTCGCGCCGTGTCTTCGCGTTGCACGGCATCGATAAAACTGCCGAGCTCGATCCCCGAGAGAATATTCAATGCGGCCTTGGGTCCCACCCCGGTCACACCAAGCAGGAGGACAAAAAGCTGCCTCTCTCTGGGGCTTAAGAAACCGAACAGCAGAAGGTTTTCGTCGCGTAGGTAAGTATGGGTATGAAGTGTAACCTGTTCCTTAAGCTCGGGAAGCCGATAAAACGTCGTGACCGGGACGTGGACCTGGTAGCCCACCCCGTTGACTTCGACCACAATTCCCTCTGGAGATTTATAGGTGAGCATCCCGCTGAGCGAGGCAATCATCGTTGGCTTGCCTCCCGCACCCGGGCGAGGAACCGGGCCGATTGAAGGTGGCAGAGTGCCACGGAGAGCGCGTCGGCGGCATGATGCGAGGACCAGGCGCCCCTCATGCAGAGAATCTGTCCTACCATATGCTGGACCTGTTCCTTGGCCGCTCCGCCATGTCCGACCACCGCCATTTTGACCTGAGCGGGGGTGTAGGCTTCAACAGGCAGTCCGCCCATCTCGGCGGCCAGCATTGCAACCCCCTGAGCCTGGCCCAATTTATGCGCGCTTTGAAAGTTTTTATCCAGAAACGTGCTCTCAATCGCCACGACATCCGGCGAATGTTCTTGAATCAGTTCGAGAAGACCTCCATAGATCTTCCGGAGGCGTGCGGGGAGGGGGTGCTTTGAGCCGGTCTTGATCTCACCCGAGATGATCCGCGTGGGGAGATCGTCCTTTTGTTGGATGATACCGTATCCCGTGACGACGATCCCTGGATCAACCCCTAGAACTCGCATCCGTGACGGCGTCCGGTTAGGGCTTAGGTGGTGGCTGCTTTCTCCATGATCTCTGCTGGAATATCGAAATTGGCATAGACATTTTGCACGTCGTCGTGGTCTTCTAAGGCTTCCATCAGGCGCAGCATCTGCTCCGCATCTTTTCCCGTTAACCGAACGTAATTCTGAGGAATCATCGTGACCTCCCCATAGGACGTTTCCACCTTATTGTCGTCCAAGGCCTTTTTGACCCTCTCGAAATCGGCCGGCGCGGTCACAATTTCGAAGTTCTGCTCATCGTCGGAGCGCATATCCTCCGCTCCCGCCTCGAGCGCGAGGGTCATCAGTTTTTCTTCATCCGCCTTGGCCTTTTCAACGGTAATATAGCCCTTCTTGTGAAAGAGCCAAGCCACGCACCCGGCCTCCCCCATGTTCCCTCCATGCTTGGACAGGACATGGCGGATCTCCGAAACGGTTCGATTCTTATTGTCCGTCGTGATTTCCACGAGCAACGCCACCCCACCCGGGCCGTACCCCTCGTAGCTGGTCTCCTCATAGACGACACCAGGAAGCTCCCCGGTTCCGCGCTGAATCGCCTTCTTAATGTTATCCGCGGGCATGTTCGATTCCTTGGCCTTCAAGATGGCGCTTCTCAAACGAGGGTTCCCGTCCGGATCTCCCCCCCCGATCTTGGAGGCAATTGTGATCTCCTTGATCAGTTTGGTGAAGATCTTTCCCCGCTTCGAATCGGCCGCCGCCTTTTTATGTTTCGTGGTCGCCCACTTCGAATGGCCGGACATATAAGACGCTCCTTATTGGGGAAGGGATTGACACGGAGTATGCATAATCGCCTATTTTTATCACACCTCGGAAAGTTAATCAATAGGCGCTGGGGGCCAGTTTGGACTGAGCAAACCAATCATTCTCCTGCAGCAACCATACAGGACCTGAGGCCTGCGCCGCTATCGCCGGCGTAATCCTCAAGATTTGACGAATCCTGGCGAAGGTGTCATATGTGAAGAATAGGCCCACCATGTGTTCGAGCTTTGAACCTTCTTGAAAATATATTGGTCAGTCTGGTAAAGCGCCGTCCCGATTCGCACTGTGAGATTCTGCCGTTCGCCAAAACCGATGAGCGAGACTCTTATTAATAATCGCATGAGCCGGCGCACCCTCTTACGATTGACCGCATAACCCTGTTCAATGAGCCATTGGGTCATCCGCCGGACGCCGTAAAAAGGAGTCCGCGTATACTGCTCATCAATTCGCCGCATGATCTTAAGATTGAACGGGTCTTCTTCCACAGGGATATAATAAAACCCTGACCGGGAGAACGGCAGAAGTTCGCATTGACGATGAATCGTAATCATAGGGTGCTCCGGCTCAACGCATTCCCTTTTTCTCTCTAAAGTCCGAGAATCTGCGACTTTTTTTTAAGCCAGTCCAGTTCAACCTTCAGCTGGCCGATCTGTTTATAAAGCTCGGTCTCCAGCTCCTCGTTTTGTTTCTCGACCTTCTTCCGTTTATCTGAAAAAAGGCTTGGAAGTTCTGCAAGGAGGTGTTTCTTCCATTGCCCGATCTGATTCACATGAACCCCGTACTCACTGGAAGTCTGGGCCATGGTCTTTTCTCCCTTAATCGCTTCCAGGGCTACTTTCGCTTTAAAGGCGCCGTCGTGATTCTTCCGGATATTTTTCATTCTGCCAATCCCTCCTATGGCTCGGCAGCGTAACATACACCTTATTGCTCTGTCTAAAATTGGGGGACCATTATAGAAAAAGGCCAGAAAGCCGGCGCTCGGCCCGGCTCAAAGCGCACTGGACGGCCGGAGTCGAAATCGGCCATAATCAATCCATAATCCAATGGGTCAGGCCGATTTTCTCTTCGATCTTTCCCGGAGGGGTACTTTCATGTTTGGAAAATGGGCTCTTCGGGTCGCGCTCGTCACATTCGCCTGGCTCAGTGCGACAAAGGGAATCGCCGCGCCGGCCTCCTGTGCCGACGAGCCCTTTTGCATTTGGGGGGTTCACGGCACCACCAAGGTCCGTCCGCTCGACCCCGCTCCGAGCGATCCACACAACGAGATCCAGATCGCAGCCGCCCAAAACGAGTTTGAACCTTTTCAGATATTGATCCATGCCAATCGGCCCCTCAGCGGTGTATCGGTCACTCCGGATTCCCGGGGATTCGTCGATGCGCAGGGGAAGAGCATTCTTTCCAAAGAGAGCCTCACGATCTATCGGGAAGGCTATTTATCGATCTATCCCGACCAAGTCGCTATTCAAAGCGAGCCCGCCAAAATACGCCGGCGGGGTCGGGGCAATAAGCTCGACCCCAACAACGACGGCACTCCCTGCGCAAGCGCGCTCAGGGCGGGCTCTCGCGAATGGAAGGTCGACGACAATCGAAAATGTTACGGCGAATGGCCCGACGCGCTGATTCCTCAGATCGACGAGTATGTCGGCGAGACGCGCTGGAAAACCCTTTCGGTCCCGCAAGGGGAGAATCGAGGAATCTGGGTTGATGTTTATGTACCCCCCGGAACCCCCCCGGGACGGTATTCAACCCTACTGAGGGTGGGAACGCCACAGCTCTCCAAGACGGTTCGTGTCTCGATGACCGTCTGGGCGTTCGCACTGCCGTCTACCCCGACGCTGCGGACCGCCTTCACGGTCAGCCCCAGCGGCCTTCTGCAGGGCCACCTCCTCCCCAACGGCGGGGAAGAGGAGGCCCGCCCGCTGATTGAACTCTACACCCGCGCGCTCCTGTTACACCGCATCTCCAATAGCTCTCCCCCTTACCCGCAGTTTCACGACCCCCCCACCCCCGCCGATTGGGATCACTTCGACGCCCTGTGGGGGCCCTTCCTCGACGGCACGGTCTCCCTTCCCCGCAAGGGGGCGCCCCTCCCCAGGCTCCCGCATGCCCACCTGAGCGCGCAGCGTCTCTATCCTCTTCCGAGTCTCCTGGGTCCGGGCCAACGGGAACCGAGCCTCGATTACTACCGAGGCTACGTCAAACATTTCGTCGAGCACCACTGGATCAACCTGTTGTTTCAATACACCTGTGATGAGCCGCCGGGCGGAGTTCCACCCTGTCCGTGGGACAGGACCTCTCCCGGATTCGACCCTAAATATCCGGACAGCACCCTGGTCGAACGGGCGCGCCGGGCTCATGCGACGGCCCCTCCTCTACCCACCCTGGTCACCACCTCCTATCGGAAGGCCAAAGGAGATCCCACCCTCGACTACCCTTCCTGCATCGGCGGGAGCCACACCGACGTCACAGCATGGATCGATTTTTTCGTGGTGCCGATCGAGGCGCTCTATGGCAAGCAGGACTGTAACGAGGGAAACCAGCGCTCAAGCTACTCCTCATTGCCAACCCTGAAGGAGCTCTGGCTCTATCAGGGATGCAGCACGCATACCTGCGAGGACGACGACGAAGAGGGGCCACAGGTCCCGGATGCGGTTCACTGGGGCTGGGTGGGGGCCCTGGGTTATCCCAGCTACGAGATCGATCTTCCGGCCGTGTACCATCGGATGATGGAATGGATCAGCTTTATGAATGGCATCCGCGGGGAGCTTTACTACGAAACGGTCTGCGCGTTCGAAAAGACCTATCCCAGTACAGCGTTGGGGAGAGACCAACGGCCCCATCCCTTGCTGAGGTACGGTTGCGACGATCGGGAGGCATCCGGATTGGATGTCTCCGACCGGCCGGTTTGGCCCGCCGATCCCTGGGTCAACCAGTACTTTTTCGGGGGGAACGGGGACGGAACCCTCTTTTATCCGGGCCTTCCCGATCGGATCGGAGGCAGGAGCGATATACCGATTGAGTCGATCCGGTTGAAAATGATCCGCGAGGGGATCGAGGATTACGAATATCTCGTCCTGGCGGCCCGCGATCCCCGCTACGGGATGACATGGATCCAGGAAAACGTCTTGCCGAAGCTTTATGCGCGACAGGATGTCCCCGAGCGGTTCACCCCCTTTAACTGGAACCGGGACCCGGACAGCGGGATACTTGCGGCCCGTCGAATTTTAGGGGAGGCGCTCAACCAGGGATCCTAGCGAGAGCGGTGCTCGGATTTTAAAAAACCTTAGATTCGTACAGAAGGAATGCGGAAGATCGATCCGGTCGAACGCGCTAGCGTGGAACGGTGTGGAAAAAGTCATAAACCGCTCGCGCGGCCTTTTTCCCGAGACCGGCGATCGACTCCAGTACCTCCAGACTCGCCTCCTGAATTTCAGACAGCGATCCGAAATGCTTCAGAAGAACTTTCCTCCGGGCGGCGCCGATCCCTTCGATCTCTTCGAGCGTCGAGTGGACCATGGCCTTGCCCCGAAGCTTCCGATGATAGGTAACGGCGAATCGGTGGGCCTCGTCGCGGACCCGCTGAAGAAGATGGGTGGCGGCAGAGGCGGGAGGAAGTTCCAGGGGGTCATCGCCGTCAGGGAAAAAGATCCGCTCCCCTCTCTCACCCCTGGCCTTCGCCAATCCAACCCGTTCGATATGTCCGAGATCCAGCCGCTCCAGGGCCTCTCCGGCGGCCGAAAGCTGTCCTTTCCCGCCGTCGATTACGACGAGATCGGGGAACCGCTCTCCCTGTTCCTTGGCCTTCTCATAGCGGCGAAAGAACACCTCGGCCATCATCCCGAAGTCATCGGCGCCTTCGATCGTCCTGATTCTGAATCTCCGGTAGTCTGATTTTTTCGGCTGCCCCCCTTCAAAGACCACCATCGATCCCACCGCCTGGCGTCCCATGATGTTCGAAATGTCAAAGGCCTCGATCCGAAAGGGAAGCCGGGAGAGCCCCAGCAGACCTTGAAGCGCGAGAAGGGTGCCATCCCCCTCCTGCTTTTCTTGGAGGTGATTCCTGAGTGCCGCTTCCGCGTTCTCATAAGCAAGCCTCAGCAGATGGGAGTCCCGGCCCCGCGAGGGAGACGAGAGCCTCACCGGTCCCTCTCGGCGGTTCGACAGCCACTTCTCGATCAGCTCCGGCTCTTCGGGAAGCGTGGGAACCACGATCTCCTTGGGGATCACGACCTCTTTTTGATAGAACTGCTGGAGGAATGAACGGATCACCTCGGCCTCGTCGGCCTCCCGGACCCCTTCCAGGAAAAAGTCCTTTCGCCCGATGAGCATTCCTCCCCGGATGAAGAGGACCTGTATATCGGCCGATTCGCCCGCGCGGGCCAGGGCGATCACATCCTGATCCTCCAAACGAGAGGAGGAGGTAATTCTCTGGCGCTCAAGGGCCCGGTCCACCTTAGCGATCTGATCGCGCAGGCGCATCGCCTCTTCGAATTTCAGGCCTTCCGCCGCCTGCTCCATCCGTCTCTTCAGATCGTCGATCAAGTCGTGATCTTTTCCCTCCAGAAACATGCGGACCTGGCCGATCATCTCCCGGTACTCTTCCTGAGACTGGTTTGAGGTACATGGGGCCAGGCAGCGTTTGATCTCAAATTCGATACAGGCCCGCTCGGCCGTTCCGTCGATCTCGATGCTGCAATTGGGGAGGGGAAAGATCCGCCGGAGCGTCTTGAGCATCTCCCGCAATGCCCCGGCCGGAACGTAGGGCCCGAAATAAAGGGCACCGTCCTTCCGAATCCGTCGAACGATCTCCAGGCGGGGATAGCGGTCCTTGATCGGGAGTCGAAGGAGGGGATAGTTCTTGTCGTCGCGCAGGACCACATTATATTTGGGGCGGTGTTTCTTGATCAGATTATTCTCGAGAATCAGGGCCTCCAGGTCTGACCCGGTGAGGATCGTCTCGACCTCCTCCACCTGATCGACCATGGCGCGGATCTTCGCCGTCAGTTGAGCTCCCCGCTGGAAGTAACTGCGGACCCGATCGGCAAGAACCCGGGCCTTGCCGACATAGAGAATCTCTCCCCGTCGATCTTTCATCAGGTAAACGCCCGGGGACTGGGGAAGCTGATCGAGCGACGTCTTCATAATAGGGTCATTTTATCGGAGCTCCGAGGGTCTTGCAAGCCGCGCGCGACGGCCTCTCGAGGCGAGACGGCTTTCGATGAAGGAAGGGGGCGGCGATCCGCACTGAATCGGCCCCGGAGGGGGCGACCCAAACCCGCAGGGCGCACAAAAAAGGCCCTCTCCACTTCTCGGAGAGGGCCTTTTTTGTGCAATCAAGCTTAGAACTTGTAACTGACCCCGATATTCGCCTTAATCATGTTATCCTTTGCGCTCTGGTCCTGATAGATCGCCTTCCAGGCATCTCCGACGAACAGATAGCCGATTCCGGCGAAGACGGTGGCGTTTTGATCGAGTTTGTAGTGGGCATTTGCATCCAGTTCCACCCCGAGAGATCGGCTCGGAGACGGAACCACCGGGGTCACTGGGGCGGTCATCGAGGTCTGGGCCCAAATGACGGCGACATCGGTTCCGAGCTTCGGCATCGGATTCACGCTGGCGCCCAATTTGACGGCCGTCATCCCGAGACCGTCGAAGCCGGAGCCGCCCACCTGGTTACCCCCGGAAACGCTGGTACCCGGAGTCATCGGCCCGCCCACGCTTCCCCCGTCTCGGTCGCTCCGTTCGGTGTTGTTGAGGAGGATATTTCCGAGAGCGAAATTTCCCGAGATGCTGTTCGCATTGTGCCGATGCGCAACGTCATTTGCATTGACGCCGGAGGTATAAAGACCGGTCAGCGAGACATTGGCCGGGCCGACGTCGATCCCCAGATTCGCGAAGAGATTATACCCCCGAACGTCGTCGTCTTGACCCACCGCCTTTTCTCCCGTCCCGGTCAAGTAGTCGAACTCCAAGTTAAGATTCATCGGACCCATCTTCCCGTCGGCCGTCGCACCGAGAGTCCAAAGATCCCCGCTTTGATCCCCCAAGCCGAAGAACGGGAGGGTATCCGCGCGGCGGTCGTTGAGATAAGTCACAAAAAGCCCGAGCTGGTGATGATCCATGTGACTGAAGGTCGCCTGGCCGATGTAGAGGTCCGTATCACCCCCCGTCCCTCCCGGAACTTGAGTCGGACCTGCCAGCCCGGGAGCAAAACAAGTTCCTTTGTTGATCCCCAACGCGTTGGAATCACAGATCACGGCATCGGCCAGCATGAGGTTAAAGGGCCCGAGTTTGCTGTGGGCCTCGATGGCCCCGACCGTATCATCCAGGATCAGGCCATGGCCCAGTTTAACCAGCTGCCGACCGAGGGTCAGACCGAACATCTCATGCGGGTCAATTTTGAGGTAGGCCTCTCGGACCCCCACAACGTTGTAGCTATTTCCAAATCCGATCCCGAAGCGCGTGTCCCCTGTGCCGACCAGAAAGGGAGCCGCGCCTGAGAGGGCGCTATTTCCAGCGGATTGGAAGGTGGCCACATCGGTTCCGGGAAATCCGTTGGCCAGGTCGAGCGTGACCACACCGCTCGTCATCCCCGCCGTGATCGTCGTCCGAAGGCGGAACCTCAGATCGTTAAAGGCCTCTTCGTCATTGCACTTTCCGGCGCTATTCGCGCAGTTAGAGAGGCCGAGGGTCGTGAGGGGCGCGGGGACCGGATTGAGATTTTTGTCGCCGTTATGCGCATCGGTGAGATTATTGTCATAGAATCCGCGGACTCGAAAATCGCCGTCAAAATGGATATCGACGGCGTACAGGGGCGCCTGGTACACGCTCAGGAATATACCAGCTAGGGCGAAACCCACTAGCTTCTTCATGCTTCTCCTCCTTCTTCGTTTGAAATCGAATCCAGCTTTGTAACCATGACGATCGCACCACAAGATCGGGAGTAACGAGAGAACAAGGGAAATCCAGGTCAAAGACGCTAGCCCAAGAGGGCCACCTCGCCGCGGTATTCAATCCTGGTCAGGTGAATCTCAAAACCTGAAAACACCAGGCCGGTAAAAAACGGACCAGAGTATACCAGAGGGTTTGGGAATGGTCAAATTTTTTTTGAGATGCTGTCAAGAGATTTTTTCCCGACGTACTTTTATCGGGAAGCGGAAACCGGCGCGGGCGTAAGCTTCTCGGTGAGAAGCGTGGCGCGGTTGCGGGTGACATCCAGGAAGCCGGGGCCGATGTTGAACTCCTGCAGCGGACCTTCCACGGGTCTGAAGGTAAGACGCCCCGAGACCAGCGTGGTCAGGAGGGGGGCGTGATTGGCCAGGACGCCGAGGTATCCAGCGCCCCCGGGGGCCACCAACGAGGTGACTTCCCCCTCGAAGAAGATCTTCTCCGGGGTCACAATGCTCAGGTGGAACGAGGCCATGGGTTAAGCGAGCGCTCCTCTGAATCTTTTCTCTAATAACGGACTGAGCCAGGCGCCCGCGAAGAAATCGCCGCCTTCGCGTAGGGCGAAAGGCCCGACCCGGCTCGGATGCGGCTCGGGCTATCCCTTTAACTTCTCCGCCTTCTCCTGCGCCTCTTCAATGGTTCCGACCATATAAAAGGCCTGCTCGGGAAGGTGATCGAGCTTGCCGTCGACGATCATCTGAAATCCCTTGATCGAGTCGGTCAACTTGACATATTTTCCAGGCGTTCCGGTGAACGCTTCGGCCACAAAGAAAGGCTGTGAGAGAAAACGCTGAATCTTGCGTGCCCGGGCCACGCTGATTTTATCGTCCTCGGAGAGCTCGTCGATTCCAAGAATCGCGATAATATCCTGCAGATCTTTGTAGCGCTGGAGAATGCGCTGGACCGATCTGGCGGTCTGGTAGTGCTGATCCCCGAGGACCCTGGGGTCCATCAAGCGAGAGGTGGAATCGAGGGGATCGACCGCCGGATAGATCCCCAGCTCCGCGATCTGGCGCGAAAGGACGGTGGTCGCATCCAGGTGGGTGAACGTGGTTGCCGGGGCGGGATCCGTTATATCATCGGCGGGAACGTAGATCGCCTGAACAGAGGTGATCGACCCCTTTGTCGTCGACGTGATGCGCTCCTGAAGTTCTCCCATCTCGGTACCCAGGGAGGGCTGATACCCGACGGCGGAAGGGAGTCTCCCGAGCAGGGCCGACACCTCCGAGCCCGCCTGCACGAAGCGGAATATGTTATCGATAAACAACAGGACATCCTGCCCCCGTTCATCGCGGAAGTACTCGGCCATGGTGAGGGCGGAGAGGCCCACGCGCAGGCGCGAACCGGGAGGCTCGTTCATCTGGCCATAGACCAAGACGGTCTTGTTCAGGACACCGGAACCGGTCATCTCCAAATACAGTTCGTTCCCCTCTCGAGTGCGCTCCCCCACGCCGGCGAAGACCGAATAACCGCCGTGCTCGGTGGCGATATTGCGGATCAGCTCCATAATGATAACGGTTTTCCCGACGCCGGCCCCCCCAAAGAGGCCGACCTTCCCCCCCTTGGCGTAGGGCGCGAGGAGGTCGACCACCTTGATGCCGGTCTCCAGGATCGAGGTCACGGGGACCTGCTGCTCAAAAGAGGGGCTGGGCCGGTGGATCGGCCAGCGATCCTTCACGTTCGGGATGCCCCCTTTCTCGTCGATCGGCTCTCCCAAAACGTTAAAAATCCGGCCGAGGGCCTGTTCTCCGACCGGGACCGAGATCGGAGCTCCCGAGTCTTCGGCCTGCATTCCGCGCACGAGGCCGTCGGTCGTCCCCATCGCAACGCAGCGAACCGTATTGTTCCCGATATGCTGAGCCACCTCCACAATGAGAAACATCCCGAGCGTCTTATTCTCGATCCGAATCGCGTTGAGGATCGGAGGAAGGCCATCGGCAGGAAATCGAATGTCCACCGTTGGACCGATGACTTGAATGACCGTACCTACTGCCATAAGCTGCTCCTCATCTAATTCTGGGTGGAAACGGTACAAGGGAGGGTCCCGTGCTCTTCAGGGACTAGCCTTTCAGCGCCTCTCCCGCCGTGGTGATTTCTAAGATTTCCTTGGTAATGGCCGCCTGTCTGGCCTTGTTTCGAAGCAGGGTGAGCCGATCGATCATATCAGCAGCGTTGTCGGTCGCCGTCTTCATCGCCACCATCCGGGCCGAATTTTCGGCGGTGAACGCTTCCAGCAGCGTGATAAACATCTTGGAGGTCAAATACAGGGGGAGGAATCCCGCCAACACGTCGGCGATGTTCGGCTCGACGATATAGAGGCCGCGTTCGGCGCCCGGTTCGACCTGCAGCCTGAGGAACCGCTGACAGACCGGCTGGATCGACAGGGCGGATCGGTACGAGGAATAGATGATTGAAATCTCATCCACGGCATGGGAGAGGTACAGATCAATGAGCCGCTGGGTTATGCCCGAAATCCTCTGAAAATCGGGTTTCCCGGCCATATCGATGTCTTTGTAGAGGATCTCCGGGGAGCGCTTTCGAAAATAGTCGTACCCTTTCTTCCCGATCAGGACCATCTTGACGGTCTGCCTGTTTTGATCGGAGAGAAATCTCTCGGCCCTGGAGATGACATTCGTATTGTATGCTCCGCAGAGGCCCCGGTCGGAGGTAATGACGACAAGGGCGGATTGATTTACTTCCCGCGGTTCGAAGAAGGGATGATGCAGCTCCTCACTCGCCTGTGCGACATGGGCGAGGATTTCATCCATTTTTTGGGCATAGGGTCGGGCTTGCCGGAACTTTTCCTCCGAGCGTTTGAGCCGAGAGGCCGCTACCATCTGCATCGTCTTGGTTATCTGCTGCGTCTTCTGAGAGCTGCGAATCCGATTGCGCAGGGCTCTTAGGGAAAGAACGGCCATACTCGGTCAGCTATCCTTCACGGCGCTCCATTGCCTGGTAAACTCACGGACCGCCTCGTCCATCTTGCGGATCAAATCATCCGTCAGCGCCCTGTTTTTCTCGATCTGTACGCCGACATCGGGATACCGTTCGTCCATGAATTTGAGAAGATCCTTCTCGAAATTGCGGACATCTGAGACCGGTATATTATCCAGGTGCCCCGCGCCGCCGGCATAAATGATCATGACCTGTTTGTGCAGCGAATAGGGCTGATACTGATCCTGCTTGAGGAGCTCCACCATGCGCTCCCCCCGCATCAGCTGCGCGTGAGTCGCCTTGTCGAGGTCGGAGCCGAATTGGGCAAAAGCCGCAAGCTCTCGATACTGGGCAAGGTCCAAACGAAGCCGGCCCGAAACCTTCTTCATCGCCTTCGTTTGCGCATTTCCCCCGACCCGGGAAACCGAGAGGCCGACGTTGATCGCAGGACGGACACCCGCGTAAAAGAGGTCGGCTTCCAGATAGATTTGCCCATCCGTGATCGAGATCACGTTCGTCGGGATGTAGGCCGAAACGTCCCCGGCTTGGGTCTCGATGATCGGGAGCGCGGTCAGGGAGCCTCCCCCCAGATCGTCGCGCAGCTTTGCCGCCCGTTCGAGCAGCCGAGAGTGCAGGAAGAAGACATCTCCCGGATACGCCTCTCGACCCGGGGGGCGCCTGAGCAAAAGGGAAAGCTGGCGGTATGCCTGGGCGTGTTTCGAGAGGGCGTCGTAGATCACCAGGGCATGCTTTCCTCCGTAGAGAAACTCCTCCCCGATGGCGCAGCCGGTATAGGGTGCGATGTATTGAAGAGAAGCGGGCTCGTTCGCCGTAGCGGTCACGACGGTCGTATACTCCATCGCGCCATATCTCTCGAGCGTCTTGACCAGGGCCGCCACGTTGGAGGATTTCTGGCCGACCGCGACATAAATGCAGTAGACATCCCCTCCTTTCTGATTCACGATGGCATCCAACGCGATCGCGGTCTTGCCGGTCTGACGATCCCCGATAATGAGCTCCCGCTGGCCGCGCCCGATCGGGATCATCGCATCGATCGCCTTGAGTCCCGTTTGAACCGGCTCCTTCACGGGCTGGCGCTCCACCACGTTGGGAGCTCGGCTCTCCAGGGGCCGAAACTTTTCGGTATGAATCGGACCCTTTCCGTCCACGGGTTGACCGAGGGCATTTACCACGCGCCCCACCAGCGCCATCCCGACCGGCACCTGCGCGATGCGATGGGTCCTCTTGACCACATCTCCTTCGTGGATATGGGTCTCCTCGCCGAAAAGAATGGCGCCCACGTTGTCCTCTTCGAGGTTCAAAACCATTCCCATGACCCCACCCGGGAATTCCACCCATTCCCCCGCCATGACGTCTTCCAGTCCGTAGACGCGGGCGATTCCATCGCCGAGCTGAAGCACCGTCCCGATACTCTCCAGATGAAGCTCGCTGTCATACTTCTCCAACTCGGTCTTAATGATCGAGGTCACTTCCTCGGGGTTCAGCGCCATTGACATCTCCCTCGGTTCTTCCTAAACGGGGCCGGTGAGTTTTATGCGGGAAAAACCAAAAAAATGGAATTTACCGCCGCCGGTAAGCACGGGAAGAAGGTCTCGGTCGCCTTCTCTTTGCATCCCGGGCGTAAATTCCATTCGACCCCGAAAAATTTTTTCAAAACTATACGCTTCCCTCTAAGGTTTTGTCAAGGCCGCGATGAGCGCTTGGAAGGGTCGTGCGGCCTCTTGGGACTCGGGATCTCCTCCTCTTTGACCCGATCGAGTTGGTGCATGATCTGCGTGATTCGTTGGGTCATTTCGTTGATTAGCTTCACCTTGTCGCGAACCTCGTCGGAGAGGCGCGAGCTCTGGAGGAGCAGCTGGCACTGCCCATAGATCACCGTGAGCGGGTTATTGATCTCGTGGCGCAGCAGCAACGTCATCCTCCCGAGGGCGGCCAGCTGTTCTACCGAATTTTTTTCCTCAAACTGGGCCTTCACCGACAGATGACGGCGCACCCGGGTCAGAATCTCTGAGACATCGAACGGCTTGACGACATAATCGTTGGCCCCCCACTCGATCCCCTGGACCCTTGCATCGAGCTCCGCCTTGGCCGATAAAAATAGGACGACGATTCCTTGGTGTTTCGGGTCGGCCCGCAACCGTTTGCAGACCTCAAATCCCGACATTTTTGGCATCATGACATCGAGCAGAATCAAATCCGGGGAAAAACTCTCCACCCGCTCGAGCGCTTCCTCTCCGTTTCCCGCGGTGGCCACCTCGTACTCGCCGTTCGAAAAAACTTCCGTCAGAATTCGGATTGTGTCCTCGTCATCGTCCACCACAAGAATTCTATTTCCGGCACCCATCGAAACTCCCATATCAACCTATATCCAAAAACTGAGCACGGCCTCCCGACCCTCACCTCCGTGGCGCCGCTCTTGCACCGGCGGGGAGCCCTCAAAAGACAGGGTCCTGCCCGACGCGATCCATCCTCATGGAGTATACGTTTGAGCAGAAGCGAAATGCAATCCAGGAGGGCGCTAAAAGGATCGGGGTCCGGATGAGCTCCGAAGAAACCGGCGGTCCCCCGGATCAGCTGGAGGAGGAGAGATAGGCCTCAATCTCGCTTAGTTGACGGCGGATCGAGGCATCGATCAGGAGGGTCTCGGTGATGAAGATAAATCCGCCCAAAATGGCCTCGTCAAGGATGACCTTCAGCACGACGGTTCCGCCGAGCCTCTGTTCCAGACGCTCCTTCATGCGGGAGGTAATCTCCAGATCCACGGGCTTGGCGATAATAAAACGGGCGGGAAGCATGCCGCGTTGTCGATCGTACTCCCGCTGAAAAAGGAATAAGATCTGGGAGAGATACCCGATGCGGTGCTTGTCGACCAACAGAAACAGCATCCGTAACAGCAGGGGAGAGGCCGAGCGGAGGGCGGATCGGATAAATTCCTTCCTCTGCTCATTGGGAATGCGGGGACTACGCAAAAGATCCATCAGGCGGGCATTCGAACCGAGGATCCCCAGGAGCTGCTCGGCCTCCTGCACAATGCGCTGCGTCTCCCCCTGTTTCTCGGCCACCTGATAGAGTGCCTCGGCGTAGCGCTCGAAGACGGCGGCGCTCTTCATTTCAATTCCTCAACTCGATCGATCATCTCCAGAACCAGCCTGCGGTTCTTCTGCTCGTCGAGCTGTTGGCGGATGAGCTTCTCCGCAATTCCGATGGAGAGGTGAACGACCTCCTGCTTGAGCTGCCGTTTGGCCGCGGCGATTTCCGTTTGAAGCGTCTCCTTGGCCTTCTCGACGATCTTGTGCGACTCCTCCCGGGAGGCATCGGTAATCTCGCGGGCGACCCGCTGCCCCTCCAGGACAGCCTCAGCGATTTTTTGCCGAGAGACGTTTTCGATTTCGGCCAAGCGGGCCTGAAGGTGCTGGCGTTCCCGCGAGACCTCATCTGCGGTCCGCCGGATCTCCTCGAACTGCGAAGCGATCTTGGTTCGGCGATCCTCCAATAAGGCGCCGAGGGGGCCCCACGCATAACGGCGGAAGATCCAGAACAGGATGAGAAATCCGATGATCTGGGTGATAATCTGCTGGATTTCGATGTTCATCGCGCCCTCATCCGGATACGAATTGCCAACTCAAAGTTCGCTAAGATCACAGGAAAGTGCGCACCGCCTCCGCATGACTTGAGGACGGGAGGACCTTTTTTACCCCACCTTCCCCATCAGGAGGAAGACCACCAACAGGGCATAGATGGTCAACGCCTCGACGAATGCGGCACCGATGATCATCCCGGTCTGAATCTTTCCAGAGGCCTCAGGCTGGCGACCCATCGCCTCCATGGCTGAGGAGACCACTCTTCCCAACGATATCGCAGATCCCACGGCGGCCAAGGCCACCCCCAATGGTAACGAGAACGCCAATGCTGTTGACAGATTCAATGCGAGCCTCCCTTCTTTTTCACGATTTTGTCCTCGGTAATAATAAATTCCTCCCCCACGTGGGGAAGCATGCCTAAAATATAAATAGAAGCCAGCAGACTAAAAATAAGGGCCTGAACGGTTCCTAGCAGAATTTCCAAGATCATAAAGGGGAGCTGCAGCGGCACGCCACCCGGAAGACCGAAATACCCCAGGATCGCCGCTCCCATGACGACCATCGCCCCGATGAGCGAATCCAGACCTAAGATGTTCCCGAAAAGACGCAACGAAAGGCTCACCGGGGGAAGCACGACCTCCAAGACCAGATTCAGCGGAAGCATGAGCGGGGCCAATACATACCCGACCAAGTCTTGGGGGCGACCGGCCAGGTGAAAGAAATAGCCGCCGATTCCCAGCTGCTTAAGACCGGTGTACTGAACGGTGATGAAAACGGTCAGCCCCAGGGCAACGGTCGTGTTTAAATTCGTCGTAGGGGCCTTCATCCCGGGGACCAGGGCTGACATGTTCATCGCCCAGATATACAAAAAGAGGCTTCCAATGTAGGGAATGTAAGGCCTTCCCTGTTCTCCGAGAATCCCCCCGAAAAACGAGTCGATATTCTCCACCACGATTTCCATCAGATTTTGAAGCGGTCCCGGAATCAACTCATGTCTTCTTGTCGCCCACCTGACGAAGCCAACGAGGGCGATCAGGATCAACGACGCAAAGAAGAGGTCCTCGTATCGGTGGATAAACTGGACCAGCGGGCGCTCCCCGAAAGCCCCCTCGAGGAGGGTCACAATATTCGCGGGTTCCATCTTCTGCTCAGCGGCCACGATCTAACCGATCCCTTCCTCTGTCGCGGTCTCTCCCCGGGAGATACTCTCGAACAAGGCCAGACCCGTGAGGACGGCGAAAGGGAGAGAGAATCCTCCGATCAATCCGAAGGGGGGCAACCCGCTTTCGGCCAGCATGAGGGCACCCAAGGCATAGAGCGCCGGAAATTTAAGAAACAATAGAGAGATCAGGCGCCAGATCCGTTTCTTTCCTGCAAGCAAGATCAGCGGGGCCAGCGACCTCAGGAGAAAGAGGTTCGCGAGACTCCAGACGCCCCCCAGCACGATCGACTCCGGCAAGCGAAAACGGAGCAAAAGTCCGATTCCCAGCAGGGATACGAGAAAGATCGCGGTAATGTGCATCGCGCGCTGTAAAAGGTCGATTCCTTCGGCTTCATCCTTACCCACGGTCATCCTCCCCGGCGCCGATCTTGCCGAGCAGATGGGCGATTCGGCGAATTGCGGTCGCTGCACCCAGCAAGATAAAGAGGATCTTTAACCACGGGGAAGTCCCCAGCCATCGGTCCAGGTAGTTTCCAATCAGAAACCCGGCCACCGGTCCCGCGACCAACACCATCGGGATCGATCCGAGGAGGGCAGCCTGCCGAAAGCGCTCTCCTCTGTTTCCCTGGTCGGTCATATGAAAAATCACCGTCCCATGGGTCGTGCCAGGCCGGGCCCCGCGATCGGGAAGAATCGATTCCAGAGTTCTCGTCAGATAAAAAAGTCCGCCAGAGAGTAGCATCCCGGCTAATTCGGTGTCAAGGGCCCCGTAGAAATGGAGAAATAGGGTGGCCGCTTCCTTCTTGGTCGTTCTCGCGGTTAAAGACGGCAAACAGTATTCTATCGATACGGGTACGATCACTAAAAGTTCCCATCGGTGTTCGATGCCTGACCTCTCGGAAGTGCCGCTCAAAAACTCCCGCAGGCAGCCATCCAGTTGCGCATCCGACGCTCCAGAATCCCCTTCAGGGTGTTTCGCGCCTCGTCGCCTCACTCTCCCTCCCACGACTCGATAGAAAATCGCTTGATCTCTTTAAGAAGCTTTCTGCTCTTAATCGTTGCCGGCAGCATAGGGTACCTTTCGGGTTTGGCATAACTCCAAGGAAGTAACCCATTTTTGGGGTGACACAAGATACCGTACCCCACCATCGCGCCAAGAACAGCGACCGGAGTCGGTGATCGCGCGCCCTGCGGGTCGTCGGGTTTTTTTATGATCCCTCTGATCCGGTCCAAAGATCTCGATGAGCCCTCTCTGGTAGAAGATCTCGAGGTCATTTTTCCGCCCTTCCGCTTCTGCTCCTGAATCCGGTGTCTTTCCCGATTCCGTCGCGCCTCAAGATCCGAGCAATCGATCTCTCGCGTACCCGCCCCAATCCTCAAAGACGCCACTGCCTTCCCGGGGTCTCCCAAGGCGGCCAAGCCAATCGCACGGCACGATCGCCGACCGGGTGAAAATCTGTCCGAGCTATGATATAGTCGACCAGGTAGGGGAAAGCACACATTTCCCCGAGTTCCTCGGCGCGAGGCCGGGGGGCGACCCTTCGGCGGATCACGGCGGTCCGCAAGGTCGGGTGGACAGGACCGGGGACTTGTCGATTCTTTTTCACGCCGCGAAAGGAGGTGGTCCAGTGGGCAGTATGAACCCTACGGCGAGTGAGGTGGCGGCGTCCTGAAGGCGCCCGCCGAGGGGCTCAAGGCTCCTATGAGCCCCTCCGACCCCCTTTGACCGCCTTGAAACGGTCAGAGCGGCTCACAACATGGAAAAACCAGGTGATACCGGGGACGCGTCTCTCCCCAGCGCCACCGAAACCCGGAAGCGCGGACGGCCGTAGCCGCCGGCGAGGCTGCACAGTCAGCCTGCTTCCGGGTTTTTTTTGCCGCTTAAGGGTCGCTTCCAAACGACCCGGAGAACGAGGCCGCCTCTTTCCGAAACGGGCACCCTCGCCCCGTACCGGTCCGGCCCCGGGGACACCCGAACCGGAGGCATATTCCCCGTCTTCGGGCCAGCGATTTTCCCGATTGGATGTTCCCAAGGTATTGACATTCTTTTTCTTATATCTTATGATCTGAAACCTAAATTCTAATGGAGACTTACGGGGCAGTGTCGACAGACTTATTACCGACAAACTACCTCCCGATCGGGGTCTTCATTATCATCGCCCTCGGCTTTGGCGCCGTCACGATCGTCATGGGATATTTGGTCCGTCCCAGCCGACCGTACAAGGACAAACTTAACGCTTACGAGAGCGGCAACAATCCGTTGACCGACGCCCGCAAGTCTTTTCCCCTTCGTTATTATATGATCGCGATGCTGTTTGTGATTTTCGACATTGAGGCGGTTTTTCTCTATCCCTGGGCGGTCGCGTTTAGAACGTTAGGTTTGTTGGGGCTGCTTGAAATGGTCGTCTTCCTCTCTGTCTTGTTTGTCGGCTATTTCTATGCCTGGCGGAAGGGCGCTCTGGAATGGGATTAATGGACCGGCGGGTCGAATCGAATTTCGTGGCCGCTTCGCCTGATCCCCTGGTCAACTGGGCTTATGAGGCGGCCCCGGCGGCCCTTGATCTTCGGATTTGCCGATTGCGCCGTTAATGCAATCCCATCACGGCGCGATATCCCTGCGAGAAGCGGAATCTCCCCGACCGATATGGCGCGGTGGCCGATGGCATTATGGCGGGATGACCTGTCTTTGAAGGACATGCATTTGTCCTCGTCGGCGGCCCCGACCTGCCGGGTCCGGATCCGTCGACCCCGGCATCGCGACAGCACCGGATCCTCCAATGGCGCCCCACTGGCTCCACGCAAGGGTGATGAGATGGCAACCGGCTTCAAACGAACTCTCTCGGGGGTCAATGAGAAACCGACGCAGGTTCCCGGAGGAGGCCTTCGTCCCCTCCTGGGAAGGCCTCAGCCCGGGGGGAAGAAAGGACTGCTTCTCTCCCGTCACGACCCGAGCGAGAGAGGTGCTCCTACAGCGCGGCATGGAGGCTGGGCTGCCGGAAGGGGCCGCCTAACTTGATCGCGCAACTGCTGTTTTTCTATTTCTCGGCGATGATCTTGGGAAGCGCTGTGGTCGCCATCGCATCGCCGAACCTCATTTACAGTGTCCTCGCCCTTCTGGTCACTTTTATTCATATCGCCGGAATCTATGTCCTATTAAACGCCGAGTTCATCGCCGTCCTCCAAATCATCGTCTATGCAGGTGCGATCCTCGTCCTTTATCTGTTTGTCCTGATGTTTTTTAACCCGAAGGAAGAGAAACAGTATCTGCAGACTCAACTTCCGGTCGGAATCTTTCTCGTGGTCGTCATCCTCGGACTGATGGTGTTGGCCGCCACCAAGTCCCAGATTTTTGCGGGGAGAGGGGTATTTACCGTTCAGAGCGCCCGGTTGTCTGGAAATACCCAATGGATCGGACAGGCGCTCTACACCGATTTTATTTTTCCCTTTGAGATTGCCTCTTTCATTTTATTGGTGGCGATGCTCGGTGCAATCATTCTGGCAGGGAGAAGGGGGCGGCGTCCCCGAAACATCGTGGTTTCTCCCCTGTTTCAGGAGACGGGGGGCCCTTCCGGGTTTGAGAATTCGGTCTCAAGTGAGGGCCCCCGAGCCGAACCGCATCTGGTGGTCCAGGTCCGGGAGACCCCGGAGTGAATCGGGCGGGGAGCGCACCGGCGAGCGGAATCTCCCGAGGGATGTGGGGGTTCGTTTCTATGCATCGCTTTCGGGTTGCAAGCGACTAGATAAAGATAAAGGTCTTGTGAGATGGTCCCTTTAGAATGGTGTCTCGTCCTCGCATTCTCCCTCTTTGCCATCGGTATGGCGGGGGTGCTGGTGCGGCGAAATATCATCATGGTCCTCCTTTCGATCGAATTGATATTAAATTCGGCCAATATCACGTTCGTGGCCTATTCTTATTACTTACAGTCGGTCACCGGTCAGGTCATTGTCTTTTTTGTCTCGACGATGGCGGCGGCGGAGGTCAGTCTGGGCCTTGCCCTGGTGATCGCGCTCTACCGGATTCGGTCGACCCTGAATGTCGACCAAATCGACCTGATGCGATGGTGAGAGTCGGGGAGGGGGGGCGCCCTGAACGCCTCCCTCTATGCTGCTCCTTCGGAAGAGGAACAATCCCGAGGATTTTCAGGAGAAGAGGGACTATCCGCTCGTGATTCAGCTCGCATGGCTCATCCCCATCTTTCCCGTGCTGGGGGCCTTGATCAACGGCGTTTGGGGACGGACCCAAATCCGGAACCGGGCTCCTGTGATCGCGGTCGCAGCAGTGTCGGCATCGTTTCTGCTCTCCTGCCTGGTCTTCTTAGGGGTGGCCGCTGGAAGTCCGGCGACCACCCTGACCCTCTATGAATGGATCGCCTCGGCCAACTTTCGGGTCAACATCGCCTTTCTCATCGATCCCCTCACGGCCATCATGCTCATGGTGGTGACCGGCGTCGGCCTGCTGGTCCATATCTATTCCATCGGTTACATGCATGAAGAGAAGGGTTCTTACCGCTTTTTTACCTACCTCAACCTATTCATGTTCTCCATGCTGATCTTGGTCCTGGCCGATAACTACCTCCTGATGTTTGTCGGATGGGAGGGGGTCGGTCTTTGCTCCTATCTGCTCATCGGCTATTGGTATCAACGGCCGTCAGCCACCAACGCCGGGAACAAGGCGTTCATCGTCAACCGGATCGGGGACGCCGGTTTCCTCCTGGGGATCTTCAGCCTCTTCGTGACGTTCGGTTCGGTCCGCTATGCGGATATTTTTCCGCATGCGAAGATCATGAGCGAGGCAGCCGCCACGGCGATCACGCTTTTCCTTCTCGTCGGGGCCGCGGGGAAGTCGGCCCAGATCCCCCTCTACGTTTGGCTCCCCGATGCCATGGAGGGCCCGACCCCGGTCTCTGCACTTATTCACGCGGCAACGATGGTCACCGCAGGGATCTATATGATTGTGCGCTCAAATGCCCTCTTCGATCTGGCCCCCTTTTCCCTGGAGGTCGTGGCCGTGGTGGGGGCCGTCACGGCAGTTTTTGCCGCGTCGATCGGGTTGGTGCAAAACGACATCAAGCGGGTACTCGCCTATTCCACTATCAGCCAACTCGGATATATGTTTCTGGCCTGCGGAGTCGGGGCTTATCTGTCGGGGGTTTTCCACCTGTTCACACATGCCTTCTTTAAAGGTCTGCTCTTCCTCGGTTCAGGAAGCGTCATTCATTCGCTCTCCGGGGAGCAGGATATGAGAAAGATGGGGGGACTATCCAACAAAATCCCGCTCACCTACAAGACCTTTCTAATCGGGACCGTCGCCATCGCGGGCATCCCTCCCCTTTCCGGGTTCTGGAGTAAAGACGAGATCCTCTCCTCGGCGTTTTCCAGCGGACACTATCTGCTCTGGGGCATCGGATTGGTCGGCGCATTCATGACCTCGTTTTATATGTTTCGCCTCCTCTTTCTGACGTTCCACGGTCCATCACGGGTGGATCACGACGTCGAACATCACATCCATGAGTCCCCTTCGACGATGACGACACCCCTGATCATTCTCGCCGGATTCTCTCTTCTCATCGGATTGATCGTCGGGTTCCCTCCGGACTCCGGATGGATTCACCGCTTTCTCTCCCCTATTCTGGTCAGCGCCGGCGAGCACGAGGCCGAGGGACACGCCCTCTCTCTGGGGCTGGAGCTGGGGCTTATGTTCCTATCCACGGTCGTGGCGGCGGCCGGATGGGCATTGGCCCGCCATTTTTATATCAAGGAACCCGCTCTCCCCAAAATTCTGGCGCAGCGGGCGCATGGACTCTATATCACGCTCCTGAATAAATACTGGGTCGATGAACTTTACCGGGCGCTGATCGTCCAACCGATCCTGCGGCTTGCCGACTTTCTCTGGGCTCTGGATCGGTGGGTGCTCGACGGCCTCGTCAACGGGGCCGGTTGGGTCACCCTTCTGGAGAGCCGGATCTCCGAGATTCTGGATATCTATGTTGTTGATGGGGCGGTAAACGGCGTATCAGCCACGCTCGATGTCGGCGCCCGGGGCCTGCGCCGGCTGCAGACCGGCGCCGTGCAAAACTATATACTCGCGATGGCGGCTGGGGTAGCGATTCTCGCGGTTGTTTACATGTTTTAGGGAGGTGTCATGACGAACGACAACGGTTTTCCCCTGTTATCCCTGATCGCCTATACCCCCCTGATCGGCTGCATCCTCCTTCTGTTCCTCAAAAAGGAGGATCACAAAAAGATTATGTACACCGCCTTCGGCGTTTCCATCGTCGATATGTTCTTTTCGCTGCTCTTGCTCTTCGGGTTCGATTCCTCCCAGGCCGGGATGCAGTTTGTCGAGCGCTTTTCGTGGATCCCGACTTTGGGAGTGGACTATCACTTTGGAATCGACGGGATCAGCCTCCTGCTGATTTTGATGACAACAATCCTGAGCGCCATCGTTGTCGCCAGTTCCTTTTCCGCCATTCACGAGCGTGTCAAGGAATACTATGTCTCGCTTCTCTTTCTCCAAGCCGGAATGCTGGGGGTCTTCATGTCCCTGGACCTCTTCCTCTTTTATATTTTTTGGGAAGTCATGCTGGTCCCCATGTATTTCCTCATCGGAATCTGGGGAGGGGGACGCCGGCTTTATTCGGCGATCAAATTCTTCCTCTATACCCTGTTCGGAAGCCTGTTCATGCTCCTGGCGATCCTGACACTCTATTTCCTGAACCGAAATCCGAGCTATGGAACCGGGGTGTTTACGTTTGACCTCCTCGAACTCTACAAGATGAATCTGCCGCTCTGGCCGTTTCAGATCTGGCTTTTCCTTGCCTTCTTCCTGGGTTTCGCGATCAAGGTTCCAATGTTCCCCTTCCATACCTGGCTTCCTGACGCCCACACCGACGCGCCGACGGCGGGAAGCGTCCTATTGGCCGGGGTCCTCCTGAAGATGGGGACCTACGGTTTCGTGCGATTCTGTCTCCCCCTCTTTCCCGCCGGGAGTCATTACTTCGTCCCGTTGATCGCGGTCTTGGCGATGACGGGAATCGTCTATGGAGGATTGGTGGCCCTGGCTCAAAAGGATATCAAGCGGCTGGTTGCCTACTCTTCGGTGAGCCACTTGGGATTCGTGATGTTGGGCATGTTCGCCCTGAACCCACAAGGGATCACCGGAAGCGTCCTTCAGATGATCAACCACGGAATTTCGACCGGCGCCCTCTTTCTCATCGTCGGCATCATTTATGAGAGGCGCCACACCCGGTTGATTCAAGATTTCGGCGGGCTTTCCCAGCAGATGCCGATCTTCGCCGTCTTCTTTGCGATCACGATGTTCTCATCGATAGGGCTCCCCGGCTTGAATGGATTTGTCGGAGAGTTTCTGATTCTCGTGGGAGCCTTTCAATACAAAAAGATCTATGCGGCGATCGCGCTTCTGGGGATCATCCTGGGCGCGGCCTATATGCTCTGGCTCTTTCAGAGGGTAATGTTCGGCCCACTGGACAAGCCGGAGAACAGGAACTTGGAAGACATGAATGCCCGAGAGATTGCCTATATGACTCCCTTGATCCTCTTTATGGTTTGGATCGGGGTCTACCCGAAGCCCTTCATTCGGATTATGGAGCCTGCGGTGATGGGAATTGTCCAAAAGGTCAACCCGGACTGGGAGAAACATCAATCGATGGTGGCGGAAAGTGTCGCCAAGATTCCGGCCGTCCCCGCGGCGGCGAAAGGGACAGAGAGCCGATGACCACCCGTCCAACCGATATCGGGATGACGGCCATCCTGCCGGAGTCGATTCTGGTCTCAGCGGCCTGCCTCCTTTTCATTCTCGTGCCCTTTGTCCCCAAAGAGAAGAGGGCCTGGCTCGGCTATTTCTCCATAGGGGCCCTGGTCCTGACCGCGCTGTCCTTAATTTCCCTCTGGGGAGAGCATCTCTCCGCCTTTTCGGGGATGATCGTACTCGATTCGTACGCGCTCTTTTTCAAAATGGTCTTTCTGATCATCGCGTTGCTGGTGATCCTGATTTCGATCCGATATTTACAGATCGAGCGGGTCCATCTGGGCGAGTACTACGGTCTGGTCCTCTTCGCCACGGTCGGAATGATGCTCCTGGCGTCTGCAACCGACTTGCTCTCTTTTTATCTCTCCCTCGAGTTGATGTCGATGTCGTTTTATGTCCTCGCCGCCTTTATGCGTAAAGATCCGAAATCGGTGGAAGCGGGGATAAAATACTTCCTGATCGGCACCTTCACGTCGGGCCTGATCCTCTATGGGATCGCCTTCCTATACGGCGCGTCGGGAACGACCAACTTAAAAGGGATCCAGTCCCTCCTTTCCCCGCAGAGTCTTCACGCCAGCCCCTTGCTCCTCCTCGGGTTGGTCCTGCTCATCGCCGGGTTGGGCTTTAAGATCTCCGCCGTTCCGTTCCACATGTGGGCCCCCGATGTTTACGAAGGGGCCCCGACCACGATCAGCGCTTTCCTTTCGACCGGCTCCAAGGCTGCAACGTTTGCCGCGATGTTGCGTATCCTCATCTCGGGGCTTTCGTTCGGTTACGGTGCTTGGTGGCAGATTCTTTGGCCGATCGCGGTTTTGACGATGACGGTCGGCAATATCGCCGCCCTGGTCCAGACCAATGTGAAGCGGCTTCTCGCGTATTCCTCCATCGCGCACGCCGGCTACATCCTGATCGGCATCATCGCCGCCTCGAAGATCGGCATGGCGTCGGTCCTCGTCCATCTCGTCGCCTATGTCTTCATGACGTTCGGCGCCTTTACGATGGTCGTCCTGCTCTGCAAGACCAACTCGCGGGGTGACCAGGTGGGCGACTTTAAGGGGCTGGCGCGAAACCATCCGGCGGTGGCGGCGGCCTTCGTTCTGTTTGCCCTCTCGCTGGTCGGAATCCCTCCGACCGCCGGATTTGTGGGAAAACTCTTCTTATTCAGCGCGGCGATTCAAGGCGGTTTTTACTGGCTCGTGATCATTGCCGTGCTCAACAGCGCGATCTCTCTTTATTATTATTTTAAGATCATCAGGGCCATGTACATGGAAGAACCGCAAGGAAAGACCTCGCCCCTCTCCTTCTCCAGGCCCCTGATCGTGGCGCTCGGCATTGTCTCCTTCGCCACGCTCTTCATCGGCCTCTTTCCGGAGCCCCTCATCCGTGCTGCGATCCAATCGATCCAAGTGTTCTTGTGAGTATTGGCAAAGTCACCGGTTCTAACACCCAAGAGCCGGAGAGGACTCCCCAACGCGACGAATCTTGGCCGCGTCGTGCTCGGTCTTGTATCATGGGTAAGCGTTCAAGATCCGATCGGTCGACTTGTTTTTCAGGGTCTGCAGGCGAGGGGTCGGCCGATCAGAAACGCATTAAAATTGAATCTTGAGGAGCGGCTGGACTCTCAGAAGCCGAGGCGATAACGCTCACCTGCCTGCTCCCCCGCAAGCCCCTGGTCTGAGCGGCTTCGCCAGATTTCTCAGCGGGCGAGGAGAATTCCTTTGACGACCCCTCCGCTCGGTCCGAATGAATCGAGCGGACTTCCGTTATAACGGACCTTAACGCCCCCTGCGTTTCCCAGGGTCAATAGAAACTGGTTGCGGGCCCGCCATCGAACTTTTTCACCCGGTTGCAGGAGGACCTCGCGATCGACTCCGTTATCGATCGTCACGTCGATCCAGCTCGATTCGGTGGCCTCGATTTCCAACACCAGATCTGCGGAGGGGGCATCGAGCGGGGCGGGTGGCGAGGGAGAATCCAACGAAGAGAGGCCCCCCGTCACCGTCGGCGGCTCATGAACAAGCGCGCCGGAGGTCGGAATCCGGGGGTCCGCTCGCTCTGCCGAGCCAGGCGGGAAGAGAGCGGGCGACGG
>Ga0070733_10000273_pt1 | contig 44201 bp, 39 predicted proteins | sample Coa_R1_9_FD_66450 | JGI IMG/M metagenome (GOLD analysis project Ga0070733, IMG submission 66450) | Surface soil microbial communities from Centralia Pennsylvania, which are recovering from an underground coalmine fire - Coalmine... | ecosystem: Environmental > Terrestrial > Soil > Unclassified ... | reverse complement strand
CCCATAGTGACATTCGAGATCGGAAAACCGCAACAATTCCACCGCGAGCCGTACATTTGCGCGCGCCCAGCCCGCAGGCCTTCGCGCTCGTACGCCCGAGCGATTGCGACAGGTCCGAGCAAGGGGGTTCCGGCTCACCCGGGTTTGGAGCGAATACGTGACGGAACAGGGGCGGTTCCCACCCCTGTTCCGCAGCGTCGTACGTTATGCGATAGCTTCGCTTATCGTACTATTGCTTTGAACGCGGATTCACTCCGACACCGTTCGGAAGTAAGCTTGCCGAGAGACCGCTGTTATAGCTGTAGATGAAGCTAATGTTCTTCGTGCTGTATGAGTAGACGTCAACCAAACCGTCGGTCCGGTCCACCGCCGTAAACTGATTATTCGCGAAATCGAGCTTTCCCCAGAAGCTTTCGCCTTTAAGGGCGAATGGGCCGCCGACCACCGTGCAGGCTGGAGCGCAGCCGCTATAAATGTAAACGTCCTCGGCCTTGTCATCGATAATCACCAGATTGCCGCTCTTGTCGATGTCCATGCCGCCGTAGTACGTTTGCTTGAAACCCGAGGCGACGGCGCCGTTGCCGGCACAACCCTTGTAGTAGACCAGCTCTGCACCGCCCGAGGCGCTGGTCTTTACGTCGATCCAACAGTCGCCGGCGTTCGACATTGCAACGCCGCCCACGTGGAAGTAGGCACTGTTCGTGAGATTCACGGTGCAGCCGCCCTTGAGCGTGCAGATCGAAAGGCTGCCGGCAGTTGAAGCGTTGCCTACCAGGTTGCCCACGGCGATCTGGCCGGTTACCGCATTCGGGCTCGTGGCGTCCGAGGGCTGCCCGTACGGATCGGGGATCGAACCGATGAGCTTGCCGCACATTGTTGGACCTTGGTGGATGTCGAGAGTATTGCTTGATGCGCTGCCGGGGTTAGGCACCATCAGGTTATCTTGCCCGTCAACCCCTATGTCGTTAACGAACGCAACTCCCTGAACCGCGCAGATTGGTCCCTGGTTTCCCTTATTGTTGGCGTCGTAGCCGAGAACGGACGATGTGTCGAATTCACTGACGTAGGTGCCCTTTTTGGGCAGGTTCGTATTTTTACCCGGCAGCATCAGTGAATGGATGACCGAGACGGCGCGCGGTGGCGCGACGTCGTCGAAAACGCTTATTGGAGCGGTTCGCAACTGTGGGCTAAGACCTAACGGCGAAGTGCCGTTAGACGCCGTGTTGCCCGCGCAACCGGCGAGGAGGCCGATGGCGATCGCCGTGCAGATCGCCGTGGTAAATAAACGCATGCGATAAGTCTCCTTGGCGAAGTAGTAATAAAGGTAATTGGGAAGACGTTCGCCGTGCCCGCGATTCGTGAATCGTGCCCGCGCAACGGACAGTCGAACGGCAGGGTCGTAGAGCGATGCACACGTACCAAGCATCGGACATTGCTTATAACGGTCTACATAAAACTTTGTGACCTCAAATAACTACTCGAGCCCGTTCGGCGACGTCGAGCTTTGGAGCGCTTCGTTGCCTTTTTTTTATTACGCGGGCGAGCCGCCGGTCGGATGCGGGCTATTGCTTACAGACCAGCTTTTTGGACGGCGGCCTCAGGTCAAATCGCTTTAGGCCTGGGAGCAATGAAATGAGTTATTAGTGGCTCCGCTTGAAGCAGTCGAATGATGTGCTCTTGTAGCACGTAGTCGGCGTTCGTCACGCGCTGGTGCTGACGCAGATGCTCGGTCCACGACGATACGAGAAACGCCTCCAAAAAGCGGCCCGACTGTGCCGTATCTTCGTAGACACCCCACGAGCTGGCGCCGTCCCGCAATCGCTCGTGTTGCAGCCTGTAGAGGGCCGAAAGAAACGACTGCCGGGCGTCAGCGGCGATGCGATATTCAATCGTCACGAGCACGGGCCCGTCCTCTCCTTCGACCGAATGCGTTACAACCGGCGGCGGCCACTGCGTGGAGGGAGTAAGGTCAAGCTCTTCGCCGGTTTGAAGTTTCCAACGCCACGTGAGAGGGATTGCCGCAAGCATCGTCGCCGACGCGATGAAGAGTGCCGCCTGGAGATTCGTGAGCGTCGCGACCTGCCCCCACAGCGCGCTGCCTATCGTCATCGAGCCGAACATCACCGTCATATACATCGCGAGGCCACGACCGCGTACCCAGTCGGGTAGTGAAAGCTGGGCCGAAACGTTCAGCGTGGCCACGCCCGCAATCCACGACGCTCCCGCCACGATGCTTGCTATCAAAGCAACGATCGGTTCGCGTGCGATTCCGAAAAGCACCAGCGCGATCGTAGTGCCGATGCTCGCAATCGCGACCAGGCCGTCGGCACCAAACCGTTTCTTCCAGTAGGGCATCACGAATGCCGCACCCACGGCCCCGAGCCCAATCGCGCCGAGCAAGAGGCCGTAAATCGCTGCGCCGCCACTCACGCGTTGTCGAGCGACAAGCGGCAGCAGCGCCCAGTAGGAACTCGCAAACAAGAAGAATGCGACCGTTCTTACGAATGTTCGGCGTAGGGCGACATTGTTGACGGCATATCGCAAGCCGATTCCGACGGCACTGCTGAGGCGCTCCGGAGGCAGAGCGCCCGCCGCCGCCTGAGGTTCGCGCCATCCAAAGAGAACGCCGATGACGCCGAAGTTGCTGACGGCGTTGATGACAAACGGCGCCGCTATTCCGAGCGGTCCAATGATCGCGCCCGCTAGCGCCGGTCCGACGGCTCGACTTAAGTTGAACCCGACGCTATTTGCCGATATAGCATTGGGAAGTACCTCTTTGGGTACGAGACTGGGTACGACCGCTTGCCATGCCGGCGAGGTCAGTGCTCCCGAAATGCTGATCAGCAACATGAACCAAAGGAGCGAAGCCGGCGTGACCCAATTCATCCAAACGACCGCAGCGAATGCGGCGGAAAGCACGGCGGTCGCGCTCTCTCCCCAGATCAGCAGCTTGCGCTTGTCCACAACGTCGGAAAGCGCGCCGGCCAGCAGGGCGAGTAGAAACAGCGGTGCGCTGCCGGCCACTTGAACGAGCGAAACGACGAACGCATCTTTCGTCAATTCCGTCATTAGCCAGGCCGCGGCCGCGCTGTACATCCAGCTGCCAATGTTTGACGCGATGGTCGCGATCCAGAGGATCGCGAACGTGCGAAATCGGAACGCCGCTAGCAGCGTAATTGCGTCTACGCCTAATGCGCCGCAAAAACCGTCGCGGGTATCGGCTGATTCACGCGGTAATCGCCATATACGATCCGCGCGTTACCGCTGTAGCTCGGAAACTTTGCGACTACGGTCGCGCTGCGCGGCAGGTGATACTGCGTGGCGCCGTGGTGGCGCTGGAACGTTACCGTCAGTGACGCCCCGTTGGTATACGAGAAAATAATCGACTCGATACCATAGGTGGCGGCGGAGATCCACATCGTCATGGTTTTGACGCGGCTCTCGCGCTTTGGCGTGCCGGTCAAGACGTAGGCGGTGTGATGGCCATGCGGTTGCGAGACCGGCGCCGCAATCGTGTAATCCCGCAACCAGGTTTGCGGCGTCCCCATCGTCGAGAGCGTGTTGCCCAGTCCGCGTGCGTAGCTCGGCGGATTGTCGAGGTGCAGCGCTTGTTCGTCCGGAGCCTGATAATATTGCGTTCCCGTCATCTTGAATGGCACCGAGAGGATCGCCACTCTGACGCTGCCGCTGATCGTGACGGGGACCTGATAGGAGGTGAGGCCCTGAGACTGGCTTTCGCTGCGCTGCAAGACGGCCGCCGCATCGAGCGTTGGCGCGGGCGAAGCGGTCGCCGCCATACCGACGGCTCCAAGAACGAGCGCTATGCGCGGTAATACGAGTGCTATCATCAATCCCGCTTCGACCGACGCGAGTTCGCCCCTGCCGTGTCCAGAATGGCAAGCCTGTCCCACAGGCTTAACATGTTTCTTCCCGTGCATTTGATGATTCTAAATCGTCGCCCCTCCTGCTATCCTTTAGGATGAGTACGAGCAATGCCGCGGAAGCCAAGGCAATACTTCCGTTCGCTAAGAGCACCGGCGTTGCGTGGATCACGTAACCGTAGGTTGCACCAAGTATGCATCCGCCGAGATTGAGTGCAAACGCTGGCAGCCTATTTCGGGTGAATCGCAGCTCCATCAGCATTACGGAGCACGACCACGGGTGTGGTGCTCGAGCGAATGATTGTTTCGGCAACGCTCCCTTTTACGAGACGCTCCAGACCATCGCGTGCATGACTAGCCATGACGATGACATCGCATTGTTCGGCGTGGACTTTTTGGAGAATACGCGCCGAAAGGTTGCCGGCGCGCGGAATGAGGACGCTTTCAGACGCGACGCGCGCTTCGCGCGCTCGCTGGTTCGCCGATTCCAGAAATGCCTCATCGTCACGGCCGGCCTGGTCGTGGACGGTGCAAAAGACCAGCTCGGCGTCGAACGCACGTCCGAAGTCGATCGCATAGCTGATCGTCGTGGCCGAAAGATCGTCGTCGACAACGGGGACGAGGACGCGCCGATAGACCTTCCCCAAAGGAGGCCGCCGTATTACGCAAAGCGGCGTTGTCGTGTGGCGAAGCACTTCTTCGGCGAGGCTACGGAAAAGCACCCCCATGATGCCGCTTCGGCCGTGCGTTCCTATGACGATCAAACCCGCGTCTTGCGCTCGGGCAAGCCCAATAATGCCGTCAGCGGGACTGTCAAAGAATACCTCTGATGCGGCTTCGACACCGCGCTGTTGCGCCCGTTGCTTTGCGGCTGTGACAAGCTCGTTTGCGATTTGCTCTGCGCACTCGCGGAGCGAGGCGAAGGCACAATCGGACTTGAGGAACGAGGGGTCCAGGGCAATTGCAAAGGTCACTGGCACGCTGTCGAGGCTGGCGATTGCGAGGCTCATCTCGACTGCATATTGCGATGGAGCCGAATCGTCGACGGCGACGAGAATCTTCTTGAAAAACATGGCGTTATCGATTCGTCGGTTTCGTTCCAAGATCGGCGAGGAAGACGATCGGTATGACGAGCAGGACGATCGCGCCGAACACGATCATCGCGTCTTGAAATGCGAGCGACTGAGCCTGACTACCGACAAGCGATGCAAGCGTACGCACGTCACCGCCCTGCTGAAGGAATTCTCCGATTGCCGGGCGCGCAGGCGTGACCGCTGCGGCGAGCGCCGACATATGGAAGGTGTCGCGATGATCGATTAGCGTTTGGAACAATGCGGTTCCAATGTTGAGCCCCACAGGCGCGCTGACCTTATAGATGGAGACCCCCATGGGCAGATCCGCAAGACCGAGCGTTCCCAGCACAAGCGCCGGTACGGGCTGGCTCAGCATTGAGAAGAAGAGTCCGAAGACAAGCGAGACTACGATGAAGCTCCCTGTCTCGGCGGTCGTCGTCATCGACAGTGCATAGGCAAAGAACGTGACGGCGCTCCCGATCGCCGCAACGCAAATCACGGTGCGCACGCCGAGAACGCGCCCCTTCACGAGGGCAAAAGCCACGATGATCCCGACGATATACGTGGCGAGCCGGAGAAGGACTACTGCGCCGGCGAGCGTTTCCGTTGCCTGAATCTGCGTCTCCAGGTACTGAACGAAGACGAGGATCGAATAACCTACGACCCCGAGGACGATATTGAAGGCTCCGCCGACGGCAAGGTTTCGTTTTTCTTTAAGCAAGCGGAAGTTGACGTGCGGGGTGGTCGCTCCCAGCTCCCAAAGAACGAATGCCGGAGCTGCGACGGCGAGGACCGCAAACGCGATCGTTACCGACGGGTCGTCAAACCAGTTGCGACGCTCGCCCTCGTTCGCAAGATACTGCAACGCTCCGAACATCGTAATGGATAGTGCGTACCCGACGACGTCGGGCCGGAGCCGGCGCTGCGGGGTATCGATCGACGGCGCTGCAAAGTAGACGAGGGCGGTCCCCATCAAGGCGGCGATCGCCCCAAAAAAGTAGACGTCGGTGCCGCCGTAGTTTTCGCTGATGTATCCGCCGATCAGGTTGCCCATTAGCCCCGAGCCCAGGACGAGCGTCACAAAATATGGTGGAGCGAACGGCAGCAGGGCGAGCGGCAACGACGTGAAGAGTAGGATCGCAGCCGGGACGAAGACGCAGCCGAGCATCATGCCCTGCACGAAGCGCAAGCCGATCTCGAGCGGGAAAGCGTGCGCCTGAAGTAGCGCAAGTGATGTGAGGCAGTAGCCGCCGAGTCCCGTGAGCAGCAACGGCTTTCCGCCGACGCGCGCGTACAGCCACGGAGAGAAGAGGATTGTGGAGTAGTAGGGGCCGTTGAAGGCGGTGAGGATCCACGACGATTCGTCGGGTGTTGCGGCTAAATTGCCTTGGAGATACGGAATGCCGCTGTTGACGATATTCGTCGCGGTGCCATCGATCAGTACCGCAAGGCTCGCCGCCACGCAGATCGCGAAGAGCCGCGGCCCACTCTGGGGGGACTGCTTTACTTCCGCAACCGCGATCTGCTGCTCGAGTCGCTTATACAAGCTTATCCGCTAAGAAGGTGGCCGCGCCGTCAGGCGCCGCTTCTGCGGCTCGGAACACGCCGACGCACTCGACCCCGTTTTGCTGGGCGCTATCTGCATAACGGATGGAGTCGTCCAGCGACACCTCGTCTTCGCAAACATCTATGCGTATTGGCGCCAGCCCCGGTCTAATCCCGTAGAAAGAAGGCCGCCTTCGACAGCGAGTCGCGCCGGGAAACCCGCCGTCGTCGTTTAACCTTACGTTTACCAAGCCGGGACGCTGAGGAGAACCTATATGTCAAGAGTCATTGTCATTGTGGGATTTGGGCCCGGGACCGCCACGGCGGTCGCCGATCGATTCGGCGCCGAAGGCTTCTCGGTAGCGCTCGTCGCGCGAAACGAAGAGCGTCTGGCAGCTGGAGTTTCGGCGCTGAACGAGCGCGGCATTACGGCATTTGGATTTCAAGCGGATGCAGCCGATCCCGCGTCGATTCGGGCGGTCATGACGAGTATTCGTTCTCAAATGGGACCGATCAAAGTACTCCATTGGAACGCGTACGGAGGCCTCGACGTGGGGGATATCCTCACGGCGGAGCCGACCGCGCTGCGCCGCGTGTTCGACGTGGCGGTTTTTGGCCTCCTTGTCGCCCTGAACGAGTCGCTTGCCGACCTCAAGAGCGATAATGGAGCCGTCCTTGTATCGAACGGCGGGTTTGGCGAGATCTCTGCCGGCATCGATGAAATGGCCGCGAATCAGCACTTCATGGGCATTGCGCTTGCGAGCGCGGCAAAGAATAAGCTCGTCGGTTTACTCGCACCGCGGTTAAAAGGTGACGGTATCTACGTCGGTGAGGTAACGACGTATGGCGCGATAAAAGGTACGACCCCGGGCGTTGACGGCTCGATCGATCCAACGCGCATCGCCGCGGAGTTCTGGCGGCTCTACCAATCGCGTAGCGAAACGCGCGGCTCCGTAAAATGAAAACTTCTAACGAAAGGTTCGACCCGGAGCGCTTGGTACGGAGTCGCAACCGTCGCAAGCCGCTGGGTGTCCTAGCTAAGAGCAAAAAGTCAAGGGAGTTTTTTGATGGATCTAGCCAAAGAGTATCCTCGAAGCGTGCGCGACAAGTGGCAGGGCGTCGTTCAGCTCGCTCGGACGATCGATAAAGGAAAGGCGAAAGCCCTCGGTGACATCGGCGGGTATCACTACAATCGTCCGATGGATCAAGCGATCTTCGGCTTTCTCGGCATCGATCAGGAGCAACTTCTCGATTCGATTCGTTACGAGCCGCAAGGCGAGTCGGCGAAGGCTTTTCAGGGCCTCCGCGCACAGATCGCACCCGACCGAACCGACGTGACCACGTGGCCCGACCTTCTCGACATTGACGAGAAGCGCCACGTTCCTCGCCGCACCGCTAGCGTTGGTTAAAGATCGAATGGCAGAGTATAGCGAAGAAATCGTTGCTAGCGCGAAACCCAGTGGGACGGGATGCGTCGAGTGCCTCGTGAGCGGCGGCTGGTGGCTGCACCTTCGTCGCTGCGTGACGTGCGGGCATATCGGCTGTTGCGACAGCTCGCCGAGCCAGCACGCTCGAAAACACTTTCATCATGCAAACCATGCCGTCATGGCGAGCTTCGAACCAGGTGAAACATGGTTCTACAACTTTGCTACGGAGGCAATGGTCGACAGTCCGGAGCACTTGGCGCCGCCGCGTTGGCATCCGGCGAGCCAGCCCGTGCCCGGCCCCGCCGGACGCGTTCCAAGCGATTGGCAGGAGCGGCTTCATTGACTTGCCGCGCAGTCACTGCGGCGATAAATTCGACGGCCACAGCGGGCCCGTGGGCAGCGCAAACCAGATGAGACCGTTCCACGTCGGCTTCTGGCCGACGCTCAGCGCTTCTTCGGCGTAGAGAATGATGAAGCGCGTGACGTGGTAGGAGGCGTCGACGTTGCCGATCTGCGTGTGATTGCCTAATCCGTCGTTCGTGAACTGTTCGCCCACGGCGACGAGGCCGCGCGAACCGATGTTATCGTAGAGTTCATATGAAACGCCATTGCTTCCCGCCGGGGGTGCGCCCATACCGGGATTCCCGTCGTGGTTCATCTGATATGTCGTTAGGAAGCCGGGCACGCCGTTGATCGGGTCCCGCTGTGCATAAAAGCCATTGGTGTAATACTGGTCGAACCCGCCTTCGGTCAACGGCCAGGAACCGCGTGCACCGTAGTAACCGAACTCGAGCGGATTGCCCCGGTTCGCGAAGGCAAACTTATACTGCAATGTCTTGTCCTGCGTCCAGTCGTAGTCGTTGAATCCGGCCCAGTCGGCGCTCGAGGTCACATACGAAACCTCCGCGTCGAGCGAACCGCGAAGGTAGGCGAACTTGTAGCCCCAGCGATTGGCATCCAACTCGTAGGTGTGTTCGCCGACGGTTATCTCCGCCGAGGAGTTGATGCTGAGGCCGGTAACGTCGAACCACTGACTGAACTCCGACGGGGCCGGCACCTCGAGCTTCCCCGCGAAGATATGGCCCGAACCGTCGAAAAAGTTGTTGTAGGCGACCCACGCGGTGTCGAGGCCTCCGGCTTGGCTCTGCTGCCAAATCCACTGCTGTACGTGATACGTCCATTCGCTTCCAGGGGTCCCGAACGCGCCGTCGGCGTGCACCCCGAGGCTCCCGATGTCCCACGAGGCCGGGCCTGGCGGCTGCTGCGAGTATCCTACGGGGTAGTCGACCCACACCGGAGACTCCCGTTCTAGTACGTGTGGGTTCAATCCCGAGTATCCCGTCCGCTGCACGTAACGTCCGTAGGCGTTGAGCGCCGGGATTTGAATGTGGCATTCAGAGCACTTAATGCCGTACGCTTGCGCGAAATTCGGCATAGCCTGCGCCGGCTTACTCACGGCGAGCGTTATCGTAATGAAAGCGACAACGGAACCGAACGAAAGAGGGCCGATTTTGCGATGGGTTCGCATAAAATGATGCCTCCGGCGCCTTTCATTTTCGAGCTAGCTTGGTTGCGCCCTGCGTGGTATCATCGACTAACGAGCTCCAAAAAGCTTCGAGGAGGATCGGAAAGATGCCAAAACGGTGGATAACTCTTGCGGTAATCGCCGCTATCGCGACCTCACTTTGGGCAGTTTCAATCGAAACTCGCGCCCCGGCCGGCGCGGCCACGAACGATGCGGCGGTCGCGGGTCAAAAGATTTACGGCGCAAACTGCTCCGCCTGTCACGGCGCCAGTGGAGCCGGCCTGGCTGGCGAATTTCCTCCGCTCGCTGGTAATTCCATGGTCACGGGCTCGCCGGATAAGGTGATCGCGGCCGTAAAGAATGGCCTTACCGGCGCAATCACCGTTAACGGTAAGACTTACAGCGGCGCGATGCCCGCGTGGAAGGGCAAGCTGAGCAATACCGACATTGCCGACGTAATCACGTATATACGTTCGGCGTGGGGTAATAAAGCCGACGCTGTTACCGAAGCGCAGGTTGAAGCCTCAAAGTGAGGTCGGCACTCGTCGCCGCGATCATGGTCGCGGGATTGATCTTGGCGGATTCCCGCAGCAGCGTGATGGGCTCGCAAGCGTCTGACGGCAAAGCGATCTTCCTTGTCAACTGCGCGGTTTGCCATCAGGCCACCGGCCGGGGCGGGGGCCCCTACCCGCCGCTGGCGGGGAATCCCGACGTCAATGCGGTGGATAGCGCCAATTTAATCCAAACCGTTCTCAACGGCCGTACGGGCCCGATCACGGTCAACGGCACGCAATACGGCGGCAATATGCCGTCGTGGCGCGGCCAGCTTTCGGACGAGCAGATTGCGGCAGTCCTCACGTATGTGCGGACGTCTTGGCAGAATGGCGCGCCTGCGGTCTCTGAGGATCAGGTTGCGGCCGCACGAGCGCCCGAGGCCTTGAGCGGTGCGCAACTCTTTGCCGTGAGGTGCTCTACCTGCCATCAATCCGCCGGTCAAGGTACCGACGCGTATCCGCCGCTAGCCGGTAATCCCGTCGTCACCGCCGCCGACCCCAGTATGATGATCGGTGTGATCGTGAACGGGCGCACGGGGCCGATCACGGTCAACGCGAAGACCTTCAACGGCCAGATGCCGACTTGGAAAGGGCAACTCACCGATGCGAACATCGCGGCGGTTGCAACCTACATTCGCTCGGCCTGGGGCAACGATGCATCGCCCGTGACGGAGCAACAAGTCGCCGGCATCGGCTCCCCGGTCTCGGTGCAAGTTGGGGCTTCCGTCTTTGCAAAGAACTGCGCCGCTTGTCACCAGGCCCAGGGAGAAGGCGGAATCGGTCCTGCACTTGCGGGAAACCCGCACGTCAACATCGCCAATCCGACTATGATGTTGACCACGATCTTGCAGGGTCGAAACGCAATGCCGTCCTGGCGGGGGCAACTCGCAGCGAGCGACATCGCAGCAGTTGCAACCTTCATACGTTCCTCGTGGGGAAACAATGCGGGTCCCGTGACCGTGCAAGACGTCAACGCGATCAAGTAAAGCGATTGGACGGCCGCCGTAGCCTTAGTCGCGGTTGTCGTCTTATCGCACGATCAGGACGGGGATCGTGGCTTCTCGTACGACCGATTCCGCAACGCTACCAAGCCACAGTCTCTTGAGCCCGGTACGTCCGTGGCTTCCCATCACGATAAGGTCCGCGCCCGTGTTCTTCGCGACATCTATTAAAGCCGAAGAGGGGTAGCCCTCTAACACTCGCGTTTCTAAAGTAACACCCGAATTCGCATACCTCGCCATCGCCTCGCTTTCGATCTGTCGAGCGTCTTCGTTGAGCGTGGCGATCCACTCATTGACGACGTCCCCGGTCGCGAACGTCATCGAGGTCGCCGCGCTTACAATATCGACCACGGTGCACACCGTACAACGCGCGCCTTGCTCCTTCGCGAGTTGTACCGCCATGCCGAGCGCCTTGTGAGAGCAATCCGATCCATCCAGTGCAACTAAGATGTGGTTGAACATAAGGGTGGTTTCTCGCGCCGGAGCAAATATCCACCCATGACGCGAATAGTACGAACGACGCAGATCCAAGCACCTGAGAGTGCGGTGGCTGATCGACTCCAAAAATTCTTTTCCCAGCATCCGAGACTCCAGGTGCAGGCTCTGGGCTCCTCGACTACGGGCGTGGAAGTTCGATTCTCCGTGCTTTTCGACTGGCTGACCACTGATCCGCACATCGAAGGCGTGGCAATCGCGTGGCGCCCAGCCTGGCGTGGTTTTCCAGCCTTCGGCGGCACGCTTACCGTTCGCGCCGCTGGCGAGGAAACGTTGCTAGTACTCGAAGGCTCATACGAGCCGCCGGGAAGCGTCCCCGGCCGCCTTTTCGATTGGCTCGTGGGTCGAAAACTGGCGGCTCGCACCATGGACGCGTTCCTCAATCAGCTAAGGGATAACAGCTAAGGAAGGGAAAACGCCTTCGTCGGAAAGGGCCCGTTCTCGTGAAAAATGTCATTATCGGTGTGGTCCTCGCGACACCTTATGTTTGGGTGGCACCTCACCAGGTTCGCATTCCGGGCGCCAAGTAGCCCGGATGCCGCAGCAACTCGCCGAGGGGACCCGCATATGCAAGCACAGCTAAGACGAACGCCAACGCACCCCACCGAAAAACGTGCTGCAGCAGAGCCGGCGTTACCGCAGCGGGTTCGGCAGGCGTCGCAAAACTCGCTTCCATCGATTCAGTCTTGGCATTTTGCAGCAGCGTGCCGACCGCGACGGCGACGAACGTTAGGATGCTGACGAAGAGAAAGAAGCCGCCGGCGGCTGCGAGGAGCATATACGGCTCCCACGTGTTGGCGACGCTCGCGCCCAGGTAGCCGACTTCGGCCGTGCGGCGCGGCGCACCGAGCAGACCGGCGTAATGCATCGACAGCGACATGATCAGCATGCCGAAAAACCAAAGCCGAGTCTGAAAAAGCGCCCACTCCGGTTTCCATAGCGCGCGTCCCGTCAAGCGGGGGATCATCCAGTACGCCGCGCCGAGGAACGTAAGCGCGACCGGGCCCCCGACGGTCACGTGGAAGTGACCGACGATCCAGATTGTATTGTGGACGACGGTGTCCATGCTGTACGAGGCGTTGACTAAGCCGCCGAATCCGCCGATGATGAACAACAGCATTCCCAGTGCCGCACCGCTGAAGGGAGGATCGTTCCAGGGGAGGCTCTTCACCGTGGCGATGAATCCGCGACGGCCTTGTTTGATCGCGGCAAGCTCGAACGATGCGAAGATCGCAAACGCGGTGATGAACGATGGAACCGCCACGCCATATGTCAAGACGGTGTGCAGCATCTTCCACGTTGAGGAAATTCCCGGCTCCATAAACTCGTGGTGGATTCCGACCGGCGTCGAAAGCAGGATCAGCATCACAAAGGTTAGGCGCGTCAAACCGTCGCTAAAGACGTTTCCCCCGTAACGCGTCGGAATGACGTTGTACCAGATGATGTACGCGCCCATGATCCAGAAGTACACCAGCGGATGGCCGAAGTACCAGAAAAACATGCGCGTCAACATCACGTTGATCCCCGGCGTCCAGCCGAACGCCCATGGAATCAACAGGCCCATCTCCGCGACGACGCCGAGCGTCGCGACGATCCACATCACGAAGGTTGCCGCCGCGCAGAACACGACGAGCGGAATCGGCTGGCCGAAATGGGTTTTTCGAAAGAAGACCACGTTTTCGAATATCTCGAAAGCGACGATCCACGTACCCAGCACGAGCAGCGTCGCTCCGATGTAGAACCACGGGCTGGCCTTGAGAGGCGCGTAGAACGTGTAGAGCACGGTGGCGTTCCCGCGCAATATTGTGAGCGCCGCCATTGCCGTTCCCAATAGCATCAGGCTCCACCCGAACCAGGCGACTGTCAAACGGCGCTCGCGCGGAATGGAACGATAGGTAACGAAGAGCGACAGGCCCGTGATAAAGAACGTCGTGAAGACGAGCGCCATCAACACGCCGTGCATGGTTAGGATGCGATAGTAGTCGAACCAGGCCGGCGCACCGAAGGCGCTCGTGCGCGCCAGACCTTGGAAGACGCCAAAAACGGCGCCGAGCGCGATCGCGGCGGTTGCCGCGTAGATGTGGGCGATGACGACCCGGTTCTCGTTACGGACTTGGGCCGCCGGCTTCACGGGCGTACTTCGATTTTAGCAAACATATCCTGATGGTCGATTCCGCAATATTCGTGGCAGATCACCAGGTAATCGCCGGCTTTACGAAAGACGTGAGTCTCTTGATTGACCCAACCCGGAATGGCCATCATGTTGAGATCGGTACCCGGAACGAAGAATCCGTGAACGACGTCGGCAGACGTCACATAGAACGTTACTTTGCTTCCGATGGGAACCGTCAAAGTCGCCGGATTAAACCGAAAGACTTGCGCTACGTAGTAGGCTTCGTACGAGCCGTCGGGCAGTCGGTGAAGCCCGGGCTTGTCGAACGGCGGAGTTTGCGAAACCTTTGTGGGATCAATTTACTGCATTCCCGATGGCGGGTTGATATTATCGGCGAATGCCGCGAAGCCGACGAGCGCGAGGAACACGACCAGCATGGTTATGCCGAAGGTCATCCACCATCGTTCGTACCGATGAATATTCATTACCAGCGGCTCCGCAGCAGCGCGTACATTCCAAGCCACAAAGCGAAAAACGTGGCGCCGAGGACGAAGACGAAGCGCAGCGTCCCTACGAGAGGGGCTTCATCGTCGCTCACAATGTGGTCGAATCGCGTTTTGCTTGCTCGTCGCGCTGGTAGCGTGCCTCCATTTCGTCTCCAAGGCGGCGCAACAGCGCTCGCGCCGTAGCGCTTGCGATGCGTCCTCCTGCAACCCAGTCGAATGCTGCCCCGGCGATGCCCCCTGGGGGCCGATACGATCCTCGCAGCTCGAGCCGCGACGTTTCATAGGTCTCGTCCGCGCGCACGGTCAACTCGCCCTCGAACTCTGGATACAGCCCGCTTTGTGGTGTCCAATGAATGCGCCAAGGCTGATCGAAGTGCATGGGATCGACGGCCGAGCCGAAGCTCACCATTACGGCCTTTGATAGTTCCATCCCCGGAACCGTCGCGGTTAAGGTGAGCGTGCGTTGCTCTCCCGACGCCGCGCGCGCTCCAACGCTATCGGCGAGGTAACCCTGGGCGAGATGGTACGGGCAGCGCAGGACGAGGGTCTCAAGGAGCTCGGACATGATGGAACCTTATCTCAAGCACTGCAAGAACCTTTCGAACCCGAGATCCCGCCCCAGTGGGTCGAAGCCAAGCTGACCCTTACGCCACTATTCGGACCCTCGTAATCGACCAGCGCGCTGACGAAGATCACGTAAGCGACTACGCGCGTGCGAGGCCGAGCGTAACAAAGACTTTCACAATGCACTCGCGCTCCCAGCCGACGGGGAGAACGGCATGCTGGGAGAACACGACTGGGGTGAATCATGCGCTAGACGTCGCCTCGATACCAGCCCTAACTGTCGTTGCTTTGTGTACTTCGGCGATTGAGTAGCGCGATGCCGGCGGGCGTAAACATTATTCTCGTCCTCGCCGGGTTTTTTCTGATCTGGATCGCGCTGCGCGACGTCTTTCTATCGGTCGTGCTGCCGCAAGCGGCGGACCGGCGGCTTCGCCTGTCGGCGATCCTCGCGCGATCGCTCTGGCGCCTCTGGCGATTGGCTGCCAAGTCCTATTCTAACGAAGACCGGCGCGAAAGTTTCCTGGGGATGTTCGCGCCGTTTACCTTGATGACGCAACTCGCCCTTTGGGTCGCGGTACTTATCTGGGGATTCGGCACGCTGCTTTATGGACTCCCCAACGCACTTCAGCCCCACTCGATTAGCTACACGAATGCGTTATATTTTGCCGGCGCGTCGCTGCTAACGATCGGGTACGGCGACATTACGCCTGCCAGCGAGTGGGCGCGCGTGATCTCGCTTGCCGCGGGCGCATCGGGGCTCGCCGTCGTCGCGCTCACGGCGTCGTTCTTGTTTTCGATCTTTGGTGCTTTTCGCCGCCGCGAAAGTTTCGTGGCCACGCTTGGCGCGCGCGCGGGATCGCCGCCGAGCGGCGTTGGTTTACTGGCAATCGCGGGGTACCTCAATCTTTGCGAGGACCTCAACGTCGTCTTTCGCCAAGGACAAGCCTGGACCGCGGAACTCATGGAGAGCCACCTCGCCTATCCCATTCTTGCGCATTATCGGTCGAGCCACGATTACGAATCTTGGGTGACGACCCTGGGGACGCTGCTCGATGCCGCAACACTCGTGATCACGACCGTGGACCGCTCCGCAAGCCCCGAGCGATTCGATGCCTCCGGGCAGGCACGAATACTCTTTAACATCGGCCGGCACGCGGCCCACGATCTGACACATTATTACGGTTTGCCGCTAGACGATATCGTGGGTTTGCAGCCCGCGGAGTTCGAACACGCGTGCGATCGGCTCAGCACTGCAGGCTTTACGATTCGAGATCGAGCGGTGGCTTGGGAATCCTTCTGCGACCTCCGCAAAGGGTATGCCGGGCATCTCAATGCACTCGCGCGGTGGCTCGCGGTTCCGCCGCTGCGGTGGACGGGAGACAACGTTTTGATCGAAGCCGCTCACCTGCGTGGCCAGCTCTCCGAGCGATTACTGCGCCGCTTGAGCGGCTTCGACGAAGAGTTCTAGCTGCTAGTCCGCGTTTGTGGACGTAAGCGGCTTCAATGTGGGCAGCGTCCGCACCGCGCCTGGCGTGTGGCCGCAGAAGTTCAGCGACGGCGGCGGCGCTGAAACGACCGGCGGCCCACCTGCGGCTCGACCGTAAATGCTCGGGCGGATGCCGGCTCCATGAAATCGTGCTCGCTGCGCTTTAGCGGCGTGCCCATTGCGCCTTCGATGCGCGCGAACGAGCTCGCCTCGTCACGCGAAACGAACGTAATTGCGTCGCCGGTTTTTTGAGCGCGCCCCGTGCGCCCGATGCGATGTATGTAATCGGTGGGCTCCGTCGGGACGTCGTAGTTTATGACGTGACCGAGATCGGCGATATCGAGGCCTCGCGAGGCAACGTCGGTGGCGACTAAGACCCGGTAGCGTCCTTTTTTAAAGGCCTCGAGGGCGCGCGAGCGCTGCGCCTGCGAACGATCGCCGTGAATGCGCTCCACGTCGACGGAATGCCTCGTCAAAGCACCGGCGATGCGCTCGGCCCGCGACTTGGTCCGGGTAAACACGATCGCGTTGAAGACGCGTCCGTCTTTGAGCAGGTCCACGAGGAGATCCGTTTTCCTATGCGGTTCCACTTCGTACACCCACTGGGTTACGGTCGCTACCGGCGTCGAAGGTGCCAAATTGATGCGCACGGGATCGTGGAGAAACTCGCGCGCAAGCGCAACCACCGCACTGCCGAGCGTTGCCGAGAAGCAGAGAGTTTGGCGACGGGCTGGGAGCTTGGCAACGATGCGCTTCACGGCCGGTAAGAACCCCATATCGAGCATACGGTCCGCTTCGTCGAGCACGAAAATCCCAACGTTGTCGAGACGAACTTCGCCCTGCTGCATCAAATCCATGAGCCGCCCAGGCGTCGCGACGATGACGTCGGTACCGCGGCGCATGGCATTGATCTGCGGTTTCATGGCCACGCCTCCGTAAATCGGCGTGATGCGCAGTTTGGTGTGTTTTGCCAGCTCGCGAAGGTGCTGCGCAATTTGCTGCGTCAGCTCGCGGGTCGGCGTCAAGATCAGCGCGATACTGCGGTCGGTGCGCTTCTCCAGCAGTTTTTGGAGCAACGGAATGCCGAAAGCCGCAGTTTTGCCGCTGCCGGTTGGAGCGCTGGCAAAGACGTCGTGACCGGCCAGAGCAACCGGAATAGCCCTGCGCTGTATGGGGGTGGCCTCTGTATAGTGAAGGTCGTCGATGCCGCGACGTAGCGCAGCATCCAGGGTGAGTTCTAAAAAAATAGGGATATTGAAACCGATCTTTGGGTGGGCGCAACTTATCGACCACTCGAAAGATCGCGCTTGAGGACGGGGAAGAGTGTCTCACAGGTTCGACCCCGGTGCAGACCCGTATACCCGGTGGAAGTAAGAAAGGTTGCGCTCGGGCCCGATTCATATCGGTCTCGGGACGCCCCTGCCCGTCTAAGGACCCATTCGCCGGCCGCCAGCATCACCCACAGGCAGTTGACGAGCACCATCAGCCGGTTGACGTAACCTACCAGCGCAATCGCGCCGGGCGGCAACTTTGTTCCGATCGGCAGCATCCCGCCGTCGGCCGGAACGTGTCCGCCGGCATGCGTGAAGGTAACGAATAACAAGACCAGACTGCCGATCAATGCGACGACCATAATCCATGTCAGGTTCGCGAGCCATTGCAGCCTCTTGCCGGCCGAAATTAGCATCGCGGCAGCCGGTAATCCACCCGCGCCCAGCAGTCCGGCAAGTCCGTGCAACGGCTGATTGATGTCGAACACCGCCGCCAACGCCTCACCTGCGCCCGACGCAACGAGAAACCATAACCCTGCGCGTTCCGGAGCGCTGCGCAAGCTTGGCCACAACGCGTACGCCAGCGCCCACGAACTCACGGCCCACGTTGCAAACATTGACGACAGCACCCAGCCATAATGTCCGTTAGCGTACTCGCTGACGACGCGCCACGACGGATCGAACTCCGGGCTCAACACGTGCAGCGCCGCCAGCAGCACCAACGTACACGCCGACGCCCCGATCGCAGTCCACGCGGCCGCGCGCCTCACGGCCGCACCTCCTTCAAACCGCCGTCGAGCCGGTCGTAGCTCATTGACATTCCGTCGGTCATGCCCGACTCCAGCGCGCCGTCGCGCAGCTCCTGCGATTCGAACCGCATCGTCAGCTTAAACAACGTTCCATCACCCGACTTGGTAAAGGTCGTCGTGCACGACGCCTTGCCCGGAACCCCGTCCATCGTCTCGACATTTACGATGCGATCCGGTGCGTGAACCTCGCGAAACTCACCCTGCACGCCGAACTCCGCACCCGTGTCGTCGTTGCGCCACACGTAGCGGTAGCGTCCGCCCGCGCGCAGATCGATTTCGCACACCGGCATGCTCCATCCGGGCGGCCCCAGCAGCCACTTCCCAACGAGGTCGGGTTTGGTGTGATATTCGAAAACGAGGCCGGGCGGCACGTCGAACCGGCGCGTGACGCTAATCTCTCGCTCCGACGGCGTCGTGACTTCCAGTTTCGTAGACATCGTAGTGTAAGCTCCTTACAAACGTTTGCGGGCTTTGAGTTCGTCGGCCAGCAAGGCGTCGAGTCTCTGATAAGTACGCTCCCACAGCGCTTGATAGCGCTCGATCCAGGTCACCGCGTCGGCGATCGGCTTGGTCTCCACCGTCGCCGGGCGGCGCTGCGCATCGCGACTGCGGCGAATCAACCCGGCCTTTTCCAAGACCTTCAGGTGGCGCGAGATCGCCGGCTGACTGATTTCAAACAGATCCGTCAGCTCGTTGACGGTTGCTTCACCCCGCGCCAGCCGCGCCAAAATCGCCCGCCTGGTCGCATCGGAAAGCGCGAAAAACGTGGCATCGAGACGTTGAGCATCTAGGCTGACCTTCATAACCTAGTTATTATATAACATATAAGTTATATTCAGGTCAAGGGGTACCCCGAGAGATCGACTGGGGCTGCCCTAGGCGTGGCCCGATTCGCGCAACTTGGAAACCAGAATGTGCCCCGGCTTGAGAATATGGTCGTTCAGGAGCGAACATGCTTCCTCTATTTTTCCTCGTGAGATAAGCTCGAGCAATTTACGGTGTTCGCGCTGTGAGTCCGCAAGGTTATTCGTTACCTTGACTTCCTGATAAACGTATCGCTCGACGCTCCGCTGCAACGAAAGAATTTCGGCGAGCAGTCGCGGTCGCTCTGCGGGCTTGTAGAGAATGGTGTGAAACGCCGTATTCTGCTCGCCCCATCGCTTTGGCTGGTGATCGATACGATCCAGCACTTGGGCTGCCTTCTGCAAATCGCCGTCGGTAAGCTTCGGTGTCGCGATGCGCAGGGCACAACATTCCAAGGCCGCGCGCATCTCGTTAAGCTCTTCGAGCTCGGCCGCCGACAGCGCCGCGACGATCGCGCCGCGGCGTGGCCGAATCTCGACGAGCCGCTCGGCTTCGAGTCGAAGAAAGGCTTCACGAATCGGAACGTGGCTCACCCCGAACGATCGTGCGATCTCGTCCTGGCGCAAGGGCTCGCCAGGCGCGAGCCGCCCGGTCACGATGTCCTCTCGCAGTCGCTCGACGACGAGATCGGGGGTTGACACAAGAAGTTTCACCCAGATAATATATTATCTATGAGCCCAGATTTCAAGTCCGCGTTCATCGCCGCCGGCTTGGCGGTGCTGCTCTCAGTCGCGCCGCAGGTCTCACACGCCGCTGGCGATCCGCGAGTTGAAAGGCTCATAGGCCAATCGGGAGTCGCGCTCCACGTCGCCGCCCTGCGTTCGATCGAAGTCATCCATGCAGAGGGCAGCGTCGAAGCTGCCGGTCTCTCCGGCAGTGGCGATAACTGGAACGAAATGGGCGGCATGCGCGAGGCATCGCTTTTTTCAACGCCGCCTCTCGGCGGGGGCAGCGGATGGGACGGCAACGAGAACTGGAATCTCGACCAAACGGGATTACTGATGGTCGACGGAAGCGTCCTCGGGCGCTCGACTGCCGTCGATCAAGCATACTTCGGTAACTACGATCTCTGGACGCCGGGCTATGGCGGCGCGGCCGTCGCGTGGGGCGGCTCAAAGAGTGAGAAGGGCAAGAGCTACGACGTTCTCACCGTGACGCCGCCGAAATCCAGCTTACCGATCGGCGTCTGGTTCGATCGTGCAACGCATCTGCCGGTCGAGGTGCTACAGACGGCCGGCCCGATGGTGACGACCACGACGATGACGGATTTTAGGCCGGTAGACGGCCTGATGATTCCCTATCGCGTGGACACCTCAACGAACACGGGCAACAGTAGCTCGTTTACCGCTACCGCCGTCGAGGCGAATCCAGCCGGGGGTGCCGCCCATTTGGCTGCCCCGCAATCGTCGCCGCACGATTTCTCGATAGCGGACGGCGCGACGCAGGCTTCCGTCCCGATCCAGATTTCCGAGAATCACGTGTATCTCGACGTAATGCTCGATGGGAAGGGGCCGTTTCACTTCGAATTCGACACCGGCGGAGCGAACGTCATCGATCCGGCCGTCTCCAAGGCACTCGGCGTGGCCGGCGGCGGCTCGACACAGGTTACCGGCGTGGGCAGCGCGAGCTCAGCTTCAAGTTTCGCGGTGATCAAAACGCTTCAAATCGGGAACGCACGCGTCACCAATCAGGTCTTCGTCGTGCTTCCGATCGCCAAGAGCGTAGGCATGGCCCACGGGATGGCGATGGATGGCGTGATCGGCTACGAAGTACTCTCGCGCTTCGTGACGACCTTCGACTACGGGAACAAGAAGGTCGTGTTTTATATGCCGGGCTCGCATACGTCGCCACCCGATGCGACCGTCATACCGATTATGCAGTACGGTACGCAGCCGCAGTTTGCGTGCAGCATCGACGGCGTGCCGGCGACGTGCACGCTCGATACCGGTGCACGCGGCTCGATCTCGCTCTTTAAACCGTTCGTCGAGGCGCATCCAAGCGTCGTACCGGCAAGGCTTACTGCGCTGGGAACCAATGCGTTCGGCGTCGGCGGTCCCAATATTGGCCGGCTCGGGCGCGTGCGAACACTCTCCTTCGGTGGCCTGACGCTTCGCGATCTCGTCGGAGATTACACTACGCAAAGCGAAGGGGGACTTGCGATGCCGTTCATCGGTGCCAACGTCGGCGGCGCAGTCTGGAAACGCTTCACCATGACGCTCGATTACCGTCAGCTCACGATGACGCTCACGCCAAACGCGGACTTCGACACGCGCGATCAGTGGGATCGAAGCGGTGTCTTCCTCCTCAACAAGGGTGCGATAACGATCGTCGACGTTCGCCCGGGGACGCCGGCGGCGAATGCAGGTCTGGCCAAGGGCGACGTGATCGTATCGGTTAACGGCTCTTCGGGTCTCTCGCTGCGTCAGGTTCGCGAACTCTTCTCGGCCGGCCCTGGAACCGTCGAACATCTCGTGGTCAAAAGCAAAGACGGTGCAACACGCGACATCGACCTTACGCTCGAGGATTACGTCTAGCCGCAGTACCGAGGCGCTGCTTACAGGACCGCATGCTGCTTGCGATAAAGGGACTTACAATGATGATCCGTGCCTTGGTCGCCGCCATCGCTCTCCTCTTTGTCGCCACGCCGGTTTTTGCAGATTCGTTGAGTTCCATGTTTGGCGTCTACGTTTATCCAAAGAATAGGCAGACTTCGTCGCAGCAAGCCAACGATGAATCCGTCTGCTACAAATCGGCCAAATCGAAAACGGGCGTAGATCCTGCCAACTTGCAGCCTGCGACCGCTCCTCCAACGACGCGCCAACAAGGCGGCGCGGTGCGTGGGGCGGCCGGCGGCGCTGCCGTCGGGGCAGCCGTCGGTGCAATTGGCGGAAACGCCGGAACGGGCGCCGGGGTCGGCGCAGCGCTGGGTGCGGTTCGAGGGCGCCTTAGGCAAACGGCGGCTAACAATGCCGAGCAGCACTATGCGCAAGCCAACGTACAAGCTCAACAGTCGCAAAAAATGAATAACTTTCGGCGAGCTTTTGCGGCGTGTCTTGAATCGAAGGGCTATACCGTTAAGTAGCCGCGCCTAGTTATCGGGATCGTTGAAGTTCGCGTAGTAATGTGAGCCATCGCAGAATGGTTTGTTCTTCGAGTGGCCGCAGCGACACAGGGCGTAATGCTCGAGAGAGGCGCCTTGATTGCGCGGCTCCCCCTCCAGCTCGATGCCGCCGCGTACCCAATAGCTCTGGTTGTGCGAAACGATGATTTCGGCCTCACGCTGCTCGCCTTCGTACCGAACGCCGTCTTTGATGAAACCGAGTGCGCCCGAGGGACATTGGCGGACGATCGTCTCAACCCGCTCGGCCGCCGCACCTTCGGGCGTAACGAATGGCTCGCCATTAACGTGAAAGACCTCGGGCAGGTGATCGGTGCAGTTGCCGAAGTGCGAGCACGTTCCGCGATTGTCGAGCACGGTGATCTCTTTGGCTTCGTATGTGTCGAGACGATCGGGCGTGCGATCCGGCTGCTTGATGCTGCAGAAATTGATCCGTGCGTGCGTGCCGTCGCAATAGGGTTTGAGCTGCGAGCCGCCGCAGCGGCAGAGCGCGAGGATCGGGCGCACCTTAAGGCTCTTGCCTTTCGAGTTGGTGAGCTTACGCAGGTTGCGCACGATGTACGGACCGTCGAGTTCCGGGCGGATCGTCGTGCGGTTGCCGCGGCCGTCGCACTCTTCGCGAACCGCTTGCGCAAACTCCGCCGGAATAAAAGGCGTTAGGTGTTCGGCAACCGATTCGAGCGCGGCGGCGGCCTCTTGCACTTCTTGCGGTAGCGTCGCCTCTCTAGCGAGGTTCGTCAAACGCATCGAGAGATCGTAGAGGCGCTCGAGGAAGAATATCCACGCGGCTTTGCGGTGCGGGAGCAAGCGCACGTTCTGGGTGATGCCGAAGGGCGGCCCGGCCGTCAGGCCGGGATAGTTCGGGCCGGCCGGCATCCGCGCGAGCGCCTCGCCTAGCGGACGCAGCCCCGACGCCATCATTCGCAGCGTTCCGCGGGCGAGGAGGCTTAGTTGTTCTTCGGTCTCTCCGCCATGCGAGAAAAAGCGCGCCAGCATCATCAGCATCAGCTCGTAAACGCTGTTGAAGATTTCGGCCAGCTCGCGCGACGAGGCATCGGTGATCCGGTTCAAACCGCCGCTCGGCCCGATGATGCGCGTCGCCGGATCCGTGAGCATCTTCCGGAAGGGTTCGAAGGTACGGCCTTCCGCTTTCGCGCGCTCCGCGAGGTGTTCGTATTCCTCGTAAATCTTCTGGAAGACGTAAAAATGCGCGTCGGGATGGTGGCGCGGCGGCGCTTCGCCCTGTTCGATGATCCGCTCGACGGCGCGGTGCGCGGATGCTGCATCGTGAACGCGGATCAGCTTTCGCGGAAGGTCGAGATAGGCTGGGCGGGCTTGGTCGTCGGGATCGCCGATGAAGAGCCGCTCCGGCGCGATGGTATCGAACGCGGTTTCGATCTTCTTGTAGAACTCGCCGATCGTGCGGAAGTCGACGTCGAAGGGCTCGATCGCATTTTGCTGGCGAACGATATCGTCGTGGTCGATCTGGGCGGTGGTGCGCCGGCGAATGTCGTCGCACAGCGGCCGGAGATGCACCGGAATCGCCTCGTTGGCCGGCATCTCGTAACACATGAAGCGCTCGATCAACTCGCGCGAGAGCGGCTCGAGCGTGATTTCGATTCCGAACGGAAACGCCGTTGCGGGGAGCGGGAAGTTCGAGCGTAAGAAGTGCGGGGCGCCCCCGACCGCAGTGAGAATATTCGAAACCTGCGCGAGGTGGAGCATCTCCTCGACCGCGACGCTCGCAATCTTCTGTTTCCACCCGCGAACTGCCAGCAGCTCGTCGTGCGTGATGCCGCCTTCGTCGGGGCGCATCTTAATGGAATAGCCGGCGTACAAGTAGGAGCAGGCCAGGTCGTGCTCCAGCTCCGACGCGCGCGTGAGCAGATACAGCAGTTCTTCACGCGTTTCGACGGGCGCAAGATGAGTCTCGGCAGCAGCGCTCATGCCGCCTAAACCGGGGCTATCCTGCCGTGGGTTGCGGCCGCCAAGCCCCGCGCCGATGCCGGCGGTGAGCGCGACCTTCTCAAGGCCCGAGGCAATCGATGGAAAAGGGCTCCGGCGACCTGGCCGTTGGTACGAAATCGGCGACGGTTACCGTTTGGCATGTGAAGAGCAAGCAGATCACGCTGTTTGCCACGCTGAAGCTATCACAAGGCCCGTATGCGATAGGGCTCGCGGAGGCCCCACCCGCACGCTCTTTACGTCGAACTTGAACGAGGTGGCGTATTTAGCGGCCGACGCGCACAGTCTGCTGGCTGACGGCTACAACAGCAGCCGCCAACCGCTCCTAGTCTCCGTAAACACGAGTACGGGCACCGATACGATTCTTCAGACCATTCAGTCCGGTCAGCTGCCCGAGGGCATCGTGTTCGATCGTCGGGAGAACCTCATCCTAAACACCGTCGGCAACAATAACACGCTCGCCGTGTTCAAAAAGCCCTGGAGCGGATCTCCCACCTCGACGTTCATCTACGGTTCGGGTGCCGAAAATGGCTATTACACCGGCATATCGCTGAATAGGTCGCAAAACACGCTTTGGGCCGGCATTACTCTGCCGGTACAGTCGCAAGGCTACGGGAGCGTCCAGGCCAACAGCTATCCCCTTGGAAGCGTCGGACGTTCTTCGACTGGTATCGAATCGGAATACTACGATAGCATAGCGGTGGACCCTCAGGCTAAATAGCGTACGATTCGTAGGGGTTTCCTTTTTTCACAGCCCGAAAAAACAGCGGGCATCTTGAGAAACGACGCTACTTTTGCCGATGTTCTGAAAACGTTCCGATTGCGGGCGCGTCTCTCGCAGGAGGCGCTCGCCGAGCGGTCGGGCGTCAGCACGCGCACGGTCAGCGATATGGAGTGTGGTGCCGCGCGGTCGCCTCGGACGATGACGATCGTGCTGCTCGAAGAGGCCCTGGGTCTTTCGCAGGAGGACCGCGAGCGGCTTCGCTCGGCGGCGAGCGTTCATTCATCGTTGCCGCCCAGCCGCACGCTGCCGTCGACTGCGATGCCGGAACCGCTCGTCGGGCGAGAATCCGATGTCGCCGCTACGCTCGAGCTTGTCCTTGCGCAAGAGACGCGATTGCTCACCATCACGGGATCGGCTGGCATCGGGAAGACGGCCCTTGCGCTGCATCTGACGCGCCAGGCGGGGCGACACTTCGACGAAACGCTTGTCGTCGAGCTGGCGGCGATCCCGGCTGCCGAACTGGTCGTCTCGAAGGTGGCGCTGGCTGCCGGCGTCAAGCGCGCTCGCAGCGACTCGGTGGCGCAAAGTATCGCAGAGCACTGGGGTTCGCGTAACGTCCTCTTGCTGCTCGATAACTTCGAGCACGTCCTCGGCGCCGCAGCCTTCGTCGCCGATTTGCTGTCCCTCGCGCCGGCCTGCACGGTGGTTGCCACGAGCCGCGTTCCGTTAGGGATTGCGCGCGAGCGCCGGTACGCGCTAACGCCGATCGGCCTTACCGCATGCGTGGCACTCCTGGTGGATCGTGTCTCGACGATCGTGCCGGGCTTCACGGTCACGGACGCAAACGCGAGCGCGCTTGAAAAAATCGGGCGTGCGCTCGGCGGTTTTCCGCTCGCTATCGAGTTGGCGGCTCCGCTCTTTAAGACGCTCTCCGCCGCAGCGCTTTCGGAGAGCTTCGAGAATATGCTGCCGCTTTTGGCATCGAACGAAAATCCCGGTTCTCGCCATGCTTCGATGCGCAACGCCATCGCATGGAGTTACGACCTGCTCGCGCCCGAGGAGCAGCGCGCCTTTCGATGGTTATCCGTTTTTCACGGCCCATTCTCGGTTCGGGCGGCCCAGGCAATCGCGGGCGAGTCCGAAACGGCGGCAGCCCCGCTGCAAACGATGCAATCCGTAGCAAAGATGGTCGACCATAATTTGCTGGGCCTGCGGTCGGATTTCGTAGACCCGCACTTCGAGTTCTACATGCTGGTGCGCGAGTATGGGAGGGACTTGCTTCGGGAGCGCGGCGAGAGCGACGCGGCGCACGAGCGTCTTGCTGCCTACTGCCTCGAAACCGCGGCCGCCGTAAAGTTCTCCGATCCTGCAACGCAAACGGCTGAGAATCTCGACCACCTTGGGGCCGAAGTCGTTAATATCGATTCGGCTCTTGAGTGGGCATGCCAAACCGGTCGCACCCAGCTCGGCTTGAGGATCTGCCTGGAAACGTACGGATATTGGTGGTTAAGAAACCCGGGCTCCGGACTCACTTGGATCCGGCGCGTCTTGGAAAACGCCGAGTGCACGGATAAGGAAATCGACGCGGAGCTTCTCGCGACCGGCTACTTTCGCGCGACCGGTCTGGCCGATCAGTGCGAGTCGCTCGACGTTGCAGATCGGCTTGCGGAGCACGCGTTGCGGCTGCACCGCGCGCTGGGTCTCGATGCCAGAGTGGCGTCGATACTCGGTGGCGCCGGCACTCGCGCGCGCACTCGAGGCGATTACAAGAGGGCTTTCGACCTGCTTGAGGAGAGCCTGAAGATTCGCCGCGCGCTCGGCGTCAACTTCGCGATCGCGATGTCGCTGTATGAAATCGGTGCGACTGCGGCGGAGGCCGGCGATCCCGCCGTCGCGGTACCGTATCTGGAAGAGAGCCTTGCCCGGCTGCAGGAGGCAAAGAGCGACCTCGGCGTCGCCATGGCCTTCGCGCAGCTCAGCGTGCTTGCGCTGCGCGAAAAGAGCGTCGAGCGCGCCCGCAGCTTCGCCAACGAGAGCCTGCGAATCGCTCAAGCGATCGGCCATCACTCGACGATCGGCTATGCGAAGACGATCCTTGCACGAGTCGCCCTCGAAGATTGTCGCTACGAACACGCGGAGCAGTTGGCGCGCGAGGCGATGGCGATCGCACAATCGTCCAAGGCTACGGCGTCGACATCCGAGGCGCTGGAAGTGCTGGCCGCAAGCGCCGGCGCGCAAGGCCGCAAGCGCTTTGCCGCGCGCCTTCTCGGCGCGAGCAACAACCTTCGCCGGCGCGAGAATGCGCCGATCGCGATGGCCGACCGTCAGGAGAGCGATCGCCTGGCGGAGAGGCTGCGATCGGCGCTGGGAGACGTGATCTTCGACGCAGAGTTTACGATCGGGGCCTACGGTCCCAGCGAGCGACTCCTCCACGACGAACCACTCACTTAGCGGTACGTTCCCGCCGGGCTCGTCGCGACGCCGTAGATTTGCGCGTCGCCGTCGGGCGCGAAGCTGTTCAACTGTTGGCCACTGGGGTAGCCGTATTCGACGACGCGGCCGTAGAAGCGATCCGCGACGAACAGCCGATCGGCCTTTGCGTTCAGTGCGATGAACTCAGGCGTCCCGCCGGTGACGATTTGGTTGGAAGATTTGCCTGGCGTGAAGATATCGACGCCCGGAACATATTGGTCCACGGCAAGATACTGGAAGGGTTTCTTCTCGCCCGGCGATTCCTCGACCGCAACGCCTCCAGTCTCTCCAAGGGTTACGCCGCCAACTTGCGAGCAGCTCGAGCCGTTCGGAAAACAGGTCAGCAGTCCGCCGATCGCGCCGCTGCTTTGATCTTGTGTAAACTCCGTCGCGTAGATTGACGTTTCGCCCTGTGACGATGGATTGAGCAGGGCGATGCCGGTTACGACCATCCCCGCGCTCGGGACGCTCCACGTGTTTGTCGGGTTCGAGCTTCCCGGCGCGTATTCGTTGATGAACGCGGCGCCCGACAACGGATCGTTCGCAACGTAAATGTTGCCGAACCCGTCTACCTTCACGTCAAACGGGCCGCTCAGACCGTTGGAGATCGTGGTCTTAGGCGTAGAGCCGTTTGGTGCGTAGATCGTGACGCTATTGGAAAGAAAGTTCGTAACGTAGAGATTGCCGGACTTGTCGGTTGCGATGCCGTTGGGTCCTTTGATGCCGCTGGTAATCGTTCGCAGCGGAGGTGGATTCTGCGTCTTCGTGGCGGCGTTGTAGACGTAGACCTTGTCGTTTTCGTTGTCGCTGACGAATAGCAGCGTTTTCTTTGTATCGGGGTCAACCGTCTGGGTTTGGGGTCGTGCTGCCGTCACGGGCGCCGAGGCCGGGCCGGCCGGCAGCGCCGAGGAGCCGCTGCAGCTAGCGAGCGGGGAAGCGGTGAGAGAGGCGATGGCGAGGACGGCAGCGGCGCGAAGGCCGGAAGCGAGCTTGTTCATTTCGACACAATCCTTTCTAAAGAAGCAGGTTGTGTCTTAAGGCTATCGCCCGCCCGGACCGGAAACCACGAAATTCCTAGACATTTGAGGCCCCCGGAGCCGTAGATCCGGCCCGGGAGCCGAGGACCGGCGCAGCTCGGCGGGAACCTCCCGTCGGTCGCGCCATCCCCGAACGTATGGATCACATGCTCCGTCGACCTCCAGGAAACAGCGCGCCACGTCGACCGTAGATATTGCATGAGCAAAACCATCGTCGTGCTCGCGCTCTGGCTCTCGCTTATCGCGGGAGCGCAAGCTTCAACGCTTGTTCCCGGATTGTATGCCTTCTCCGGTCGCACGATGTATGTTGGTGTCGAACACGAGCTGCCCGATCCGGCATCAAACGATTTCTTCGACCCGGCCTCGCAGCGCACCGGTGATCTGCGTGCAACGCACGGCTTGCAATTGCGCAGCGGCATCTCGGAAGCGCGCCGCATCATCGGATCGGCCCATGGGCGGCTCGGATTTTCGCTTTACTACGCAGGCGAAAAGCCTCGTGCCACCGCGATCCTGATCCATGGCAACGATCCGGAAGCCCGAGAAATGGGCTTCATCATCCCCTTTTTCGTATGCAACGGCATCAATGTTATCAGCTACGATCAGCGCGGCACGGGGGAATCGACCGGCAACTGGTTTCTCAACGGACCAAGCCAGAGAGCCGATGACGTCGCGGCTATCTATGACGCCATGCGCGGCGACCCGCGCGTGGACTCGCACCGCATCGGCATCTGGGCTTTCAGCAACGGAGGCTGGACCGCGCCGCTGGTAGCGCTCCACCGGCCGATCGCCTTCATGATCCTAAAGAGTGCGCCCACGGAATCGTTGGCTCAGAATATTGACTATGAAGTCGAACAACGGATGCGCCGGCACGATGTAGAGTCCGCATCGCCGCAGGCGCTAGCCCTTTGGCATGCGTTCGAGGGGGCGCTAGCTGGCACGGTCTCGTGGAGTTATACAAAACGCCTGTACGATCTCGATGCGAAACAACCATGGTTCCAATACTCGCTGATGCCGGACCTTGGCGTCTCCATTCCGCCACCGCCCTCGATGATCGTTGGGCTGCGGCGATTTGTCAGCTTCGATCCAACGCGCGCGTTACTCGGCCTCTCGTCGACTCCCATACTGGCGCTCTACGGCGCGCTCGATCGCAATGTTGACGCGGCGGACTCGGCGGCGCATTTACGCGAGTACCTAACGCGCGCCGGAAATCGTGATGTCACGATCGAGACGTATCCAAACGCCGGGCACCAGCTCGTCGTATCGAAAAGTGGATACAACGGAGATCCGACGCTTCCCGAGCGGTTCGTTCCAGGCTACCCGCAGATCATGACTACGTGGCTGGCGCAGCGCGGGTTTACGTTCCGACCACCTTGCCTTGTGGAAATGAAAAAATATAAACGTACGCCGAATTGCCGCTGACGTACAACAAGCCTTGCGATCGTGCATCGGGCGAGACCCAAGAAACGCCGGTTAAGTTAACGGCACTGCGTGCCGGCAGTGCCGAAGTACATGCAAGGCAACTCCGTTTACGGGAAGCTCGCTTCGAGTAGCGCAACGAGCGCTTGCCAGTGCCGTTCCGCGCACGCTGCATCATAGGTCGGCGTATCGGAAAGCACCCATCCGTGTTTGGCCGGATACGTTTCGATCTCGTGATCGACGCCCGCTTCGGTCAGTGCGCGCTCCAGCCGCTCTTTCATGTCGTCGGGGAACGATTGATCTTCGGTCGCACCGGCGACATAGACGCGTGCCTTCATCTTCGGTGCGAGCAGATGCGGACTGTCGGGTGCGTCGGTAGCGAGACGTCCGCCGTGGTAGGAGGCGGCGCCGGCAATTCGATCGGGATACGTGCCGGCGGCAGTGAGCGACATCAGCCCGCCCAAACAGTAGCCGGTCGTCGCAACGGGTCCCGCTCTAACCTCCGGTTGCGCGGCGAGGAACTGCAAGAACGCGCTGGTATCCGACATTATGTTGGCCGGAGTTGCAAGTGCAAAGAACTTCTCCATTAGCACTTTGCGCTTTTCCGGATCGGAAAAGACCGCCTGCGGATCCATCGGCTCGTACGGACCCGAGCGATAGAAAAGGTCCGGCAGCAATACGAAATAGCCATACGTTGCAAGCCGCTCTCCGATGGCGAGCATCGCCGGGCGAATGCCGAGGCCGTCCATGAACACCAGCACGCCCGGCCATGGGCCATCGCCTGCGGGCCGATATACGTGCGCGGGGCAGTTGCCGTCGGCGGTTTCAATCGTTATCTTTTCAGGCACGCGGCAAGCGTACGGCGGCCGGCGCGTGAATCCTCGGAGGGGTAGCGCGCCGTCGGTTTGGAACTAACAAGACTGTGAACGTTTTCATTGCAGGTCTCGCGGCGGTATATCTAGCCGTGGCCGTTCCGGCGCTTGCGTCCGCCGATTCTGCTCCCGGCACCGCCGCGCAGCTCTTCGCCGCCGGCCGATTCGATTCGGCGGCGACGGCGTACGAGCGCGTGCTCGCAGCGCATCCTGGCGATCCCGATGCCAGCCTCAACCTTGGCGCCATTCGATTGTACGAGAACGACTTGGCGGCAGCGGAGCCGCTGCTGCGCGCCGCATCCGTGGCGCAGCCTTCGAACCGGCGCCCCGGCGCGCTGCTGAGCGAACTGGAACGGCGTCGTGCCGAAGCGGCGCGCTCCAGCCAGGTCGCAAACGGGGAAACGACGGTACCATTTGTTTATGCCGAGCCGCTTCCGGTGGTGCGAGCCGAGGTCAACGGAACGCCCGTTAACCTGATCGTCGACACGGGCGGCACGCTCGACTTGGATCCCAGCGTCGTCGCGCGCCTCGGCATCCCGACGCAAGAGGCCGGCAGCGGTATCTTCGCCGGCGGGATGCGCGCGCCGATGCGCAAAGCGATGCTTCACGAACTCGTTCTCGGCGGTGCGACCGCCTTCGACGTGCCGGTCAGCGTACTGCCGGCACGCGGATCGGAACTCTTTGCTGGCGCACACATCGACGGCATCGTCGGCACGACGGTCTTCGAACGCTTTTTGGTGACGATCGATTATCCGAAAGCGCGCCTCGTCTTACGGCCGCGCTCGGCCGAAGTTTCGGCGCGCTTTGAAAGCGAAGCGAAGGCCGCCGGCGCGACGATCGTTCCCTGTTGGCTCGTCGGCGATCATTTCGTTTTTGCAGACGCGCGCGTCGATGCCGCACCCGACGGTCTCTTTCTCTTCGACTCCGGCTTGGCCGGCGGCGGCCTCATGGCAACGCGCGCGCTTATCGACGCCGCCGGAATTACGCTCGACGAAGCGCACGCCGCCACCGGCATCGGCGGCGGCGGGGCCGTGCAGGTGGTGCCGTTCGTCGCGCGCCGCGTCGCGGTCGGTCAAGCACAGCAGAGCGACGTGCAAGGTTCGTTCACGCCCGAAGGGTCGCCGCTGAGCATCTTTCCGTTCACCGCCTGGGGTGCGATCTCACACGATTTCCTGAAGCACTACGCGTACACCGTCGACTTCGACGCAATGCGCATCGTGCTCGAATGAGAACGTAAAAGGGGATAGCCGCCGGCCATCCCCTTTCGTTGAGTTTTAGACCTTTTTGTTTCGCGGAGCGAAGTGCCCCGTCTCGACGTCGTTTTCAGTTCCTGAGGCAAGACCGTTGTTGAAGGTGTACGAGTACGTTGCCCCCTTGGTCGGGCTGTAGGTGTAGATGTCGACCTCTTGGTTTTCGAAGTCGCCGAGTGCGAGGTTCTTGCCCTTCTTGTCGAGACCGCCGAAGAATGACTCGCCGTGAAGCGACGAGGTGCTGACGAGCGAGCATGCCGGATTACAGCCCGAATAAACGTAGAGCTTGCTGCTAACGGCATCGACCGATCCGAGCTGGCCCTTCGTGTCGATGAAGAGCCCGCCGTAACTCGCGTTTGACGTACCGGTGGCAGCCTCGCCCGCGCCGGTGCATCCCTTGAAATAGACCAGTACGAAGCCCGACGTCGTGCTCGTCGCGCCCGAAAGCCAGCAGTCGCCGTTCTTGGCCATCGCAACGCCGGCGACGTAGCCAGTAATGGACGTGTTGGTGATCGGCGTGCCGCATCCCGCCGATTCCGTGCAGAGCACGGCCGCGCCGTAATCGTTGTTGCTGTAGTCGGCGAGCAAGCCTACGAGGACCGTACCGGTTGCCCCGTTGCTGCTATATGCGTCGGCCGGCTGGCCGCTGCTGATTTCGGCTTGCCACAGCAGCGAACCGCAGTTCGGAGCGAAAACGTTGATCGAGAGGTAGCCGTTATCTTGCCCGGTGTAGCCTGGAACCAGCACGTCGCCCTTCGGGTCGATACCGAAGCCGTTGACGTCATCGAGGTACTTCGACGAAGTACCGAGCGTGCAGGTCGCCGGGCCGTTGCTATTGTTCGGATTGGGGAAGCCCCACATCTCCGATTTGTAAAAGTTGCTTGCGTAGATTAGGCCCTTCTTCGATTTCTTGGCGGGCAGCACCGGGGTGTCGAGATGCAGTCGCTTTATGCCGGCCGGCAGCATCCAGGCCCCGACCAAGCTGAGGGGGGCGTGTACCAAACCGCGCGCGCCGGACTGTTGCCCCGGATTCGGCAGCGAGGAACTCGTCGATCCGGCGTTGGTGCCGGAGCACGCGGCCAAGAGGCCGATGGCGACGGCTGCGCCGATTATTGAATTGAAGAATCGCAATTGAGAAACCTCCCTTGTGTAGCTGTTAGGGAAGTCAGGCCGCGGCCTTGAAAGAGAGCCGAGCGTTCGGCCGATTGACGGCGGCAGCGTACCCGAACGGATCCATCTTCGAGCGGATCGTTTCGGCGAAATGCAACGTCGACGTTGGTGCATCCTTCGTGCCGAGCGGCCTCCTGTCAGCGGCTTATTATTCGCGGTTTGCGAGACGGTTGGCGCGCGCGAGGAGATTGGGCGCGTCGAGCCGCTCGCACATGGCGGGGAATTCGGCAGTAGGGCCGCGCCACTCCAACTCGTCGACGTCCGCAAAGAGGTTCGCATCGGTTCGAAGCGTGGCTAGTACCTTGAATAACAGCGCGAGACGCTGACGTTCACCGAGCACGTCCGGCGGGAATAGCTCGATCGCGCCGTAACGCGTCAGGAGAGCGGCCGCGCCTTTCGGCCCGATGCCCGCGAGGCCGGGATAGCCATCGGCGGCATCGCCAACGAGTGCAAGATAGTCGGGTATCAGCTCGGGATTTACCCCAAACTTAGTCCGGACGCCGTCGGCGTCCCGGACCACCTTGCTCCTCCGATCGATTTGGACGATCCGATCCTCGCGGACGCATTGCGAGAGATCCTTATCCGGAGTCCAAATGCAAACTTGTCGTACCCGAGAATCCTGCGACGCGATCGTGGCCGCCGAGGCGAGCGCATCATCGGCCTCCAGTTCGATCATCGCCCAAACCGGAACTCCCATAGCTTGCAGCGCGTCCTCGAGCGGTTCGAACTGCGTGAAAAGCGCGGGGTCGATTCCCTCACCGGTTTTGTAGCCGCTCCAAAGCGCATTGCGAAAGGACTCGATAACGTGATCGGTGGCGACGCCAACGTGCGTGGCACCCTCGTCGACCATTTGCAGCACGGTATTGAGCACGCCAATGACCGCGCCGAATCGCCGCTCCTTTCCATCGGTGAAGCGCCGCAGTCCATAGAAATGGCGGAAGAGTTCGTAAGTTCCGTCGACCAGATGAACGATCACGCTTTCGCTTCGACGATTGCGCGCATCGAGCCGATCGCGCGAAACGTCCGCTCCTGCTGGCGAATCGGCAGCCAGCCGAGGATGAGCGTATCCATCGGTTGCCACATGATGACCCAGCCGGCGATGACGAGCGTTTCGACAGCCAGCGTTCGGATTGCGTCGGGCAGGAAGTCCGCGTGCTGCACTCCCGCCGTCAACAGCAGGCTCAGGGCAAAGAACGCCAGACCCCATAAGAACGTGCTCAGCGCTCCGTGACGCCACTCCGCCATTTGGAGGTAAGCCTCGGCGATCTTGTGCGAACAGTATCGGGCAATTGCGCGTTCGACGCGCGCTTGCGTCTCCGGCGACACCTCCGCCGCGGGCAACAGAACCCGCAGGCGCATCTTCCCGAGGCTCGACGTGACGTTGGGAAAGCGGGCGACTTGCGCGATGCTGGCAAGCGCGTCGGGGTCGTCGGCAAATGGGTCGAACTCACGCTCGGAAAAGAGTTCGCGCAACTCACGCGGGTGAATCGTCAGTTCGGTAGGCGCGTCATGACGCATTGTTTTCATTCGATTCGTCCTCTCGTGGCGCGAAGAGCGGCGAGTGCGTCGCGCGCTTCTTTCGTCGATGGATGGTCGGGGCCCAGAGTCTTCTCTCGGATCGCCAGAACCCGCAAGAGCAGCGGTTCGGCCTCCTCGTAACGGCCTTGGCCGCGGTAGACCTTCGCGATGCCGTTCAAGGTCTCGGCGATATCCACATGATTGGGTGCGAGCGTCTTTTCTCGGATTGAGAGCGCGCGCGCGAGCAGCGGCTCCGCCTCGGCATAGCGCTCCTGCGAACAGTAGAGGGCCCCGAGGTTGTTGAGGCTTTGCGCGACGTCGGGTCGATCCGGTCCGAACGCTTTTTCCCGAATCGCGAGCGCGCGCAGGTGATGCGCCTCTGCCTCGGCATAGCGTCCTTGCGCCGCGCACATCAGCGCCAGGACGTTCAAGCTCATGGCAACGTGCGAGTGATCCGGCCCGAGAGTCCTCTCCCGAATCGCCAGCGATCGCAGGTTGAGTGGCTCAGCCTCCGCGTAACGCCCTTGCTCTTGGTACAGGATCGCGAGGTTCGTCAGGCTGAACGCAATGAGAGGGTCGTCGGGGCCGAGTGCCTCTTCGCGAATCGCTACCGCGCGCAGCTGGAGCGGCTCCTCCTCAGGGTAACGCGCTTGATCGTGATACACGTTCGCGAGATTGTTCAGGCCGATTGCAACGAGCGGGTGATGCGGGCCGAGCGCCGTTTCCCAAATTGCCAGCGCGCGAGCATAGAGCGACTCCGCCTCCGCATAACGCCCTTGGTCGCGATACACGTTCGCGAGGGCGTTCAAGGTCCTGGCAAGGTCGGGATGACCCGGGCCGAGTGCCGCCTCCTCAATCGTTAGCTCGTGTAAATGAACCGACTCCGCTTCTGCATAGCGTCCCTGCTGCCAGTACACGATCCCGAGATTGTACAGGCTTCGTGCAACGTCGGGATGATCGGATCCGAGTGCTCGTTCTTGAATTGCGAGGCCGCGGTTGGCCACGAGCTCCGCTGCGGCATATTCGCCGCGCTGCCAGAGGTAGCTCGCGCAGTGGTTTGCGAGGCGCCCGGCCGGCAAAAACGCGCTATCGGTTGGCAACTCATCCAAACACGCGCGTCCATGCGGCAAGAACCGTTCGCACTGCGGCCACTCCGCAACCGCATTTTCGTCGGGAAAAGCGATGTCCGCAACCCCGACCGCGCATTCACGCCACGCACGAGCGCCCTCGCCCTCGAGATCCCGTGCCGCGAGTCGCACGAGCCGGTGCATGCTGTAGGTTTGCGAACCCTGCGCAAAGGAGAGCAGCGAGAGCCGGTCGAGCGCGCCCAAGGCCTCATCAACGAGCAGTTCGTCGGCCACTGCGGAGCGCAAATCGAGTGCGACGCCGTCGGACAGCGTCAGTTGCAGACCCTCGGCATAGTACTCGATCCCTTGGCGAAAGAGTTCGTCCGGAATCGCGTCGGGGGCAAAGCATGCGGCAAAACATAGCACGGCGGCGGCACCGGCGGCCTGCTGCTCGGCTTGCGCGATCGCGGTGCTGAACGTCGCAAAGACCGAGCGCGGATACTCTGCGCCGCGTGGAGCGTTGTGGAGCCGCTCGCTGATTCGCTGCAAATACCTCTGCGGACTGACCATCCGCGCGCCGCGCAACGAGGCGGCCGCGTGCGCCAATGCGAGCGGTAACGCGCCGACGGCCTGCGCGATCGCGCGAGCATCGCCCTCGCTCAGGTCAATGCGCCCGCTCGCCCGCGAAAGATACTCCGTTGCCGTCTCGAGCGTCCAAATCTCTAACGGAATGACGGTAATGTCGGCGCTCCACGCGGTATCGCGCGAAGTCGCCAACCCTCGGGCCCCGGTGCGCGGCAGCCAGGCCCGCATGAGCCCTTCGTCTTCGAGATTGTCAAAGACCAACAACACCGGCTTCTCGAAGCCGCCAAGCAGCGAGTTGAGCACGCGTTCGGCGGCGATCCGCCGGTCGGCCAGCTGATCGAGGCCCTGAACGAACATCCTGCCCAAGCGCAGCAAGCCCTCGATAATGCCGTCTTCCGTCTGGGAGTTCAGCCACCAAACGACTGAGTAGTGTTCGCGGTCGCGCCAGCCGTATTCACGGGCAATCGAAGACTTGCCCATGCCGGCCAAACCGTGCACGACCGCGATTGCCCCGTCGTTCTTTAGCACCGCCTGCAGCGTCGCGAGCTCCTCGTCGCGTCCGCTAAAGCTGGGGACGGAGCGAAACTCCTCCGAATCGATTATGGAAAGATCGCTGGGCAGCGTCCCCAGCGAACGCAGCGGCGGAAAAGTGGATGGCAATCCCGGCGCCGCCAACTGGTATAACCGCTGCGGCCCGCCGATATCTTTGAGATGATAGGCCCCCAGATCGCGCAGCGTCACGCTGGCCGGCAAAGTGCCGTCGACGAGCGCCGCCGTTTCGGCGGTCAAGAGAACCTGGGCACCGTGGCCGATTGCCAGAAGTCGCGCGACCTTATTGAGCGCTGGACCGAAGTAATCGCCCCCGCGCATCTCTGCGCTGCCGGTATGGATTGAGGCGCGCACGCGCAGCCCGTCGACGGCTGAAAAATCCTCGGCGCTGAGTGCCTGTTGCGCCGCCAGCATCGCCGCGACGGCATCTCGAGGCGCCGCGAACGCACTGTAGAAAGCGTCGCCGGCCGTCTTGAAGACGTGGCCGCCATGTTCCGCAATAGCCGCCTGCACGATCGCATCGTGCCGCCGCACGGCGTCTTGCATCGCAACGCGATCGCGCTCCCATCGCGCCGTGCTGCCTTCGATATCCGTGAAGGCAAAGGTAAACTCGCCCGTCATCGTCTGCTGATTCGGCACGCCTCCGGCTACGTTTTCAGACGCGCACCCAATCTCCCGCCCAACCGCTCAAGCGGAGTAGCGCGGGAAGACCGCGATAACTCGCCTAATGCCGCCAAGATGCCGGCCTATGTAATCGTCAACGTCAATACGAGCGATCCCGAAAGATACGAAGACTATAAAAAGATGGCGCAGGAGACCGTCGCGAAGTTCGGCGGGCGCTTCTTAGTGCGGGGTGGCAAGATGAGAGTGCTCGAAGGATCCTGGAACCCGACGCGCATCGTGGTGCTCGAGTTCGATTCGTACGAGCGCGCCAATGCGTGGTGGCATTCTGCCGAGTACGCCCCCGCTAAGGAACTGCGGCAGCGGTTGAGCACGACCGATCTTCTGATCGTCGACGGATTCGACTCGCCGGCAGTCGTACCCGGTTAGTTCGCGCTCGTCCGTTCGGTGGACAAGACGATCCGCAGCTTCGTTCCCTTACCCGGTTTCGTTTCGATGTTCACGTCGCGAGCCAGCGAGGCAATCAGAAAGAGGCCGCGCCCATTTTCGTTTAACGCGTCGGCGGGGAGTTGCGCCACGAACCGCGACAGTCCGGGGCCGGCGTCGACTACGGTTACGATCGGATTGGTGCCGGTCCAATCGAGGTCGACTCTCACCGAACCTGGCGCGTGTTCGACGGTATTTGCAAGCACCTCGCCGATAACGAGCTCCGCAGCAAACATTTCCTGTTCGCTTGGAGCGAAGGAGCGCATGAAGCTCGCAATCTCGAGCCGCAGCAAGTGTGCTGCCTGCGGGCTTCTCGAATCGAAAATCCAGGATTTTTGAGGCGCGACACCGAGCTGCACGACGAGGAGCACCGTATCGTCGGTCGGCCGTTCCGAGCCCATGACGACCTGTTGAATGAAGGCCGTTGGTTGCTTATTGATCGACTCGTTCACTAAGCGCGTCATCGCCGCTAACACAGTCCGTTCGGTGCGTAAGATGTCGCGCTTGAACTCGGTGAGCCCGTCGGTGTAGAACAGAATTGCGGCACCGGGCTCCAACGCCGCCGTGTGCGTTACCGACGTGATCGGAATGCCGACTCCGAAGGGTATGCCGCCGCATTCCAGCATACGCGCCGGAGCGTTCGGACTCGCAACGACCGGTGGCGGATGCCCGGCGCTCGCGTAGCTCAGCGAGCGGAGATCGCGGCTGAGAATGGCGATCAGAGCCGTGGCCGGATCCTTCTGACGCGATCCCTCGACGCGGTCGGCCTTGAGCAGAATCTCCGCGGGATCCTCGGTCTCGAGGGCCGCCAGCAAAATACTTCGGCGGAGGCGTGCGGCGCTGACCGCCGCATCGAGACCATGGCCGGTCACGTCCCCGATCGAAAAGGCAACCCGCCCGTCGGGCAGGTCGTAGGCGTCGTACCAATCGCCGCCGATGAGGGCCTCGCGCTCCGCGGCAATGTACAGCACGTCGATGCGCAACCCGGTTCGCTGCGGCAGTTGCTCGGGAAGAAAAGCCGTCTGGAGCGTTTCGGCCGAATGTTTGGTTTGCGCCAACAGAACCTGAAGCTGTTCGCGTGCGGCGCGCTTTTCGGCCGTGATTGCGCCAAGCACCAACCCCGTTATTGCCAGAACCGCCATCCAACTATCGAGCTGAACGAGTCGCGAGTCGAGGCTCCCGGAGTTCCAAGGTCCCATCCCGTGAGTCGTCGCCCAGATCGCTAGCGCGCAGACGACCGCAACCACGGCGGTCGTCTCGCGTTGCCGGAATCGCAGCGCCGTCCAGACGATGAAGGGATAGGCCGAAAAGCGCAACGGGAAGTTGGTCAGGAACGATTCCCAGGCCGAAGCTAACAGAGCGACGACGAGGATTGCGAGTTCCAGAGTACCGCCCTCCGCGCGTTCCCTCCGTTGGATGCTCGTGATCCACGTGAGCAGAAGGGGAGTGATAAAAAGCACGCCCATTGCATCGCCGCTCCACCAGACCCACCAAACCGACGGGATGGCGTTCCATGGAACGATTAGGGCTAACGCGAGTTGGATGACCCCGTTGGTAGCCGACACGGTCATCGCAACCGCCGAGCCGAGGACGGCTAGAAGGAGTACGTCGCGGACGCGTTCGAGCCGATTATCGAATCCGCCCACGCGCTGCAGGAGGAACTTCCCGAAGACCGGCGCCAGCGTGTTTCCTGTCGCGATCGCCGCCGCCGTCCACACGGGCTCCGAACTGATGAAGTTCACTGCGAATGCGCCGACCCAAATGCCGGGCCAGGCCCGATATCCCCAGAGAAGAAGAGCGGTAAATGCGATGCCCGTCGGCGGCCACACTGCCGTCACTTGCTTCGTCGTGAACGCCAGCGTGAAGCCGGCCTCCGCTCCGATGACGTAAGCGAGTGCGACCAAGAGCGGGATCAGTATCTTCCCACCGAGGCGATTCAATTACATTGACCTCCTCGCGGAAATACCTGAAAGGCGACGCCGTCCCTTCAAGCCTCTTCGCTTCGAGTCGTGAATACGGCGCCGGAAGGCGCTGCGGGTGGAGCGCAGCTCGACGCTTTTGCAGCGGTACCCGGCAACGCTGTCGCACCCTCGCATGAACGTTGCGCCTGAAGGTCTGATCGGCTTCGAATACCTCGCGAACTTCCGCGTCATCGTGCGGTATGCCGTACCGTCGCCCGCGACCGGCAACAGCTTGCGCGGCGTGAGCGTTCACGGTATTCCGGCTAACCCCGCGGTAGCGTGGTGTAGGAGCCGCGCCTCGCACCAAGTAACTACTCAAGACCCCAGGCCGACTTTTGAAAAGGAACATTCGTGAACGCATCTTTGAAGCTCTTCGCGCTGGCGGCGGCACTGGCGATCGTTGGCTGTAACGCGGCCAACTCGCCGAATATGTCGACGCCCGGCGCTCCGTCGCTGAGCGGGCCTTCCGCCTCGGCGCATTTTGTACCCGAGTGGCAAGCCAAGCATCAAGCCCGGCGCGCCTGCAAACCGCTGGCCGGAGGCGCCGAATGCCACGTACTACTCCAGACGGGCGTAAAACCCGACTGCTCGCCGTCCGGCGGCAGCTGCGGCTGGCGGCCCATCGACTTGCAGACTCGTTATAACCTTGCGGGATCGTTGAAGAATGCGAAGGGGACGATCGTCGCCCTCATCGAGCTTGGCGACTTGGCCAGCGCCGCAACGGATCTCGCGACCTACCGAACCACGTTCGGACTGGGAAAGGCGAAATTCAAAAAGTTCAACCAGTACGGAGAACAATCCGACTACCCTGAGAGCTGCCAGGATTTCGGTTGGTGTCTCGAGACCGACCTCGACATCCAAATGGTCTCCGCAAGCTGTCCAAAATGCACGATTTACCTAATTGAGGGCGGCAACTGCAGCGGCGTCGTCTGCGGCTTAGAGGGTGCAGAATCCACGGCCGTGACCCTCGGCGCGAAGATTCTCAGCAACAGCTGGGGATGCAGCAGTTCCAACTACGGCGAGAACTGCGGCGACTCAAACTTCCCGAACTACTTCAACTCGCCGGGCGTCGCCTATGTGGCGTCATCGGGCGACTCCGGGTATCCTGAGATCGAGTGGCCGGCGGCGCTTGCAAACGTGCTTGCCGTCGGCGGCACGCAGCTGGCAGAGAGCAGCGGGTCGAAATACAGTGAAACCGTCTGGGACGGTGCCGGAGCGGCCTGCGCTACAACCACCACGAAGCCGTCGTGGCAGCACGATCCGGATTGCAGCGGTCGCACGATCGCGGACATCTCCGCCGAGGCCGGTTGTTCTCCCGGCGTCGCCGAGTATGATACCGACTACGGCGGCTGGACCGGCGTCTGCGGGACGAGCGTCGCAGCGCCGCTGACGGCCGGCATCGTTGCGCTCGCCGGCAATGAAAGCAGCTTAACCGGCGGCAAATCGTTCTGGCAGCTGAGCACCAAAAAGCACAAGACCGAGTTGAACGTAATCACTTCCGGCAGCGACGGCAACTGCGATAACTATATCTGCCAGGCTGGCCTATCGAAGAAGGATGGCGGCTACAAAACGTACAGCGGCCCCGCCGGATGGGGTACTCCAAACGGCATTACGGCGTATTAAACTCGCCGGTACCTGAAACGAAAAGAAGGCGAGCCGCACTGCGCGCTCGCCTTCTCTAGTAGACGAAGCTAATGAAAAGCCCCAAGGACGCCGATATGATTAGCATAATCGGCGGCTTTCCGGAGCGGCCTGTCTTGGCTGTCCGGAGGCGCCTGAGGAGATGGCATGATGGGCATCTTCGGTTCGATGATGCGCGAGGACGAAGGCGCAAGCATGGTCGAGTACGCGCTGCTGCTGTGCCTTATCGTGTTGGTAGTACTGACCGGGGCCAGCGACCTCGGCAAGAGTCTCGATCGGGTATTCGATTCTGTCCGCGAAGCCCTTCGCGGACTGGGTTATTGAGGAATTCGCCGCTCAAACGCCAACGATAAAGCGTTGCGCGAGCCACGCCTCGACGTCACTTGCCGCCGCGGCCAAGACCGAACCATGCGTCGCCCCGACGTACGCCTTAAAGGAGACCGGAGTGCCGTGGCGGCGATAGCGATCGGCGATCTCGATCGTGCTTTCCGGATTGATGACCGCATCGGCGACCCCTTGCACCAAGAGAGTGGGAACCGCTATCGGGAAGTATGCAGGATCGTTGATTAGAAGGTCGTTGTAGAAGGTCGCGATCGCGGATTCGGCTTGCGGCCGAAAAATCGTCTGCGGAACGAGGTTCGCCCACTGCGAGCTGCTCTGGACGTCGGGCAAACACCACCGCGCAAGCTCCGGCATGAGGTGCACCACTTCGGGCACGAGGATTTCCGAAGGTACGATCCGCGAGTCTACCGTTGACAATCCCTGCAGCATGAGTACCACGATCGGAAGCCCGTCATTGGGCGTGCCGTTGCGGGTCTCGTTTTGCAGCATCTCCTCGGTGAATGCAAGCGGCGCATACGCGACGACGCCCAGGAGCTTCAAGCCGGGTGCCAGGCGTTGCCCGAGAGCCGCGGTGGCAAGCGCCGCCGCGCCGCCCTCTGAGTGTCCCATGACCACCCACGCTCGCCCAACCTGCGGGTCGATCGTGCGAGCGGCCGCGACGATCGCGGTGACGTCGCGCGCCGCCGAGAGCGCAACCATATAGGGATGAATCCCCGGCGTTCCGTTTCCTTCGTAGTCGGTCTGCACGACAGCATAGCCGCGGCGCACAAAGCCGTCGAGCATTCGTTGCTCGATGTTTGGCTCGGCGGAGCGCGACGGGGCGCATTGCGGTCCGTTGCCGGTGGTTCCGTGCGCCCAGCTGATGAGCGGCCATCCCTGCGCCGGCGGTTCGCCACGCGGTATTGCTAGCGTTCCCGAGACCGCGACGAGCCGGCCGCTCGCCGAGGTCGTTTCATAGAGAATGAGATAGTTTATGGCGGCCGATGGCAACGCCGCGCCGCCGGTAAATCGTCGCGCCCAAATGACGGTGCCGTCGCTCCCTGGCGGCAACCGAACCGGCGGCACGTAGAAGGCGTCGCCGGGTGGCCCGGCTGCAATCGTTGCGGTGCCTGCGATGGCGAGGACTGCGGCGAGTATCACACGTGAGGTCGCTCGAGTTTAGAACGCCCCCATGCCCTTGGGCGAGCCCCAGCCGCCGGGACCAGAGTAGTTACCGTATTGGCCCGTTCCGGCGGTACAGAGGTAGGTGTGGGGTCCGCTGCACGAACCGTCATTTCCGCTTAGGACCGGATAGAGGTGCACCTGATGCGCCGGAATCCAGAATGTTTTGCCTCCATGCTGCGACGTCGCATTGCCCTTGAGTCCGAAGATGCCGGCGAGAAACGGCGACCCTACGCTGGTGCCGCCGACGACGATCCAGCCACCGTAACCGTATGTGTCGTACTCCGCGACGCCCGTACTCGGATTAGCATCGGCAGAAACGTCGTTCGCCGTTCGGTAGGTGCAGCCCGGATCGGCCTGCCATGCTGGCTTTGTGTCGGTCGAACAGCCTGCGCCGCTGCCGCTCCATACAGTTTCCGCCCAGTGACGCGGCGGTCCCGCGGGGCTGAGGGTCGTGCCGCCGACCGAGACGACCGTGTCGAAGTCAGCCGGATCGGCGATGCCATAGCCGCTATCGCCCGAGCTGGCGAGATACGTTTTGTTCGGAGTACTGAAAAACGCTTGATTTGCGCCGGTTCCACTGAAGCTGTTGCTGATGATGGTCGCACCTTTCGTCACCGCCTCGGCTTCGGCGGTTTGGAGATCGCTCCAACCCGTTGAGTTGGCTTCGACGAGAATGATGGTGCACTTCGGGCAACTCGCCGAAACCATTTCGACATCGAGGTCGATCTCAACGCCCCAGCCCGAGCTGCCGGACGGGTAGTTGCTCATCTGTCCAAGCTGATTGTACTTGGTGAAGTTCGGTGCGCCTAGTGCAAACTGGCTGCGGTAAGCCGCAAGATCCGTGGTGACGTTAGGATTGTCGTATGCGTCGACGACTGCGACGACCTGTCCCGCGCCATGGACCGGCACAAGAGTCGCTAACTTGTAGGCCGACCAGAGATTGGCCGGAGTAAGGCCCGCAAAGTTTGGATCGACGCCCGAACGTACGAGCACGTCGCACTGCGCCCTACCGGCGCGGCTGCCCTGGCAGGCGGCTGTCGCTTTTGCGACCTGCGGCTGCCCGTTCGTTTGGGGCATCGAGGTGCTGCTGTTTGCATTGCAAGCCGCGAGCGCAATCGCGGCAATCAAC
>Ga0070733_10000271_pt1 | contig 44396 bp, 43 predicted proteins | sample Coa_R1_9_FD_66450 | JGI IMG/M metagenome (GOLD analysis project Ga0070733, IMG submission 66450) | Surface soil microbial communities from Centralia Pennsylvania, which are recovering from an underground coalmine fire - Coalmine... | ecosystem: Environmental > Terrestrial > Soil > Unclassified ... | reverse complement strand
AGCGATGCCGTATGTCGAAAGCACGATCGTGATTGACGCCCCCGCCCGCCTCGTCTACGAGCTGGCCAAAGATCAGGAGCGCTTTCCCCAGTTCATGCCCGACGTCGAAACCGTAACGATTCTACAACGGCGCCCCGACGGCGCGATCTCGCGCTGGAAGACGCTCGTGGAAGAGGCGCCGATCGAGTGGACGGAGGAGGATCGTTTCGACGACGTCGCGCTGCGCATCGACTACGCGCTGTTGGAGGGCGATCTCGACAAGTTCGAAGGTGCGTGGACGTTCGAGTACCGCGACGGCCGGACGCACGTCGTTCTCGGCGTGGATTTCGACTTTGGCGTGCCGACGCTTGCCGAACTTATCGGACCGACGTTGGAGAGGAAGGTGCGCGAGAACAGCGAGATGATGCTCGCCGCGCTCAAACGGCAAGCGGAGCAACCACCCCCGTGAACAAGTTTTGCTTCGTCATTCACCCGCTGTCGCTCGAGGACATCGCGCGCTACGAGCCGGGCGCGAAGGGCAAGGGCGAGCCGATACTGCGTAAGATCATGGAGTGGATGCCGCCGTACGCGGCGGTCCACGTTACCGGCGTTCGCACGCCCGACGGGCGCGAAACCGAAGGGTGGTTTGTCGCCGCTACGCTCCTGCCCGAGCAAATCGTCGAGTTTCCGCGCGAGAAGGTCTATCAACGCGTTTTGGGCGCGATTGAGATCGGCGCGGAGCTGGGAGCGCAAATCGCCGGCCTCGGCGCCTTCACCGGCGTGGTCGGCGACGGCGGCATCACGATCAACGCGCGCTCGCCGATCCCCGTCACAACGGGGAACTCGCTGACGATCGCCGCCGGCGTAGCGAGCCTGTTCCGCGGCGCCGCCGAGCTCGGCATCGATTCGCGCGCGTGCACGGCCGCGGTCGTCGGCGCAACGGGTTCCATCGGTGCGGCCTGCGTGCAGCTGATCGCGCCGAAGGTGGAGCGTCTCATTTTGGTAGCGCGCAACGAAACGCGGCTGCGCAAGCTTCACGACGAAATCCGCGACGGGTTGCCGTGCCCCAGCGAGTACACCACCGACATCGGCGGCGCGGTGCGGCGATCTCAACTCATCCTTACCGCGACCAGCTCGACACAAGATATTATCGAGCCCGAAGACTTGCCGGTCGGTGCGGTGGTCTGCGAGCTTTCGCTGCCGCACGACGTGAGCCGGCGCGTCGCCGCCGAGCGGCCGGACGTGCTCGTAGTCGAAGGCGGAAACATGCGCGTACCCGGGCATCCGCGCTTCGAACGCGTCCGCGAGCCCGGAACCGAGTTCGATTTGAATCTCCCGGCGCGCACGGCGCTGGCGTGCATGAGCGAGACGATGGTTTTGGCGCTCGAGGGGCGGCTCGAGCCATACACGCTCGGGCGCGGAATCAAGCTCGAGAAGGTAATCGAGATCGAAGCAATGGCGGCGCGCTGCGGCTTTGAGCTGGCGGACATGCGCGCCTTCGACGCGGCGATCACGCCCGAGAAGCTCGCCGCCATCCGCACCGCTGCCGAGGCGATGGTATGAAGAAAGTTGTTTCGGTTTCGCTCGGGTCGAGTAGCCGGGATCATCGCGCGGTCGCAACGTTCCTCGGGGAGGAGTTCGACATCTCGCGTGTCGGTACCGACGGCAAGCTCGATGCGGCGATCGCAATGGTTCGCGAGCTCGACGGCCACGTCGACGCTATTGGGCTGGGGGGCATCGACGTCTATCTGTACGCCGGACGCCACCGTTACGCGCTGCGCGACGGCCTGCGCCTGCTCGAAGCCGCGAAGATCACGCCGATCGTTGACGGAAGCGGCTTGAAGAACACGCTGGAGCGTCACGCCGTGGGCTTTATGCAGCGCGATCTCGGGATCGACTTACGCGGGAAGCACGTGCTGATGGTGAGCGCGCTGGATCGCTTCGGAATGGCGCAGGCATTCGTGGATGCCGGGGCCGACGTGCTCTTCGGCGACTTCATCTTTGCGCTCGACAAGGACATGCCGGTGCGCGGTCTCACCGAGTTCGAAGCGCTCGCCGAAAAATATCTTCCCGACGCGTGCAAGCTCCCGTTTCAATTCTTCTACCCGACCGGCAAGAAGCAAGAGAAGCCGCCGGAGCCAAAGTATCCGCACTATTACGAACGGGCCGAGATTATCGCCGGCGATTTTCACTTCATGCGCCAGTTCATGCCGGACCGGCTCGAGGGAAAGATCGTTCTAACGAACACCGTCACGACGGCCAACGTCGAAGATCTGGCTGCGCGCGGCGTCAAGATGCTGATCACGAGCACCCCCGAAATCGCGGGCCGATCGTTTGGTACCAACGTCCTGGAAGCGGCGCTCTTAGCGCTGCTCGGAAAGAAGTGGAGCGAGGTCCAACCCAGCGACTACGAACGGCTCCTGCGTGAACTCCACCTGGAGCCTCGCGTCGTACGGCTGTCGGAGGCTCTCTAATGCGTGTGGCGACCAGCCCGCCTGGGCATAGAAGGCCTTCCAGCGAGCCGCTGAGAACAAACCGCGCCAGCGTTCGCAAGAACGCGCCGACAGCTGTGGGGCTGGGCTCATGGGCCCCCGTGAGGTTCTAGGTTGAACGACAAAGAGATCGTGCTTACCCAAGAGGGTCTGACGAAGCTGGAGCAGGAGCTCGACGAGCTCAAGAGCGTCCACCGGCGTGAGGTGAACGACCGCATTCGCCAAGCGAAAGAATACGGCGATTTGAGCGAAAACGCCGAATACGAAGACGCCAAGCAGGAGCAGGCCTTTATCGAGGGGCGCATCCTCAAGCTCGAGGCGATGATCCGCAATGCCCGGCTCATCGACGAGTCCGAGTACGTGGCCGACGAAGTCCACCTCGGCGCGGTCGTCAAGATACGAGAGCTGAAGAAGAACGAGGCGTACGAGTTTTCTATCGTTGGGTCGGCCGAGGCCGATCCGGCGAGTCAGCGCATCTCCAACGAATCACCTCTCGGGCGCGCCCTGATGGGGCACAAAAAAGGCACGACCGTTGACGTCGCCACGCCCCGCGGACTGGTCAAGTACAAGATCGAGTCGATCAAGAGCAGCGCACCGAAGAAGGCCGCAAAGAAGGCGTCGTAAGCTTGGACGAGTTCGGGAAGACCGAAGCGGCGCTCGTAGCGGCCAGACGTGAGAACCTGGCCGCTTTGCGTTCGCGAGGCAAGGATCCGTTCGCGCAGCGCCGCTGCGAGGTGGATGCGACGGCGGCGGAGCTGCTCGCGCGCTATGCCTTTCTCGTGCCCGGCCAGGATGCCGCCGCCGAGGGCTGGAGCCTAGCGGGGCGCCTGCTTTCCAAGCGTACGATGGGCAAAACGGTCTTCGGCGATCTCTCCGACCGGACCGGCCGTCTGCAAATTTACGTCCGCAAACAGGACGTCGGCGACGAAGCCTTCGCCGACTGGGCCGATCTCGACCGAGGCGACTTGCTCGGGGTGCGCGGCTACATGTTTCGCTCGAAGATGGGCGAGCTGACGCTCCACGTGACCGCGTTCGTCGCGATCGGTAAGGCCTTGATGCCGCTGCCCGACAAGTGGCACGGCCTGCAGGACGTCGAGAAACGCTACCGCCAGCGGTACGTCGATATGATCGTCAACCCCGACGTGCGCGAAACGATGATGATGCGCAGCCGGCTGATCGCGGAGATGCGCCGCTTCATCGACGAGCGCGGCTTCTACGAAGTCGAGACGCCGACGCTGCTGCACGTCGCGGGCGGCGCCGCCGCCCGGCCGTTCGTAACGCACTGTAACGCGCTCGATCACGAAATGCAGCTGCGGATCGCGACCGAGCTGAACCTCAAACGGTTGATCGTGGGAGGGATGGAGCGCGTTTACGAGATCGGTCGGATCTTCCGCAACGAAGGGATCGACACGAGCCACAATCCCGAGTTTACGATGCTCGAACTCTATGCAGCGTATTGGGACGTGTGGGATATGCTGGAGTTCAACGAGGCGCTGATCGCGCATCTCGTCGCGACCGTCACCGGCGGCGCAACGGAACTGCCCCACGGCGACGCCACGATCGATTTCACGCGCCCGTTTGCCCGCATCGACTACTTCGACGCGATGGCGGGCTACAGCGACGGCAAGTACCGGCGCGATGCGTTGCTCGACCCCGCGGGCGCCGCGGCGATCGCGCACGAGCTGGGGCTGCCGCATTCGCCGACGCACGGCCATGCGCTCGATAAAATCTTCGAGCGCGTGATCGAGCCGCATCTGCTCGCGCCGACGTTCGTTACCGGCTATCCGGTGGCGATCTCTCCACTGGCCAAGCGGCGCGAAGGCGATCCGGAGATCACCGATCGCTACGAACTCTTTTGCGCCAAGATGGAAATTTCCAACGCGTTTACGGAACTGAACGATCCCGACGATCAGCGCGCGCGGTTCGAAGCGCAAGTCGGCGAGCGCATCTCCGGCGATGAAGAAATCCCCGACCCCGATTGGGATTTCGTGCGAGCCCTCGAATACGCCATGCCGCCCACGGCCGGAATCGGAATCGGCGTCGACCGCCTCATCATGCTTTTGACCGACCAGCGCTCGATCCGCGACGTGCTGCTCTTTCCGCTGCAGCGCCAGCACGGCTGACGTCGCGCGCACCCACCTCCGGCTGACCATCGAGTACGACGGAAGCGAGTTTTGCGGCTTCCAATGGCAGCCTGCGGACCGGACCGTTGCCGGCGTCTTGGAAGAGGCGCTCTCGCGGCTCTTCTGCGAGCCGGTCAAAGTGACGGGGGCGGGACGGACCGACAGCGGCGTGCATGCCGGCGGCCAGGTCGTGTCGCTATCAACCGAGGCGAGCTTCCCGTTCGAGCGCCTCGCCTCGGCACTCAACGCCGTGCTCCCGGCGGATTGCTCGGCGCGTGAGATGGCGATCGTGGAGGCCGGCTTTTCCGCCCGCTTCTCCGCCCGCGAACGGACCTACGTCTACGCCATTGCGACCCAGCCGCAGCGAAGTGCTCTGACCGGCCGCTACGCCTGGCACGTTCCCCAGCCGCTCGACTTGAACGCCATGCGTGCCGGCGCCGCGCAAGTCGTCGGCGAGCACGATTTCCGCTCGTTCTGCTCGGCGCTGCCGGTCGGGGCGAACGACCAACCGCTCTCGACCGTGCGAAGCCTCTACCGCGTCACGATCGAGCCGCGGGCCGGGCTGCTCCGTCTCGAGATCGCCGCGAACGGCTTCCTCCACCGCATGGCCCGCTCGCTCGTCGGGACGCTGGTGGAGGTAGGCAGCGGGCGTCGCTGCGGCGACTTGACGAGCGTCCTCGCGGCGGCCGATCGCTCGGCAGCCGGTCCGATCGCGCCGGCCCACGGGCTGTACTTAGCCGGGGTCCGCTACGACGATGGCTACGACTCCTTCGCCGAGCCGCCGATCCTGTGCCGCTGAGGCCCGCGTCCTTGACTGTGGGCGGGCTTTCCCGTAAGATTTGTCGGTTGTGCGCACCTACCAGCAGAAGACCGCGGAGACCGACCACCGATGGTATGTCGTCGATGCCGCGGGACAGCGCCTCGGCACGCTTGCCGTGCGAATTGCGCGCGCGCTGTCCGGCAAACACAAACCGACCTGGACGCCGCACATCGATGACGGCGATCACGTGATCGTGCTCAACGCCGAGAAGGTCGAGCTGGGCGGCAAGAAGTGGGACCAGAAGCTTTACTATCGCCACAGTAACTATCCGGGCGGTCTGCGCGTGCAAACGGCGCGCGAAATTGCCGACAAGCATCCCGAACGGCTGGTCGAGAAGGCCGTGCGTGGAATGCTGGCGGGCAATCGCATGCGCGACGTGCAGCTGCGCCGCTTGAACGTTTATACCGGTGCCGAGCACCCTCACGACGCGCAGCAGCCGTCGTCGTTGCCGTAGGAGCATTTTTTGAACGAAGCGATCGAAGTAGTTCAGTGTACCGGGCGACGCAAACGCGCGGTCGCTCGCGTCAAGCTGATGCTCGGCCAAGGCATCATCACCGTTAATAATAAGCCGATCGACGAATATTTTTCGCGTCCACAGTTGTTGCAGATCGTGCGCCAGCCCTTGGAAGCAACGCAGAGCGTTTCGCGTTTCGACGTCCGCGTCAAGGCGGAAGGCGGCGGCGTGACGGGTCAAGCGGGCGCGATTCGCCACGGCATCGCTCGCGCGCTGGTCGAAATGGACGAGTCGCTCAAAGAGACGATGCGAAAGAACGGCTTCCTGACGCGCGATCCGCGCGAAAAGGAATCGAAGAAGTACGGCCGCAAGCGCGCCCGTAAGCGTTTCCAATACAGCAAACGCTAAAGAGCAGCCTCAAAATCGCGGCGATCGTGCTGGGCGCGGTCGCATTGCTCGTACAACCGCAGGCGCCGTGGATCGAGCGCATGTATTCCAACGGCGCCTATCCCGTTTGGGAACGCGCCGTCTTTCCCATTACCAACTTCGTTCCGTGGTCGCTGGGCGATCCGGCCGCGCTCGCCGGCGTCGCCGCGATCCTGTGGCTGATCGTGCGCTTCGCGCGGCGCCGCGTACGCCGCATCGCGCACGTTGGTGCGCTGCTCTTGAACTGCGCCGCAATCGTAGGCCTTTATGCCGTGTGGTTCGAGCTGAGCTGGGCATGGAATTACGCGCGCGCGCCGCTGGAGACGCGGGTGCAATACGATCCGGGACGGCTAACGCCCAAGGCCGCAGCCGCTCTGCAAGCGCGCGCGATCTCGCAGATGAACGCCCTGGCAAGAACGGCGCACGCCCGCGCAACGCTCCCGCTCGACCTCGCGGCGTTGCGGGCGGCATGGCTGCCGGCGGTCCAGCGCGCAGGCGATACGTGGGCCCCGCTCGTCGGCGCCGCCAAGCCGACCGTGGCCGACCCCTTCATGCTCGCCACGGGAACCGAAGGCTTCATTAACCCGTTTACGCTCAACGTCGCGACCGCTTCCGATCTGTTCTGGTTCGAGCGCCCCTTCGATTACGCGCACGAATGGAGTCACGTCGCGGCCTACGCTCGCGAAGACGAGGCGAACTATCTGGCGATCGTGACCTGCCTGCGTTCGCGGGATCCGGCGGTGCAGTACGCGGGCTGGTTCGCCCTCTTTCTCTACCTGCCGCAGAAGCGCCACTATGCGCATCGCGAGTTCGTTCCGTTGGTCTGGCAAGATTTTGCGGCGCTGCGCCGGCGGAATGCGCGCCACATCAACGTGGTGCTCGCGCATTGGTCGTGGCGCACGTACAACGTTTACCTCAAGAGCAATCGAATCGCCGCGGGCATCGCAAACTACGACGAAGTGACCCGCTTGATGCTCGGCGTTCCCCTCGATTCACAAGGCTTACCGATCGCACGATAGTCAAACGGGGCCCCGAAACGGGGCCCCGCTGATTTTTGCGCTGAACGGCCTAGCCTTTCGGAGGCTTGTGCCCTTCGTCGCCGTGGGTGGGGGCGGCATGGCTGACGGGCGCCGGCGGATGGCCGGCCGGGTGAGACTGCGCATGCATCGTCCCGCTATAGTGCGTTGTCGTGTGCGTGGTTCCGCTGTAATGCGTGACCGTCGTGCCGTGGACCGTCCCATAGTGCGCCGGACGATTGCTGGCGTCGTACGCGTGCTCCGTCGTCGTCACCGGCGGGTGGCCGCCGTTGACCTTCGCGTACAGCGTGCGATCTTGCGAGGCGTATCGCGCGTGAGTGGCCTGTTCGGGCGTCGGTCCGTAGCGGCGGGCCGCGTACGCAGACCGTTCGGCGTTCGTCGGGCGTGCCGAGATGCCGCCGTGACCGCCGTTGTAGCTCACGCGAGAGTGGTTGTAGTAGTTGTTGACGATCGTCTTATTGTAGTAGGTGTTGTGGATGTAGGTCCGGTTGACCGGCCACACGGCAGTGTTATACCGGAACGCGCTGCCGGCCCACACGCCGCCCACGAAACCGGCACCGAAGTAGCCGAATCCGTAGTTGATGCCGCCGTAAAAGCCGACGCGAGGACCCCAGTAGCCGGCGTTCCAGCGATAGGCGCCGCCGTAGGAGCCCCAGTAACCCGGCGTCCAGTAGACGCCGCGGGCCGGCGCCGCTACCCATACGCCGGGAACCCAGTAGTAGCCGGCCGCCCCCCAACCCCAGTAGCCGGGCGTATACATATAGTTAGGTGCCGGGGCGACGGGAATCGTGTAAACGGGCAGGGCCGGGGGAGGCACGCCGACGGTTACGCCGACGCCAACTGAGAACTGTGCCGGTGCGGGCACGGGAAGAGTGATGATAAAAACAGCCGCGAGAAGCGCGGGAAGCAATCTTGTGATTCGCATACGTTCTCCTTTCCGGAGTGGATGCTCGAATTATATCCTGGAACGACCGCCCTCACGCAGGCTAATATAGCCATCCGGAGCGCTTTCATAAAACTCTTACCCGTTAATCAGGCCGTTCCAACGCGCCGTTCATCCGGCTCTCACGTTACCTCTCACGTTACGTCTCACACTCGCAAAACGCCCCCGGCGCGCAACGCAAAACGCGCAACGCGCGCTCTCGAAGCTCTTCATAATGAAGCAGGGGCCCTCGCGGGCCCCTGCTGTTTGCGGCTTAGCGCGGCGGTGGTTTACTCTTGTTTCCGTTGTTTGCCGGCGGCTTACCTTGTCCGCCACCCTGCGGCTTACCCTGTCCGCTACCCTGCGCTTTTCCCTGTCCGCTGGGAGGCTTCGCAGGTTTGTGCTGCGTCGTCGGCGCGGCCGATTTGTGCTGCGTCTTGGGTGCGGTGGATTTGTTCTGCGTCGTCGGCGCGGACTTGTGCTGCGTCGTCGGCGCGGTAGATTTGTTCTGCGTCTTGGGCGCGGTAGATTTGTTTTGCGTCGTCGGCGCCTTATTCGTTGAGGCATTCGATCCCGAGGATTTCAGCTGGTTCTGCGCGCCTTGCTTATCGGCAGTCGTTACCGGCGCCGAGTTCGACGGTTTATTCGTGCTGCTAAACGGCTTCTGGGAAGTCGTCAGCGCCGGCTTGCCTTTATTTACGCTAGCGTATTGATTGCGATCGCTGCTCGCGTACCGCGCCTGGTCTTTCTGATCGGTGGTCGGCGCCCGCCCGTTCTTGCGAGCCGTGATTTGACCCGACGTGGGCTTGACCGTCGTTCCACCGTGGCCGCCGTTGTAGCTCACGCGAGAGTTGTTGTAGTGGTTGTTGATGACGGTTTTGTTCACGTACGTGTTGTGGATGGTGGTTCGGTTCACGTTCGTAACGGCGGTATTATAACGGAACTGATTGCCGGCCCACGCGCCTCCCACAAAACCGGCACCGAAATAGCCGGCTCCATAGTTGACGCCGCCGTAGAAGCCGACGCTGGCTCCCCAGTAGCCGCCGCTCCACCCGTACCTGCCGCCGTTATATCCCCAGTAGCCGGGCGTCCATAAGAGGCCGACGGCCGGCGGCCGGACCCAAACGCCGGGAGTCCAATAGTAACCGGCCGAGCCCCAGCCCCAGTAGCCGGGAGTCCATTGGTAGTTGGGATAGGGTGCCGCGGGTTGTACGTAGACGGGAATCGCAGGCGGGGGCACGCCGATCGATACGCCGACGCCGATCGCAAACTGCGCCGGCGAGGGTAGCGGAAGGGCCGCTAAGAGAACGGCCGCCATAAATGCGGGGAGCGATCTTAAGATTCGCATGCCTTTTCCTTTTCTCGGAGCTGATGATCTCTCGATTATAACCTGAGTTGACCTTTTCGCGTCATACTTCATCAATCTGCAGTAATCTTTGCGGTCACCGGGCGCTGTTAGGATCGTGAGCATGTTCGATGTGGGAGACTCCTTACGAAATGCGCTTGCCGGTGCTCGCACTCGGCTTGGGGAAGCGCAGACGGCGGTCGCACGCGCCAATGCCGGCCAAGAAGGCGGGCGGAGCACCGACGCTGCAATGGCGCAGACCGCGTCGGCGGCGATCTTTTCCGAAGCGCTGTTGAGTGCCGAACACGCTCGCTTCGAGGAAATCAAGGCGGTGACGAAATGACCGTCGATCTGCTCGACGCAGCGGCCAGCGGAATGGACGCGCAGCGCGCGGCGCTCGATGTCGCGGCACGCAACGTAGCCGCTGCCGAGGCCGCGGGGCCCAACGGCGCGTATCCAAGATTGATTCCGCAGTTTCGTCTCCTCTCATCCGATGACGGCGGCGCGCAGGTGGAGTTCGCCGGGACGAGCACCGAGGCCGGTACCAACGTCGACGTCCTGACCGAAATGATTGCGGTGATGAACGCGTCACGCGCCTACGAATCTGACGCTTCGATTTTCGACGTAGGCAAAACGATGGCCGAAAAGACGATTGACTTGGAGCGGTTGTGAGAGTCGAACCGCTCCTTCCCGACGCAGCGCCGTTCGCCGCGGCCGGCAGCGGCGATGCGGGCGGCTTCGCGAAAGCACTCGATGCGCTCGGCACGATGTTAGGCAGCGCGGAGCGCGCCGAAGACTCCTTTGCTTATGGTGGCGGAACCTTGCAAGATGCCGTGTACGAACGCGCTCGGGCTGACGTAGCGCTCTCCGTCGCAACGGCCACGGCGCAGCGCGTGGCGCAATCGGTGCAATCCATCCTCAACATGCAAATCTAAACCATGACCGTGCTGACGCAGCTGTTGGCTCGGTGGAACTCGCTGCCCGCAGCGGCGCGCGTCGTCGCCGGCGCCGCTGCATCCGTCGCCGTGGTCGTGTCGATCGCAGCGGCGATCTTAGCGCACCCGTCTCGCGTTTCGCTGTTTGCAGCGCCGCTTCATCCCGAGCAGTTGAGCGAGGCCGAAGACCGGCTGGCGAGCTGGAACGTTACGTTCATCCCCACTGCCGATAACGTCGTCGTCGACGCGGGCCGGCGGAACGACCTGCTGCTGCGCCTCTCGCTTGCCGGCGTTCCGCATCCGCACCTTTCGAGCACCGGCGAAGCGTTGGCGACGATCGGCGTGCTGACCCCGCAAGCGGTAGTGGAAGCTCAAACGCGTGCCGGGCTCGCCGGCGATATCGAGGCCGGACTGCGGGGAATCGACGGTGTTGACGACGCGCGCGTCATCGTCGCGCCTGCCAAGGCGCCGGAGTTTGCCGACGAGTCCGCACACGATGCTAGCGCGAGCGTCCGCCTGCGGCTGCGCGCCGGCGCGCATCTTTCGCGAGAAGCGATCGACGGCATTCGTGCGTTCGTAGCGGCGAGCGTTCCCGAGCTGCAGGCGGCGCACGTTACGATCTTGGACGACCGAGGAGTTGCCCTTGGCGACGGCGGGGCGCCCGGCGGCGATGCCGAGGAACTCCAAGCCTCGTTGCAGTCGGCGCTCGATGCCGCGCTCGGCGATGGTGCGACGATCGTACGCGTGCGAGCCGAATATGCGGGCGAGCGCACCTCGGAACGAGTCGTGCGCCGAACTCCGGCCGGCGCACAAGAAATTGCGGGAACGAGGCGCAGCGAGAGTTACGACGGCGGCGGCAAGCGTTATCGGCGGCTGGAAGAGGGCGAAGACCGAGGAAGCGAAACGCACGAGCTCGTCTCCGAAGCCCAAGCCGGCGCGCTCAAACGCCTTTCTACCGCGGTCTTCGTCGATCAGAGCCGTGCCCTCGATTTGGCGAAGGTTCGCGAACTTGCCGCCGCTACGGTCGGCTACGACGCGCGCCGGGGAGATATGCTCGCCGTTGAAGCCGTAGATTTTCGCCGCGTCCCGACCCTGCGCCGGGATCGATGGTGGCTGCTCTACGGAGCGATCGCACCGCTCGCGCCCGCGTTGATCTTCACCCTGGGCCTCGTAATCTGCGTGCGCCTTGCGATGCCGCCGCTCGCCGCGTTCTTACAATCCTCGATCGAACGCGCCGCCGTCGAACGTGCCTCCAAAGCCGCGGCCGGATTCGCGCCCGCACGCGTTCGCAGCATGTTGGAGCAAGAACCGCCCCATGCCGCAGCGGCGATTATTAGTGCCCTTCCCGCGGCGACGGCTACCGCCGTTCTCGAACTCTATCCGCCCCACGAACGAGAGGCGATCGTGCGGCGCATGCAGCGCCGCCATTCGCCGGTCATCGATGACGCGCAGGAGCTGCTGCGCCGTCATGTCTGAAGGATTCGTCCCGCTCGCGCGTTTTTTGCGTCCGTCGCCGCCGGAGCCGCTCGCGTTCTTCCTTCCCCAAGCTCCGGCAGCCGGCGAGACGCTCCCAGCGTGCTCGCATTCGGAGAAGAGTCTTTCGCAGTATGCCGCCACGTTCGGCGCCATTCGCCGTTTTCGCGCCGCGCTCGCGGACGCGCTGGATGTTGCGGTGCAGCAGCTTCTCGCGGAGATCGCCGAAAACGTGCTGGCGCGCGAGCTGACGATGGCTGCCGTCGACGTTGCTGCCGTCGTTGCAAAGGCGCGAGAGCGATTCTCGAGCGAACAAGTTCTCACCGTGCGCGTTCATCCGAGAGATCGAAACGCGCTGGGCGGCCTCGAGATCGATTCGGTTCTCGACGAGACGCTCGTGCCCGGCGACATAATCGCCGAGTTGCGGAGCGGGACGATAGATTTGCGCCTCCGCGCGCGCCTGGAGAGCGCGCTGGCTGCGTGTGCGCCATGATGCCGAGCCGGGGACTTTGTCTTGGCACGTGCGCATTCGGGCGCGCGCTCGACGCGGCCGGGACGCCGCTCGACGGCGGACCACCGTTACGCGGCCGCCGCGTCTCCTTGGAGCTGCATTCGCCACGACCGAATGAGCGCGTCGCGATCGGCGAGCCGTTGTGGACGGGAGTTCGCGTGGTCGACGCGCTGCTGACGATTGGACGAGGTGCCAGGGTCGGAATATTCGGTGCGCCGGGCGCCGGAAAGACGACTCTGCTGGAGTCCCTCGTTGACGGCTGCGTTGCGGACGCGGTTGTCGTTGCGCTCGCCGGAGAACGCGGGCGAGAGGCGCAGCACTGGATCGCGCGGTGCGACGAGCGGACGACGGTCGTCTGTGCTACCAGCGACCGTCCCGCGCGCGAGCGCCTCGTGGCGGCGCACGTCGCGATCGCGCACGCCCAGGCGCTTCGCGAGCGCGGTCTCGACGTGCTGCTCGTGCTCGACAGTCTGGCACGGGTTGCCGCGGCATCGCGCGAGATCACCGTAGCCTCGGGCGAGAGCGCCGGCCGCGGAGGCTACCCGCCCAGCGTTTTTGCCGAGCTTGCGCGGCTCGTGGAGGTCGCCGGCGCGGTCTCCGGCGGCTCGATCACGTTGATCGCCACCGTTCTTAGCGACGGAGACGACCGCGATCCGGTTAGCGAAGCCGCGCGGTCGCTTTTGGACGGGCACATCGCCCTTTCGGTCGGCCTCGCGCAGGCCGGACGGTTTCCCTCCGTCGACGTATTGAACAGCACGAGCCGCACGATGGACGTGGTCGCAAGCGACGCCCACCTGCGCGATGCCCGCAAAATGCGTCACATGCTTTCGCTTCTCGATCGGATCAAAGACGCGCGCAGCTTGGGCATCGAGCCCGTGGATAGTTCGGCGCGCGCGGCGATTGCAATCGAGGGGCAAATCGAGAGTTTCTTGCGGCAGAGCCGGCAGCGATGCGATCACGTCGCGACGTTGTCGCAACTCGCGCGGCTTGCCGAAGTCGTGGAGTTCGAGAATGGAGATCGATAACGAGCTGGCGGCCGTCACGCGCCGCATGGGCGAGATTTCCTCGGGGCCCGCAATAAACGGTACGAGCTTTGGCGAGCTGGTCGAGGTAAACTATGCGCGATCGGGGGAACTCGATTCGCCGCCGGCGGCACGAACGCCGCGTGCGGAAATCGAGCGCCTCGTCAAAGTCAGCGCCGCCGACTATGGCGTCGATCCCGGCTTGATCGAAGCGATCATCGAACGAGAATCCGCGTTCGATTCAAACGCGATCTCCAGCGCCGGCGCTCGCGGACTCATGCAACTCATGCCGCAGACGGCGGCGGGTCTCGGCGTTACGAACTCGTTCGACGCCGCGCAGAACGTTGCCGCGGGAACGCGCTATCTTCGAAGCCTGCTCGACCGGTTCGGTAGTGTCGAACTTGCCGTCGCGGCCTATAATGCCGGGCCGGGCGCGGTGTGGAGATATCGTGGCGTCCCGCCCTACGAAGAGACCAGGAGCTACGTGCGAAACGTCCTGGCGAGTTATGCGCGGCGTTCTCAAGTCGGCAACCTTGCGACCAATGCCGGATCACAGGCCGGTGGCACCATCTTGCAATGATGACGCAGCAGCTCGAGGTGAGCATTCTGGCAGCGCCGCTAGCGGCAATCGATCGTCGAGCGCTCTCGCAGGCGTGGTATTCGGCCCTTTATTTGGCTCGCCCGGATCGGCAGCTCGTTCCGTCGCGCGATTGCGGCCCGTGCACGGCCGCGACGCCCCTCGAAACGAAACCGGAACGCGAGGCCGAGCCTCCCTCACCGCGGCCCACCGAGTTGCGCGTTGCGCGCTCCGTGCAAACGAAGCCGTCGAAGATCGCGGCGCAGCCGAGCGCGCCTCGAATACCGGCAAATCGCGATGCCGTGCCGCTGAGCTTGAGAATCGAACGCCGCTTCGCGCATTCGGCCTCGCACGTCAAACGCGCCACGTTTTCGCTGGGTCGCGGAGAGGCCCGAGTCCACGTGATCCTCCAAACCAATGGAAATGTCGCGACGCTAGTCGCGCTCTGCCGCCCACAGATGCGAACGGTGGTCGCTCGGGCCCTGGCACAAGCTCGCTTTGCACTGGCCGCGCGCGGATTCGTCGTCGACGTTGACAGCCGAGGAGACCGATGTTCCTAAATCCAGCCCTCAGCGCGGCGCTCGATCGCATTAGCGAACGCGCCGACGACGTTCGCCGTGCGTATACGCCCGGCAGCGTTGCGCGATACGACGACGTTGCGGCCGCCCGACCCGCTTCGGACTTCGCGCTCGATCCACTCGCGGTCAGCGCGGCCGACGACCTCTACTTCATCGCGCGCAACCAACGCGATGAGGTCGCGTACACGCGCGATGGATCGTTCGCGCTTCGCGACGGCCGGCTCGTCGACGGGGAGGGAGAGCAAATCCGCGGCTTCGCCGCTCCCAGTAACGAACTTGCAGATTTGAGAATCGATGCGGTTGACGAAGCGCTCGGGCGCGCGAGCGATCCGCGGATCGAACGCGACGGGAGCTTCGCCTACGGGCGCGTTATCGTCGATCCGCGAAGCGGATTGCGTAAGACGCAGCGCGTCGTCGTCGGTCGCATCGCACTGGCGCGCTTCCCAGCCGGCACCCGCCTTGCGTCGGCGGACGGTAGCCGCTGCATCCCTCCGCCCGGCGTGCAGCCGCAACTGGGCATACCCGGTGATGCAGGGTTTCCGGCCTTGTGGCCGATGCATCGTGAGCGAAGCCGCATCGACCTCGACCAAAGCCTCGTCCGTCTCAAGGATGCTTACATTGCATTCGATGCGCTTCGGGCGGCCGAGGAGGCCAAAGCGCATCTCGGCAAGACGGCGATGGACCTCGTGAAATGAACAGGCGTATCCGCAAGCCGGTATTCGGCCCGCGATCGGCTCTGCCGTCGAGCGCAGCGTGCGTGGTTGCCAACGGCGTTCGCGAAACGCTCACTTCGATCTTGAGTTCGCCCGTCGAGATGCGGCTCTTCGAGCCGTCCATTCCCGCGCCGCCGGCTTGGCCGGCGATCGTGAAGGGCGCGGTTCTGTATCGCGTGCGCGGGAGCATCGCCGATGCGGCAATCGTTCTCCGGTCTGCCGATGCGCTCTCGCTGGTTGCGGCGCTCTTCGGCGAGGGCCTCGTCCATCGCGAGCGCGAGCTCTCCCCGATCGAGCGCGACGTTTTGGATCGCACGGTCAACGCGATCGCCGCGCACCTCGGATCGGTTTGTGGAACTCGAGAAAGCCGATGCGTCGAGCGCGTCGGCGCGATCGAAGGTTACGCGACCTATTTCGAGCTTCTGGTAGAGGAGCCCGTCGCAGCACGCATCGGCATCGCTCTCTCTCGCGATCCGTCGCCCGAGCCGCGGGGGTGTATCGAGGTCGGCCACTTAGCGGCCGTTTCCCTCACCGCCCGCGTGACGCTCGATCTCGGGCGGATCCCGAGCGGCGAAGTAGCCGGTTTGCGCGCCGGTTCGACTCTGACGTTTCGTCCGCACGACTTGCAGCGATGTGCGCTGTGGGTGCACGGACGTAGTTTGGCTCGCGGAGCCTGTGGAGTGAGAAGTGGCCGCTATTCATTGCACGTCGAAGCGGTCGGTGAGGCGACGTGAACCCTATTTCGGTCGAACCGGTGAAAGCCGCCGAAGCGGAAAACCTCGGTCTCTTGATGCATGTGCCGCTGCACTTAACGGTTGAGCTCGGCAGCTGCAAGATGTCGGTGGCCGAAATCCTTAAGCTGGGGACCGGCTCGGTCGTCGAGTTGGACCGGGCGGCGAACGCTCCCGTCGACCTGCTGGTCAATAATCGGCCGATCGCACGCGGTGAGATCGTTGCCGTAGACGAGAGCTTTGGTCTGCGCATAACCGAGCTTCTTACATTGCAACCTTCGCCGTGAGCCTCGAGGCGCTGTTGGGCTCGGCGAGCCGGCACGGCGCGCAGCCTCTGGACTTGCTCGTCAGCCTGACGATGCTCTCCCTCGTGCCCCTCGTGCTGGTCATGTGCACGTCTTTCGTTCGCATCGTTGTCGTGCTATCGCTGGTGCGCTCCGCGATCGGTGCCTCGGCGTTACCGCCGAACGCAGTTCTCACCGGCTTGGCACTCGTCCTAACGCTAGTCGTCATGGCGCCTACGGCGCAGCAAATCGGTCGCGACGCGCTCGATCCGTATTCCCGCGGAAGGCTTTCGCCGTCACAAGCGCTGACGCGCGCAATGGGGCCACTGCGTTCGTTCATGTTACGGCAGACGCGGGCCGCGGACGTCGCGCTCTTCGAGCGAGTTGCTCACCGCGCGCTCGAGCCCGAACGGCGAGCACCGATGACGGTGCTGGTTCCCGCGTTCGTCGTCGGCGAGCTTCGTAGCGCGTTTGCCATCGGCTTCGCGCTCTACCTGCCCTTCGTCGCAATTGATTTGGCGGTGGCGGCCATGCTGATGGGGTTGGGAATGATGATGCTCAGTCCGCCCGTCGTTTCGCTGCCTGTGAAGCTGCTGCTTTTCGTCATGGTCGATGGTTGGGCGCTGCTCTGCGGAGGCGTCGCGGGCAGCTTTCGATAAAGCAAGCACTCACATGCGCATAAATGAAGCGCTCGCGAGTCAGCGGCCGTTCTTTTCGTTCGAGTTCTTTCCGCCCAGAGACGATGCTGGTTCGCGGCAACTCGTCGCGGCAATCGCAGCGCTCGCGCCGTTGCGCCCCGCTTTCGTGTCGATTACCTACGGCGCGGGCGGTTCGACGCGAGCTAGAACGGTAGCGCTGGCGAAGGAAATTCAACAAGATATTGGTCTGACCGTGGTCGCGCACGTGACCTGCATCGGCGCCAGCCGTGCCGAAGTTCGGGCGCTCCTCGAAGAGTTGGCGCGAGCCGGCATCGAGAACGTCTTGGCGCTGCGCGGCGATCCCGCCCCGGGCTCCCAGTTCGTTCCAGCCGCGGGCGGCTTCGCGCATGCAAATGAGCTCATCGCCATGTTGCGGCGCAACTACGATTTTTGCATCGGCGCCGCGTGCTATCCGGAGAAGCATCCGGAAGCGACGACGCTCGACGCAGATCTCTGCGCGCTCAAGCTGAAGGCGGAAGCGGGCGCCGATTTTTTGGTGTCGCAACTCTTCTTCGACAACTCGCAGTTCTTTGCGTTCGAGCGGCGAGTCCGCGGCGCCGGCATCACGCTGCCGATGCTTCCGGGGTTGATGCCGATCACGAACTTCAGCCAAATAGAGCGCTTTGTGGCGCTTTGCGGTGCGAGCATCCCGCCGAAGCTGCGCGTTGAGATGGAAGCGCGCAAAGGCGACGTCAAGGCGGTCGAAGACTTGGGGGTCGCATATGCGTCGATGCAGGCGCTCGAATTGCTGCAGGGCGGCGTGCCGGGGCTTCACTTCTATACCCTCAACCGTTCGCCGGCAACGCGCGCCATCGTCTCGTCGCTGCTCGCCGCGAGTGCGTGGCGTCCCCTACTTCACGATGCGAGGAGCATAACAACTCCGTAAAACGACCGTAACGGCCTCGGTGTAGCGTGAACGGATGGAGGCCCTCGACGGACTGCTGCGCGACGCTCTGCTTACCACCGCGGTAATCGCGTTGCCGATGCTGGCCGTCGCGGCGCTCGTCGGGACTGCCGTTGCCGTCGTGCAGGCGGCGACGCAAGTGCAGGAGCAGACGCTGACGCTCTTGCCGAAGATCTTAGCCGTCGGTTCCACCGTGGCGGTCTTCGGGGGTGCCGGGATGCACCTGCTGGTGACGCTCTTCGATCGGGCCCTGGCCGCCATCCCGGTGCTGAGCGCGGGATGGTAGTGGGTTTGCTCGTTTTGGCACGGTGCGCCGGCTTCGTCTTTCGAGCTCCCGGCTTCTCACATCCAAGCGTCCCCGCGCCGCTTCGCGGCGGATTTGCCCTCGTTTTAGCGATGGTTATCGCGCCGAGCCTTCCCGGGGCACAGGCTCGCGTCGACGGCGGCGCCTTCGTCGGTGCGTTACTCGTCGAGTTCTTGCTCGGAAGCGCGATTGGAATGGCGGCTTCTCTGGTCTACGACGGCGCTTACGCGGGTGGGCGGATCGTCGACGATTACGTCGGCGTCAAAGCCATTGCGCCGAGCGTCGTGCTTGTAGCGCCGAGCGGGTTCGGGCGCGTCTGGTCCCTAGCATTCACCGGTGCCTTCTTTCTTAGCGGCGCATACCGCCTGACGTTGCTGGGCTTCGCGCAAAGCTTCGCGCGCATACCCCTGCTATCGCCGCTGCATGCCGGCGCTTGGGCGTCGTTCGCAGCCGCCTTTGCGGCGAACTTTCTCTTGATAGCGCTCCAAGTCGCCGCGCCGGCCTTGGGTTTGGCCTTCGTCGTTCAAATCGCACTCGGCACGCTCTCTCGAGTAGTTCCGCGTTTCGGCACGTTTACGCTCGCCTTTCCGCTGGCGTTCGCCGCCGCCTTGATCGCAACCGCGCTCGTCGTACCGTTTGCCGCCGGCCGCGTGCCGCCGCCGATGCTCGGAGTCCCCGGCATGGTGAAGTGAGCGACGGCGCGGAGAAGGCCTTCGAACCAACGCCGCGCCGCATCGCAAAGGCGAAGCGCGAAGGCAACGTTGCGCGGTCGAGCGAGCTTGCGGCAAACGTCTCCTTTGCCGTGGCGGCCTTCGCGATTGTCGCGAGCGCGGCACGCTTCGGCTCCGTCGCGGGCGACGCGCTGATCCGTTCGCAGTCCTTCGTGCCCGCTCCATCGTGCGCGCTCGTACTGGGCGTGGCCCTCATTCCAATTGGCGCCGCGGCGATCGCTGGCGCGATCGCAAGCATCGCTCAAAACGGCGGCCTCGCGCTGGTGCCGGTGACGCCGAAGATCGAGCGGCTGAATCCGATTGAGGGCATGCGACGCATCCTTTCGCGCGAGACGCTGAGCCATTCGCTGCGCGCCGCGTTCGCGTTTCTCTGCGCGATGCTTGCAATGACGCCGGCTCTAGCGGCGGGCGCCGCGGCCATGATCCGTTCGCCGGACCTCTCGCAGACGGTTGACGTAGTGTGGAGCGCCGCGCAGCACGTCGCCTTTGCGGCCGGCGCGGTGGGCTTGCTCTTTTCGGTAGCGGAGTTCGGCGCGGCGCGCACCTCGTGGCTGCGCAAGTTGCGCATGAGCTTCGAAGAGCGCAAACGAGAGGTGAAAGAAGAAGAGGGTGACGCGCTGGCGAGAGGGCGGCGGCGATCGCTGCACCGCGCCTTGCTTCGCGGCGGTCTGACGCGGGTCAAAGAGGCGGCGTTCGTCGTCGTGAATCCGACGCACTTCGCGGTGGCCTTAGCGTATCGGCCGCCGCAAGTGCCGGTTCCCGAAGTGCTCGTACGAGCTCGAGGCGAGGCGGCCGTGCGCGTCCGCGAGATGGCGGCCGTTTACCGAGTTCCAATCGTCGAGAACGTCGCGCTTGCCCGCAGCCTCTATCGTGATGGGCGGCCCGGCGAGCCAATTTCGACCGCACACTACGTCGCCGTAGCGGAGGTGGTCGCCGCGTTGCTGCGCGCCAACGAGATCGCGGGATGAGCTCGCATAAACGCGCGGTATATATTTTCGCGGCGCTGCTGTTGACCATCGTCGCGGTGTTGATCGTACCGCTGCCGCCGTGGCTGCTCGATCTCTTGCTCGGCATCAACATCTTTGGATCGGCGCTCGTGCTCTTGCTTTCCGTCACGGTCGACGATCCGCTCGAGTTCTCCGCGTTCGCGCCGGCGCTCCTGATCGCAACGCTCTTTCGGCTCTCCCTCGACGTTTCGGCGACGCGGCTCATCCTTACGGCCGGAGCAACGCCGGGCGCCGTCGGCGCGATCATTCCCGCCTTCGGAGCGTTCGTCGTCGGCGGAAACTTGGTCGTCGGCATAATCGTCTTTGCGATCTTGGTGACGATTCAGTTCGTCGTCATCGCCAGCGGTTCGCAGCGCGTTGCCGAAGTGGCGGCTCGCTTTACGCTCGACGCGATGCCCGGAAAGCAGATGGCGATCGACGCCGACGTGCACGCCGGCGCGTTGGATGCCGAGGGCGCGCGCCGCAAGCGCGAAGCCGTGCAGCAAGAGGCGGATTTCTACGGAGCCATGGACGGCGCCGGAAAGTTCGTGAAGGGCGACGCCGTCGCATCGCTTTTGATCGTCGCGCTCAATCTTGCCGGCGGAGTGCTCGTAGGCGTTGCCTATCACGGGCTCGCACCGCTCGACGCGGTGCAGACCTTCGCCCTGCTGTCGATCGGCAACGCGCTCGTCACCACGCTGCCGGCGTTCCTCATATCGACGGCTATGGGCATGATGGTGACCCGGGTTGCCTCAGATGGCGCGCTGGGTGCTGATCTTGCGACGCAGCTCTTTGCGCGTCCCGACGTCCTGCGCAGCGCGGGCGCCCTGCTGCTGGCGCTCGCACTCGTCCCGGCATTGCCTCGGCCGCTCTTTTTGGTTTTGGGTACGAGCGCGTTCGGGATGGCCGCCCTCGCGCAGCGAAATCGCCGGCGTGCCGAAGGCGAAGCCGCCGATGCGCGAGAGCACATCAAGCGCAACGCGATGCGCCGTCCCGAGCTCGCGCTCGGCCTGGTGGGCGTCGATGCGGTGGCCATCGAAATCGGCGCGGACCTCGCGCAGCTGCTGGCCCCGCCGCTCTCCGACGCGTTGCTCGACCGCATCGGAGAGGTGCGGCGGGCGCTGGCGGCAGATATCGGCGTCGTTCTTCCGGGCGTGCGGCTGCGCGACGATCTTTCGCGCGATCCGCGCACGTATGGTATCCGTGTACGCGATCGCTTAGCCGGGCACGGACGCTTGGATCTCGAACGACTGCTTGCCGTCGCCGACGAAGCGGTTCTCGCGCGTTTCTCGGTGCAGATCGAGCGCGAACCCGTATATCAGCTGCCGTCGGCGTGGATTCTTCCCGACGTGCGCGAGAGCGCGCTCAACGCCGGCGCGCTGGTCTTCGATCCGATCTCCGTGCTCGGCTCGCACTTGGCCGAGATCGCGCGCACGCACGCGACGGAACTCGTCGGGCGTCAAGAGCTTCACACGCTGCTCGAACACATGCGATCGACCGTGCCGGCCTTGGTCAAGGAGGTCGGCGGCGAGGCCCTGCCTTTCGGAGCGCTGCATCGCTCCATCGGATTGCTGCTGCGCGAAGGTGCGTGGCCGCGCGATCCGATCGTGGTGCTGGAAGCAATGCTCGAAGCGGGCACTCGCGACCCGCGCGAACTCGCCGAAGCGGCGCGGCGCGCGATCGTACCGGATTTGCTGCGCCGTAAAGGCGTCGCGCGGTTGGAGCCGGCGATCTTCGATCCCGAGTTCGAGCGGAGGCTCGTTGCGGCGTGGTGCCGTTACGGAACCGAAGCCTTGGAGCCGGCGGCGGCGCTGGCGTTGCGCGCGCGGATCGAACGCTATGTGGAGCGGACGCGGCGCGATCGCGCGGCGGTCGTCTGCACGTCGGCGCTCCGGCCGGTCCTTGCCGAGTTCTTGCTGCGCTCCGGGATTCGGGTCAGCGTCTATGCCTACGGCGAGTTGCCCAACGAGGTCGCCCTCGCTACATCCGAGGTCATCGCCGAGGAGGAACCGAACGCGCTCGCCCAATGCACTTGAGGGCGCTGGATTGGATCATCGTCGTCCTTTCTTTGGGCGTCAGCTTCGTGCCGGCGATCGTGCTGGCGCGGCGCGCGGGAAAGAATATCACCGAGTTCTTTGCGGCCGGACGCGCGGCGCCGTGGTGGCTGATCGGCATCTCGCTGGTTGCAACGACGTTTTCCACCGACACGCCCAACCTCGTTACCAATCTCGTGCGCGACGGCGGCGTCTCCGAAAACTGGGTCTGGTGGTCGTTCCTGCTCACCGGCATGGCGACGGTTTTTTTCTATGCCCGCCTTTGGCGGCGCTCCGGCGTGCTGACCGACCTCGAGTTTTACGAGCTGCGCTACGCCGGGCGCGCCGCCTCGTTCGTGCGCGGCTTCCGCGCGATCTACCTCGGGCTTTTCTTCAACTGCTGGATCATCGCAACCGTCAACTTGGCGCTGGTGAAGATTGCCGGCGTGCTCTTCGGCTGGCCGCGCGCCGAAACGCTCGCGATTTGCGTTGCGGTTCCGATCGTCTTCGCCGCCACCGCCGGACTCTGGGGCGTCATGGTCACCGACATGATTCAGTTCTGCATTACGATGACGTCGGCATTCGCCGCGGCCTACTTCGCGATTCATGCGCCGGGAGTCGGCGGGTTGCACGGCCTGATCGCGCACTTTAGCGGTCACGCTGCCGTGCTCTCGATTCTGCCGAACTTCGGCGACTGGAAGAACGCGGTCGCCGTCTTCGTCATTCCGATGACGGTGCTCTGGTGGTCGGTGTGGTATCCGGGGGCCGAGCCCGGTGGCGGCAGCTACGTCGCGCAGCGAATGCTTGCGGCGCGCACCGAGTCCGACGCGCTCTTCGGCACGTTTGCATTCCAAGCGATGCACTATGCGCTGCGCCCCTGGCCATGGATCGTCGTGGCGCTCGCCTCCACGATCGTCTTTCCCACGCTGCACGACGTGCAGTTGCGCTTTCCGGCACTCGCGCCCAACCTCATCGGCAACGACGTCGCGTATCCCGCGATGCTGGTCTTCTTGCCGGCCGGTTTTGCCGGCTTCATGGTCGCGGGAATCTTCGCGGCCTACCGCTCGACGATCGAGACGCATCTGAACTGGGGCACGTCGTATCTGGTGCACGATTTTTACCAGCGCTTCATTCGGCCCGACTCCAGTCAGCGCGAGCTGGTCTTTGCGGGACGGCTGGTGACGGCGCTCCTGATGGGGCTCGGCGTCGCGCTGACCTTCGTGCTCGATAATGCCAAGGACGCGTTCAATCTGCTGCTCTCGATCGGCGCGGGAACCGGGCTGATCTACTTGTTGCGCTGGTTCTGGTGGCGGATCAACGCCTGGAGCGAGGTAAGCGCGATGCTTGCTTCGTTCGGCGCGGCGCTCGCGTTTTTCGTCGCCGCGCGCACCGGGCACGCCGTCGCTTCGACGACCGCGCTCTTGACGACGATCGGCATCACGACGCTGGTCTGGCTGGTCGTGACCTATCTCACGCCGCCGGTCGCCGACGAAACGCTGATGGCCTTCTACGCGAAGGTGCGCCCGGCCGGTCCCGGCTGGGCCGCGATCCGCCGGCGCAGTGGCCTCGGCCCGTCACCGGACTCGCTGCCGATGGCGCTTCTGGGCTGGGTTCTCGGCGTGGCCTCGGTGTACGGCGCGCTCTTTGCTACCGGCTCCTTTATCTACGGGCGGCCGGTCGCCGGCGCGATCTGCAGCTTGGTCGCCTGCGCGGCAGTGATCGGGTTGCTCGCCACCGGCCGCCGCCTCTGGCGGCCGATGGCAGGCCCGGCGCCCTGATAAGGCTAAGCACCACCGGCTCCAATGAACTCGAAAAATCTCAAGGCGCCTTTCAAGGCACTGGTCATCATCGCTGTTTGCGCGATCTCGATCTGGGCGGTCGTTCCCGTCCAGAAGACGATCCGTCTCGGGCTCGACCTTCAGGGCGGCGCGCGACTGTTGCTGCAGCTCTACCCAACGGCCTCGGTGCCGCAGATTACGTCGCAGGTGCAGGCGCAGACCCGCGAGGTCATCGACCGCCGCATCAACGGTCTCGGCGTGGCCGAGCCGTCGATCAGCAACGTCGGCACCGATCGAATTCTGGTCGAGCTTCCCGCGGTCAAGGATCCGGATCAGGCGGAAAAGACGCTCAAACAGGTCGCGGTGCTCGAATATAAGATCGTGCCCTTCGACGTCATGCAGAAGGGCGATGCCGCGAATGCCGCATTGCTGCAGCCCAACCTCGACCCGAAGCAAAAGGCCGCCGCCGAGCTGTACGTTTCAAAAACGGCCTACGACCTCAGCGGTAAGGTCGTTTACTCCGGCTCGGAGTTAAAAGCCGCGCAGGCCGGCTACGATCAAGGCAACAGGCCCGATATTCTCTTTCAAACCAAGGATCCGGCGAAGTTCGGCAAGCTGACGTCGGCCAATATCCAGAAGCCGCTGGGCATCTTTCTCGATCATCGCTACCTCTCGGCGCCGATCATCAACAGCCCCATCTACGATAGCGGCCAGATTACCGGTACCTTCACCGAAGAAGAGACGATAACGCTGGCCAACGAGCTCAACGCCGGCGCCCTTCCCGTCAGCATCAAGATTATCGAAAAAGAGTCGATCGGTCCGACGCTGGGCAAAATCGACCTCGTTCAATCGATGCGAGCCGCGGCGCTGGGCCTCGGCCTCGTGCTGATCTTCATGATCGCCGTCTACCGCCTGCCGGGTCTCCTGGCCGACCTTGCGCTGGCGATCTACGTGCTGGTCATGATGGCGATTCTGGCGCTCTCGCACGCGACCCTGACGCTCCCCGGCATCGCCGGCTTCGTGCTCTCGATCGGCATGGCCGTCGACGCCAACGTACTTATCTTCGAGCGCATCAAGGAAGAGCTGTGGAACGGCAAGACGATGCGCGCCGCTGTCCGCGTCGGTTTCCAGCGCGCCTTTTCGGCCGTCTTCGATAGCCACTTTACGACGATCGTCGGCGCCGGCGTGCTGTACATGCTCGGCACGGGCACGGTCAAGGGCTTTGCCTTCACGCTCTTCTGGGGCACCGTCGTTTCGCTCATCACGGCCGTCTTCGTCACGCGCTTCTTCGTCGACGTGCTGGTCGATAACAACATCTTGACGACGCCCGAACTCTACGGCGTCAAGCGCTCGGACCTCGGCATCTTTTCGCCGGGCGCCGCGAAGGCGGGGGCGTAGCTCGTGCTCTTTCGCAGACTGAACTGGAACATCGTCGGCTGGTTCCGCATCGTCTCGACGATCTCGTATATCATCATCGCGATCGGGTTCGGCTCGATGATCTACAACGGGTTCAAGGGCGGCAACGGCTTTCAGCCGTCGCACATGCTGCGTTTGGGCCTTTCGTTCACCGGCGGAACCGACATCGACGTCCAGTTCACGCAGCCGACGACGACCGATAAGGTCCGAACGGCCCTCGCGGGATTGGGCCTGACCGATGAATCGGTGACGACGGCCGGCACCGACGGCAAGGGCTTCGTGATTCAAACGCAGACCGCGTACGCCAACGATTCGGCGCCGCTCTGGAACGCGCTGAACACCGTCGCTCCGGTCGATCGCGCGACCTCGCAGATTACGGCCGTGGGACCGTCGCTGGGACGCGAATATCTTGCCAAGGCGATTTGGGCGCTGATCATCGCGCTGAGCATTCAGTTCATCTACATCGCGTTCCGATTCGGCTGGAACTACATCTTCGGTTTGGTAACCGTTATCGCGCTGGTGCGCGACGCCGCGATGATGATCGGCATCTACGCCCTGGCCGACCGCCGCGCCGACGATGCGTTCCTGGCTGCGGTGCTGACCGTCATCGGTTACTCGGTCATGGATACGATCGTAATTCTCGACCGAATTCGAGAAAACACGAAGCTGATGGCCGGCCAGCCCTACGACCGGATCGTCAACGAATCGATCAAGCAGACGATGACGCGCTCGTTCAACACGCTTGCGACCGTCATCATCACGCTGGTCGCGCTCTTGGCGCTGGGCGGCGCGAGCCTCAAAAACTTCGCCTTTGCGCTGCTCGTCGGCATCTGCTCGGGCGGCTACCATTCGATCTTCTTCTCGGCGCCGCTCGTGCTCGGCTACCGTAAACGCCAGTTAGAGGCCGCTGCAAGACGCCGGCACGCCGGTCTGGGTCAGGATCGCACCGTAACCGCGCGCTCGCGTTCGGAGTCCGTCGCGCTGCAGAGCCGCGCCGGCGTTCCTCGCGAGGACATCGTCGCCGCCCGGCGCGAGCGCCGTCAAAAGGCGAAGGCGGCCCGTACGGTCTCCCCGGCTCCGGCGCAGCGATATCGCAAGCGCCGCACCGACGCGCAGAGCGCGGTCGCGCTGGAAGAACCATTTGTGGAGGGCGAGGAGCAGGAGTCGATCGATCCGCTCGACGCACAGCAAGCTGGTCTGCACGATGCCGCCTTGGAGCAAGGTCACGAAGAAATCTCCCTCAACTTCGAAGAGGCCGAGGAGCCCCGCGAGGGCGACGCGCCCTAAAACTCTGCCGGCGCCCACCGCGTCGGAGGCCGCCTTCGAAGCGCTCTTAGCAACGGAGCCGGTCGCAGGTCAGGCGCCGGGGATCGATGCCTTCGTCGAGCGTCTCTTCGCCAAGGGCGACGAGTATCTGCACGATTCGTACGCGACAATCGGCGATGCAGCGCGCTTTCACACCAAACTCGCGGGCGTCTCCTTTGAAGGGCGCCAAGACGTCATCGCCGGATTGCGCCCGGGTGCGCCGCTCGAACTTGCGCGCCAGGCGGATAATCCGCACGATCCCAACGCCATCGCCGTCCATTACGGACAGCTTCAACTCGGATTCTTCAATCGGCGGCTCGCGGCGCATATCGCGCCGCTGATGGATGCGGGTGCCCGATACGGCGCGCGCGTCGCCTCGCTCACGGGAGGCGGTTTCGGCGCCGACGGTGACTCCAAACATCGCGGCGTCAACGTCGTGGTCGAACGTGAGTCGCTGGGCGTGCCGGTGCGCCGCGCCGCCGCCGCCGCCGCGCCGCTCTACGCGCAAGACGATGCGGCCGAGACCGGCGAGCGGGTGCGTTCCGCGCTGATCGGCGCTTCGGCGGTACACGAGGCGCAGCGGGCCGTTCTCGAACGCGTCGAAGCCGGCAAGAACACCTTGGCGGTGCTCGGCACCGGGCGCGGGAAGTCGTTCTGCTTTCAATACGCCGCCGCGATGCGAGCCTTCACCGGCGGAGGCAAGACGCTGGTCGTCTATCCGCTGCGCGCGCTGGCCAACGACCAGTACGAGGCGCTGCGACGCACGCTCGAACCGCTGGGGCTGCGCTTCTTTCGGGCCAACGGTTCGATCGACAGCAACGAGCGGGAAGATCTGTTCGCGGCTTTGCGCGAGGGGTCGTGGGACGTCGTCTTGGCGACGCCGGAGTTTCTCGAGTTTCACCGCGAGGCGCTCCGCGGGCGCAGCACGCCGTCCTTCGTGGTCGTCGACGAAGCGCATCATCTCGCGGAGTCGCGCCACCGGCCGGCCTACGCCCGGCTTTCGGCAACCATTTCGTGGCTGGGCAATCCACCGGTGCTCGGCCTGACGGCAACGGCCGGCGACGAAACGTTTCGCCGGGTCGTGGACGACCTGCGCATCGAAAGCTGGGTGATCGACCCCACGGTCCGAGCGAACCTTCACGTTGTCGATGCCCGCGGAACCAAGGATAAGATCGCGTATTTGACCGAGCTGTTTTCGGCGCGAGAGGGCGCGCCGGCGAAGGGCATCATCTACTGCAACTCGCGGCTGGAGGTCACCAAGGTCGCGCAGCGCCTTCGCAAGCATCTCGGCAACACGGTGATGTTCTATCACGGCAAGATGCCGAACGCCGAGCGCCTCGAGGTGGAACGCCTCTTTCGCGAGGGCGCGCTTCGCGTCGTGGTTGCCACCTCGGCCTTCGGCGAAGGCATCGACCTGCCCGACGTTCGCAACGTCGTGCTCTTCCATCTCAACTTCGACTCGGGTGAGTTCAATCAGCAAGCCGGGCGGGCCGGGCGCGACGGTGACCCCGCGCAAATTCATCTGCTCTATGGGCCGCTCGATCGGGCGCTCAATGAGTTCTTGATCGATCTCGATGCGCCGCCGCTCCCGCGGCTGCGCGAAATCTACCGTGGCCTGCGAAGCTTAGCTCGAGAAGGCCTCGTTCGTGGGGGTAGCACCGAACTCGCGGGAACGCTGGAGATCGATAAGGTGCGAGACCGTACGATCGATGCCGCACTGCGAATCTTCTCCGACTCACGCCTGGTCGAGGTCGGCGAAGACGACGACGGGCGCTTCGTCCGATTCCTAACGGTGAGCGGGCGAATCGAGATGGAGCGCAACGAGCGCTACGCTGAAGGCGAAGCCACGCGCGAAGCGTTCGCCCGATTCTGCGAGCTGGCGCTCTTCGCGCCGGCCGAAACGCTCGAACGCGTACTCAACCGCCCGATCTACCCCTCGGGCGTGCGCCTTCTTTCCTAAGAAAGCGCGCTTCCTAGTCGCGGAGCGGACAACCGATGCGCACCCCGCGCGCACCGGTTGTCCGCCGCGAGCGTATTAGGGTTCCAGAACCTGTAGATCGTTGTCGTTGTCGTCGTTGAAGAAGAGCTTCGTATTGTGGGCATTCGTGCCGGTGGCTACCATGCCGAAGAGCGCGCCCGCCGCGCCGGTGTCGACGTTGCGCTTGTCGAGAACCTTACCCTCCGGGCTGATTTCGATCATCAGATTCTCACCGTTCGGATCGAGCGTGTTGCCGACCACGAGGTTGCCGTTAAAAAGCAGCGCCGAGCTGATCGGGCCGTTGAGCGGTGCTCCCGAGTACAGGAGCTTCGTTCGCGGGCCGCAGCCTCCGTCGAACTTCTTTCCACGGTTGCTGACGATCAGACATCCCGAGTGGGCCTGCGAAACGTTCTCGATGACCGTGACGGTGTTGTTGTCGCCGTCGACGACGAAGAGCGCGTCGTGATCGGGATCGTATTGCAGGCCTGAGGGGCCGAGGATGCTGCCGGGTGCGCCGCCGTTCACCGGGAAGCCCGTAGCGATCACCTCGCTGCTATACGAACTACCGGTACTGATTCGAATAATATTTCCGTCCGCGGCGTTGGACTCGTAGACAACCGGGCTGCCCCATTTCGGTTGAGCGTACGTTTCGCCGAACGGGTCGTTGAACGGACTGCCGGATAGGTTCGTAACGAGGGTTCCGCTCGCGGAGTAGACCGGATTGTCGTTGGACGAAAACGCCGCCGCGTAGATCGTATCGTTAGACGTGAGTGCCAGTGCGGCGCATCCGACGAGATCCGTCGGATCGGCGACGACGAGCGTCGGCGTTGAACCGGGCTGCGGATGCAGCGCGACGATCGTGTAACCGGTACCCTGAATGTTTTGATTGTTGTTGAAGTTGCAGACGGCGAGGTCACCCTTGGTGAAGGCGCCGTTCGTCGACTTGGCCACGTCGAGGCCGTATGGATTGAGCTGGCCGTAGGTTCCGTCGATCGTCGAACCGATAACGACCTGATCCTTCAAACGTTTGAGGATCGAACAGTGGCCGTTGCCGCCGCCTTGGTCGTCGTTGCAGTCGCCGCCTTGCCCGTTTTGCCCCTGACCGTTGCCGCCTTGACCTTGGTGATTGCCTTGTGCCGCCATCGGCACGCTTGCTGTTGGCGGCGTCGAGTCGTTGTTACCGGCGCAGGCAGTCGCGACCAAGCCAACGATCCCGGCAAGCGTGAGCAGCTTTGCGTGCGTTTTTAAACTCATCGAACACCTCTTGAACGAGAAGGAAAAATGCAGGGCGCAATTAGTGTTCGCTGGAATTGTGAAGAAAGTCTGAAGACGAGCGGGCCGAGTCTTGGTTGGCGCCGCCTTCGGCCGCAAATCGGCTGCCGGGTGGAACCGGGCTCTGCTCCGCCGAATGGTCGCGATCGACACCAACCCCCTCAAAAGGAGCACTAACTTGAACGCCACTGGTTTTGTGAAATACGGCGGTGCGCTGCTTGCACTCGCGATAGTATCGGCGTGCGCGCTTCCTCCAACGCCAAGCGCCGGCGTCAGCAATACGTACTCATACGTCGGTAAGACGCTCTCCGTAGACGGAAGGTTGGTGACGGCTGCGCGCCCGCCGAGTTTGTTGCCGGGTTACCAGAAGTTCCTTCCCGACCTGCATAAGAAGTCGAAAGATTATGAGTACGTCATCAACGACTACGGCAGCTATGCCAGCATTTTCGACTATCCGAAGAGCACTTCGCAGATCGGCAAGATCGAGGGCGCCGGTGGTCAAGGCTGCACGAACGTCCTTTATGGGTACGGCAAGAAGATTATCTGGAATGTCGGCGGCCCCGACCAGATCACGGAGTACTCGGTCCCCCAGACACCGATCAGGACGCTGTCCGTCAACTACTCCTTTCCGTCCAGTTGCGCGATGGATGCCGGCGGCGATCTCGCCGTTGGCATTTTGGACAACTATTCGGGGTCGGGGTCGGGTGGCGGCGACGTCGTCATCTTCAAGAACGCGACCGGCAAAGGCGTCGCTTACACCACGCCGCTGGATGAAGAGTTCTTCGACGGCTACGATCCGAAGGGCAATCTCTTTGCCGATGGCTTTACCGGCGACCGCTCGGGCTTTGCGCTCGTCGAACTCCCGGAGGGCAGCAGCAAGTTCGTAACGATCACGACGAGCAACTCGGTGCAGTTTCCCGGCTCCGTGCAGTGGGACGGCACCTATCTCACCGTCTTCGATCAATATGCGAACCAGACGTATCGCTACACCGTCAGCGGAACGACGGCGACGTTGAAAGGCACCGTCACGTACAGCGGTGCCAGCGACTGCGCGCAGACCTGGATCGTGAAAGGCCTTCTCTATTGTGGAGATGCCGATAACGGCGATGGCGAAGTGTTCAAGTACCCGGCCGGCGGTTCAATTTTTGCGACGTTTACGGGCAGTTTCGATTTCCCACTCGGCATGACGGCATCCGAGAAATAATCGGCACGCGTCTAGTCGCGAAGATTCGGATCGGCGGGCGCGTTTGCGTACCGCCCCGACTGCAGAAGACTCTCGAGCGGCTGCGGCGGCGTGATTCGAATATACGGCAGCGGCCTCTGTGAGAAGTCGAAGCAATCCGCAAAGCGGTCGGAGCGAGCATCGGTCGTGTGCAGACTCGGCAGGCCGAAGGTGTACTCGATGAAGTGCAACAGGCTGCCGGTATAGTGAACCTTATGGGAAACGTAGCCGCGCTTCGCGTACGGCGAGACGATCACTAACGGTATGCGAAAGCCGGCTTCGTAATAGTTGAACGTCTTCGGCTTGACGTCGTCGAACCAGCCGCCCCAATCATCGTACGTGAGAACGATCGCGGTATCTTTCCAGTAGCCGCTCTCACCGAGCGCGTTAAAGACGTTGGCGACCCAGCTCGGCCCGTTGCTGCTCGGCACGTCCTGCCCCGGGTGATCGCTGTTGGCAAACTGCGAGATCACCCATGAAACTGCGGGCAGCCTGCGGTTGTCGATGTCGCTAAAGAGCGTCGTCTCCGGCGATGTGACGTTGGCCCACTCGCTGCCGTCGAAATCGTGAGCGATCGACGCGTAGCCGTCCATGATATCTTCCCGGTCGCCAAACGGAACGTAGTAACGCCACGAGACGCCGCGTTTGGAGAGCAGATCGCCGATCGTTTTGAAGTTGAAACAGGTCTGGTAATTCTTGTCCGTTGCGCCGGTCCGCAGATCGATCGCCTCGCCCGCGCCTTTAGCGGCGCAGCTCAGGCCGCCGATCGGGTTGTTTGCGACGTACCAATCACGGTCCATCGAGTCGATCGGTCCGGCGGCGCCGGCGATGACGTAGAGATGGCCGGCATACGTCTGCGAACGGTGATCGGCGAACATTTCGTCGCCAAGGACGCCTTGCGCGGCTAGATCCCAATACGGCTTTACATCGCCGTGCCGCGCGTAGTCATACGCAAAATCCTTGGGCGGATGAAAACCCGCATCGACCGCCTCTAAATCGAAGCCGTTCATCTTTCCGCCGTTATATTCGACGAGCCAGTTTTCGTACTCGTGCGCCGGATCCCAGCGCGTGATGAGCGGAATCGGCTGCGGCCAAACCTTCTTGCCCAGATGGTTGTAGCCAAAACGCGCCCAGTGTGCGCCCGGATAGCCGTGAAAGATGTTGTCGAAGGTGCGGTTTTCCTGGAACACGATGACGATATGCTTGATCGGCGTGCGGCCGGGGATTTCCGGCGGTGCCGGCTGCGTGAGACTCGGCGGCATCGGGAATATCGAAGGCGCGGCCGAGCCGCCGCAGCCGGCGAGTGCAACGGCGGCGGCCATCGAGCACATAATGCGCCGGCGGGCCGTCGGCGAGCTCATACCCATGAGCCTACTCAGGCCGCGGTGGCGCTTCCTGCTTACGCAAGCACGCGCGTCATTGCGGCTTCATCGACGTCGTTATAAAAGGCGTTCTTCGTTTCGACGACGCCGGCCGATGCCCACGGATCGATCTGGTAGCGCGTCGTAGGAAGGTGAATCGTCGGTCCGGCCGCGTCGGAGTAATCCGCGCCGCCGAACGGCGCGAACTCGCCGCTCTCGCGGTGCGCGACGACCAGGCCGCGAACGGCGGCTGCGGCGGCGCCGGCATCGTTGCGAAGCCGCGCATCCAAACGCCCGTCGCCGGCAAGCGTGTCGTAGAAGGCGATCGCCGGACGATCGGCTCGCCACGGCATATCCTTCGAAGCGTCCGGAAAGCGCACCATTCCTTGGATCGTGCGGGCGTCCTCACGTACGAAGCCGCGCACGCCATTCGTTCCGGCCTCAGCGCCGACGTCGTCGTTGAGACGTTTGATGCTTGCCTCGGCGAGCCGCATCTTCGCGGGGTCGAGGTCGAGCACGTCGAAGGCGGCGGCCGGACCGAAGCCTCCGAAATCGCCCGCGTCGTACTTGGTTCGCATGACGTCGTTGACGACGCCCTTGGCCATCGCCTTGGGATCGTTCTCGTGCGAGACGATCGCATGGGCGACGTCGCTTGGAACGCCCGGCGCCAGCATCGTCTCCGGGCTGGCGGCGAGATACCGCACGCCCGCCTTGGAGAGCGCGTCGGCGAAGCCCATGGGATAGTACACAAGGAGCCGCAACGTCCGGTCCCGGGGCTTCGATCTCGTGAGCCAGGGTTCTACAGTCCCTGGGACCGCTTGCCTGGTACCGAGGAACGGCGACAACGAATCAACGCCCCCCGTGGAAGACGAAACCTTCTTAGCGTTCATAGCTAATAACGCGCCAGGATGCGAAGTTGAGACGCTACGCAAAGCGGTGGACAAGCTAAGCGAGAGCATCGCGAGCCGCGTCTTTGGAAGACCCCCCGGACTGGAAATCGGTTCGCACATTGAAGCCGTAGACTTGCGCGGGACCTGGTATCGATACGGAACCGTCGTTAAGCTAAACGACAGCTTTTGCGTTATCGAGCCTCCAGTCGGACGGTTTACAGACCGCATCTCTTTTAAGAAAGAGATTGTGCGCATTCTCGATCAATATGAGTGGAATCGCGTGTGCTTCTCTGCGGAGTCAAGAAAGAAACAGATTGATGAGGAAACGGCCCGCGAGCGCGACGAACTTGGTGCGCTTCGACAAGAGGTGATCGCAGAGCGCCATGCAGCGCAGCGAATAGTCATGGAGGCTCTAAATGGTCCCGTCGAGCTATTCTGCGGCGCGTACGTTTATGCATATCGCCCCGACTGGGGAATGCATGAATACGGAGTCGTTATCGACATGACCCCGAAGAAGATCATCCTAAGCAGTCCAGACAGCATCTTGGGTACGGAGCGCATTGCGGTAGCCAAACACGAGATCACTCTGCTAGACGATGAGCAGTGGCAGCGCGTAGATGCTGAGTTGCAGCGCAGAAAAGACGAGTGGGATGAGGCCGAGAAAAAAAATACAACCGACAGACTGCCGGATTATTGTCGCTTCAAGATTGACCTACCTTAGCTGAGGAGTTTAGCGATGCTGAAGGCCCGCTTTGCGTCCGAGGTCTACCAGATTCAGCCAGGGTTAGGGAGCTATCTGGATTGCCAGATTGCTAAGCTCCGTTCCAATCGATTCGAGAAAGGTTGTACCGGCTGCAGCGTCCCGGGACCGAAGCAACTTACCTGGTCGAGATCGAGGAAATCGGTGTCCTGCGAGGTTCATGGATGCGGTATCAAACTTTGCGCGAGCGTCTTCAGAGTCATGTGCGATACGGTGACGTATAGACGCAAACCACCCTAACCGGGCAGAGTTCGATGCAGCTACTGCTTCCTGCGGGGAACCCAGCAAGTACGTCGCGCACCGAGTTTGGATTCTGGCCGGATCGTACCAAAGAAGATAATCCTGGGCGCCGTAGAGAGCCCTTCTAGCGTCCTCGAGCGTTGCATATCGCGCTACCGCTGCTTGAAATCTGGGTGCGTAAAGCCCAGATCGAAAACCGCATAACATGTGCAAAACCGAATCCTCGATGAATACCTCCCACGAGGCAAATAAACGAAGGAACGACATTTCGTATAGGCTCTCCACTCTCAGGATCGTGAGCTTACTCTTTATGTTTTTGTAACTAGGTTCAATCCTAATCGCCTCGGCCGTGGTCGAAAGCGCGATGGCATTACCTGACGTCGCCACAAACCTTGAGCCAAGCGGCGGCATTCGCCTGGGCATCTAATCAAACGATGATCGATAAAGTTCTGCAAAGCGCTGCCGACGCGGCTCAATGTTATCGGTCTGTCTTAGACAGGCATTGACGAACTGCTCGTAGCGCGCTGGCACGGTCTTATGGGCCCTAGCCGCTGCTATTACATCGGATAGCTTTGTTACTGCTTTCCCGATTGAGCGCGACTGTTGGCTCGTAATGGCAGCGCGAGGTGTATGGACTCTAGTTTTTAGCAAGCCAAATCTTCGATGGTAAATAACCAAGAAGAGAGTGTAGAAGAGCGGAGGTCGATGAAACTCTGTGCCAGCTAAACTCGGAATCGCCTCATAGATGTGATCGATGGTTTGACGGAACCGGCGCTCGAGGCCCTGACGACCTGAAAACGATTCATCATACTTCTTATAGAACGAATCTATGCTCTTCTTCTTGTCCTGCATTCCAGCCATCATAGCTATGAGCAGCTCGCTTGTTAGTTCTACTTCCTTCATTCGGGCGATGCCAGTTTCCGTGGCGACTTTATTCTTACGCCAAAACTCGATATGCTCCAATGCGAGCGAGTAACAGGTCTGCTTGAAGAAACCAAAATAAGTGCCATTACGAAGCTCTTGGGAGTTCAACCGGATCGAGTTCAGGTTGACTCGCGCAAAAATCTTAAGCACGTCGGCATCGGAGACGCCCTGCAAAATCTCGCAGCTAAAAGGGTACCCTCTAATGGCCTCCTTGTCCATTTCAGCTAAATCGGCAAACGCTTTATTTCTGTATGCCTCCCCAACGATGTTGCTTAACTTGTAGTTCCCGTTAACGAAGTCCAAGATCGCGCTTATGCGCTGCTGCCCATCAACGACCTCGCGGATTGTCTTAGTCTTAGCGTCGTTCTGGCGAACACGAAGGTAGATAGGCGGAACGGGTAATCCCAGGACTAGCGTCTCGATCAGGAAAGACCGTGCAGAGGTTTTCCATACGCCTCTCCGTTGAAACTTGGGAGTTATGTCGAGCGCCCCCTGTTCCTTGAATCCGATAAAGTCGAGCGATGTGTACGATGTCCGAAACGGCCTTACCACTGATTACCTCTCAATCCTAGCCCTTTGATTGCCGCAGGACTTGGGAGGGGTTAACCGTTTTGGCTCCTCGCCCAGTAACGCGGCGCCGATTGTTTTCCGACAGCACCCTTCCGCGCTTCTTTGCGGCTTCGCCTCCATGACCCGGGGTAAGTCCTTCGGCACGCATCTCGGCAAGTCGTGCCTGAGCTTTCTCGAGCGGCCTAGCGATTTCGATGCTATAGCTCAGATAGCAGGGACGCCCGCAAAACTTTAGGCCCTTTCGGGGCAGCGGTTCCTTGCAGTACCCACAGGCTGAACGCTCCCAGGTTTCGCGCCTCGCGGCAATCGGCTTCGGCGCCTCGCGGACAAGCCGCCGCGGCACGGTGATCCGGCGCAGCTTCTTCGCATAGTCGTTAGCGATCTCCAGCGCTGCTTTTCGGAACCGCGGCATGAGCGCAACCGCTAGAGCCTCGGTCAGGTTGGGGTCGAGTCGTACGATTCCATCGCGTAACTCGTGGAACATAGCAGGGTCAAGTTTTTCCTTTTGCAGTACTTCTAGCACCCATACGTCGCTCTTCGAGCGCAGTGGTTCCAACAGATCGTAAATGAACGACTCGCGAAGACGATCATCGACGTGGAGTAGGCCTAGGTCAGGATCGAGTCCTATGGCCTCGCACGAAACGCGCGTTTCTACTTCGAGCAGCGTGTAACAGTAGTTAAGGATCGCGTTGAACGGATCGGTGGCGTCCCGAACCCTGTCACGTCGTCCATTCGTACGGGGCGAGATCGCGGCCCAATGTCGCGGGATTCGCTTCAATGCCCATTCTCGCCAAGGCAGCGGAGTGGCAACCAGCAACTCCCAGTAAATCTGAGCCGCTCGCCCTTCAAGAGTTAGGAAATCGACGAGCGTCTCTGCTTTCTCCAACGACAAAGCGCACGAACGAATCTGCGCGGCAGCTGCGCTCCGGGAGGCCGCGCCTCCAATCTCTAGACGGGCAAAATCGTGCTCGATTGCATGAACCTGAGAGGTCATCTTTGCCGTAAGGAGATAGCGCGCAAGAAGTAAGGCATCATCGGTTACCGCGCTGACCGCCTGCGCACGCTTAACCGGACCATCGTGCGGTAAATCAGGAAGCATGCAGTTTAGGAGCGTGCTATCAGAAGACACAAATGAGATTGCGATCCCCATGCGTGCGCACCAATCGATGGCTTCCATTGAGATCGTGCCTCCTCCAGCGCGAACCACGATTCGTGCGACGCTGCATCTTCCGCGAGGGAAACGCACTTCGCGACGCTTTCCCTCATTCGGAAAGCCGTCGTGTACTACGAGATGCCCTCGCTCGACATAAAGCTTCGCGTCGTAACCCTGTACGACTAGGACACCGTCAGGCATGTTCATATGTCAACTCGATCAGTCGCGCAACAAGAGATTTCAATGTCGCCACACTTTCAAAAACGTTTTCTAGAGAATCATCATTTCCGGCAATCGCGCCAGTTAGCTTTTCCGCGGCCTCGGGCTTTCGGCCGATCAGCAGTACCACTGCATAATAGAGATTGTGAGACATAAAATCGGTCTTTGCGCCTCCAGGCTCAATGGTTGGATAGTCCTCAACGAAGAGCAGCTCGTCTTTTACTGAAAGTCCGGCTTTTCTAACGAGCGTTAGCGATGTCTGTCTGGCGGCACGCATCGTCTGAACCGTGGCCTGTACTTCGGCTATGGGAGCGCCGGCCGCGAGCGTCAAGCGAAATACGTTGTCAAACGCCATGCGAAGAAACGGACACAACGTGTTCAAGGCGTTCATATTTTCTTCGGAGCTGGTCTTCAAGGCTAGCTCTTCAGGCAACCCAGTATCCATCAGCAGCTTGCGCAGATCGTGAGCCGCGAAGACTTGATCGGTGTATACGACTCGCAATGCCATGCTAAGTACTTTGCGAACCATCTCTCGTTCCGCTAGCTGGCGCGGACTGTGGGGTTCCTTGTTTTTCGGAATGAGCCACGATGTGAGTTGTTCGGCGAGATGGGGGATGCGCCGCAAAGGGAAGCCGCCCGATGCCCAATCGTTCGCGCGATATAGGCCGCGGTTTATTGTGTTTTGTACCATCTCGACGCGTTTGCGCGCTGAATTGTGGACCCGTTCCCAAGGGATAGTATGGTAGCCACGGTAAGCGAGCTCTAAGGCGAGGCCGTCGCGGTCCCGTTCCAGTCGATACTTTCGTTCGACCTCACGAACGTAGCGTATATCGTCAACAGCTTTACGCGCTAGATAGTATCTCGATCCATCGCAGATCGAGCTGATGCCGAACTCGCCGAAGCGGTGAAGGGTGTCTTCGCTGATCGTGTAGCCCTCGGCGCGAAGAGCCTCCAAGGCCTGCCTAACGGGCTGCCGCTCGTCCACCTTGATATATTCGACGCGCGAAGAGGCAGTCCGCGCGAACCTGTCGGTTGGAAGCAAGCGGTTCGGGCTTTTAATGCCTTCCGAAAGGAGGGCACGAATAATGCCCAAGGGACTCCGGAAAATCATTCATCTAGAAGCCCTGTCTAACGTCAAGGCGGACGCTTATCGGCGGGCCTTGGACGCCATTGGTCTCAAACGGCGGAATCCATCCCTGTCCCTCTCCAAGGCCGCCAAGGCCAGTGGAACCACCCTGAGGACGATGCGGAAGCACGTCGCCGCGGCCCTAAGGACGACCGGCAGGCGGCTGGATGTAACCCCGAGAGATCGCCTGACCCGCCCCATGCGAATGCTGACGCCTAAGGCTGAGGTTACGGTGGTTACCAAGGATTCGCGAACAGCGACGCTTATCAGCGATCACTACAACGCGCTCCGAAATCTCAAACAGAATCCAAGCGCACTCAAGCGGTTTGAAGGCAAGGTAATCCGTTCCGGTGGCGTTTCGTACGAGTTCGCTACCGATATTGAAAACGTAAATCGGCTGATTCGCGCTGGCGCCGTACACTTTCTTGATATCTATGCAACGGAACCAGAACCATGAGTTCCTATCACTGTAACACTCGGCGCGAAACACGCATAATCAAGAAACTGGTTAAGTTGGGAACGGATTCCCCCGTTTGTTTGTATTGTGAGGTAACGGAATGCCGATGCCTCCTCGTTCTAAGTGAAACCGGCGACGAAACGACAGTTTGTTGCCATAACTGCCGGGCGAAGCGCACAATCATATCTGCCAAAGCGCTCGAACGCAAGCGGAAACGCTTCGCCGAGGCTGGCTATCCTCAACCTGCATGCGTGGTATGCAACGAGTCTGACCTACGAGCGCTCGAAGGCGATCATCTTAGCGGCGATGCAAACAGTGTTTCCATCGAGCCTCTGTGTCTCAATCATCATGCAATAAAGTCGGACGACGCTGAGGATCACTTTCCTGAGTTACGGCTGCGCGATCCGAATCGACCCGCATTACTTAAGCAGGCTGCCTTCGAAATCGGTTTGGCGTTGGTGCTCTTGCTTATGGCGTCGCTTCGCGATGAAGCCGACGCGCTTAGCGTCTTTTTCGGAATGACCGCCATATCGCTCTTTGGCTGGGCCGCCTGGAACGTCACGGCGGATCGATACTTTGCGGAAGCGCTGGGAATCGGATACGACAAAAATATAACGATTAAGGTGCCATCGTGATCTCGGTAGAAACGGCAATCCGCGCTTGGGTCGAGCCGAAGAAGCGCCGCCCTTCGGCCAAGGGCCGCCGCATTGCCTTCCGACCGCAGCCCTACGGCAAACGCGTCCTGGTCTTCGATACGGAAACGACGACGGATCATGCTCAGCGTCTACTGTTTGGTTTCTTTAGACTCTACGAGGATACTCGGCTTGTTCTGGAAGGTCTTATCGTTGCCGATGTGCTCGCCCATGACGATATGGAAGCCGTCAGCGTCTATGCAGCGAAATGCGGCCTTCCTATCTATAGCCGGGAAGCCTTCATTGAAGATGTATTCTTTCCTGAAGTCTACGTGCGGGGCACTCTGTGCGCGGGCTTCAACTTGCCCTTCGATTTTTCAAGGATAGCCATTCATGCAGGATGCGGGCGGGGAAAGAACCGGCGGCGCTTTCGCCTTGTCCTTTCTCGTCGTCTACGGTGGCCGGACCTGCGGATCGAGAGTGCCTCCGGGCGAGCCTCGTTCATGGAGTTCGTCCCGAAAAGGAAGCTCGACCCGTGGGAGCTCCCCTTTTTCAAAGGACGTTTTCTCGATCTGAGTACGCTTACGCGCGCCTTTACAGGAGTGCATCATAGTCTTAAGAGCGCCTGCAAAGTCTTTCATACACATACGCGCAAGATGGATGTTGAGGAACTCGGAGAAGTAAATCGGCGAACCTTGCTCTACGGGCGTCAAGACGTTCGCGTTACGTGGGGGCTCTATCGCAAGTTGCGAAATGAGTACGAGCGGCATCCGTTCGCAACCTCGGAGCACGAAAGAGCGAAAGCAAGGGCTACAGCGTACATGGGCGAGCTTTACTCTAGCGCCAGTATTGCAAAACAATATCTCCGCCTTCTCGGGTTTCGTCCACTGCTTGACGCACAACCGGACTTCGATCCGGAGCACCTCGGTCACGGTAGCGCCTCCTACTTCGGCGGTAGAGCTGAAATACGCGTGCGAAGGTCGGACGTACCCATAACGGTACTTGACTTCACGGCAATGTACGCATCCATTTTCATCCTGCAGGATTTACAGAGCCTGATAGCAGGAAAGATCGCCGCCATCGAAGCCTCTGCGTCTGAACTAGAGCGGCTCCTTAGCGAGGTGACCGCCGAGCGTCTTTTCGATAAAGAGACATGGCGGCTATTCAATTGTCTCGTTTTGGTCGATCCAGATTTCGCCATTCTCCCGGTACGAATGCGTATGGCTACGGATGAGCCGTACACCATAGCGGTGACACCGTTCGACGCTCCAGAGGGTCGCTGGTATACGCTTGCAGACGTTATCGCGTCGAAGTTGCTCGGCGGAAGACTACCGAAGATGTTGAGAGCTATCCGATTCGTCACACAAGGCAAGCCTCGAACGCCAAAGCCGATTCTATTTCGAGGGCAGGTGCCGCTTGGTGAATGCGAGCCGGTATTTAAGACTATTGTGGAGGAACGCCAGAAAGCGAAGAAGGCTGCAGAATCGAATGAGGACCTGCGAGCGCTCGAACGTGGGCTTAAGCAAATGGCAGCAAGTGGATCATACGGTATCTTCGCCGAGGTCAACGTCACCCCACACAAGCTCGGCGATCCGCTCGCGGGAATGATCCACTCAGACGTAACCTATCTGTGTCCGGACGTGCACGACGAGCGTCCGGGCGCCTTCGCCAATCCCATCATTGCAAGTCTCGTGACCGGCGGCGCCCGCCTCATGCTCGCTCTGCTCGAACACGAGGTTTCCGCGAGAAAAGGAGTCTTTGCATTTTGCGATACCGACAGCCTCGGAATCGTATGTGGGGGTGAATGCCCAAGCGAGGTTCCTTCCCTTCACGGATTCAACATCGGCGAGATCGTGACGAGATTCGATGCCCTAAGCCCATACAATCCGGATGTTATTCCGCACCTGCTGAAGGTCGAGTACCAAGAGGCTCCTAACCTGCGCTGCTTCGCCGTATCTGCAAAGCGGTACGTGCTCTTCCGCAGACGATCTGGGGATCGGATCGAGATTATCAAGGCTTCCGAAAGCGGCCTCGGCGCAATCATTGGACGCTCGGCAAAGGAAACTACGAACAAGTTGGCACGTCGTGTATGGCTCGAAATCTTATTCCATGAGCTCCCGGGTATCAATCCTAAGCAGCGACGCCGGGCTCAGCCCCTCATTGCCTTCGACGTTCCGCTGCGTCGTAAGTTCCCGGTCAGTCAGCCGTCCATCCTGAAGCGATTCGATTCCTACAACCGAGACCGAAACTACGACTCGCGTGTAAAACCGTTCGGGTTCGTGCAATCCGTGACGCCAGCATTCCTGATTGGTACAAGCGACGTGCTTCCAATCGCGCCGTTCGAACGGGAGCTTTCGAAATCGCGTAATGTCCCGTGGATCGACTTTCGTACTGGCAGGAAACTCGCTTTGGATTGGAGCGGAGAGCACCACGTCGGTACGATTCCGGTCCTGCGCATGGACGAATACATTCGCGAGTACCGCTGCCATCCAGAGGGCAAGGCGGGTGATTCGGACGGTGATCGAGCTGGATCGGACGCTAAGGGAGTGCTTCGGAGACTTGCGTTGACCTCTGTGCACCTCGCGCGGATCGGGAAGGAGGTGGATCGGCTTGACGAGGACGAGGGCGCCTCTCTGGAAGGAGCAGAGCCCAAGGAGTACGCTGCGGCGGGCTGCTGTGACCTCGAAGTTGACATCGCGTACCTTGCAACATTTCCCCAGGGACCGACTGCGATGGCGCTCGGCATTTCGCAGCGGCGCTGGCGCGATATCATAAAGGGCCGCACGGAGCCGCGCTCGCGAAATGCTAAAATCATCGCGCGTATCGCTGAACGGTATCGGATCAGTTCAACCGTATCAGCCAGTTCTTGAGCCCACGTTCGACGGCGAGCCAAGCATCAATCACCGCTCCGAGCCGGGGCCCTTCGTCCGACTACATGGCTAGGATAAGCTCGGTGAGAATGTCGCTCATGGCAGGGAGGGTTCCCCAAACACCAGGACGATGAGCCGCCGAGCTGATCTCGGCCCTCGGGGATGAAGGAAAGATAAGGACGCCCGTGACGAGGGACCAGCGGATCGCAAATGAAGACTGGCGTCGATGCCAACCCTTGAATGGCTGAACAAGGATTCAGACCTGCGTCACTCCTTTGAGGTCCCGTACCGGCTGCTGGAGCCTGTGCCAGCCTTGGGCTATGGCGAGGATCAGTCCGCGAACATGCTCATCCAGGGCGACAATCTGGAGGGGCTCGTCTCCCTCCGCCCTTCCTACGCTGGCATGGTTCGGTGCATCTTCATCGATCCTCCCTACAATACGCGTTCGGCGTTTCAGCAGTACGACGATAACCTAGAGCACACTATGTGGCTCTCTATGATGTATCCGCGCATTGAGCTGCTACGCGACCTCCTGCGACGCGATGGAAGCATTTGGATATCAATCGATGATAACGAAGCCCATTATCTCAAGGTTATCTTGGACGAGATTTTTGGACGTTCAAACTTCGTTGCAAACGTTGTTTGGCAGAAGCGCACCTCGCCAGATGCTCGCATACCACTTGGAGATGCGCATGATCATATTTTGGCTTACGCCCGCGATAGAGTTGAACTTCGTTTGAATAAGGTAGAGCGGCTCGAAGCTGATCTCAAAGGGTTCGCAAACCCAGATAAAGACGACCGCGGCATCTGGTCGTCAACGGACTTTACAGCGCAGGGGTGGCGACCAAACCAGATGTACCGTATTACCACACCTGGAGGAGCTACTTACGATCCCCCTGCTGGCCGCTGCTGGTCGAACATCGAGTCAGAATACCAAAAGCTTGTCGATGATAATCGCATCTGGTTTGGAAAGGATGGACGTAAACGGCCTCGCGTCAAGCACTTCTTTTTCGAATCCGAGGGAATAACGGCGTGGACGTGGTGGCCCAACAAAGAAGTCGGTCACAACCAAGAAGCCAAGAAGGAAAGCATTGACCTCTTTGGACCCGGCGAGTCCTTTGACACGCCCAAGCCTGAACGATTATTGCGCCGCATCGTAGAACTCGCGAGCGATCCCGGTGACTTAATTCTCGACAGTTTCCTAGGCTCCGGAACGACTGCTGCGGTCGCCCACAAGCTGAATCGCCGCTACATCGGTATCGAGAATGGAGAGAACGCCGAAACGTATTGCGCTTTACGATTGCGCAAGGTCATCGATGGCGAACAGGGAGGTATATCCGAAACCGTGGGATGGAAGGGAGGCGGCGGCTTCAACTTCTTTCGCCTGGGGCAGGCCATATTTGATGAATACGGGCGTATTAATCCGAGCGTGACCTTTGCACAGCTCGCCGCACACCTGTGGTTTTCTGAGACAAAGGAGCCGCTCAGGACGGCAGCCGACTCCCCCTATCTTGGAACGCACGGCGGCACCGCCTACTATCTCCTTTACAACGGAGTCCTCGGGGATCGACGGCCTGACGGTGGCAATGTACTGACGAACCGGGTCTTAGGCGGTTTGACCCCTTACAGCGGCCCTAAAGTGATCTTCGGGGAAAGCAGTCGGCTAAGTAGCGAACGCTTATGCGCTCTTGATATTTCGTTTCGACAAATCCCTTACGACTTGAAGGTGCGCTAATGGTCTTCGACCTCAAGGGCTATCAGGTTCAGTCGCTAGACGTGCTGCGAGATTACTTAGATCAAGCGCGCCTGCACGGCCCCAAAGCGGCCTTCTTAGAAAACCGAGGCGACGATGTGCCGCCTGGATATCGCGTAGCATACCGCGAGATTGCAGGACTCGAAGGCGTGCCTTACGTCTGTATGCGCGTACCAACCGGCGGCGGCAAGACGCTTCTTGCAGCTTACAGTATACCTATAGTCGGAGAGACCTATCTCGACCAGGAATATCCGGCGGCCATCTGGTTTGTACCAACCAAGATTATCCAGGCGCAAACGGTTGACGCTATGAAAGACGAGAACCATCCCTATCGACTCGCACTAGATGACGCCTTCAATGGTCGGGTTCGCATCTTTGACGCCTCAGAAATC
>Ga0070733_10000270_pt1 | contig 44401 bp, 44 predicted proteins | sample Coa_R1_9_FD_66450 | JGI IMG/M metagenome (GOLD analysis project Ga0070733, IMG submission 66450) | Surface soil microbial communities from Centralia Pennsylvania, which are recovering from an underground coalmine fire - Coalmine... | ecosystem: Environmental > Terrestrial > Soil > Unclassified ... | reverse complement strand
TCGCAGGACACGCATTGCACAAGCCTGGTGACCACCGGCCCGCATTCTCCACCGTTGGCCTGAACAGCGCCTGGCCGCTTATCTGAGGTAAGAGCCGTATGCAGTAGCGCTGCACGTACGGATCTGTGCGGGGGGCCGCTCGTAAGAGCGGTCCCTACCGCGACCGATCACCAACTCCTATCGCTGTTCTTGGGTCGATAGGGCCCCTTGCTTCGCCCGAGCTCTTCATGATATCTCTAGGGCCATGCTGCCGAAATCGGTCCTGTTCATCTTTCTTCCTTGCAAGCGCGTCTTCCCGCTGGGGATCACTTACCTGGCCCAGATCTTACACCAGTATCATCCCGAAGCCCGTCAGCGGATTCTCGACCTCTCTACAATCGAACGAAGGGCGCGCCATTCGGCTGTTCGGGAGATTCTCCACGATTTCAATCCAGACTTGATTGCCTTTTCTTGGCGTGACATCCAGGTATTTGCTCCTCACGAAGGAGACGACTCGCTTAAGTACGCCTTCGACTTCTACTACTCTCCCAATCCGATCAAACGGGTCGCGGCCTCAGTGGAAGGAATCAAACATCTCTGGACCTATTATCGAAATCTCGGCGAGCATTTCTCCTACTTTAATCTGGCCCGGCGCGAATGCCCCGGGGCCCAGATCATCGTTGGGGGTGGGGCTTTTTCGGTCTTTGCGGAGCAGATCATTCGAAGGCTGCCCCAAGGAATCGTCGGGATCATCGGGGAGGGGGAGGACGCCCTACTTAATCTTTATGAAGAGAAATCAATTATGCACGATCGGTCAATCTTTCGAAAGGGCGCCGAGATCTTCCGAGGGGTCCAGCAGGCCCCGGTCAAGCTGGACACAACGCTTCAAGATCTTGAATATCTGGAGTCTATTTTCCCTCAGCATCCCCTATATCATGCTGAATCGATCGGCATCCAGACCAAAAGAGGCTGTCCGTACGACTGCCAATTCTGTCTCTACACCTACATCGAAGGGAAAAGGGTCTACACACGTCCGGCGGAAAACATCGTCGCAGAAATCGGTCAGTTCTACCGGCGGTGGGGAGCCCGCCGCTTTTGGTTTGCCGACGCCCAGTGGATTCCCGGCTCAAAATATTATCCCGGCTGCATGGAAACGCTGGAACGGATCATCCAAAGCGGCATGCAAATCGAATGGGGCGCTTATATCCGGACAAGTCTAATCACGCCTCAGCTGGCCGGCCTGATGGTCCGGTCTGGACTGGGGGACACGGAAGTCTCGATCACCTCCGGCTCCCAACGGGTTCTCGACGACCTGAAGATGGGATTCAGCCTGGAGAAGCTTTACGAGGGTTGTCGATATCTTAAGGAGGCGGGGTTCAAGGGAAGGATCATTCTGAATTATTCTCTGAATGCGCCGGGCGAGACCGAAGAGACCCTCCTGGAAAGCGTCGCTTCCTATAAAAAGATCGCTGCGATCATGGGTGATGAACGGGTTTTCCCGGCCCTTTTCTTTTTGGGGGTTCAACCCCATACCGGGATGGAACAGCGCCTGATCGAAGAGGAGTACCTACCGCGTGATTACAACCCGTTTTCGCTCAATCCTCTCATTATCAAGAAACTTCTCTATAATCCAGCACCCCTTAACCGGGTCATCGCAAAGGCCTGCCTCTCCGCCTGGCGCAATAAGAAAAGGCGCGTATCCCCTTTGCCAGCCTACGCCGATTCTTCCCTGGGAAACGTGATGGAGGAAAACACGGGGAAAGAGGCGCTCTTGACCCTGGAACGGGTCCTAAGCCACAAAAAAGGCGCTCAATCGGCATGACCCCGTCAAAGTCAGTTTGAGCGTTAATTGAGCGGGGTTCGGGAGGCTTGCGGTCGGATGGAAGGGGTGTCGGGGGAAGGATGCGTCTGTCGTGAGATACGGAAAGGGCGGTTTTAGACGGCGCGACAACGCCCAATCCGGCTAAGAGCGAGGCGGCTTATCAACTTTTCTGCGAGCGGCCAATGCGACTGACCAGAGAGCAATTCCAGGCGGTGCTTGAAGAGGACCCATGGGATCTGTGAATCGCCCGGTCAATTTAGACGAAATCCCGAATGGGAGTCTATGCGTTATCGATACCAACGTCCTTCCCTACGCGGAACAAGGGGTGTCGAACCAGGCGCAACGCCTGATTCGGCGGTGTTCAAAGGGAGAACTGATTGGAGCCCTCCCCCAGACGGTTTGGCAGGAAATGACTCATAAACTGATGCTGGCCGAAGCAATGATCCAGGGATATCTCCGGCAATAACCCCGCCGCCCGATTGGCTGCAAAGCCGGATCTGATGATCCGATCGCTCAGCCTGTATCGAGTCAAAGTTCAGTCACTCATTGATATGGGTCTGAAGTTTGAACCCTGCACGCTACAGGACCTGACAAAATCCGCTTTTGAATTTCAGGAAAAATATGGCCTCCTCACGAACGACGCGGTGGTCTTCGCTGTGCCATTCGGTTAAATGCTGATGTGCTCGTTTCCTCCGACAAAGCATTCCGAACAATCAACGAGCTTCCGGTTCATTATCCCACCGATTTACGATGGGGCTTCGGCCGAGATGCGGGTTTTAAGCTAGTTTTAAGCTCTACAAGAGCTGTCCCGACGATCAAGGGCCAAAAGATCCGGGCGAAGCGCACCCTGAAAGCGCCCGGGCGCTTCGCCCACGGAGGTCAGGACTCGTTTTCCCGCAGCTCCTTGAAAATCTGGGCGACCTCGTCGGCATGCCGTGCGGGATCGACCTTCGGGAAAATCTTCCTCAGCTTCCCTTGAGGGTCGATCAAAAAACTATTACGGCGCGGCACTTTGATCCAAAAAAGATTCACGAGCGTTCCATAGCTCTTGGAAACGGAGTGATCGGCATCGGAGAGAAGCGGGAAGGGAAGACGGTGGCGATCAGAGAATTTCCGGTGCGACTCGACGGAATCGAGGCTGACGCCCAGCACCTGGAGCGAGAGCGCGGAGAGCTCATCGTAGCATTCGCGAAACCCGCAGGCCTCTCGAGTACAACCGGGAGTTTGATCCTTCGGGTAAAAATAGAGCAGCACCCAAGCCGTCTCCCTGAAATCGGATAGCCGCACCACCCGGCCGCCTTGATCGTGTAGCTCAAAGGGCGGTACGGCCATGCCGACCTGGAGCGGTGGGGTCGCGGGTCCGACCATCGCAAGAAATACCGAGACCAGCGTAAAAGCCGCTGCAAGGACGAACCCCGCCACGACCAACCAGATTACCACCATCATCGGGATGTTTTACTTTTCGAGCCTGGCGAGTACGTCCTCCTCACGAACCATGAAAAACTCCGTCCCATCGATCTCGATTTTTCGGGCGCCATATTTCTCGTATATAATGTGGTCTCCAGGTTTCAGATCGGTTTTTACGAACTTCTTCTCTTTCTTTTCGCTTTTGCCCTTGGTCTCCTTCTCCGAAACGAATTTCCCCTCTCCGATGGAGATCACCTCTCCTTCCTCCGGACGTTCCTTGGCGCTGTCCGGCACGATGAGACCTCCTGGCGTCCTGTCCTCGGCCTCCTTGGGGCGAATGACCGCCCAGTCATGCAACGGTTTTATCTTCATCGTCTCCTCCTTAACAAGATTGTCTCGGCAAACTCACATCGGCTCCATCGTACAAGATCGGCTTTACCTTTTCAAGGGTTCATATGGGCCATTGATTCATAGGAAAATAAACGCCATGTCACCAGGATCGCATGAGCTACGGCGACACCGCCGCAGCCAGCGGTGTCTTTTGGGGGTTTTGCCCGATTTAGCCTTGCAGCGCTCTCGTCATGGGCAAAGTTCAGGACGGTACTTTCATCTGACGGTGATCCACCACTGGGCTCCTCACCTCCCAACCGCATCGACCTGAGACCTCACGCGCGCCTCTTCCACAGGAATCGATATCCCAGCCGAGCATGACCGAGCGTGACATTGACCGATGGCTGAACTGAGAAGCGACCCTTCACCGACGAAGCCGGTCCGGTTTATCGCCAGCCGGGTATCCGCCCGGTGGAAGAGAAATTCCGGGCGTCTCTGATCCGCTTCACTACGCGCCCGATCCTGTTTTTCGCTTTTACCTGAAAAATGCGGGCATCGATTGACAGGCCGCTCCAACCCGATCTCCCCCGTTTCGGTGTATCGGAAACGCAAGGGTGGGTTGATTCGGGGGCCTCGCCCTTTCGCCCTGATCGGAAGCCCCGGGGGGATCGCCCCACGTCGAAGCCCTGCCGCCAACCCGAGGGGCTCATGGCCACCCTGCTCCCGATGCGAAATTATTGTTACTATTGGCCTTTAAGGAGCATTTCGGCTTGACCTCTCCCAACCAAACTGATAAGATCGCCTGACATGGAGCGGAGAAAGGGCGAACGGAGAACAAATACCCGTGGCTATGGAATGGAGCGGAGAGTTCGGGACGTCCCTTTTCCGATGCTCGATCGGCGCCAAAACCAACGCCGGGCCAGAGACCGCCGCGTCACTGATCGCCGCCAAGATTCAACATCTCCCCTGACCTTCCTAAAAAACTAACTGCTCGTCCGGTTCGATTTGGTGAGCATGAAAATCAACGAAATCTTTAAGAGTATTCAAGGAGAGTCAACCTATATGGGGCAGCCGTGCGTCTTCATCCGGGCCACCGCCTGCAATCTGCGCTGCTCATGGTGCGACACCCCATACTCTTTCCATGAAGGAATCGAGATGTCCCTGGACGAAATCCAGGGGAAAGTCGAGGATTATCGTTGCAAGCTGGTTGAGGTCACGGGAGGAGAGCCTCTCCTCCAACCCGAGGTCTATCCTCTGATCACCTCTCTGCTCGATCGGGGACATGATGTCCTCATCGAGACCAGTGGAAGCCTCCCCATCAACCGGCTGGACCCGCGGGCCCACGTCATCATGGATATTAAATGCCCCGCAAGCGGCATGAGTCGGGCCATGTGCTGGGGAAATATTGACGATCTGCGCAAAAAGGACGAGGTGAAATTCGTACTTATGGATTACAATGACTATCTTTTTGCCAAGAATATCTGCACCGAATTGAATCTCCATCAGCGCTGCCCTGTCCTCTTCTCCCCGGTTTTCGGGGAGTTGTCTCCCCGATCGTTGGCCGAATGGATCCTTCAGGATTCCCTTCCCGTGCGTCTACAAATTCAACTGCACAAATATATCTGGGATCCTACCTTGAGGGGGGTTTGATCCTTTCAGAACTCAATTGAACTGAGATGGAAACCTGTAGGAAGAGAGGAAAATGCAAATCGAGGTCCTGACCGGAAACCTGAGAGCGGCCCCGTCCGATATCGCGATTATCGGCCAATTCGAGGAGGGCGGGTCGAAAGAGGCCCTCTCGATCGACCGAACATTGAAAGGAACGATCCAGGAGCTCCGGCGTTCAGGAGAATTCTCTGGAAAATTCATGGAATTCTCACTCCTGCACCTCTTCGGCAAACCAGTCCCCCGTCGTCTCCTTTTGGTGGGTCTGGGGTCTCAAGGCCGGTTCGATCTCGAGCGTGTGCGCCAGATCATGGGAAAAGCGGCGTCCCGGATTAGAGAAATGGCATTGCCCTCCTTCAGCGCCTCCCTCCTCGGCGCGGGCTTGGTGAAGCTCAATGTCCGGGACTGCGCGCAGGCAATGGCCGAAGGGGCCATCCTCGGAACTTATCGGTTCACACAATTTAAAACAGATCCTTCGGAACAGAAAACAGAGCCCCGGGAGTTTCGCCTGGTGGTCGACGAATCACTGGCCGCGCAGGTTCAGCGGGGAGTGAACCGGGGCAGAATCATCGCCGAGGCTACCAATTATGCACGGGACCTCTGTAATTCACCTTCCAATATTTTGACCCCGTCCGTCCTGGTCAGGGAGGCCGAAGCGCTCGCCACAGAATTTGGGCTCCGCCTGCAGGTATTCGAACGGCAAGAGCTTGAGCAGATGGGAATGGGGGCATTCATGGGGGTGGCTCGTGGAACGGCAGAGCCTCCCAAATTGATCGTGTTGGAGTTTGATGGCGCCAAACGGGCCGGCAAACCGGTCGCGCTGGTTGGAAAATCGGTTACGTTTGATTCCGGCGGCATATCGCTGAAGCCCGCCGAAAAGATGGAACAGATGAAATACGACATGTCGGGCGGCGCGGCCGTTCTGGGGACGATCAAGGCCGCCGCTCAGTTGAAACTTCCGGTCAACCTGGTGGGGGTCCTTCCGGCCACAGACAATATGCCGGGCGGGTCGGCCATTCATCCGGGCGATGTCGTCAAGAGCCTCAGCGGAAAGACAATCGAAGTGATCAACACCGACGCGGAGGGGAGACTCTGCCTCGCGGACGCCCTGACCTACGTGACCCGCTACAATCCTTCAGCCGTTATTGATCTCGCGACGCTCACGGGGGCGTGCGTGGTCGCGCTCGGCCAGCATGCGATTGGGCTGCTTACCAACAATTCCAAGCTCGCGGGACAGATTCACCAGGCCGGAGAGGAGACGGGGGAGAGAACCTGGGAACTTCCCCTCTGGCCGGAGTACGAGGAACAGATTAAAAGCGATGTCGCCGACCTCAAAAACGTGGGGGGCCGGCCCGCCGGAACGATTACCGCTGCCGCCTTTCTGCGGCATTTTACCGGTGATTTCCCGTGGGTACATCTCGACATTGCCGGAACAGCGTGGAATGAACAGGATCGACCCTATGTGCCAAAAGGATCCACCGGAATTGGAGTCAGGCTCCTGATCCAGTTTCTGACCGACTACGTCAGGACTTCCTCATGAACCTCCGCCAAAGGATCGGCCAGTGTGTGATGGTGGGTTTCCAAGGGACCCGGCCCCCGGAGGGGTTGGCGCGCATGATCAAGGAATTCCAAATCGGCGGAGTGATCCTCTTTTCACGCAACATCGAATCTCCCACGCAACTCGCCCAGCTGACGTTGAGCCTCCAGAAGCTTTCACCCGATGTTCCTCTTCTTATTGCCGTCGACCAGGAGGGTGGCAGAGTTTCTCGCCTCCCCGCCCCGTTTACCCAGTTTCCATCGGCCCGGGCAATCGGCATCCGCAACTCAGTCCCGCTGACTTATAGCCTGGCCGAGGCGATGGCGAAGGAATTGACCGCTGCGGGAATCAATATGAACATGGCCCCTGTCTTGGATGTGGATACCTGCCCGAGTAATCCAATCATCGGCGATCGATCCTTTGGGAAAAATCCGACGATCGTCTCCAAACAGGGTCTCGCGATGATTGCGGCGCTTCAGGATAACCGCGTGGTCTCCTGCGCCAAACATTTTCCGGGACACGGCGATACGACCGTGGACTCCCATCAGGAACTCCCCAAGATCAGCCATCCTCTTAAAAGGCTTCTCGAGGTCGAGCTCCGGCCCTTTATCCATGCCGCCGAGAATCGGGTGGCTTCGATCATGACTGCCCATATCCTATTTAAACATCTCGACAGTGAGCTGCCGGCGAGCCTGTCCAAAAAGGTCATCACCCACCTTCTTCGAAAAGGACTGGGATACGATCGAATGGTAGTCACCGACGACCTTGAAATGAAATCGATTTCAGAACATTTTTCAATAGAAGAGGCCGCCCTGAAGGCCTTCACCGCTGGAAGCGATCTGCTCCTGGTCTGCAGCTCTGAGGAGGCTCAGGGACGGGTCCTGGAGACGCTGACGCGCGAGGCGGAAAAGAAGAAGATTACCGAAAGTCGCATTTCAACTGCCCTCGACCGAGTCTTACGTGTAAAAGAGAGCTTTTTACTGCCGATGCACCCGGTCAACCCTAAAGAAGTCAAGAACCTCGTGGGAATCGAGAAACACAAGAGGATCGTTGCAGAGATTGAAAACAGGGGGGGTAAGAAAGATGGATAACGTCCCGTGGGTCAGCGGCACCCTAACCCAGATGCTGGTCGGTTACATGGAGGACCGTGAGGGAGGGGACAGCAAGATGAGTTACCGGGCCGTCCTTTCCAGCGCCCCAGGATATGAGAAAGTCTCTAATGCCCGCGCGTGCCTTAAGGATCCCCATCGATGGTTTCCCCAGTCCGTTTTTCGTGATCTGATTCGTCAATGCGAGATGGTCTCCGGCCGAAAGGATGTCGCTCACCAAGCCGCCCTCCACTATTTCAGGACCCAAAGAAGCTCTGCCCACCTTCAAATTCTGGTGAAGACGCTCCACGACCTTCAGCGCGCATTCTCTTATGTCAGACTGTGGACGACGGCCTGCGCCGGTCTCTTTCGGCTCTCTGCGATCGAGAAGCCCGGATCGAACCAGGAACTCGGAATCATCGCGAGCTTTGACCCAGCGCTGAAACCCTCGCTGGCGGCGATCGGGATCCTTCGAGGGAACATTGAGGGGTTTCTCGGCCTCTATCCGGGTGTTTATGAGCTGCAGTGCCTGGAAACGCTCTCACAGCTGCGCCTTGAAGACCTGATGGAAGAATTTCCGAACTATAGCATTACGGAGGAGCCGGGAAGGAGCGTCATTCGAGAAACCCAGAGCGGGGAAGTCGTCGCGGAGGCGAAGGTTGTTTATCTGAAGACCGAACAGCTGGTCGCGCTGGCCCCCCCTCTTTCGAGGGAAGCGCCCATCCTCCCGGCGACGGAGAGGGGAACCCTCTCAGCCTTGGGTCCGGATGAGGAGATCGATCCCCAGCACCAGGACGAGGCGCATCGCGCGTATCAAGTAACGAAGGGTGGAAATCTGGTCGCCCCCCCGCTTTTTTACAGCCTTCAGAGCGGCTCCATCTATAATGCGCCCTATTCCCGTCTTCGCTGTCTGTGGAAGTCATCCGGCGAACCGATGGAGACAAAACCGGAAGGTTCAGAATCTTTCTTGAACCTCCTTCTCGATTACCTCCGGGGTGCGCAGGAGCTGGAGGAGAGGTCGAAGGCGGACGCGAGAGAAATATTTAGGCTCCGTCGCGAGACCCGGCCAGCCTACCCGTTCGGCATCGTCAGCCAAAGCCACAGAATGGAAAAGGTTTTCGAGTTCATTCGGGCGCTCTCAGAAGTAGAATCGACGGTGCTGATTTGCGGGGAGTCGGGCACGGGGAAGGAATTGGTCGCCCAAGCCATCCATGATGGGGGAGCCCGGGCCCGAAAGACCTTCCTGTCGATCAATTGCGGAGCACTTTCGGAGTCGCTGTTGGAATCAGAGCTGTTCGGACATGAGAAGGGGGCCTTCGCCGGCGCTTCCTCCCGAAAAAAGGGACGGTTCGAGCTCGCCCATGGGGGAACTCTTTTTTTAGATGAAATCGGCGAGCTCTCCCACGCCGCACAAGTAAAGCTCCTGCGGGTACTTCAAGAACAGGAGTTCGAGCGGATGGGGGGAAGTGAAACCGTTCGAATCAATGTCCGGATCATCGCTGCGACCCACAGGGACATTCTCCCCCTGGTGACGGCGGGGCGATTTCGCCAGGACCTCTATTATCGGCTCAACGTCATCCAAATCCTCCTCCCGCCCTTGCGCGAGAGAAAGGAGGACATCCCGTTGCTCGTCCAGCATTTTATTAAAAAATCCTCTGAACGGATGAACAAGAAGATTTCGGGCGTCACCCCTGAGGTCATACAGCTCCTGTTGGAATACCCTTGGCCCGGAAATATTCGGGAGCTCCAAAATGTACTCGAGCGCGCCGTGGTGCTCGCATCCAATCGGGGATGGATCGGCCCCGACCTGCTCCCCGCGGAGTTGACCGTAGGCCGGATCGTCCGGAAGGTTTCCATCGACGATCGGCTCAATGATTTTAAATGGCATGAAATCGAAGAGTGGCTCCGAAAAGAGGGGTCCCTGGACGGCCTCCTGGTCAAGATCCAGTGGTCCATCGTCCGAAAGGCCGTCGAGCAGTATCAAGGAAACAAGACGCAGGCGGCTGCCGCCCTGAAGAGAACTTACCGATGGCTGCGAAAATTCGAGACGAAAGCAAAGAGCCTCGAAATCCGGGATCAACGCTCCTAATCTCCAGAGGCTCGGCCCCTTCCCCTTGCCGCCTTGAGAAAAGCGAGAAAAATCGTCCGCGACTCCCTTTGAGACAATAGATATTCGGGATGCCATTGAACCCCAAGGACGAAGGGGCCCGATGACCGCTCGATTCCTTCAATAACCCCGTCGGTCGACCGCGCAGAAATTCGAAATCCCGACCCGACTTTTCGAATCGCTTGGTGGTGAAAGCTATTCGTTTTGAACGTCGTCCTCTTCAGAATCCGATAAAGGAGGCTCTCCCTCACCACTCGGACGGAGTGACTGAGCTCCCCACCCTTCTGTCTGTGCTCCAGTGCACCGGGGACCTCATGAGCCACATCCTGGATCAGGGTCCCCCCGGAGACGACATTGAGTAACTGCATCCCCCCGCAGATTCCCAAGATCGGACATCTTTGGCGCAGGGCCCGGCGGGCCAGATCGAGCTCGAACTGTGAGCGCTCCGGGGACATGATCGGGAATGGGAAGCGCGGCTGCTCCCCATAGAGCTCCGGGTTAATATCAGGTCCACTCCCGGTAAGCAGAAGACCGTCGATGCGCTCCAGGAGAGCGCGAATCAAAGGCAAGCGGGAGACGATCGGGAGGAGAAGGGGTATTCCCCCATGGAATTCCACCGCTCGGACATAGCGCGCCCGCAGATAGAGCGTCGGTTCCTCACCGGCAAACGGAGGCCGTTCGCCGGCGGCAAAGTCGCAGGTGATGCCAATCGTCGGCTTCACTCTCTCACCCTCCGGACATTTTTCAGGGAGATCAGATCTCCGCCGGGATAAAGAATGAACCCCTTCAGATTCCGCTTCAATATCACCACGTTCTTAGGATGCCAGAGACTCACGTAGGGGAGATCGTCGGCAATCTGCTTCTGAACGGCCCGGTAGGCCTTTGCGCGCATCGCGGGATCCGTCGTGCTCCTTCCCTCTTCGAGCCATCGGTCCGTTCGGGGATTTCGATACCTTCCGCGGTTTAAGCCCGCCGGAGAGATGCTCTCGGAATGAAACAGGCCAAAAAGGATGTCGGGTTCATTCACCCCGACCCAACTCAGGGTATAGAGCTGAAACCTCCCCGATTTGATGTCGTCATAAAAGGTGGCCCACTCATAGCTGCGAAGCTCGACCTGGATCCCGATCTCGGAGAGCTGTTGCTGAATGGCCTCGGCGATGCGCCGGGCCAACTCGTTTTGGGAGGTCTTGTAGGACAACCGGAGGGGAAGAGGAAAGCCGCTCTCCTTGAGGAGCTGCTTCGCCCTGACGGGGTCGTAGGGAAATGTTTGCAAGTCCCCTTCATAAGCCCAATGATCGGGGGGTAACACGCCGGTGGCCCGCTGTGCCGACCCGCGCAGAATATCTCGAATAATTCCTTCCCGATTGATCCCGTAGGCGATCGCCTTTCGAACCCGGATGTTCCCTAAGGCCGGATGGGTGAGGTTCAATCCCAGGTAGGTGTAGGCATTGCCATTCCCGCTCTGCACGACAAGGCTCGGATTCTGCCGGACCCGATCGATCAGGTCGGGAGAGAGGCCGTTTTCAAGGAGGTCGACCGAATCCGCCAACAGTTCCATCAAGCGGGTTCCTTCTTCCGGAATAATCCGAAAAACCACCTTCGAAATATGGGGCGTCCCTTCAAAATAGCCAGCGTTCGCTGTCAACTCGATGGATTGATCCTGGAGCCATCGGGTCAGCATGAACGGACCTGTCCCGATCGGCCGCGATGCGAAATCCCTCCTTTCTGATTCGGCCGCATGACGAGGAACGATTCCCCGGGTCAGATCAAGAAGGAAGGGGGCATGGGGCCTTCTCAATCTGAACCGGACCGTGAATGGATCGGGCGTCTCAATCCGATCAATCACCTCGAAATCTTTCCGGAACGGGGAGGCCGACAGAGGGGAACGGAGGCTCTCGAATGTATATCGAACATCGTCGGAGGTCAGGCCGGTCCCGTCGTGAAAGCGGACCCCTCGCCGGAGGCGGAACGTATAGATTCGTTCGTTTTCAATCTCCCAACCTTCGGCCAAATCCGGTACGATTTTCCCGTCGGCGTCGAGTTGAACCAGGCCATTAAAAATGAGCTGTGCGATGCGCTCCGAATAGGCGTCTGAAGCCAGTCTCGGATCCAGAAGGGTGGGGCCCGTCTCGATCGCCACCACCAGCGGCGCCGAGAGGGGATCGACCGGGGCGGGGGAACGACAACCGGAAATCAGCGGAACAATCGCCAGGGCAAGACAGCATGTTATAAAAGACGGAGCGATGAACGAGACTCCGCCGACCAGAGCACTCCTCCGCCGATCGGGCTCAGGCCGATTTGATCCCTTTCTCTCTCTCATAGAGAAGGACAGGCTTTCCTGTCCCCGCGATGACGTCTTCGGTGATGACGCATTCCTTGACGTTCTTCAGACCCGGGAGGTCATACATGAGATCGAGCATCACCTCCTCAAGAATCGCCCTCAGACCGCGGGCACCGGTCTTCTGGGTGAGCGATTTGCGCGCCACGCAGACGAGGGCGCTTTCGGTAAAGCGCAGCTTCACTTTTTCAAGCGCGAACAGCTTCTCGTACTGCTTGACGAGCGCGCTCTTGGGCTCGGTCAGGATTCGAACAAGGGCCGGTTCTTCCAGGTCCTCCAGGGTCGCGACGACCGGGAGCCGACCGACAAATTCAGGAATGAGACCAAATTTTAACAGATCTTCAGGTTGGCCCATTGAGAGGAGGTCTCCCACCCTCCTTTCCTGTTTTCCCCGTATGTCCGCGCCGAATCCCATGGCCTTCTTGTTGATCCTCTGTTCGATGATGTTTTCCAATCCGACAAAAGCCCCTCCGCAAATAAACAGGATGTGCGTCGTATCGACCTGAATAAACTCCTGATGGGGATGCTTTCGTCCCCCTTGGGGAGGGACGTTTGCAACGGTCCCCTCCACCAGTTTTAGGAGCGCCTGTTGGACTCCCTCCCCTGAGACGTCCCGCGTGATCGAAGGGGAATCGCTTTTTCGGGAAAGCTTGTCAATTTCATCGATGTAAACGATTCCCCGTTCCGCTTTTTCAACATCAAAATCGGCCGCCTGGAGAAGCTTGAGGATGATATTTTCGACATCCTCACCTACGTAACCCGCCTCGGTCAAGGTGGTGGCATCGGCAATCGTGAACGGAACATCCAGAATCCGGGCCAAGGTCTGCGCCAGGAGGGTCTTCCCGGTACCGGTCGGGCCGATCATCAAGATATTCCCCTTCTGCAACTCCACTTCATCGGCCTGAGCGATATTGGTGTTGACCCGTTTATAATGATTGTGGACGGCAACGGCCAGGATCTTCTTCGCTCGGTCCTGCCCGACCACGAACTGATCCAAGATCCGCTTGATCTCCGACGGTTTGGGAAGGTTGGCAGACGCTTCAGCCAGCTCCTCTTCGCCCTCCTCGGCAATGATTTCGTTGCAAAGGTCCACGCACTCGTCACAGATATAGACCATAGGACCTGCAATCAACTTCTTGACCTCTTCTCGACTTTTCCCGCAAAAAGAGCAGCGAAGGAGCGCTTCTGTTTTTTCCTGCTTCGCCATCCGGTGACCTCCGAAATCTGTAATTTTGCTTCCGTTGACTTTGGCCTCTATTAGGTCGGCTTCTTCCCCTTTTCGGCGAACGAGCGCTCGATCACCGTGTCGATGAGTCCATAATCCTTGGCCTGCGGGCCCGACATGAAAAAGTCCCGTTCCGTATCGAGTTGGATCTTTTCAACCGGCTGTCCGCAATGTTTCGCGAGGATCTGGTTGAGGCTCTCGCGTATCTTGAGAATCTCTCGCGCATGGATGTCGATGTCCGTTGCCTGCCCCTGAAAGCCCCCCATCGGCTGGTGGATCATCACCCTGGCATTGGGAAGTGCGTAACGCTTTCCTTTGGTGCCTGCGGCCAGCAGGACGGCAGCCATGCTGGCCGCCTGACCAATGCAAATGGTCGAAACCGCAGGCTTAATGTATTGCATCGTATCGTAAATCGCCAGGCCGGCCGTGACCAACCCTCCCGGACTATTGATATAGACATTGATATCTTTTTCCGGGTCTTCCGCCTCCAGAAAGAGCAGCTGGGCGATGATCAGATTCGAAACAGCGTCGTCAATAGGAGTCCCGATGAAAATGATGCGGTCCTTTAAAAGGCGGGAATAGATATCGTAGGCCCTCTCTCCTCGATTGGTCTGCTCGACAACGATAGGTACCAGCATACGGACAATGCTCCTTCACCAAGAGATGATGAAACGACCCTCCGCCCAAAGACCTCAGAGCCCCCCCAAAGAGGGAAGATCTTCGAACCGAAGTCAGCCGGGTGTTCCCAGCGTCATGCATGTTCAACGGAGATAGCGGCTTTCGATAGGATTCGATCCAATGTCCGATCTTCTCGAAGTCGAGAACGAAGACCATCCAGGGTTTTTTCTTGTTTCTGAATGAGACGTTTCGTTTCATGAGAGGATAGGTTGAGCCTTTTCGAAATACCGGCGATCTCCACCTCGAGATCTTCGTCGGTGATGACAATACCCTCGGCATCGGCGATGGCCGATAAAAGCAGGCTCGCCTTGACCCGTTCGGCCGCGATGGATTCGATGGCCTGTTGATCGATCTGAGAGTTCGCTCGTTTCGCCTCATCTAAAAGATGCTCCAACTCATGCTCGATGAGAGAAGGGGGCACCTCAATCTGATGCATTTCAACCAGTTTTTTTACGACGGCATTCCTTTCAGAAACCCTGGCCTGACCGTCCAGGCGGGCCTGGAGTTCCCCTTTCACCCTTTCTCGAAGCTTGATCAATGACTCCAGCCCGAGATCCTTGGCAAATTCCTCATCGATCTTCGGCAGGCTCTTGATCTTGACCTCCTTCACATGGACGCTGAAATCAATCCTCTTCCCCCGAATACTTTCATCAGGATGATCCAAGGGGACCGGCAGGGTAACCGAATAGGAATCTCCCTTTCTTTTTCCGACGAGGCTTTCCTCAAGACCGGCCATGAGCGCCTTCGAACCAACCTGGACCAGATAATCGGTCACCAGACTCCGGCCTGCCTCCCCCCGATGCAAGGTGAGGGGCTTTCCGTCAATTTTTCCTTCGAAATCGATTATAACATAGTTTCCCTCGGCCACCTCGCTCTCAGGCGCCAAGGCGATCAGCTCCCCATGGTCTTCCCGGAGCGCGGCCAGGGCGCGATCAAGATCCGCCTCTAGCACCTCGGTCTTCTTTCGAGTGACCGCGATCCCGGAATAGTCCTTCAACACGATTGGGGGGGAGACCTCCACAGTGGCCGTAAAGGAGAGGGGTTTGTCCTTCGCCAGCTCTATTCGATCAATGGCGGGAAATTCGACAGGTCTGATCCCCGTCTGCGCCACAGCCTTCCGGTAGTAGTCTGGGATCACCTTGCGGATGATATCGTCATGGACTTCTTGCCGAAATCTCTTCTCGATGAGCGAAAGCGGCACTTTCCCCGGCCGAAATCCCGGAATTTTTACCCTCTTTTTTAGATCGGACAGGGCCGTCTCAAACTCGCCTGCGATGACCTCGGTGGGAACTTCAATTCTGAGGGCCTTTTTGACCGGTGAAATCTCTTCTATTTCAACCTTCATAGGGAGTTAGCTTTGCCAGCGATTAGGCCATGCATTCTATAGAAGAATCGTTACCTTGTCAATACAATCGCCACAGCGGCTTTTGCCGGATCCGTATCGGGTATAAAGGGCCCTGATGGGAAAAGAGAGTCTTGAAATAAGGAAGACAGACCTGGGGCTCAGCAGGAAGAGCCCGATATTGGGCCGCTTTCGCCGTGCGGATGGCCGGCCGCTCGCCGGACTCCATCACGGCACCGCACGGGCTCCCTAAGGGACTACGTGCCAGGGATCCGGGAACTCTGCGTGGTGCGAGAGGGGGGATTTGAACCCCCACGCCTTGCGGCGCCAGATCCTAAGTCTGGTGCGTCTGCCGTTCCGCCACTCTCGCACAGACAAGCCCGATCTCACGAGTGCCTACGGGGGCTGATGGTAGCATACCCGTCGACCGATCACAATCGTTGTTTTCTTCCCACGGGATCAATATCAACCAGAATCTTCGCTGCTTGATCGGGATTCAGGGCCGGGCCGAACGGTCCAGTTCCTTGGCCGGATAAAAATCGATTGCGTTTTAGTCGTTCCTGAGATATGTTTACGGGCCGATGCTGCCGAACACCCGAGAATAGGGGAGGAAACCGCTGTGGAAGAGAGAAGGCTTTTCGAAAGGACACCGCTGGCGGCGGAGGTTGAGTTAGTACACGCCGGCGAGGAGGGAGGCGGTCCTGCCCGACTCAGGAATATCAGTAGGAGCGGCGCTGGACTGGAAATTTCGGCACCGCTCCCGCTTGATTCCGTCGTCTCCCTGAGGTTCAGCCTTTTGGAGAGTGATCGGCAGCGCGTAACGGAGGCACTGACCGGACGGGTCGTCCGGTGCGACGCCGAGGGGCCCTCGTTCGCGGTGGGTGTGCAGTTTATCCAGCCGATTCACTCCAAAAGAGCGCCCCTTCTCTACGCGCGGCTGAATCAATAGATCTCTTCGCCGTCGGACGCAACTAGATCGTCGCTCCTTCCAGGCGCGCATGGACCGGCCGGGGCAAAGGGATTCTCGTCCTGAATATCAGGCTCTTGCGAATCTTTCGATTCATATCGTCCGCCGTAAAGGGTTTCAATAGATGGTCATTCGCCCCAACCTCTACGATCCTGGCAAGGCTTCCCGGCAGGTTATCCTGAATCATCATGAGAACAGGGGTGCTGATCTGCTGCCGTCTCATCATCCGGCAGACTTCAAACCCATCTTCGCGGGCGAGGTCGGCTTCCAGCACCACCAGATCAAAAACATGTTCCTTACAGATCTTCGCAGCGAACTGCCCGTTGTTCACCGAAATGACATCATGCCCTTGCTTCGCCAGAGCCTTCTCCACGAAATAGACCAGTCCCCGATCGTCTTCAATCAAAAGCATCCGCATCGCATCCTCCTCGGGAAAAAGGTTATATCTCGATTTTATAGAAGCCCGATGAGCGAAGCATGAAATCGATATTAAAATTTGATGAGAATTTGGGATCAAGGCTGGATCTTGTAGCCGACACCCCGAACCGTTTGGATCAGCTTTTTAGAGAAATCCCGGTCGACCTTATTACGTAGGTAGCGAATGTAAACATCGACGATATTGGTTAAAGAATCGTAATGGTATCCCCAGACATGCTCCAGGATCATCGCACGGCTCATCACTTTATTCGGAGAACGGATCAGGTACTCCAGGAGCAGGAACTCTTTGTAAGTCAATGGGATAAGCTCTCCTCCCCTTCGAACCTCATGGGTGGCCCGGTTGAGCTGGAGGTCGGCCACCTCCAACAATTCGGGCTCTTCTCGGGGTGCTTTACCTGAACGGCGCTTCAGGGCCTGCAACCGGGCAATCAGTTCTTCAAACGAAAATGGCTTCACCAGATAATCATCGACCCCTTCTCGCAGGGACTGGATCTTTGTCTCAAGCACATCCACCGCGCTGAGCACCAAGATGGGGGTTTGTACTTGCGCGCCCCGCAGGTGCTGGTAGACCTCCCTTCCCCCTTTGACCGGCAACATCAGATCGAGAATGATGACATCGTATGAGACCCCTTCCGCCATATCGATCCCGGTTTGACCGTCTTTGGCGACATCGACAGCATAATACTCGGCCTCAAGGCCCCTTTTTAGGAATTGGACGATCCGGTCGTCGTCCTCAATGAGGAGTAATCTCAATTCGATGCTCCTGGAGAAAGCGCAGGGAATGTCAGGACGAATTCGGTTCCCTGGCCGAGATTGCTGATCACCTCGATGGCACCTTTGTGTTTCTCCACAATTCCCTTGGCGATGGCGAGGCCTAAGCCCGAGCCGCCCGCCGAGCGCGATCCTCGATAGAATCGGTTGAGCACGTACTGCAATTCCTCTTCGGGGATGCCCATCCCGGTGTCGGCAAACCGGATGATGCACTGGCCATCTTTTTGCTCGGCGGAGAGGGAGAGATTTCCCCCGGAGGAGGTGAATTTGAATGCATTTTCAACCAAGATATAGAAGAGCTGCTTGATCCTCTGGAGGTCCCCTGTAATTCGGAGGGATGGAGCCGAAAGGTTCAAGATCGTCGAAAGACCCTTATCTTCCGCAATGGGCTTGATCTCCTGCACGATCTCCGGTAGGGTGGTCGCGAGATCAATCGGTTTCATTTCAAATGGAAATTCATCGACTTGAAAACGGGACAACAGCAGAAGGTCCTCGACCAAGACCTGCATCTCGCCCGTCACATTGAGGATATCCCGGAGGGTTTCGATGTATCCTTGTAAATCCGTGTTTCTTCCCCGGAGTGCGACCTCCGCATTCCCTCGAATGATCGTCAGGGGTGTTTTGAGTTCATGGGCGACATCGAGCAGAAATTGCCTTTGGTGATTAAAGGTTTGCTGCAGTTTTTCGATCATCAGGTCGAACTTGTTCGCGAGAAAACCGATCTCATCTCTTCTGTCAATGTTGGCCCGCACTTCCAGTCTTCCCGAGATGGCCTTTTCGGAGACCCCGACCAGGGTCTTGAGAGGGGTCACAACCGAGAAGGTCATGAACACCGCCAGGAACATCGAAACCAAAAAGGCCGCCATCATCCCGAGGAGGACCACTTTCTCACCCAGAACGCTCTTCTCGACGGCGAGAACAACACCCTGATTGACCTCATTGGCCTCGTATTGGATATAGTCATCGCATTCTCCCACGATCTTATTGCGCAACGTTTGGGCCTCTTCCAGGATCACACTGGCCGCTTCCGCTTGCCACCCGGCCTTTTTAAATGAGGCGATCTGCTCGCTGATCTGCTTATAGAGCTTGTAATCGTCCCCGATACCATTCAGGAGGGAAAGTTCCTTACGGGTCGTGTGTTCCGGGAGGGAGGTGTGTAGTTCATTCAGACTCTCGAAAACGGATTCGACCGCCTTCTGTTTCTCATAAAACTCCTTGAGATAGCTCTCTTTTCCTCCGCTCAGGAGATAACCCTTCTGCTCATTCGCCATCGCCAAGATCAGAAATTTGATCTCACCGGCAAGGTAGGCCTCGGGGAGATATTTTTTGACGAGGTCCTGGCTGACCCCGGCGATCTCTTTCAACAGGAAAATGGAGATCAGGGCAACGCCCGACGTCAGGAGAATCACAAAGAGAAATCCGGCCCCCAGTTTCACACCGATCCCAGAAAGAGGCCGCCGAATGTAGGAGGTTTTTAGGGCACGGTTTTCCATGGCCTCATTAACCCGTCAAATTCAATCGCGCCAGGCGAATTTCAGCGTCCCTGCCCTGTCGGCCCTTTGCCTCGCTCTGGGGGCCTCGGACACGGATTGACGCCCTCCCGACCCGGTGTTATCTTTACAGGCGTGAGAAGATGGCTTTTTGCGAGTGGAGCCGCGCTTCTGTTCTTCGGAGGCCCGCTCGGGGCGGCGGAGATCTTTACCTTTGTAGACAGCGCGGGGGTCGTTCATTTTTCTAATGTCCCCACCGATGGCCGTTATCGACCCTTCTCACAGAGCGCCCCGGTCGGCCGCCCGTCGAAATCGTCTCTCCTCGCGCTTTTAAGCCGTATCGCCAGGGAACAGGAGGTGGATGCCGCCCTGGTCCGCGCTGTCGTCAAAGCCGAGTCGGATTTCAATCCGGAGGCCGTGTCGTATCTGGGGGCCCAAGGACTCATGCAATTGATGCCGATGACCTCGGCGAACCTCCATGTCCAGAACCCGTTCGACCCCGAGGAAAATATGGCGGCTGGGGTACGCTATCTCAAGTACCTCCTCGGCCTGTTCCATCAGGACATCCCCCTGGCGCTCGCGGCGTACCATTCCGGAGAAAAGCTCGTCTTGAGGGTCGGGGGGATCCCTTCGATCGGAGCGACGCAACTCTATGTCCAACGGGTGTTGAAATTCTACCGCCGGTACCGGCCCAACACGCCCGATGCCGCCGGACGCCCGGAAGGGGCCCAGGATCTGAATCGGCCTGAGCATGATCCCGGGAACGCCGAATCGGCCTCCGCCCGACGCGACTGACCGGCCTTACACCGTAATATGGTACGGTTTCACGGGTGGATCGGGGTAATCCGATCGAAAATGAGAGCCGACGCTGTCCTCGCGCCTCAGGGCAGCAGCGCAGATGGATCGCCCTACAATAAGCAGATTCCGAAGCTCCAGGCTGCTCTTCTCCGGAGACGAATGACCCCCTTTAATGAGCCAGGCATCGATCAAATCAAGGGCTTCGGTCAGTCCGGCCCGATTGCGAACAATCCCAACTTTCTCCCACATCACTCTCCTTAATCCTTCCCGAATGTTTTTCACCTCGGAATGATCGAGCCCGGCGTCCATGTGAAGTTCGGGGGGGTTCAAGTGGACCATCGAAGGGTCGAAGGACTCTTCAACCGCCTTTTTGGCACAGCGAGCGCCAAAGACCAACCCTTCAAGGAGCGAGTTGGACGCCAGCCGATTTGCCCCATGCACCCCGGTGCATGCCACCTCTCCCGCGACCAGCAGGTTTTTGAGCGTCGTCCTGCCCCACGGATCCGCCTTAACCCCCCCCATGATGTAGTGAGCGCTCGGCGCGACCGGAATCCACTCCTGCGTGATATCGGTTCCGTATAAAAGACAGGTCCGATAGATGGTCGGAAACCGCCTTTTGGTAAATTCCGGGTCAAGATGGGTCAGATCCAAGAAAACCGTTCTCTCTTTTTTCTCACCCATCTCTTCCCAAATCGCGCGGGCGACGCGGTCTCTCGGGGCAAGTTCGCCGGCGGGATCATAGTCCCACATAAAGGCCCTCCCCTCGGAGTTACGCAGGACAGCCCCCTCTCCGCGCATCGCCTCGGAAAGTAAAAAGGAGGGGGCCCCCGGCTTGGAGAGGGCAGTAGGGTGGAACTGTACAAATTCCATATCTTCCAGTAGCGCTCCCGCGCGCGCGGCGATGCTCATCCCGTCCCCGGTTGCTACCGGCGGATTGGTGGTTCGAAGATATACTTGGCCCACCCCTCCGGTCGCGAGGATGACCTTCTCTGCGCCGACCCAGAATAGCCGCCGCGCTCCCTCCTCCAGAAGGAGCACCCCCCGGCAAACCCCCTCTTCCACCCAGAGATCAACGACAAAGTGGCCCTCTAAGACCTCCAGTGTCTTGAGCTCCCGGACCCTTCGGGCCAATGTCTTCACAATCTCGTCTCCGGTCGCATCCCCGCGGGCCCGGAGAATCCGGCTTTCGCTGTGGGCCGCTTCACGGGTGAGGAGCCATTTTCCATCGACCCGATCAAAGCAGGCCCCCCACTCAATAAGCTCCTGGACCCTCTCCGGCCCCTCCTCCACCAAGACCCGAACGGCATCATCACGGCAGAGGCCATGCCCCGCCTGGAGTGTATCACGCCGGTGTGCAGCCAGTTGATCGTTCTGAGCGGAAAGGGCGACCGCAATCCCCCCCTGCGCAAATGTCGAACTCGAGGGCTCATCCAGCCCCTTATTGATCAATAGCGTCCGGCCGTGGGGTGCAGCCTCCAGGGTGGCACGCAGACCGGCGATGCCCCCTCCGACGATGAGAAAGCGGCTCCTCGAGACGGGTGAATTTTTCAGGTTCTTTTCCTCCCTGATCCTCAAAACCCCAAATCCATTCCCGCCGGATCGGTCAGCTCTGTTGGCCGAAGGGGCTCTCCCCTCGGATCTCCACAAGCCGGAACCGTTCGTTCTCTTTCATAAATCGGAAAAGGGCGGTTCCACCCTGGCGAATTGGGGATCGCGGGGCTGACGGAACCCACGTCCCCTCCCATCGGAGGGTCACAGACGCTTCCTTCTGTTGGATCCAAATCCGTTGAGGAACCAAAGAGAGGTGGCGTTCCGGAAAATTTTTGAAGTCCGATTCGATCTTCTGACGAAAACGATCGGCTTCTTCAAAAGAAGGAGAGAGTGAGGAGAAAAAACGGGGGGCCTCCCCCTTCTCGTAGGCCCCCTCCAGATCGGTCAGTGCCCCTTCAAGCTCTTGGATTTCGGTCAGGTCTGCGGAGGATTGGACGGCCGGTTTTGAGCATCCCAATAACAGCAACGGCAGTAAAATGAAGAGGGGTACGCGTAAGATGGCCGGGATTCGTTTGCCTAGGGATCTTCGAGAAAACTGCATCTGCAATAGAGTTCGAGATTCCCTTTTCTCTCAGGAGGCCGCGAGCAGGTGGGTCTCCTCTTATCTAAGGATGCGTGTAAAAGCATACTGAAGTAGGCCGATAAGCCGGATTCTGTCGTCCTGGATCGAACCCCGATCCAGAAGGATGATCATTTCTCTGGTCCCGGTGTTGCCACCGGGTTCTAGCGACCAACCCGCCCCGCCCTCTCTAAATCAGAAACTCCGGGCGGGCCACCCTCCCCCCTTTCGGGGAGGCGGGGCCTATTTGGTCTTGCTCCGGGTGGGGTTTTCCGTGCCTCCGCTGTCACCAGCGGAGCGGTGAGCTCTTACCTCGCCTTTTCACCCTTACCCCTCGAAAATCAAGGACCGGCGGTGTCTTTTCTGTGGCACTTTCCCTAGGGTCGCCCCTGGTCCGCGTTACGGACCACCCTGCCCTGCGGAGTCCGGACTTTCCTCCCCCCGAAATCTCGGGGAGCGATCATCTGGCCTACTTCAGCACCGATATGTTACCTCTTTTTTGCTCTCTTGTCGATGGCCTCGTTGGCCAAAGCATCGGCTTCAGCATTTTTCTCACGGGGGATATGAAAGAGGGCGAGGTTGGGGAATCGAGACATTTTTACTCGAACCTCCTCGACCAGGGGGAGGAGGTGGGGCTGCTTGACACGGTAAACTCCCAAGACCTGACGGACCACGAGTTGGGAGTCGAGGTGAATCCGGATCTCGTCTGCCGGCAGGTCCGACAAAAGATCAAGGGCGGCCAATAGGGCCCGATACTCCGCAACATTGTTGGTCGCAATGCCCAGATAACGGGAGAGCGTCTTGAGGGTGTTCCCCCGGTCGTCTTTGATCACGACGCCGATGGCCGCCTCTCCCGGGTTGTTCCGAGACGCACCATCCGTATAGACCTCTAGGGATCGATATTGGGGTGTCACGATTTGGAAGGAAGCCCCTTGCGCCAGTACAAGATTCGGCGGCAGTAGGTGCAGGTCAGGACCTTTTCCTGTTTCCGGACCTCGGCCACCACCTGCGGAGGGAGACTAAAGTGACATCCGGAACAGGTCGAATTTTCGAGCGGGACCACGGCCGCGCCCTTTCGTATTGATGCAAGCTGCCGATATTCCTGGAGAAGCTTCGAGTCGATTCGATCAAGAAGCGCGGCTTCTCGCGCCTGAAGCGCCTCTGCCCCCTGCCGGAGTTCCTCCAGGCGGGATTCCAGTTTCACCTTCTCGGCTGAAAAGACCCGTTCAGCATCGGCCGCCCGGCCTTCTTCTTGCGCGACCTCTTTTTTCAGGAGATCCCCCCGCTCCATGAGAAGGAGAAGCTCCTCCTCGACCTTTCCGATGTCGCCCTTCGAGGCCTCAATTTCGTTGAGGTGGGCTTGATATTCCTTGTTGGTCTTCAACTCGGTCAGCCGAGATTTGAGCTTCTCAAGTTTTTCCTCGGCGATCTGGAGGTCCTTCTCTTTGCCTTTACGCTCCTTAATCAACTGTTCGAGGGCGGTTTTCGCTCGCGCCCAATTTTCCTGTGCCATCCTGAGGGGCTTTTGCGCATCTTCGATATCTTGGGGAAGCCTCTCCTGGGCCTCTTTGTAAAGATTGCGCTGATGGTCGATCTCTTGGAGCTGGACCAGAAGATCTAGCTGTTCACTCACTGTGACCCTTTCCTCGCAAAGATCCCCCTGGCCCTCATCAATCCCCGGAGAGGGGGAGTCTCTCCCCGTCTTTGTTGGCTAGAGTGGGCCCACCAGGATTCGAACCTGGGGCGGACCGGTTATGAGCCGGCGGCTCTACCGCTGAGCTATGGGCCCGGTTGAATCAGACTTTTTCCATTGGGATCCTATTTTGAGCCCCGAGCCATTCATAGGCTTTCCACAAAGCTCTTAAGGCGCTTGCTCCTGGATGGATGGCGCAGTTTCCGAAGCGCCTTCGCTTCGATTTGGCGAATCCGCTCTCGCGTCACCTCAAAATCCTGCCCGACCTCCTCGAGCGTGTGATCGGTCGATTCTCCGATCCCGAAGCGCTTACGTAAGACCTTTTCCTCCCTCGGGGTAAGCGTCTGTAGGACGGAATTGATTTGGCGCTGCAGATCGTAGCGAATCGCGGCGTCCAAGGGGGAGATGACCTTCTTGTCTTCAATAAAATCCCCCAAATGAGAATCTTCTTCTTCCCCGATGGGCGTTTCCAGGGAGATCGGTTCCTTTGCAATCTTGAGAATCTTGCGTACTTTCTCCAGCGGAAGATCCATTTTCTCCGCAATCTCTTCCGGCGTTGGCTCCCGCCCCAGCTCTTGGACCAGCTGGCGCGATGTGCGGATCAGTTTGTTAATCGTCTCGATCATATGGACTGGAATCCGGATCGTTCGGGCTTGATCGGCGATCGCCCGGGTGATCGCCTGGCGGATCCACCAGGTCGCGTACGTCGAAAACTTGTATCCGCGCCGATATTCAAACTTATCCACCGCCTTCATGAGGCCGATGTTTCCTTCCTGGATCAGGTCGAGGAACTGCAGTCCGCGATTCGTGTACTTTTTGGCAATGCTCACGACGAGCCGCAGATTGGCTTCGACCAATTCGCTCTTGGCATATTTCACCCTCTGTTCCGCCTCATTGAGCTGGCGGATCGAATCCTTTACCCCGTCGGCGCTGGTCAGTGCTTGCGTTTCAATCTCCCGGATCTTCTTCTTCGCGTTGCGATAAACTTTCTCAATCTCGGCAATCTGTTCCTCCGACAACCCGGTTCGACGCTCAAGACTTCGCATGTCCCTGCGGTTCTGGCGGAGCTTACGAAACAGCGTACCCAGGTCGCTTCCGATCACCCCCAGGCGCTTTTGGCAGAGGGCAGACTCTCTTTCCGCCTGGAGGATCTCCTCCACCTGCGAGCGCAGTCTCGCGATAATTCCTTCCAAGATTCTTGGGTGGAGGTTGACCTCTGCAATCTTATCCACGATTTTCTGACGGATGGCCTGCACCTGAGTATCGCTCTTTTTCTTGAGTTTGAGGCTACGTCCCTGGCGAGCTTTCTCAAGGCTTTTTCCTAAATCGCGATAGAGAGAGCGGACATCGGAAATCAGGTGCAGGGCCCTCTGTTTAAGCTCCGTATCGTCGTGCTCGACCACCTCGAAGTCTTCCTCGGTAGAGGCCAGAATCTCTCCGAGAACCACCTTTTCACCCTTAAGCCTCTCTGAAATTCCAATCACCTCATTAATGCTCGTTGGAAGACTGAAGATAATAGAAGCAATCTCCTTCTTCCCCTCTTCGATTCTTCGGGCGATTTCGATCTCGCCCTCCCGAGACAAAAGGGGAACGCTCCCGATCTCTCGAAGGTAGAGACGCACCGGGTCGTCGGTGCGGCTGACCGCCCCGGGGGTCAGGTCGATCTCCTTCTCCTTCTCCTCTTCAACAAGCTCCTCTTCAATCTCCTCAATCTCCTCAATCTCATCCTCGGGTTCAACCATCATCCGCTGAAATCGAACCTCTTCGGAGGGATCGATCACTTCGATGTCCATTTCTCCGAACATCATCATAATATGATCAAGCTGCTCAGAAGACAGGACATCCGCAGGAAGGGCATTGTTGAGTTCCTCGTAAGTCAGAAAGCCCTTTTCCTTTCCTAAGGAGATCAGCTGTTTTACCTCCTCGAGTTTCTCTTCTTTGGACATTGGATCGCTCCTATTTGGGGATACCCTGCTTAATTGAATAGATTTTTTTCTGCAACATTCTAACTTGCTCCCAATCCCCCGATTGCTCGGCCTTCCGGATTTCCAATCCGATTCTTTTTAGGTTTCCGCTGATCTTCCGAGCCTCAAGCGCTTTAACGCAGTCCCGCAGGGTCGCCCCGGGGTCGTCATAGGCGGCTTCCCGGACGAGGAGCTCCGTGTAAAGGGAATAGCCCTCTTCCCCCGCAGCAGGCGGAGGAACCCTCGGATCGATCAAATGCTGGAGGATACGCCGAAGACGTACATCCATGAAGTCTTTGGGATCAATGCCCCTCATCCCTTCAATCCAGGAGGGTTCCTGTAAAAGCAGATGAACCAGCAGCTCTTCCTCGCAGGGGGGAGAAAGATCGGGTACCGCCGCCGCAGGAGAAGGCCCTCTTTGAGAGGTCTTTTTCAAGCGCGTAAATTCCGCTCGGAGGGCATGCTCGGGTAAATTCAAAGCATCCGCGAGCCATCGCAGATAATGATCTTGCTCTAGCGTATTTTGAATTCGGGCAATCAGCGGAAAGAGTTCTCCTATTTTCTTAATTTTATCATCAATGGATCCCATTTGGGATCCCTCTGCCTGCAGTCTGAGTGAAAACTCCATTAATGGGATTCCCGCCTTGATCGCGCCCCGAAAAGCCTCTGATCCGCGCTTTCGGATAAAGAGGTCCGGATCTTCACCCTCCGGAAGGACCACGGCGACGGCGCTCACGGAAGCCTCCGCGAAAAGCCCCGCCGCCCGAACGGCAGCCCGCCGGCCGGCGGCGTCCGGATCAAAAATGACTTCCACCTTCTTACAGATGCGCTTTAACAGGGCGATATGATCAGGCGTCACCGCTGTCCCAAGGGTACCGACCACATTGTAAAAACCTTCCTGATGGGCCACAATCGCGTCAAAATACCCTTCTACTAAAACGATCGACTCCTCCCGGCTCCCCCTCGCCCGGTCCAGGGCGAAGAGATGTTTGCCCTTTGTAAAAAGAGGCGTCTCCGGACTATTGAGGTATTTAGGTTGATCCCCTTGGAGCACCCGGCCGCCAAAAGCGATCACCTCCCCCCGCAGATTTCGGATCGGAATGATCAGCCGTCCCCGAAACCGATCGTAGTATCCGGAACTCTCCCTCTCGACGATCAACCCCGCCTTGACCAAAAGCCGGATCGAGAATCGTCCGCTCAGTTGGCGTAGGAGGCTGTCCCAATCGGGAAGGGCAAAGCCGAGCCGGAATTTTTCAATCGTTTCCGGATGAATTCCGCGATCGGCCAGATACCGGCGTCCCGGTTCAGCCTCGGGGCTTTCCGTTAAAATACGGTAAAAGTATTCTGAGGCTGCCTCGTTGATCCGGATCAGGGCCTCCCGTTCTCCATCCGGCTCACCGAACGCCGGGCCCGAGGGAAGGGGAACCCCCGCACGCTCAGCCAACAGATGAAGCGCCTGCGGAAAAGAGAGCCCTTCGCTCTTCATCAGAAAATGAAAGACGTCTCCCCCCTCTCCACAACCGAAGCAGTGAAAGATCTGTTTGGTTGGACTGACCGAGAAGGATGGCGTCTTCTCCGCATGAAAAGGGCATAGCCCGACGTAGTTTTGTCCCGTTTTTTTCAAAGCGAGGCAGGCCGAGATGACCGAAACGATGTCGCTTCGCTCTCGGACGCTCTGAACAATCTGTTCGGACGTGCGCCTTCCCAGTCCCATCCGGCCCAGTCCAGTGAACAGTTAGGATTTCTGCTCGAGAAGTTTCTTCACCAGCAGACTGACCTGCGTTCCCTCCGCCCGGCCGACCAGCCGGGGCATGAGGATCTTCATCACTTGTCCCATCTGCCGAACATTGTCGGCCCCCGATTCGGAGATCGCGCTCTGGATCTTCTCCAGGAGTTCCGCAGAACTGAGGGGCTGAGGAAGATAGGACTGAAGGATTTCCAGCTCCTGTTGCTCTTTGTCGACCAAGTCCTGGCGCTTTCCCTTTGCGAAGAGCTCGATGGACTCCCGGCGCTGCTTGATCGCAGAGCCGATCACCTCGAAGATCTCCTCCTCCGTCAGGCGGATCCCCTTACCCTTTTCTATTTCTCGGTTCTTAATTGAAGAGCGAAGAAGTCGGATCACCGAGAGCCGGGCCTGATCGCCCGATCGGAGAGCCTCTTTCATATCGGATTGGAGCTTTTCGGAGAGGGTCACTCTTGTTGCACCACTGGGGAGGTTGTTGGCCCGCAAACTGAACTTGAGAAAAAACTCGTGTGCATCCTCTACTGCAGTTATCGATCCGAGAAAAAAACTCCCTCCTCTACGAGGAGGCTGGATCGCCTTCTACTCATGTCGTCAATCTCCTGAGTGAAGTTGAATTCTATCAGAGCATAAATGCTAATTTTACCGCTTTTACGAGCTCTTGTCAAATACACCGAGCCGCTCGCCTCATTGGGCTTGAAGAACACTTCCGATGATCCAAACGACCGGTCGGGGACCAACCGCTCAAGCGGGAATATAAGAAGCGCTTGGCGGATCGGCGGGATCCGGGAGCCAGCCCTTGGATAAACGAGCCTGAGTGAAAGGGTAAAAATCTCTTGAAGAGGATCCGCTGTTCGGAGGAGCGCCCTTCAGAGGGACCCGCCGGCTCTTTTTTCGAACGGGCCCTCCGAGGGCGCATCCTGAGGGATGGCTTTCGATCTTCCAGAGCCCTTTGAAGAAGGTTCCCTGGCCGTCGTGGCGTCGAATTCAGGCCTACCCGGGCGGCCAATCAAACATCCTACCGCCCATCAAATGAATATGCAGGTGAAAGACCGTTTGTCCGGCCTTCGGCCCGGAATTGACCACGAGCCGAAACCCCTCGTCGGCAATCCCCTTCTCCCGCGCCAGGCGACTCGCCAGATGAAGGAGGTACCCCGCCAGGGCCTGTTCCTGATCGGTCACGCTCGAGAGTCGGTCGATGTGTCTCTTCGGGATGATCAGCAGGTGGATTGGAGCCTGGGGATTAATATCTTGAAAAGCAAGCGCCTGATCGTCGTCATGGACAATTTCACTCGGAATTTGCCCCGCCACAATTCGGCAAAAAATACAGTCTTTCATTTCAAATCCCTTTTCTTTTTTTCCTCAAGGCCCGAGCGACCAAAACGGCTTGCGATTTCACCAAACACCTGTTGCGGCGAGATTCGCCGGAGATTCAACGCCACCCACAAATGAAAGAGGAGATCCGCGGCTTCGTGAACGATCTGCTGTTTCTTCTTCCCTTTTGAGGCCAGGAGAAATTCGCCCGCCTCCTCGGCCACCTTCTTCAGGACGCGATCCTCACCTCCGGCGAAAAGATGGCTCACGTAGGAGTTCCTTTTAGGGTGGACCCTCCGGTCTTCAACCACCTCAAACAGTTTCTCCAGGACCACAGAATCCGAATCGGACGATTTTAGCTTCACTTTAGACTTTCCGCGCAGATCGGATAGACGGTTGAAAAAACAGGTCGGTTCTCCAGTATGGCAGGCCGGGCCTTTCTGATCCACCTGCAACAACAGCGTGTCAGAGTCGCAATCCACGTAGAGCTCGCGCACAGCCTGGGTGTGTCCCGAGGTCTCTCCCTTGCGCCAGAGACGCTTTCTCGAACGGCTGAAGAAATACCCCTCACCGGTGCGAAGGGTCTCTTCCAGGGCCTTTCGATCCATATAGGCCACCATTAAGACTAAGCCGGTTTTTCGGTCCTGGATCACCACGGGAAGAAGTCCGAAGCTCTCGGTTCCGATCTTTTTCAGAGACGAAAAGAAATTCCGTTTCATAATCGGACCGCGATCCCCTTTGCATCCAGGAATCTCTTGGCCTCGCCGATCGAAGACTCCCCATAATGGAATATCGAGGCAACGAGCACTGCATCCGCCTTGCCCTCGGAGAATCCCTCGTACAAATGCGCCAGAGTTCCAGCCCCCCCCGAGGCGATCAGGGGAATACCGACCGCCTCCGCGACGGTTCGGGTCAATTCGAGATCATAACCGATCCGGGTCCCATCCCTGTCCATGCTCGTCAGAAGGATCTCCCCCGCTCCCCGCTCTTCGACCGTCCGCGCCCATAAACGGACCTCCCGTCCCGTAGATCGCCTCCCCCCATGGGTAAACACCTCCCAGCCTTGTCCGACCCTCTTCGCGTCAATGGCGACGACGATATTGGCGCTTCCGAAGCGCCGTGCAGCCTCCTGAACAAAATCCGGATGCTCGACCGCCGCGGTGTTGATGGAAACCTTGTCGGCCCCGTTCGCCAGCAGCCTTCGGATATCCTCCAAAATCCGGATACCGCCCCCAACCGTCAGCGGCATGAAGATCGATTCGGCGGTTCGCCTCACAACGTCGATGAGGATCTCCCGTTCGTCGGAGGAGGCCGTGATGTCTAAGAAACAGAGCTCGTCGGCGCCCTGGCGGTCATATTCCTGCGCCACCTCTACCGGATCACCCGCGTCCCGCAGGCCCGAGAAGCCGACACCCTTGACCACTCTCCCGCCTTTAACGTCAAGGCAGGGGATAATCCGTTTCGCAAGCATCGATCCCGGCATTCGGACTCCCACCTCAATCGGACGTCAGGGCAAGAGCTTGGGAAAAAGAGAGCATCCCTGCATAGAGGGCCTTGCCGATGATCGCGCCGAAAAGACCCGAGATCCGAGAGAGTTGGCGGATATCCTCAAGGGTGGTCACGCCCCCCGATGCAATCAGCGGCAGAGGGCTGATCGCACGGAGCTCTCTAAGGAGCTCAAGATTCGGACCCTGGAGCATCCCATCCCGCCCGATGTCCGTAACGACGACCGAGGAAAACCCCAAGTCCCCCACATTTCGCAAGAGGGAGCCGAGCGGCTCTTCAACCAGATCCGTCCAACCTCTCACCGCCACCTTGCCGTCCCGGACATCGACTCCGGCGATCATCTTTCCGGGATAAGCCTTACAGGCCTCCTCAACGAAGGGGCGATTCAGGAGAACTGCGGTGCCGAGAATCATCCCGGAAGCCCCCGCTTCGGCATATCGATCAAGAGTAGCCCTCTCCCGGATTCCGCCGCCGACCTGGGCTGGGATCTTGACCTGAGAGAGAATCCTCTCGATGATTTCAACGTTGGAGGCGCTCCCCGTCAGGGCACCATCCAGGTCCACAATGTGAAGTCGTTTCGCCCCTTCTTCAACCCAGCGCAAGGCCATCGAAACGGGGTCGTCTCCATAAACCGTTTCTTGGTCCATGGCTCCCTGGCGGAGCCTGACACACCTCCCCTTCTTGATATCAACTGCCGGAATCAGGATCATGACCGCTCCTGGACGACTCAGAGTTTCCCAAAATTGGAGAGCAGCCTCAGTCCAACTTCTTGGCTCTTTTCCGGATGAAACTGGCAGGCATAAAGAGAGCCCATCGAGAGACTCGATGCAAATCGAACCCCGTAATCCGTGGTGGTGGAAATCACCCCCGGGTCTTGGGGCACTCCGTAAAAGGAATGGACGAAATAAAAAAAACTGCCTGAATCTATCCCGGAAAAAACCGGGCTCTCTTTCTGGATTTGAATTCGATTCCAACCCATATGCGGCACCTTGAGCCCGCTTTTCGGTCCTGGACGAAAGCGGACCACCCTACCCGGAATCAGGTCCAATCCCGGGTGAACCCCGAATTCTTCCCCTTCGGTGAACAGAATCTGCAGCCCGAGGCAAATCCCCAAATAGGGCTTGCCCCGCTCAACTCCCTGTCGCAAAGCTCGAATCAGCCCGAGCTGCTCGAGATTGTCCATGCAGTCTTTAAATGCACCGACCCCCGGAACGACGAGATGGCTCGCGGCCCCAACCTCGTCGGGACTTCGGGTCAAACGGGACGCAAGACCGAGATGCTCAAAGGCCTTGACCACGCTGCGCAGATTTCCGAGCCCGTGATCAATGATAGCGATCACCCCGGCCCCTCCCCGGGTTGAAGACCGAACACCACCAAGTTGTCCCGGTGAATGACCTCGTCGGCAATCTTGTATCCGAGCCGGATTTCGATCTCAGCAGAACGGGCGCCCACGATCCGGTTGACTTCACCCGATGAATAATTCGAAAGACCCCGAGCGATCTCCTTCCCTTCGATCGAGAGGCAGGCCACCGAATCCCCCGCTTTGAATCGTCCCTCAACACGAAGGATACCCGACGGCAAGAGCGATCTTCCCTTGCCGGCGACGGCCTCGACTGCACCCGGGTCCAGGATCAATCTTCCCTCTGCCTTGAGCGTGTGAACAATCCAATGTTTTCGTGAAGGAAGACGGGTCGGCCTGGGAATAAAGAGGGTCCCGACAGATTCGCCCTCGATCGCTCGGGCGAGGTTGCGGGGATCCGACCCGTTGAGAACCAGAACGGGAACACCATAGGCCGTTACCTTCCTGGCGGTGCGAACCTTGGAGAGCATCCCTCCGGTCCCCTCGATCGTCCTCGATCCTCCGGCCAACGCCTCCACCCGGTCATCCACCTCAGCGACCTCGGAGATCAGCCGCGCGTCCGGCATTCCCCGCGGATCCGACGTAAACAGGCCGTCGACATCCGAGAGGATTGCCAGAAGGTGGGCATCGATCAGATGAGAAACCGAACCGGAAAGGTGGTCATTGTCCCCGAAGCGAATCTCCTCCACCGCCACGGTATCGTTCTCGTTAATAATCGGAAGGATCTGATGGTCCAGCAGGGTCATCAGGGTGTTTCTGGAATTCAGAAAGCGTTTGCGGTCGTTGAGATCTTCCTGCGTGAGAAGGATCTGGGCGACTTTGATCTTAAAGGGACAGAAGACCCTCTCATAGGCCCGGATCAGCTCTCCCTGCCCTACAGCGGCCGCGGCCTGTTTGATCGAGATCGCCTGCGGACGCTTCTTTAAGCCCATCTTTTCCATCCCGCAGATGACCGCACCGGAAGAAACGATGATCACCTCCACTCCGCGATGGCGAAGCGCGAAGACTTCTTGCGCAATACCGTGCATGCGCGCTTCGTTTAATCCTTGGCTGGAAGAGGCGATCACGCTGCTGCCTATTTTCAGAACGAGCCGCTTGATCGTCTTGAGGTCCTGCCGGGTCATCCTTCGGACCGCCGATGGTCAACCCGCTCACCGAGGGCAAACACAAGCCGTTTGACCCCTTCTGCGGTAACTGCGGAAATTGGAAAACAATCATACCCGCTTCGACTGCAGTAGTTCAAGAGCTCCGCCAAGTGCTTCCCGTTGCCCTGGACATCCAGCTTGCTCGCGACCACCAGAAAAGGTTTCTGGGACAGTTTTGCATCGTACTGAGACAGCTCTTTGCGGAGGATCTCTAATGAATCGACTGGATCCGGGCCTCCCTCCGAGACGTCAATAACGAATGCAATCAGGGTGGTCCGTTCGATGTGGCGCAGAAATTTTATGCCGAGTCCCTTCCCCTGATGTGCACCCTCGACCAGGCCAGGAATATCCGCGATGACGAAGCTCTTCCCCTCCGAGTACGTCACCACGCCCAGGCTCGGGGTCAGGGTGGTAAAGGGATAGTCGGCGATCTTGGGATGGGCGGAGGAGACGCTTGATATCAGAGTGGACTTTCCGGCATTGGGAAATCCGACCAGTCCGACGTCGGCCAGGAGCTTCAATTGAAGCTTAATCCAAAGAGCTTCTCCGGGTTGGCCCGGTTCGGCCGTTCTGGGGGCTTGATTGACGGCAGTTTTAAACCGCGCGTTCCCGCGGCCCCCTTTCCCCCCTCGTGCGATCACGATCTGATCGCCCGGATGGGAGAGATCGGCGAGCAGGTCCGCGGTGGCATCGTCGTAGATCAGGGTCCCGACCGGGACCCGGATGACGCGATCTGGACTGCTGCGCCCGTGCTTGCCCTTTCCCTTTCCGTGCTCGCCCCGGTCGACCAGATAGTGCTGCTGATACCTGAGGTCGAGCAGGGTAAAGAGGTCTCGGGAGGCTTCGAGGATGACATCGCCTCCCCGGCCTCCATCCCCCCCCTCCGGACCCCCTCGCGGGACGTATTTCTCTCGCCGAAAGCTGACGCAGCCACTTCCCCCGTCCCCGGCTTTTACGAAAATTCTGACCTCGTCGATAAACATAGAGCGGATTCCGGTGCAGGGGAGCCCGGCCGAGAGTGGCTCGCGGCGCATGAAAGATGCCAGAGCCGACGGAGAACGTCGTGTGGACCTTAATCGATCAAAAAGGAAGGGGGAAGGATCGCGCCGAGAGCCCTAGTCCTCTCGCTCTCGTGGACGGAGAAATCGGACCGATCCTGACCTTATAGGGAAGGGTAGACACTGACACGCTTCTTATCCCGTCCGACCCGCTCAAATTTTACCTGGCCGTCGATTCGAGCAAAAAGAGTATCGTCGCTCCCGATTCCGACATTGAAACCGGGCCGGACCCGAGTTCCGCGCTGCCGAATGAGAATCGCTCCCGCAAGGACTCGTTCACCCCCGAAGCGTTTTACACCGAGGCGCTGGGATTGACTGTCTCTTCCGTTTTTCGAGGAACCGACCCCTTTTTTATGCGCCATGTTATCCCTCGTAAAAAAACCGCGCCGAGAACTTCGGAAAACGCGGGAAATTAATCTTTCTGGATGTTGAGGATCTTGATCCGTGTAAAGGATTGCCGGTGCCCCATGGTTCTCCGGTAAGCCTTACGCCGCTTCTTTTTGAAGACCAGAACCTTGCGATCTCTTCCCTGTGACACGACCTCCGCGACCACCTTGGCCGAGGAGAGTTGGGCCAGATCGACCACAAGGTTTTCATCATCCTGGATCGCAAGAACCGGCGACAGGTTCAGCTGATCTCCAACCTCTGCCGAGCGACGCTCAACCTGGATGAGATCACCCACCGAGACCCGATACTGCTTTCCCCCCTCTTTAACAACCGCGTACACTGTCTCCTCCTTCGTCCCCAAGCCACACACCGGCCCCCGGCCGGAAGGGAAATCGAAAGCTAATCTTATAGCACACCGATCAACACATTGTCAATCCGGCAAATCGCCTCGCCTTGAGCGCCTTGGCCCTCCCTAGTTTTGGGGAGGTCGATAAAATGGAGGAAGGGAGCCGGTGGCGACGGGCGCCATTCGCGAGGAGGGCCTTCAAATCGCATCGAGCGCCTTTCGGGCACTGCCACCATTGCCAGGGCCACCACCGGTCCTGCGTTTTTCGATCACCCCATCTGACATCACCGAATGGGCGCCGATCCTTGACAGAGGAGGATGGAATCCGATACCATCGGTCCTTGCGAAAGGGGTCGATGATTGGCGGTTGTCGCGCGGGATCGTGCTCAGAGCTCCCGGAACCCGGCGTTCTGATCGCGCGTTCGGGGTGAACCGCTCTCATTCGGGACCTCTCGACTTTTTGGGGTGCAGAGGGCCTCTGCGTTGTGGGAGAGGATTGTCTTTTTTGACTTGCGCGGCCGAAGGGTGCCGTTAGCCAAGAATCGTTCTTTTGAATCGCGCCGTTCGCCGAACTTTCCGCACTGCTCGAATCGGCCTTCGCACGGTAACCGGACTATTTTTCATCAGCACGGCCGGTAATTTTGCTTTCCAGACCGCCCTTAAATACGTCGAAGCCGCCGAGAGACCTCTCTTTGATGCAGAACACGATTTAGATGGCGGATCGAGGCGATCCAAGCCGGAGAATCAGTAACATCTAAGCATATACAAGCCAGTGAAGCGATTCTTCATGGCGCGAGACATCACCGGCTCATCGATCCAATCATGAGAGAAGGAGAGGATATCGATGGGGAAAAGATTCCCGTCTCTGGCCGAGTTTGACCCGCAAATCGCGGAGGCGATTCGGCAGGAGGCAGAGCGTGAAGATGAGAAAATCGTCCTGATCGCTTCCGAAAATTACGTCAGCCGCGCCGTGCTTGAGGCACAAGGCTCCATCATGACCAACAAATATGCCGAGGGTTATCCCGGAAAGCGGTATTACGGCGGATGCCAATTCGTCGATCGGGCCGAGGCATTGGCCATCGAGCGGGCGCAAAAGCTCTTCGGGGGAGAGCACGTCAACGTCCAGCCCCACTCCGGTTCCCAGGCAAACATGGCGGTCTATTTCTCGGTCCTCAAGCCAGGAGATACGCTTCTGGGGATGAGCCTCGCCCATGGAGGCCACTTGACCCATGGAAGTCCCGTGAACTTCTCGGGCATGCTCTATCGGACCATTTCCTACGGTGTCCGCCGCGATGACGGCCGGATCGACTATGACCAGGTTTCCGAATTGGCCGAGCGAGAACACCCCCAGATGATTGTCGCCGGGGCATCGGCCTATTCGCGCGTCCTGGATTTCGAGCGCTTTCATCAGATCGCTGAGAAAGTGGGGGCCTATCTCATGGTGGACATGGCCCATATTGCCGGTTTGGTCAGTGCAAAAGTCCATCCTTCTCCAGTCCCATATGCCGATTTTGTGACCACGACCACGCACAAGACCCTTCGGGGGCCTCGGGCGGGGCTGGTCCTCTGCAAAGAGAAGTTTGCCAAGGCGCTCGATAAAGCCATCTTCCCCGGCATTCAGGGCGGTCCGCTGATGCACATCATTGCGGCCAAAGCGGTGGCCTTAAAAGAAGCGGCAACCGAGCAGTTCGCTCAATACCAGCGGCAGATCGTGAAGAACGCGAAGGCGCTGGCCCAGGAGTTGGTCGGACGCGGCTATCAGATCGTTTCCGGCGGAACCGACAACCATCTGATGTTGGTCGATCTGACCCCAAAGGCGATTACGGGAAAGGAAGCGGAAGAAGCCTTGGATCGTGCGGGCATCACCGTGAATAAAAACGCGGTCCCGTTCGACACCCGTCCCCCGGTCCAGACGAGCGGCATTCGCCTTGGAACCCCCGTGGTCACAACCCGAGGAATGAAAGAGAAGGAGATGCAGGAAATCGCTGCCCTGATCGACGAGGTGCTGACGGATCGAAACGAGGATCGCGTTCTGTCCGCAGTCCAGGAGAAAGTCCGCTCACTGTGTAAGCGTTTTTCACTCTTAGAGGCCTTTTAGCTCCTCCCTACGGGAAACTCGACCGCTGCCGGTCTTCCCGGCGGGAAGGCTCATCGCGCGGGGAGGAAAGGAATCTTGTGCGTTGTCCCTTCTGCGATGATCTTGAAAATCGGGTGATCGACTCCCGTCTGAGCAAGGAGGGGGAGGTGATCCGGAGGCGGCGGGAATGCCTAAAATGCCAGAGGCGTTTCACGACCTATGAGCGTATTGAGGCGGTTCTCCCGATGGTGGTCAAGAAAGACGGTCGACGGGAGCCCTTTGATCGTCTCAAAATACTCTCCGGTCTCAAGAAAGCCTGTGAGAAGCGCCCCGTGAGCATACAGCTCCTCGAAGAGGTCGCCAGCCGGATCGAGAAAAAGTTCCAGGAGTTGGGAGAGACCGAGGTGCCGAGCAAGCTGGTCGGTGAGGAGGTGATGCGCGAACTTCGCGACCTCGACCAGGTGGCCTATGTCCGTTTCGCCTCGGTCTACCAGGAATTCAAGGATATCGGCCAATTCATGTCTGAGCTGAAGGAACTCCTGCAGGAAGACAGAAAAAATCCCTAGGCCTGCTCAGGGTTGATTTGAAGCACGCCCGATCCACGGATCCCGTCATGCTTTAGCCGGATCAGGGCTTCGTTGGCCTCTGCAAGACTGAAGAGCTCCGTATGGCTTACGATGGGAATCTCGCGGGCCAGGCTCAGCAACTCTCTGCCGTCTTGGCGCGTATTGGACGTCACGCTTCGAAGATTCTTCTCATAAAAGAGATCTCTTTCGTACCGAAGTGAGGGGATATCACTGAGGTAAATTCCCGCCACCGCCAATGTACCCCCTCGATCAAGGCCCTCCAGCGCCACCGGGACAAGATCGCCGAGCGGCGCGAAGAGAATCGCCGCGTCCAACTTTCGGGGGGGGCGGTCCATGGCGCCTCCGACCCACTTTGCGCCCAGCTGACCGGCCAACTCTTGATGCCCTTCGCCACGCGTGCAAACGTAGACCTCGCAGCCCCAGTACCGGGCGATCTGTATGACGACATGGGCCGACGCCCCGAAACCATACAAGCCCAGGCGTCCTCCCTTGGGAATCGAAGACCTTCGAAGGGCCCGGTACCCGATGATCCCGGCGCAGAGTAACGGGGCCGCCTCTCGGGCAGGGATCTCCTGCGGGATCGGATAGACAAAAGCTTCAGCGCCGACGATATACTGGGCATATCCTCCGTCAACGTCGTATCCCGTGAACTCGGGGAGCTCGCAAAGATTCTCTTCACCCCGCCTGCAGTAGGGACAAATTCCGCACGAACGATGAAGCCAGGCGACTCCGACCCGTTCTCCGAGCTGAAACCGGTCCGACCCGGATCCCCGCCCAACGACGTTTCCCACGGCTTGGTGGCCCGGGACAACGGGAATGCGTCGCGTGGGAAGCTCCCCCTCGATGACATGCAGATCGGTTCTGCAGATCGCACAGCATTCCACACGAATTAAAACCTCGCCTGCCTTCGGCTCCGGCACCGCCCGCTCGACCCATTTCAGCGGCTTCTCCTCGGCGCAAGCGCGACGCTCGATGATCATCGCCTTCATCGTGAAACCCTCCCAGTACGCTAGTTTAGGCTTTTCCGGGGTGAATTAAAAGTCCTCCATCGGGTCCCATCCTATCAGCCCTCCTGCTCCATTGACCGTGTCGGCGTACTGCGAGGAAGGCCTCCATCGGCGATTTCCGAGACGCCGAGGGACAACGGCCACCAAGACGAACGGCCTGTCGGGCCCCCTTCAGAGATATGCGGAGCCGGTCGCTCCCGAGCCCACCTTTCCGACCCACCTTAAGACGGCCTTTACATCCTGCACTGTTCTCGACGCCTCCGAAGATTTTTAATCGTCCGCTTTGCGCCGGAGTTCCCTCCCGGAGTTTGTGTCTCCCGACCCATCAGTATGCTAAAATAAGATCGGCCGGTCCCTTGGCGTGTTGGATCCGTTTTCCAAACCTCATGTTGGGGATGAACCCCGATGCAACGCAGGCGACCGGCTCGTCTCGAGACAGCGGCCCGAGGCCGGAGCGAGCCGCATGGAAAAACCGGGGAAGAGATCAGGATGAGCCTCAAGGGGAAAACGTTATGGATTACCGGAGCGAGCCGGGGGATCGGAAAGGCGATTGCCCTGCGTGCCGCACGAGACGGGGCGAACATTGTACTCGTCGCCAAGACCGCGAAACCCCATCCGACCCTTCCCGGGACGATATTTTCCGCCGCAGAGGAGATCGTCGGTCTGGGAGGAAAGGCGATCCCTTGTCCGACCGACATTCGGTTTGAAGATCAGGTCCTGCAGGCGGTCGAGAAGGCCGTCGAAACCTTCGGCGGGATCGACATTCTCGTCAACAACGCCAGCGCCCTCTCTTTGGAGGGGACCCTGCAGACCACCATGAAGCGATTTGATTTGCTGTATCAGGTCAACACCCGCGGCACCTTTCTCTGCTCAAGGACATGCCTGCCCCACCTGCTGCGGGCGGAAAATCCCCATATCCTCACACTTTCGCCTCCACTCAACTTGGATTCAAAGTGGTTTGCGCCCCACCTCCCTTACACCTTATCCAAGTACGGAATGAGTCTATGCACACTCGGACTCGCGGCTGAATTTAAAGAGACCAAGATCGGGGTAAATAGTCTGTGGCCTAAAACCGCGATCGCCACCGCTGCCGTCGCGAAGCTGCTCGGAGGCGATCGGGCGTGGAGTGCATGCAGAACACCTGAGATCATGGCCGATGCCGCTTATCGGATTCTCATCCGAGCGGGCCGCGAGTGCACCGGAAATTTCTTTGTCGACGAAGAAGTCTTAGCCGCCGACGGGATCGTCGATCTGGGCCGCTACGGGGTTTCCCCGGGGACAGAGCTGATCCCGGACCTTTTTATTTAACGACCCTGCCTCAAGCGGGTCCCGAAAAAACAAAGTGAGGTCTCTCCCAGGTTGAAGCAGAACGCTCCTGCCCCCTCGCCGGAACCCGAAGTCCTTGCCGTCAGAATGGACGTGATTGAAACCGCCGCTCAGGAGGCCGCCCGGAGGGTCTGGAACATGCGCCACGAGTTCGTCGCCCGGGAGAAACGACCGGATGACTGGGTGACCGATGCTGATCGGGAGGCGGACCGGCTGATCCGGGAGGCGAAGAATCGCTTTTTCCCCGGGGACGGATGGCTCTCCGAAGAGAGTCTTGAATCCTCCGAGACGGACACCTTTACCTGGGTCGTCGATCCGATTGACGGAACCCATGAATATGTGACGGGCAATCCCGAACACTCGGTTTCAATCGGCCTCGTTTGGAAGGGGAGGGCCATAGGAGGCGCGATCGCCCATCCTCCCAGCGGGGTGTTAATGGCGGGATCGATCAGAACGGGACTCCGTCCAGCCGAGACCAGCCACCTTCCGGGGGGGCGCGGGCACGAGGCGGGATGGCGCATTCTGGTCAGCCGGACGGACCTCGGGCAGGAACGCTATTCGAGCTGGCCTTCCCATCTGCGCCTCACGCCCGTCGGAAGCATTGCGTATAAGCTCGCCCTCGTGGCCTACGGTGAGGGGGATGCGACCGTTTCGATCACGAGCAAACATCCCTGGGATGTCATGGGCGGGTTCGCAATCTTACAGGCAGTCGGGATTATGCCGATGTTTCTGGACGGGAACGAGCACCCGCTCCCCTCGACCAATCAGGCGGTCCCCCCCTTTGTGGTCGCACGCGACCCGAGTTTAGCGCAAGAGTTGCTGACCGAGGCCCGACGGATTTGGAAGCGCTGAAGAATCACGACCTCTTTTCCAGTACCGCCCCGACTTCCAGATGCCCCGTCTGTGGAAACATGTCGAACGGCTGAAGCGCCGAAATCCCCCATCCGAGATCGACCAGGAGACGAAGGTCCCGCGCAAGGGTAGCCGGATAGCAGGAAAGATAAACGATCCGTCGGGACCCCTTCGGGAGCAGATGCAAGAGATCCTCCCCGGCGCCGGAACGGGGAGGATCGAGGAAGATCCGGTCGAACCGCCCCTGCAGCCGTGGGAGCGCCCATCTCGCCGATCCCTGAAGGAGCTGAACATTCCTCAAACCCGCCGTCTTTAAATTGAATTTCGCGTCCCTCACCCCGGTTCGGCTCCCCTCCACGGCAACCACGCTTCCGGCTCGGCGAGCGAAGGAGAGGGTAAAATTCCCGATGCCGGAATAAAGCTCCAAAATCCGATCCGTTTTTTGAATCTCCAAGGCCTCAAGGGTCCAGCCCACGATCCTCTCATTGAGTTTCCAGTTGGCCTGAATAAAGGAGCCCGCAGAGATCCGGATCGGGTCTCCCAAAAGGGAAAGGGAGACGAAGTCCCGACCGAAAACAGGGCTCGTCTTCCGTCCCCGGAGGACCCATCCCGCGAGAGGGATCTCCTCTTTTAGCCTCCTGTAGATCGGTTCGATTCCTTCAGGATCGGCGCGATCGAGAAAGAAGGTGGCCAGGATCTGCTCGGGCTGATCGGACACCAGCAACTGGATCTCCCGAAGGGAGGAAAGGGAAGGTAATCCTTCGGAGATCAGATCGGAGAATCGCGCAAGCCCTCTATTCACGAGCGGATGGGAAATCGGACAGTGCCGCACGGGGACGATGTCATGGCTGCCCCGCCGGTAGAACCCTAGGGTCCGCCCTTGAACCTTCGCCTGAATCCGAAAGCGATACCCGAAAACCGGGTCCGAGGCAATCGCCGGGGCGAGCGGTAGGTCGCGAAAATGGCCGATGCGTGCCAAGACCTCATGGAAGGACTCCACCTTGTATCTTAACTGCATCGCGTCGTCAATCTGTTGCAGGTCGCACCCCCCGCATCTCGAAAAGAGGGGACACGGGGGCGAGCGACGTGACTCCGATGGACAGACCACCTCGAGGAGTTTTCCCTCAGCATAATTTTTCTTGACCTGCACGATCTCAACGCAGACCGTCTCCCCTGGAATCCCGCCGGGAATAAACAGGGCACACCCTCCCTCGTGGGCCAGTCCATCGCCTCCGAAGAGGAGCTTTTCAACCTTTGTGGTGACCTGTTCACCGATCTGCATCGGCATCTCCACGGGGTTCTATCCCCAAATACTTCATCTTGCGGTACAAATAGGTTCGCTCGATCTGAAGCTCCTCGGCGGTCTTCTGAACATTGTACTGGTTCGCCTGGAGCCTCTCCAAGATATACTCGCGCTCGAACCGATTCCGTACCTCACGCAGCGATCCGATCGGATCAAACAGGACCGAGGCTTCCTTGCTATGACCTTCGACAAAAGAGGGAATGTCTCCTGCCAGTATTTTGTAGGCTGGGCACATGATCATGAGCCGTTCGACGATATTCCTGAGCTCGCGAACGTTTCCCGGCCAACCGTAGCGCTGCAATGCGGTGAGCGCCTCCGGAGAGACCTCCTTGGGACGTATCCCCTGCTCTCCCGAGAGCTCCTCCATGAAATGATTGACGAGAAGCGGAATATCCTCCCGCCGCTCCCGCAGCGGAGGCACCTGAAGCGGAATCACATTGAGCCTATAAAACAGGTCCTCTCGAAAACTTCCGCCTTTAATCTGCTCTGAGAGATTCTTATTGGACGCGGCGATGACGCGCACGTCCACGCGGATCTGTTCGTTTCCCCCTACCCGATTAAACACCTGCTCCTGAAGCGCTCGGAGCACCTTGGCCTGCGTCGGAAGGCTCATGTCGGCGATCTCATCCAAGAAAAGGGTGCCGCCATCGGCGATTTCGAACCGGCCTCTTTTCAAGCTGTTGGCACCCGTAAAAGCCCCCCTCTCATGGCCGAAGAGCTCGCTTTCGATCAGGGTCTCAGGAATCGCGGCGCAATTGATTTCCACAAAGGGTGCTTCGCGGCGGCCGCTTTGCAGATGAATCGCCCGCGCCACCAGCTCTTTCCCGGTCCCGTTTTCCCCGCAGATGAGCACTCGGCTGTTGGAAGGTCCGGCCTTGCGGATCTGCTCTCTGAGCCTCTGTATGGCCGTGCTCTCTCCCACGATCCGGTATTTTCGCTCCAACTGCGCGCGAAGGGTCCGGTTCTCGGTCTCCAGGAGCTGTTCCCGTATGGCATGCCGGACGATCAAGACAACCTTTTCCAGGGATATCGGCTTCTCGATATAGTCGTAGGCTCCGAGTTTAATCGCCCGAACCGCCGTCTCAATTGAGCCGTGGCCTGACATGATCACGACCGTGAGCAGCGGGTGCTGCTCTTTAAGTTTTCTAAGGATCTCCAGGCCGTCCTGCCCCGGCATCCAAATGTCAAGTAGGACCAGGGCGGGACTGATCGATCGGGCGAGAGAACGCATCGCTTCCTGGCCGTTACCGGCGGTCTCCACCTGGTAACCCTCATCCTTCAAGACCCCCGAGAGGGTCGTGAGAATCGCCGGCTCGTCGTCAACGATTAAAATCTGTTCAGGCACACCTTCCTCCCACTGGAGCTCAGGCCGGCAGCTCAATCACAAAGGTTGTCCCCTTCGGGTGATGGGGTTTGACCCTAATCTGTCCGTTATGGTCAGAAATGATCCGATTCACGATCGCGAGGCCCAGGCCGGTACCGCTTTTCTTTTTGGAAAAATAAGGAAGAAAGAGCTTCTCCGTGTCCTCAGGCGAGATACCCATTCCCTCGTCGCTCAGTTCAATGCGGTAGGACCGGTGGGTCGGGTCGTGGCAGGTCATCACCCAGATACGGCCTTTACGGCTCATCGCCTCGGTCGCATTCTCAAAGAGATTGACAAATACCCGCTTGATCTGGTCCCGGTCCGCCTGCACCATCGGAGAGTCTTCCTGATACTTACTGAGAATCTCCAAATCCTTGTGCGCCCCCTGGTAAAGAGAGACCACCTCCCGCAGTATCGCGTTAATATTTTGAGGCGCCGGACGGAGATTCGGCATTCGGGCGAACCTGGAGAACTCGTCGACCAGGGCCTTCAGACTGTTGACTTCGCTGATCATGATATGCGTCGATTCGTCAAAAATTTTATGAAATTCCTCCGGAACATTCCACTGAGCGCTGTTTTCAAAGAAGCGCTTTCTCAATCGCTGAGCGGAGAGTTGGATCGGGGTGAGGGGATTTTTGATTTCGTGGGCGATCCGACGAGCCACTTCCTGCCAGGCCGCGAGCTTTTGCGCCCGGAGCAACTCCGAAAGGTCGTCGAACACCATCACCATGCCCCGCGGACCCTCTCCATCCCCCGGGAGCAGCGTCAAGGTCGTATGGAGGGTGACGATCCTCCCGGCGTTTTCGATCTGAACCTCCTGCTCCTGAAACTCCTTCGGATGGTCGCGTACTGTTTCAATGAGACGAGCGAGAGGCGCCAGTTGGTGCTCGTCAAAGAAGAGAGCGCTACTTTTTCCGAGCGCCTCCTCGGCGGCGACCCCGAGGATGTCCTCGGCTGAGCGGTTATAGGTGGTGATCTCATCCCGGCCGTTGACCGAGACCACCCCGGTGGCAATGGTTTGCAGGACCTGCTCCATATAAGCACGCCGCTCTTCCAACTCTCGGTTTGAGGTGATCTGGGAATCCTTGCTGTATTTGAGATCCCTCGTCATCTGGTTAAAGGAGTCGACCAGGACGCCGATCTCGTCTGAGGCTTTGACCTCAATCCTGAAATCGAGGTCCCCCTGGGCAATGGCCTGCGTCCCCTCGGCCAGCTTCTGAAGAGGAACCGTGATCCCGCGGGCAATATAAAAACCAAACCAGGTCGCAGAAAAAATAATC